>ENA-ORSY01002385-ORSY01002385.1-human-gut-metagenome-genome-assembly--contig:-NODE-2385-length-10854-cov-3.524123_pt1 | contig 10854 bp, 8 predicted proteins | sample MGYA00242193_ERZ509160 | MGnify/ENA primary metagenome ERZ509160 (study PRJEB26280, sample SAMEA2338670) | human gut metagenome | biome: human gut; feature: human-associated habitat; material: faeces...
TCTGCCGGCAGAACATCCGCCGCAACAGCCTTACCGCCCGGGTGGTGCCCATGCAGGCGGACGCCCGGGAAAAGCCGGAGAAATCCCTGGGAGAGTTCCAGTGCATCGTGTCCAATCCCCCCTATATCCCCCGGGCGGACATCGAGACGCTGGACACCTCCGTCAAGGACTATGAACCCCATCTGGCCCTGGACGGCGGCGAGGACGGCCTGGACTTCTACCGGAGCATCTCCGAGAAGTGGAAGGAGGCCCTGGCTCCCGGCGGCCGTCTGTATTTTGAAGTGGGCATCGGTCAAGCGGACAACGTGCTGCGGATCATGCGGACCCAGGGCTTCGGGGATATCCAGGTGGTGAAGGACCACCACGACATCCCCCGGGTGGTATTCGGAACGCTGTGTACAGAGCTCTGACGTTTAGAGAAAGGAACGGCAATGGTGGGGCTGCCGTTTTATGTGCAGGAGGCGGGAAGTCCGACCCTGCTGTGGGCCGGGCCCCTGGTGTCGGGCTGGACGCTGATGCGCCGGGGTTTCGTTAAGCACTCGCCCAAGCCGCGCTATACGGCGTATAGGGCGTCAGCCCTTTCCATGGCGGCCACGGCGGTGACCTATCCTTTTTGCAGCGGTTGAAACAGACCCGTCCAGTTATGCGCCTGAGTATTGGGACCCTGTCCGGGAGACGCTGCCTGGCGGCCGCGCGGTGATCGTGTATGGAGGGATGCTGTTTGGATCCCTCTGCTGGGGACTCTCTCAGAGAAGTAAGGGACTTACAGATGAGTTGAAATAAAGAGTTTTTATAGAGAATCAGGAGGAGAATACAATGGCGAGAGAGAAAGCGCCGCTGCCCAACGCGGCTCCGGCGGACGATAAGAAGCGGGCCATCGACACGGCCATGGCCCAGATCGAGCGGATGTACGGCAAGGGCGCCATTATGCGCTTCGGCGACAAGGCGGAGCTGAACGTGGACTTCATTCCCACCGGCTCTCTGGCGCTGGACGTGGCGCTGGGCATCGGCGGCCTGCCACGCGGACGCATCATTGAGGTATATGGGCCGGAATCTTCCGGTAAAACCACCCTGGCCCTGCATGTTCTGGCTGAAGCCCAGAAGCTGGGCGGCGAGGTTGCCTTTATCGACGTTGAGCACGCCCTGGATCCCACCTATGCCCGCGCCCTTGGCGTTGACATTGACAGCCTGCTGGTCAGCCAGCCGGATACCGGCGAGCAGGCCATGGAAATCTGCGAAGCTCTGGTACGCTCCGGCGCGATTGACGCTATTGTTGTGGACTCTGTTGCTGCCATGGTGCCCAAAGCCGAAATTGAAGGCGAAATGGGTGATTCCCACGTTGGCCTGCAGGCCCGCCTGATGAGCCAGGCTCTGCGTAAGCTGACCGGCATCATCGGCAAAACAAACACCGTCTGCATCTTTATTAACCAGCTGCGCGAAAAAGTTGGTGTGATGTACGGCAACCCTGAAGTGACCACCGGCGGCCGCGCCCTGAAATATTATTCCTCTGTACGTATTGATGTGCGCCGCATTGAGGGCCTGAAGGACGCCAGCGGTTCCTTTATCGGCAACCGTACCCGCGCCAAGATCGTCAAGAACAAAGTGGCACCCCCGTTCCGTGAGGCCGAGTTTGACATCATGTTCGGCGAGGGAATCTCCAAACTGGGCGAAATGATCGATCTGGGTGCTAAGCTGGGCATTGTGCAAAAGAGCGGCGCATGGTTCAACTATGGCGATATCCGCCTGGGCCAGGGCCGCGATAACGCCAAGCTCTACCTGAAAGAACACCCTGATGTGGCTGCTGAGATTGAAAAGCAGGTGCGCGAAAATGCGGACCGTCTGCTGGCGGCCGGCAAAAAGGGAACCGTGAAGCCGCTGGAGAAGCCGGCTGTTACCCCCGTTGCTGCTGAAGATGCCCCTGCCGCTCCCATGGCGGATGCACCCAAGACCACCGGCAGCGAGATGGACCTCGACATCATGGTTGACGAATAAGCGATGCCGAAGCTGACACAGGTAAAAGAAACAAAAAGAGGCCGCTATGCGCTGTTCTTTGACGGCGAGTTTGCCTTTTCGCTGGACGAGGACACCTTTGCCATGGCGGGGCTGCATACCGGGGATGAGCTGGAAGAATGGCAGATCCATGACCTGCAGACCAAAAGCGACACCCGCAAGGCTGTGGATAAAGCCATGGACCTGCTGGCCCTGCGGGACCATGCAGCCGGGGAGCTTTATCAAAAGCTCTGCCGCAGCTTTGACCCCCACAGCGCTGCCGCCGCCGTGGCAAAAATGCAGGAGCTGAACCTGCTGGATGACGCCGGTTTTGCCCGCCGCCGTGCGGCGGAGCTACTGCGCAAGCGCAAGAGCCGCCGTGCAATTTTGGATGATCTGCACGCCAAAGGCATTGACCGCGGCGCGGCCGCCGAAGCGGTGGAAGCTCTGTTTGCCCAAAGCGAGGAGGACGGGGAGGAAAACCCGGAGCTGGCCAATGCCCGTGCACTGGTGGAACGCCACTATGCCGCAAAGCTGGCACAGGGAAAATGGCAGCAGGTAGCTGCCGCTTTGGCACGGCGCGGGTTCTCCCACAGCGTGATCCGCCAGGCATTGGCAGATGCCGAGACAGAAGAAACCGAAGCGTAACACAAAAAAGCACACACCGCAGGGGCAAAAAATGCTCCTGCGGCATTGTGGTATCAATGCACCGAACGGATAGCTTTGCCTGAATTTTGCCCAAGCAAGCGGCAGAGCCCAACATAACATACTGAAAAGAGAGACAGGAACAACCATACATGAATATTGCAATTATTTCCCTTGGATGCCCCAAAAACCAGGTCGATGCTGATGTATTCTGCCACGCGCTGATCAAGGCGGGCCACCAGACGGTTGCGGACCCCGAACAGGCGGACATTATTATTGTCAACACCTGCGGCTTTATCCAGTCCGCTAAAGAGGAAGCCATTGAAAACATTTTGATGGCCTGCCAGTATAAGCAGCAGAACCCCAACCTGAAGGTGATCGTGACCGGCTGCCTGGCTGAGCGCTATAAAACCCAGATTGTGAGCGAAATGCCGGAAGTGGACGCCGTTGTGGGCATTGGCTCCAACGCCGCTCTGCCCGCCATTGTGGAGCGCCTGACCGCCAACGGCGCGGGCCAGGTGGAAAGCTATGGCCCCAAATGCGATATGGAGCTGGGCGGTGCCCGTGTTATCAGCACGCCGCGCCACTATGCTTACCTGAAAATTGCCGAAGGCTGCAACAACCGCTGCCATTACTGTGCCATCCCGCTCATCCGCGGCCCGCTGCGCAGCCGCCCCATTGACGACTGTGTTGCCGAAGCTCGCTGGCTGGCCGGGGAGGGCGTGAAAGAGCTGATCCTGGTGGCGCAGGACCCCACCGCTTACGGCGAGGACTGGGGCAAACCCGGCGCAGTTTGCGAACTGTTGGATAAGCTGAACACCATTGAGGGCATCCGCTGGATCCGTGTGCTGTACGCCTACCCGGAGCGTATCTCCGATGAATTCATCGCAGCCCTTGTGCGCAACAATAAGGTTGTGCCGTATCTCGATCTGCCCATCCAGCACTGCGATGACGAGGTGCTGAAAAACATGAACCGCCGCGGCGGCCGCAAAGAAATTGAGGATGCCATCCGCCGCCTGCGCGCGGCCATCCCCAACATCACGCTGCGCACCACCCTGATTGCAGGTTTCCCTGGTGAGACCGAGGAACAGTACAGCGAGCTGTGCGACTTTGTCAAAACCGTCAAGTTTGACCGCCTGGGCTGCTTTGCCTATTCCGCCGAGGAAAACACCGTGGCCGCCAAGATGGACAACCAGATTGACGAGGAAGTCAAGCAGCGCCGCGCAGACCACATTATGGAGCTGCAGGCCGAGATCAGCGCGGAAAAGGAAGCAGAAAAGGTCGGCAAGACCTATGAGTGCATCTGCGATGGCGTGGACGATGAAACCGGCATGTACCTGCTGCGCTCCGCAGCAGACTGCCCGGAAATTGATGGCAGCATCATGACCCCGGCAGATACCCCGCTGGAAGCCGGCGCGTTCTATAACGTTACCATCACCGATGCCGATACTTATGATCTTTATGGTTATGCGGAAAGCAAAGTGGAGGAATAAACCATGAATCTGCCTAACAAATTAACGATGATGCGTGTCATCATGGTACCGTTCTTTATGGTATTTGCTGCCATGAGCCACATGGGCACGCCCCAGTTCAATGCAACGTATGCCTTGATAGCGGGTATTCTGTTTGCTGTGGCCAGCTTTACGGATTTCCTGGATGGCTACCTGGCCCGCAAGAACCACCTGGTAACGGACTTTGGCAAGTTTATGGACCCGCTGGCTGATAAAATGCTCACCACCGCCGCCATTATTTATATGGTGGTGGACGGTGTCTGCTCCCCCGTGGTGCTGGCCATCATCATGTTCCGCGAGTTTGCTGTGGCCGGTGTGCGCATGATTGCGGCAGAGTCCGGTACCGTCATTGCCGCAAACATGTGGGGCAAGGTCAAAACCGTGCTGCAGATGGTCACCATCATCTTCTATTACTTTGCCATGGCGCTCGCCCCGGCGGACGGCGTTGGGGTTATCAGCTTTACCACCCAGGTGCTGTGCTGGGCCGTTGCTGCCGTTACCGCACTTTCCGGCTGCATCTACCTGTGGCAGAATCGTTCCTGCTTTATGCAGGCAAAATGATGCTGCCCCCTTGCAACCGCTTATCAGGGCGGCTATAATAAATCTGAACGGTTTGCAGGTTTAGCCGCGCCGTACCAGCAAAGTTGGGAAAGGAAGTTCCTGTCCATGCAGATTTTTAATACCATGACCCGCAAAAAGGAAGATTTTATCCCGCAGGAGCCGGGCGTTTATCGCATTTACGTCTGCGGCCCTACGGTGTATAACTATATCCATATCGGCAATGCGCGCCCCATGATCGTGTTTGACACGCTGCGCCGCTATCTGGAGTACCTTGGCAACAAGGTGCTGTATGTCTCCAATATCACCGATATTGACGATAAACTGATCAAAAAAGGCCAGGAGAACGGCACCACCATGCAGGAGGTTGCCCGCAAGTTCGAGGCCGAGTACATCAAAGATTCCGAGGGCCTGAACGTTAAGACCCCCACCGTGCGCCCCCGCGCAACCGAGCATATCGGTGAGATCATCAAGATCGTCAAGGACCTGGTCGAATCCGGACATGCTTACGTTGCCCACAACGGCGATGTCTACTTCCGCGTTAAGTCTGATCCCGGTTACGGCAAGCTGAGCCACCTGAACCTGGACGACCTGGAAAGCGGCAACCGCGAACTGCGCAGCCAGATGGATGACGACCTGAAAGAAGACCCCGCAGATTTTGCTGTCTGGAAGGCCGCCAAGCCGGGCGAGCCTTCCTGGAACAGCCCCTGGGGCCAGGGCCGTCCGGGCTGGCACATTGAGTGCAGCGCCATGGCCCGTAAGCACCTGGGCAAGACCATCGACCTGCATGCAGGCGGTCAGGACCTGATCTTCCCCCATCACGAAAACGAGATTGCACAGTCGGAGTGCGCCAACGGCTGCACCTTCAGCCATTACTGGATGCACAACGGCTTTTTGAACATCAACAACCAGAAGATGTCCAAGAGCGCCAACAACTTCTTTACCGTGCGTGAAATTGCCGATAAGTACGGCTATGAGCCGATCCGTTATTTTATGCTCACCGCTGGTTACCGCATGCCGCTGAACTATACGGTGGACCTGATCGAGAGCTGCAAGAACAGCTTGGAGCGCCTGTACACCTGCCGCGATAACCTGGATTTTGCCATCCGCAATGCCCATGGCACTGACACTGCCCTGACTGAAAAGTGCGAAGAAGCACGCAAAAAGTTCAAGACCGCCATGGATGACGACCTGAACACCCCCGATGCTCTGGCCGCCATTTTTGAGTTCGTCAAGGACATCAACACCATGTCCGATGCTGCCGATAAGGCTACGTTGGAAAAGGCCGCCGCCACGTTTGACGAGCTGACCGGTGTGCTGGGCCTGATGTACAACCGCAAGGCCGAGGAAGCCCCCGACGAAGTGAAGCAGCTGGTGGAAGAGCGCGCCGCAGCCAAAAAGGCCAAGGACTTTGCCCGCGCCGATGCTCTGCGCGCCAAAATCACTGAGCTGGGCTGGAATGTGATGGACACCGCCAAGGGCCCGCAGCTGACCAAGCTATAATTATTACTGCACAATCACGGCAAAACAAAGGAATTGGAAACAGGGAAGCATCTGCCTCTGCTTCCAGTTCCTTATTTTATTGCAGCGGCAAATACGCTGCATGATCTGGAGAGTTCAGAATGACAAATACCAGAACCAAACAGAAAGAGCGAACGCTGTATATTATATTGGCCGCAGCGCTTGCCGCGCGCCTGCTGCTGGCCCTTGTTACTGAAGGCTACACCTATGATATGAGCTGCTTTGTGGCCTGGGGGGATAAGCTGGCCAGCGAAGGTCCCGCGGCCTTTTACAGCGCCGATTATTTTGCGGACTACCCGCCCGGCTACATCCTTGTACTGGGGCTGGTCAGCCTGGTGCGCAAGGCGCTCCAACTGAGCTATGAATCCCACTGGACTTATTTTTTGCTGGCACTGATCCCCGCAATCTGTGATTGTGCCGCCGTGGTGCTGCTGGACCATATCAGCCGCCGGTATATGGGGCAGGGCAGGGCACAGCGCTGCCTGGTGCTGTTTGCGGCATTCTGCCCGCTGACCTTGTTTGATACCGGCATCTGGAAGCAGATCGATGGGGCTTTTGCGCTGCCGCTGCTGCTCTGCACACTGATGACCCCGGCGTGGTTCATCGTGCTGCGCACCCACAGCATCCAGCACGGCTGGTTCACCTGGCGCGCACTGGGACTGACCGTCTTTGCAGGACTGGCGTTTTTGTATTATTGCTGTGATGTACGGCAAATCGCCAAACGTTTAAAACGCACGTAATACGTGTAGGGGCGAGCAATGCTCGCCCCTACACAACAGGATTATAGGTAAGGCAACAACAGGGGAAAGTAAAAATATGAACGAACTGAAAACGAAAATCGAAAAAACAACCGATGAAGCGCCAAAAAGGAACCCGTGGCAGCGCCTGCCCAAGGGCGGCAAAATCGCGGTCATTGTTGTCGGCATTCTGGCTGTGCTGGCTGTGCTGGCGGCCCTTTACGTCAACGGCAAGCTCGACCTGCTGCGCTATGATGACGGCAGCGTCAGCGAGATGGGTGAGATCGGTGCGGACGAGGACCAGGACCTGGACGGAACCGGCCTGACCCACACCGAAAGCGAGATGACAATGCCCGAGGGCAGCCCGTTCTCTGACGACAACGTGCTGAACATCCTGCTCGTCGGCACCGACGAGCGCACCGAGGCCGTCAACGACGCCGATGCCTTCACCCACCTGAACCAGCTCGACGGCACGGAGGACACCACCGAGTTCAGCGACGACGCGCGCTCCGACAGCATGATCCTGGTCTCGCTCGACATCAAGGATCACGTCATCCGGCTGGTCTCCATCGAGCGCGGCACCGGCGTGCCGATCCTGCTGGACGGCTATGAGGGCCAGTACGACTGGATCACCCACACTTTCCGCTACGGCGGCGCAAAGCTGACAATGAAAACCATCGAGGACTGCTTCAACGTGCAGGTAGACCACTACGTCCGCGTCAACTTCAACTCCTTCGTCCAGATCGTGGACGCCGTCGGCGGCGTAGACCTTGATATTACCGAGATGGAGGCCAAGGCCCTGAACTGGGAGGTCCCCTCCAACTCGATGCTGATCGTCAACCACGTTGACCCGGGGCCCAACCACTTTGACGGCTACACGGCGCTGCAATACGCCCGTCTGCGCAAGATCGACAATGACTGGAAGCGCGTCGAACGCCAGCGCACCGTCATTAAGGCCGTGCTGGATCAGGTGCAGAACGCCAGCGTCATGGAGCTGGACAACCTGCTCAACACCATTCTGCCGCTGATCCAGACGAACTTTACCAAGTCCGAGATCGCCGCGCTGCTCGTGCAGCTGCCGGGCTTTTTGGGCTGCGATGTGCAGCAGATGTCCATGCCGCTGCAGGGCACCTACGGCATCCGCACGGGCATGGATGATCGCCTGATGTACGACCCCGACTGGGTCGTGAATATTAAGGCATTGCAGGACTTTTTGTACGATGATAAGACCGCCGAGGAAGTCATTGCCGCCACGCCGGAGACCGCTGCCGCCGAGGCCGCGGGCGAGCTGGTCATTGCGACCCGCGAGAGCGCCGACGTGACCAACCCCGTGGAGGAGTACAATAGTAAGTATCTGCACCGCATTGATATGACTTATGCGCTCGATGCGTCGGACTTCGGCAGCGACGAGTACCGCGTCTTTGTGGCCGACACCGACAACCTGCGCGGCAATGAGCTGCGCGGTGCGCTGATCGACAAGCTGTACAGCGCGGGCGTGCGGGTCGTGGCCGTGCCGGACGGCGCCGCCGCGGGCGTGCTGCTGGACAACTATCTGCAGACCGGCAATACCGGGAGCCTGGACAGCTACCTGTCCGTGCTGCCCGCCGACCGGCGCGACAGCGCCCGCACCCTGTGGGAGCACGTCCGCACGCGCTACCCCGGTGTTTTCCACGCCGCGGGTCTGGGGGCAGATGCCCGCAGTGCGACAGTGGGCAAAGCGCTGACCGTGCTGGCCAATGCGAGCTACAACACGCCCGAGACAGAGATCGCCGAGGCTGTGCAGGTCATGCGCAGCGGCACGACCAGCAATGCCGTCTACTGGTTCAAGACGGCGATGGCCAAATATCCGCGCCAGATGGAGCGGTTCTTCGGCAGCAGTTACGCCGCCGTGTCCCGCCTGTACTACGCCATGCAGGGCACGCTGAACGTCGCGGACGACAGTGAGCTGCCGACCTACGACGCGAAGCAGCTGCTGAAAACCTATAAGAAGGACGGCATCCTGATCTTTACCGACGAGGCCAGCGCCCTGATGACCGAGGGCAGCATGGCGTCCGAGCTGCAGGCGCAGCTGGATAAGCAGAAATACGGCGAGGACGAGGACCCGCAGCGCGTCTGCGCCATTGGCGCAGTCTACGGCACCTGGAGCAACGCCGGCAGTTTCACGCCAGACGATACCGAGACCGCATGGGACGCTGACAGCCTGACCGAAGCCTTAGGCAGCGACGCCCTGCGCGGAAAAGATATGCTGCTGGCGCTGGACGGCGAGGACAGCCCCTACCTGACGGAGAACTGCCTGCTGAAGGACACCGACACCCCCGTGGCCGAACAGGTGCAAAAACTGTTTGTGTTGGATAAAAACAACATGGCGTCGCCAGAAACCGCAGAATCTGAATAAAATTTGAAATTGGGTGTTGACAAACACGCCCGTGTGTGGTATAAATGCTTTAAACCAATGAAGCGAAAGTAAAGCACACAGCGCAGTTACAGAGAGTCCCCGATGCTGGGAAGGGGATACAGAGCGGGTCTGCACAATGGTTCGCGGAGGGCACGGGGAAACGGGCATGGCCCGCAGTATCCGTTGACGGGCAGCTCCCGTTACAGAGCAGGGGAATGTTGGTTCCCTACAGAGTGGCCGTGATTATATAGTAAGCACGGCAAGCAAGGTGGCACCACAGATTTGTTTTATCTGCCCTTGCACAGGAGAAGTTCTGTGCAAGGGCAGTTTTGTTTTTAACACTGGGGGAGAGGGAACATGAACCTGATGAAAGAGCGATGGCAAGCCTGAATTTGTAAAAACGATTTGCGCAATTACCCCTGTAGGGGCGGTCATTGACCGCCCGCGGGCGAGCAATGCTCGCCCCTACAACCACAACATCACCTGTTTTACAAATAAAGGAGAATTTACCATGAAAAAGTTTGTTGCTGTTCTGTCCGCCGCCGCCATGATGACCAGCCTGGCCGCCTGTGGTTACACCGCCGATACCGCCAACACTGCCGCATCTTCCGCCGAGACCACCGCGTCCGCTGCCGAGAGCACCGCGGACACCGCCGCCGCTGACAGCTACAAGGTCGCCATTGTCCAGCAGCTCGACCACGCCAGCCTCGACGAAATCCGCGTGGCTATTGAAAAAGAGCTGGACGCCAAGGCCGCCGAGAAGGGCATCACGATCGAGTACAAGGACTTCAACGGCCAGAACGACGCCACAACGCTGAACCAGATCGGCACACAGGTCGTCGCCGACGGCTATGACGCCATCATTCCCATCGCGACGCTGGCCGCCCAGTGCATGACCACCGCAGCCGAGTCCACCAAGACCCCGGTCATCTACGCGGCCATCTCCGACCCCGCCGCCGCAGACCTGACCGACATTGACTATGTCACCGGCACGTCCGACGCGCTGAACACCCAGTCCATCATGGATATGATGTTCGCCGTTCAGCCCGACATCCAGACCGTCGGCCTGCTCTACTCCAACTCCGAGGCCAACTCCACGACCCCGATTGCCGAGGCCAAGGCGTATCTGGATGCCAAGGGCATTGCCTACGTCGAAAAGACCGGCAACACCAACGACGAGATCATGACCGCCGCGTCCAGCATGGTCGGCCAGGTCGATGCCGTCTTTACCCCGACGGACAACGTGGTCATGGCCGCTGCCGCCGCTGTCTCCGAGACGCTGACCAAGGGCGGTATCCCGTTCTACACCGGCGCGGACAGCTTCGTCACGGCAGGTGCGTTTGCAACCTGCGGCGTCAACTATACCGAGCTGGGCACCTACACCGCCGACATGGCGCTCGACATCCTCGAGACCGGCGTTGTCCCCGCGTACCACGTCATGGACGGCGGCATCATCACCGTCAACACCGAGACCGCCGCAGCCCTGGACCTGGACTAC
>ENA-ORSY01002401-ORSY01002401.1-human-gut-metagenome-genome-assembly--contig:-NODE-2401-length-10801-cov-2.881630_pt1 | contig 10801 bp, 8 predicted proteins | sample MGYA00242193_ERZ509160 | MGnify/ENA primary metagenome ERZ509160 (study PRJEB26280, sample SAMEA2338670) | human gut metagenome | biome: human gut; feature: human-associated habitat; material: faeces...
CATCACGGATGTTGAATACCGAAATCTCTGCTACTTTGTCAAGTGCTGCCTGGATCAGAATCGCTGCTGCGGCTCCACCCGCTCCAAGAAGTGTCATTTTCTTGCCAATGATATCAACGCCTGTCTCACTGACTGCACGCATGAATCCAATTCCGTCTGTCGTATAACCTGTCAGGACACCGTTATCATTTACAACAGTGTTGACCGCCCCACCGATCTCAGATGCCGGTGAAAGTTTATCAACCAGTGAGCACATCAGATTCTTGTCAGGCATAGTCAGGTTAAATCCTCTGACTCCCATGACTTTCAGACCATCTACTGCTGTCTTTAAGTTATCTGTTCCAACATCAAATGCCAAATATGCGTAATCCAGCTCCAGCTGGCGAAATGCCTCGTTATGCATCATTGGGGAAATGCTGTGTGCTACCGGACTCCCCAGTAATCCGGTAAGGACTGTATGTCCTGTAATCTCGTATGCCATTATCTCTTCCTCCTACGTTACATTTTCACACTGTAAAGTGCTACTTTTGTCCTTTATCATACCATATTTTTCAAAATACGCAAGCATCGTTATTAAAAAGACGATATTTTCTGCCTTTGAAAAAACATTTTGAAAAATTTTGAATACCAAATAAGAATGAATGTTCCTATGTAACAAAAAGAGTATCACGTTTTTTCTCGTTCACGTGATACTCTTTCTTTCATGGCTTCTGACTGTTACTGCTGATATACGTTTTACTTTTTCATTTACAATCTGTTTTATTTTACACCATGGTCCACCTGGTACATATGCGAAATCAGGCGGAAGATCTGACTGGTATATCCCCATTCATTATCATAAAAACTGATCAGTTTGAAAAAATGACCGTTTACCTGGATTCCTTCCCTTGCATCAAAGGAGGATGCGTGATTATCTCCGATAAAATCGGAAGAAACAACTTCATCATCCACATAATCCAGAATCTCCTTAAGAGTTGTTTCGGAAGCTTCCTTCATTTTCTTGCAGATATCTTCATAAGTAGTTTCTGTCTTCAACGCGACATTCAGATCCACAATGGATACATCTGAAGTCGGTACACGATAAGAAATTCCATTCATGCGGTCCTTTAACGCCGGAATAACAAGAGCGATTGCTTTTGCAGCTCCTGTTGAAGATGGGATCAGATTTCCGAATACAGCACGACCTGTACGCCAGTCTTTCAGCGAACGGCAGTCAACTACCTTCTGTTTTGCTGTAGCTGAATGGATGGTAGACATCAGACCATACTCTATTCCATAATTATCCTCCAATACCTTACAGATCGGTGCAAGACAGTTTGTTGTGCAAGATGCATTTGAAACGACCTGCATAGATGACTGATAAAGTTCATGATTCACTCCCATTACAAATGTCGGTGTGTCCTGATCTTTAGCCGGTGCAGAGATGATCACTTTCTTTGCTCCACCCCGGATATGTGCCATTGCTTTTTCTGTCGTACAGTAAGCACCTGTCGCATCTATAATGTATTCTGCTCCACACTCTCCCCACGGAATGTCAGCAGCATCATTTTCTGAATACACTTGGATCTTCTCGCCATTTACAACAATTCCATCCTCATATTTTTCCAGACTTCCCTGGAAACGTCCAAAGATCGAATCGTAACGGATCATATAAATCATATAATCCAGATCTGCGTTTCTCACATTGATCCCACAAATTTTAAATTTTTCCGGCTGATTGATGGCAATGCGGAATGCAACTCTTCCAATACGTCCAAATCCGTTTATGCCGATTGTTATTGCCATATTAAATACCTCCCTGTATATGACATATTGATACTCTTTGTATCTTCTTCCCTTGCAATAACAGTCCGCCACAATCTATTGCGAGTGTAACACACTTTTTTTTGAAATGCTACCGAAATGGCAGTAATTAATCATTTAACAGGATTCTTATTTTTTTAACAGGATTCCTATTTTTTTAACAAAAAAGGATGCGCTTTTTCAAACGCACCCTCTGTCACTTTTTATGCAATTACTCTGACTTTCAGAACACCCTCGATCATTTCCAGACCTTTTACCACGTCTTCTGCCACATCATTATCCACATCGATCATCGTATATGCATAGCTGCCACGGCTCTTATTCGTCATATCATCGATATTGACATTATCCTTTGCCAGAAGCGCAGTAAACTGACCGATCATGTTCGGAATATTCCTGTGCAGGATTGTAATTCTTGTCTTATCTCTTACACCCATATCGCATGCCGGGAAGTTGACAGAATTACGGATATTTCCATTTTCCAGGAAATCCTTCAGCTCTTCTACTGCCATCTTTGCACAATTGTCTTCTGATTCAGCAGTTGACGCTCCCAGATGCGGAATGACAATCGCATGCTTCACTCCTGCGATCTCCGGTGTCGGAAAGTCAGTTACATAGCGTCCGACTTTTCCACCAACAAGTGCATCCACAATGTCTTCACTGTTCACCAGTACATCTCTTGCAAAGTTCAGGATCACAACGCCCTCTTTCATCAGACTGATGGCATTCTTATTGATCATACCCTTTGTATCTTCCAGTGCCGGTACATGGATTGTGATATAATCACACTCCTTGTAGATCTCATCTACATTCTTAGTGTGATGGATACTTCTTGAAAGTCTCCATGCAGAATCTACAGAAACATATGGATCATAGCCATACACTTCCATCCCAAGATGCGTAGCCGCATTGGCAACCAGGACACCGATTGCACCAAGACCGATCACACCAAGCTTCTTTCCCTGGATCTCACAGCCTGCAAATGCTTTTTTCGCTTTTTCTGCATCTTTTGCAATATTGCCATCCTCTTCGTTCTCCTGTACCCAGTTGATACCGCCAAGGATATCTCTGGATGCAAGCAGCATACCGGCGATCACCAACTCTTTTACACCATTGGCATTTGCCCCTGGTGTATTAAATACAACGATTCCCTGCTCCGCACATTTGTCCAGTGGAATATTATTTACACCGGCTCCGGCACGGGCAATCGCTTTTAAATCTTTATCAAATTCCAGTTCATGCATTCCGGCACTTCTTACAAGTACCGCATCTGCTCCTGCCATCTCACCGGCAGGCACATAGTCATCACTGAATTTCTCCAGTCCAACAGGAGAAATCGGGTTTAGGCAAAAATATTTATACATATTACAGATTCTCCTCCTCAAACTTCTTCATAAATGCAACCAGAGCTTCCACACCTTCGTATGGCATTGCGTTATAAATACTTGCACGCATACCCCCAACAGTACGGTGTCCTTTCAGATTCTCAAGACCTGCTTCTTTTGCCTCTTTTACAAATTTGGCATCCAGCTCATCACTGCCTGTCACAAATGGTACATTCATAAGAGAACGGTCTTTCTTTTCTACCGTACCTTTGAACAGTTTGCTCTGATCCAGGTAATCATAGAGCAGTTTGGCTTTCTTTTCGTTGCGTTCTTTCATAACTTCCAGTCCGCCCATCTTTTTGAGCCATTTAAATACCTTACCGCAGATATAGATTCCGTATGCCGGCGGTGTATTGTAAAGAGAACCTGCGTCTGCATGTGTCTTGTATGTAAGCATAGTCGGTGTTCCAGGAAGTACATCCTCTGTAATCAGATCTTCACGGATGATCGCGATAACAACACCCGCTGGTCCGATATTCTTCTGGACTCCGCCATAGATGAGACCATATTTTGTCACATCTACAGGCTCAGACAGGAAGCAGGATGATACATCCGCTACCAGTGTCTTGCCTTTCGTGTTCGGAAGTTCCTTGAATTTGGTTCCGTAAATTGTATTATTTTCGCAGATATATACATAATCTGCATCTTCATCAACCGGCAGATCCGAACAGTCAGGAATGTACGAAAAGGTTTTATCCTCGGACGATGCGATCTTATTCACCTTTCCATATTTGGATGCCTCGGCAGCTGCCTTTTTAGCCCACTGCCCGGTAACAATATAATCCGCTACTTTATTTTTCATCAGATTCATTGGAATCATTGCAAACTGCTGGCTTGCGCCACCCTGAAGGAACAGTACTTTGTAATTATCCGGGATTCCCATCAAATCACGAAGATCCTGTTCAGCGGTTTCAATGATTTCAGCAAAAGCTTTCGAGCGATGACTCATCTCCATAACGGACATTCCACATCCTTTGTAATCCAGCATCTCATCTGCTGCTTCTCGTAAAACTTCTTCCGGCAGTACTGCCGGTCCTGCTGAAAAATTGTAAACTCGTTTCATATTACTCCTCCATTCCTGCTCTGCGTATCTGTCGCTGCATATGTTTTTTAGTTTGTCTGCTGTTTTTCCTGCAGATCCTTCTCGTCAAAAGCTTCACTGATCGGAGCACCCGGAGCAACCATCGGCCATACCTTGTCATCGCTGTCGATCTGGCAGTCAATCACCACCGGACCGCCTGCATTTAAAGCAAACTTAAATGCATCTGCGAATTCTTCTCTGGTCGTAGCTCTTACCGCTTTCGCCCCCATCGCTTCTGCGAGTTTCACAAAATCTACTGCATCATTCAGAACAGTTGCTGAATAGCGCTGTCCGTAAAACAGATTCTGCCACTGTCTTACCATACCAAGCACATGGTTGTTCACTACAACCTGGATAATTGGAATGTTATAACGCGCCGCTGTTGCAACTTCATTCATATTCATACGGAAGCATCCGTCTCCGGCGATATTGACTACCGTCTTCTCCGGTCTTCCCATCTTGGCTCCGATTGCAGCTCCAAGACCGTATCCCATGGTTCCAAGACCACCTGACGTAAGCAGTGTTCTCGGTTTTGTGAATTTATAATACTGCGCTGCCCACATCTGATGTTGTCCAACTTCTGTGACGATGATCGCATCACCTTCTGTCTGTTTGTAAATCTCTTCGATCACATACGGACCGGTCAGACTTTCCGGATGATAGGCAAGCGGGTATTTTGCTTTATATTCCTGGATCTTTTTGATCCATTCGGTGTGTTCCTGCTGTGGCAGTTTTTCATTAACTGCCGCAAGCACTTCTTTGATATCTCCAACCACACCTTCATCGATAATGACATTCTTGTTCATCTCTGCCACATCAATATCAAACTGGAGAATTTTTGCATTACTTGCAAATTTATTTGGATTACCTGTGACACGGTCGGAGAATCTTGCACCGACTACGATCAGAAGATCGCTTTCACTGACTCCAAAGTTCGATGTCTTGGTACCATGCATACCAAGCATTCCTGTATAAAGTTCATCAGTTCCCGGAAATGCACCTTTTCCCATCAGGGAATCACATACCGGACACTGTACCTTGTCTACGAATGCACGGAGTTCTTCACTTGCATCAGATAATATAGCTCCGCCTCCGACGAATACAAACGGACGCTTTGCTTCTTCGATCATCTCTACTGCCTTGTCAATATCTTCCATGCAGATTTCTTTTTTGTATTTTACGATTGGCTGGATTTTGACAGGCTCATACTCTGCTTTATTGCCTGTCACATCTTTCGGGATATCGATCAGCACCGGTCCCGGTCTTCCGGACTGTGCGATCTCAAACGCCTTGCGGATCGTCTTTGCAAGATCATTGACATTCTTCACAATAAAATTATACTTTGTGATCGGCATCGTAATACCGGTAATGTCAATTTCCTGGAAGCTGTCTTTTCCAAGAAGCGGTACCCCTACATTACAGGTGATCGCAACGATCGGAATAGAATCCATAAATGCGGTCGCGATTCCTGTTACGAGATTTGTTGCTCCAGGTCCACTGGTTGCAAAACACACCCCAACCTTACCAGTGGCACGCGCATATCCGTCTGCCGCATGAGAAGCTCCCTGCTCATGCGATGTAAGGATATGTCTGATTTCATTACTATGCTTATATAATTCATCATATACATTTAAAATTGCACCGCCCGGATAACCAAAAACTGTATCAACACCCTGTTCTTTCAGGCATTCGATCACGATCTGGGCACCTGTTAACTGCATATTATTCCTCCATTCCGCCCACTTTAAGGGCATCTCAGCTCCACGCAGGGCGTAGACACTGACTATGAAATATCCCGGTGTTAATTAAAATATTAAGATACTCCATATTTAACATTATTGTAGCGCAGTATCACTCAGCTTTGCCGGACTACGCATTCTTAACCAGTAAATGGTATCCAAAGCGTATGTAAGCGCTTTCATTATCTTTCACAGATTATGATATACTCAAAAACATTTTTAGTCAATACTTATTTTTGTATACATTATTGTCTGTTAAATTTAATTATCAGTTATTGTTCTTCACTCATTACTAAACAATTGCACAACTCTTTAATGGTAATAATTAAGTACAATAAAAATACACTTTACATACTTGCTTTTATAATAATACCATTGTATAATCAGTTTATCAATATGTAAGTGCTTACATTAAGTGTTTTTTATGATATTTTACTACTTTTATAATTACACAATTCTGTTAATTATAATTATTCATCATAATTAATGGCCTAATGATCAACTGCACCTATATATTACATTAATGCAAGCGTTGTCCAGAGCTTACAAGAATGAGGTTAATTTATGAATATATATGATGTTTCCAATAAAGCAGGAGTATCTATTGCCACTGTTTCCCGTGTTCTTAATGGTAATGCCAAAGTATCATCAGCTACAAGGAACAAAGTATTAGATGCTATGAAAGAGCTTGATTATACACCAAATGTATTTGCAAGAGGCTTAGGACTTAATACAATGAAGACCATAGGTATAATGTGTATTGACTCCTCTGATATTTACCTTGCCAATGCTGTATATTATCTTGAACAGGAATTAAGAAAGCATGGTTATGACTCCATACTCTGCTGTACAGGTAAGGATTATACTAATAAGAAGAAATATCTTGAACTCCTGTTAAGCAAAAGAGTTGACGGCATAATACTTGCCGGTTCACAGTTTGTTGAGAATACCAATATCCACAATAATGATTACATAATTAATGCAGCTAAGGATATACCTATTGTCTTAGTGAATGGATACCTTGATGCACCTAATATATATTCTGTTATGTGCAATGATGAAATTGCCATATATAATGCAACTAACCTCTTGATTAATAATGGACATCGTAATATAGTCTACTTATACACAAGCAAGTCATACAGTGGTATGAACAAATATGCAGGATATATGAAAGCTTTGAAAGAAGCAGACATTTCGCTTCCTGAAGATTACAGACATCTATGTGGCAAGAACATTTCGCACGCCAAGGAATACCTTAATTATCTTTATAATAAAGGTATCGAATTTGATGCTGTTGTAACTTCTGATGATTCGCTTGCAGCAGGTGCAGTCAAATATGCACACTCCCACTCCATCAGTGTTCCTGATGAGCTTGAGATTATAGGGTTTAATAACTCGGTTCTTTCCATATGCACTGAACCAGAGCTTACATCTATTGACAGCCACGTTGAACAGCTTTCAACTAAAGCAGTAGATGTTCTTATGAAGGTATTGTGCGGTGAATCTGCTGATAAACACAGCATTATCACTGCTGATATTATAAAACGCAATACAACACATTTTTAATTCACAGGAGGATTAAGAACTATGAAACAATTCATGGACAAAGACTTTTTACTTTCAACACCTACAGCACAGCACCTCTTCCACGACTATGCTGACCAGATGCCTATCGTTGATTATCACTGCCATATCAACCCTAAGGAAATCGCAGAAGACAGAAAGTTTGAGAACATTACACAGGTATGGCTCGGCGGTGACCACTATAAGTGGCGTCAGATGAGAACTAATGGTGTTGATGAGAAGTATATCACAGGTGATGCTTCTGATCGTGAAAAGTTCCAGAAATGGGCTGAAACACTTGAAATGGCTATCGGTAACCCTCTTTACCACTGGAGTCACCTTGAGCTTCAGAGATACTTCGGTTACAACGGTATCTTAAATGGTGATACAGCTGAAGAAGTATGGAATCTTTGCAACGCTAAGTTACAGGAAGATTCTATGTCAGTAAGAAACCTTATCAAACAGTCTAACGTTAAGTTAATCTGTACAACTGATGATCCTGTTGATTCACTCGAATGGCACAAGAAGCTTGCAGAAGATGATACATTTGATGTACAGGTACTCCCAGCCTGGAGACCTGACAAGGCTATGAACATCGAAAAGCCTGAATATCTTGACTACCTTAACACATTATCAGATGTAAGTGGAATTAAAGTTAACTCTTTTGCTTCTCTTATGGATGCTTTAAGAAACAGAATGCAGTTCTTTGATTCAATGGGATGCTCAGTATCTGACCATGCTCTTGAATATGTTATGTATAAGCCTTACACAGATGCAGAAATCGAAGCTATATTTGCTAAGAGATTATCAGGTGAAGCTATCACAACAGAAGAAATGAACAAGTTCAAGACAGCATTCATGGTATCTGTTGGAAAAGAATACAACAAGCTTAACTGGGTAATGCAGTTACATTATGGCACTATCCGTGATAACAACGTATTCAGATACAATCAGTTAGGTCCTGATACAGGCTTTGACTGCATCAACACTTATGACTGTTCAGCAGAGATGGCTCAGTTCCTTAACGCTCTTAACAGCACAGATGAACTTCCTAAGACTATCATCTACTCACTTAATCCATCAGTTAATGCTGCTATCGGTACTGTTATTGGATGTTTCCAGGATTCTAAGGCTGTTGGTAAGATCCAGCAGGGTTCAGCATGGTGGTTCAATGATCATAAGGTTGGTATGACTAACCAGATGACAAGTCTCGCTAACTTAAGCTTACTTGGCAACTTCATCGGTATGCTTACAGATTCAAGAAGCTTCTTATCTTATACAAGACATGAATACTTCAGAAGAATTATGTGTGAACTTATCGGTGGATGGGTTGAGAACGGTGAATACCCTAACGATGAGAAGGCTCTTAAGAAGATTGTTGAAGGCATCTCTTACAACAATGCAGTTCGTTACTTTGGTTTCGACTTATAAAATCAAGCACGGACAAATAGTATTATAGACATTCATTTGTTAATAATATTAAACTAAAATCCGCTGTATATTGAAATGTAAAATCAATATACAGCGGATTTTTATATCTTTAATCCTTGAGACTCTTTGACAAAAGCTGACAAAGAGTCTTAGGGATTATTCTTTTTGTTTCATTATTTCTTATCTTTTCTTCTCATTGCAACTGGCTTTCTTGATACATTCTTCATCTCGCTCTCATCAAGTGTATGCATCTTGCCATTGTAATCCATCTTATGCTTTGGCTTCTCTCCAACATATACCATAGATGAATTATCCCTGCTAAGCTTAGCTGAACACTCCGGACAAAATCTTCCGTATCTTATCTCTGCACCACACATCTGGCACTTAATATATGAACCAGAACCATCTGGTATCTCAATACGGCCCTGATATAAGAACTTCTGTATAGTCTTAACGCTTACACCTGTTGCATCAGCTATTGTGACTGCATTCTGTGGTCCGTGCTTTTCAAGATAATCTCTTATCTTGCCAAATTCAGTAAATTCTTTATTACCACATTTAGGACATTCATATACCTCTCCATATGCATATATCATTCTCGTGCCACACTTAGGACATTCCTTAAGCATTGTATAATGCTCATCAAGTTCTGCCCTCATATTAATCTTCATCTTTTCGTCGTCATTGATATTCTGTCTGTTGTCAACAACTCTTTTATTATTATTCTCCAATTTTACCCCTTCTTTCTTTTACCCTGTTTCTTGTTGTCCTGATTTGCCTGTGCTGCCTTTAGTGCTGATTCATATTGTGTAGGTTCTCTTAAAGACCTCTTTAGTGCTTCCTTATTAGATTCCCCTGAACTACGTGAACTACGGCTTGCAGCAAGGAACTGTCTTTGCTTCTCATTGATATAACGTGCCACATCAATATTGCAGGATGTAAGTGTACAGCCATAGATAATCTTCTTCTCACCTACTGTAACCTTTCTTACAATATTTCCAATAAGGCTTATACCTGTCTTCATATCATTAAACACCAGTCTTACAGGAAGATTCTCTGCATCTATATCTTCAATTTCAACAAATGAGAAACCATTCTCACTTATATCCTTAAGAATAACATTAACAGCTTTCTTATTAGAACCTATCTGGACAACCGCTCCCAGACCAAGAAACAATCTAAACGACTCTCTTCGGTTCATCTCAAATCCTTCCCCTGATGCAACTATTTTGTATACATTCTTTCCATTATTCTGGACAGTCGTTATTCCGACACCTTTCCATACTATAGGATTCTTTTCTTCTCTTAAATATATTAAATTAACCATCAAATGCCCTTCACTATTAAATGATAGTATCTTACCATCTATCCTTATCGGCTGGGCATATATATAATTCACTCCTGATTCTACACACTGTGAGTGAAATTCCAACTTTCTTTCCTTAAGACTGACCTCAATAGTTAAATTACCTTCAGCCGGAACTTCCTTAATTATCATTAATCATCTCCAGAAATATATAAATATCCATATATTCAATTAAACGTAATCAAAAATATTTAATTAAATAATAACATTTTTCACGCTTATTGAAAAGTTGTTTTTTGACATTTTAGACAACATTTTAGACATTTTCCACACATTCTATTGGAATTTCCTATTACATAAAATAAAGACTGCTAATATATACTAACATACCAGCAGCCTTTTTATCATAAACACATATAACCATAAAATGATATATAATCATCTAATGGCTACGCTATATTGTTATTATTCCTCGTCCTCAATTGGCTCC
>ENA-ORSY01002405-ORSY01002405.1-human-gut-metagenome-genome-assembly--contig:-NODE-2405-length-10757-cov-2.867128_pt1 | contig 10757 bp, 10 predicted proteins | sample MGYA00242193_ERZ509160 | MGnify/ENA primary metagenome ERZ509160 (study PRJEB26280, sample SAMEA2338670) | human gut metagenome | biome: human gut; feature: human-associated habitat; material: faeces...
TTCATGCTCGTGGTCGTGGGGATGGGTGTGTTCATGCGAATGCGTCTGCCCGTCGGCATGGGTATGCTCGTGGGTGTGCATGGTTTCGTCGTGATGCATAATTCTGTTCCTTTCCGGCGGCGCCCGGAAAAGGACGCCTGTCAATCAATTTTTATCGATTGCCTTCATTATACTAGGACCGGCGCGATTTGTAAAGAGCATGAAATCGGGAAAATAATCCCCCGGGGCGGGATTTGAATGTAAATTTTCCGAAATTTTTTGCCGGTTTTGTGTGGAAGTGGCGAGCAAGATGTGGTATACTCGGAGAATCAAACAAGCTTAGAGGGAAGATGCGCCATGGAACACGACCACGAATATCTGCACGAACACCACATTGCCCACCTGCATACGCCGCAGGACGTCCACACGCCCGAGCAGGCGCAGGAGCATGAGCATTTACACGAGCACACGCATCCCCATGACCACGACCATGCGCATGAGCCGGGCGCGCACGGGCATGTCCACGCGAACACGAAGGCGGTGATCAACCGGCTGGCGCGCGCCATCGGGCATCTGGAATCGGTCAAAAAGATGGTCGAAGACGGGCGCGACTGCTCGGAGGTCCTGATTCAGATTGCGGCGGTCCGCTCTGCCATCAACAACATCGGCAAGGTCATTCTGCAGGACCACATCCAGCACTGCATCGTCGACGCGGTCGAACGGGACGACGAACAGGCGCTTGACAGCCTCTGCCAGGCAATCGACAAGTTCATCAAATAGCGCCCCGCGGGCGCAGCACAAAAAGGAGCCGCATGCTGCGGCTCCTTTTTGTGCTGATTGCCGCTTGCATAATCATGCCGGATCGTATATAATTCGCGCAAAGCTATTTATTATAGTATAAACATACCGGGTGAGGCGAGGAATATGAAAGATTATCAGTTCGCATACGGAAAGGGCAGCGTGACGGTGCCGCTGGACGAGCGGTCGGTGCTTGCGGTGCTGCACGGAAACGAGGCGCCCGCGATGCAGGACATCCGCGCGGGGCTTGTTGAGAGTCTGGAAAACCCCATCGGAGCGAAGCCTCTGCGTGAGGAAATTCCGGCAGGTGCGCGCGTGGCGCTGGTTGTGAGCGACATGTCGCGGTTCTGGATGCGGCAGGATCTGGTCATTCCGCATCTGGTGGCGTATCTGCATACGGCGTGCGGCGTTTCGTATGAACGGCTGACCATCGTCGTGGCAAACGGCACGCACCTGGGAGGCAGCGAGCAGGAGCTGCGCACGCTGGTGACGCCCGAGGTTTTTGACCGCGTGAAGGTCGAAAACCACGACTGCGAGGCAAAGAATCTTGTCTACCTCGGCACGACCGCGCACGATACGCCCGTGTGGATCAATCATACCGTCGCGGCAGCGGATTTTGTGGTCTGCCTCGGCGCGTGTACCCATCATATCATGGCAGGATTCGGCGGCGGGCGAAAGAGCATTCTGCCCGGTGTGAGCGGGCTGCAGACGATTCGCCATAATCACGCCTACTCGCTCGACCCGGGCGCGCTGCGCTCGAATCCGAAGATCGGAAACGGCGTGCTGGAGGGAAATCCCCTGCACGAGGACATGTGCGAAGCGGCGGCGATGCTGCCGCACCTGTTCATGGTGAATCTCGTCATGAACGCGCAGATGCAGCTGTGCGCGATTTTCTCGGGGCACTATCTCAAATCCTGGGAAGAAGGCTGCAGGCTCGTCAACAAAATTTATCAGGTGGATGTGCCGGAACAGGCGGACGCGATCGTCACCAGCTGCGGCGGCTTCCCGAAGGACATCTCCCTCTATCAGGGGACCAAGACGATCGACAACGTCGAGTCCGGCTTAAAGCCCGGCGGCACGCTGATCTTAATGATCGAGGCGCCCGAGGGAGGCGGACCCGAGGAGTATTTCGGCTGGTGTAAGAATCTGCTCGACGGCACGATCGAACAGCGCCTGCGCGAGGCGTTCACCGTTGCGGGCTATATCTTCTTCCAGAACTGCGAGCAGGCGCAGCGGCAGAAGATTTTCCTCTATTCCTCGATTCCCGACGAGCAGGTCCGCCCGATGGGCATGCGCTCGTTCTCCGATATGACGGAGCTTCTGAAGGAAGCAAAGCTCGACGGCAAATCCATCTATGTCATTCCCAATGGCGCAACCGTTGTTCCCCATGTGTGTTAAGGAGGTATCCGCATGAACATCCAGAATTACATCGCAAAGCGCTTTCAGCATGCCGGCTCCGGTCTGTCGCTCGACACCGAGGCGCTGGCAAAATACAGCGATATCATCGATCTTTCCATCGGCGATACCGATTTTACCACTGACGAAGCCATCATTGAAAAGGCATACCTCGACGCAAAGGCGGGGCACACCCATTACGGAGACCCGAAGGGCGACCCGGAGCTGATTGCCGCTGTCTGCAAGGCATGGCAGGAGGACTTTTCGCAGGCGCTTACCCCCGACCATGTGCTCGTCACCGCGTCGAGCTGCCTCGGCATGGCACTGACGATGCTGGCAATTTTAAACCCCGGCGATGAGGTGATCGTGTTCTCGCCGTACTTTGCCATGTACCGCAGCCAGATCGAGCTTGCCGGCGGCGTGTGCGTCGATGTGCCGACGTATGCGTGCGAGAACTACGCGATTTCCGAAGAGCGCCTGCGCGCGGCAATTACGCCCAAGACGAAGGCCATCATCTTCAATAACCCCACGAACCCCACCGGCATGGCCTACGACCGGAGCACGCTGGAGCTGCTGGCAAAGATCGCGCAGGAGTATGACCTGCTCGTTGCGGCGGACGAAATTTATACCACCTATTTATATGAAGGCGACTATATTCCGCTGCGTACGCTCCCGGGCATGCTGGAGCGGACCATCACGCTCAACAGCTTCTCGAAAAACTTCCTCATGACCGGCTGGCGCGTGGGCGTGATCATCGCAGAGCCCGCGCTGCTGTGCGTCATGAATCAGGTCAACGGCGCGCTGATCTACTCTGCTCCGTCCATCTCCCAGAGAGCGGCAATTGCGGCGCTGGAAAACCGGGCGCGCATCCGCGAGCGCTACATTGCCGCCTACCGCGAGCGTATTTTCTACTCGACCGAGCGGCTGGAAAAGCTCCCGTATTTAAGCCTTGTCGCGCCGAAGGGCACGTTCTATCTGTTCCCGGGCGTGGAGAAAACCGGGCTTTCGTCCGGCGAGTTCTGCAAGGCGCTGCTGGAGCGGGCGCACATCCTCGTCTCTCCCGGCGACGTGTTCGGCATTGCGGGCAAGCAGCACTTCCGCATCGCATGCACCGTGAATATCGACAAGCTCCGCGAGGCGTATGACCGCATGGAGGCGCTTTCCTTCTGAGAAAAACCGCGTCCGGCAGACAGATTTGTGAATTATACGAAAAAATCCACAATTATTCACTGATATACAGTCGAATGTTGTATAACTTTGCATCTTTACAAAATTCAATTTTTCTGTATAATCATACACATAAATTACAACATGCTGCATGGACACCATGCACAGGAGGGTATTATGAAAAAGAATTCTCTGACCAAGCTGCTTGCGCTGACGCTTTGCGCAGTGCTGGCATTGAGCCTGTTTGCAGGCTGCGCCGCAAAGACCGAGGAAACTGCTCCCGCCGCTTCCGAGACCACCGAAGCTGCAGCGACCGAAACCACGGAAGCTGCCACCGAAGAAGCTGCTGCCGAGGAAACGACCGAGCAGCCCGCTGCCGAAGAAGCAACCGGTCTTCTCGCTGAGATCAAGGCGAAGGGCAAGCTGGTTGTCGGCACCGAAGCACAGTACGCACCGTATGAGTTCAAGGATCTCGACGCCAACTTCGCAGGCTGCGACATCTGGCTGGCACAGCAGATCGCCGATTCGCTCGGCGTAGAGCTCGAAGTCGTCGACATGGCGTTCGACGGCATCATCCCCGCCGTCAAGTCCGGTCAGGTCGACATCGGCATCGCTGCGTTCACCAAGACCCCGGAGCGTGCAGAAGAAATCGACTTCTCCAACCTCTATGAGACCAGCGCGCAGCTGCTGATCGTCAAGACCGGCGATGCGGACAAGTATTCCACCAAGGAAGCGCTTGCCGGTCAGAAGGTCGGCGCGCAGAAGGGCACCATCCAGTCCCAGCTGATCCTCTCCGCACTTCCCGACAGTGAGCTCTTTGAGCTTGAAAAGTATCCGGCGCTGGCGCTGGAAACCCAGAACGGCAACATTGCAGGCTTCGTTGTCGACCAGGCGGTCGGCGAGGCTCTGGTCGCAACCAGCGACGGCAAGCTCGAAGTCTCCAACTTCCAGTTCACCGCAGAAGAGGCTTCCTTCGGTAAGGCAGCCGTCATTGCCAAGGGCAACGAGGACTTTGTTGCCGCTGTCAACGAGGTCATCGACAAGGTCGTCGCCGACGGCAGCTATCAGGCAGCCTACGACGAGGCAGTCGAGTTTGCTGCAAGTCTCGGACTGTAAGCAAAAGCTCCGCTTGACAAACCCGAATCACTATCGTATTTTAACTGTAGCTTTTCTACAAGGCTTCGCTGCCGGCGCGGCGAAGCCTTAAAGCCTGTCCTGCGCAGCTGCACGGCGGGGTATATATTATAGAAGGAGGCTCCCATGACTTTTTTTGAGACAATAGGAAAAATCATCGAGCGCTATTCCAGCTTCTTCGCGCAGGGCGTTGTGAACACCCTGATCATTGCGGCATTCTCCGTCCTGCTCGGCACGATCCTTGGCACGCTGATGGCGACCATGCGCATGGGCAAAATTCTGCCGCTCAAGTGGCTGGCGGTCGCGTACATCGAGTTCATCCGCGGCACGCCCCTTATGGTCCAGCTGATGTTCATCTTCTACGGTCTTCCCATGATCGGCGTCAAAATCCCCGATATTTCGTGGATTCCGAACTTTTCGCGCTTTGCCGCCGGCATTGTTGCCATGAGCATGAACAGCTGCGCGTATGTCGCAGAGGTCATCCGCTCGGGCATTCAGGCGGTCGACTACGGCCAGACCGAGGCAGCGCGCAGCGTGGGATTCTCGTCCGGCGAGGCGATGCGCCTGGTTGTTCTGCCGCAGGCAATCAAGAATATCCTGCCCGCGCTCGGCAACGAGTTTGTCACCGTCATCAAGGAGTCTTCCATCGTCTCCGTCATCGGCATCGCGGACCTCATGTTCCGCACAAACGACGTCATTGCCCTGAGCTACAAGAGCCTCGAGTGCCTTGCCGTGGCGGCGCTTATCTACTTCGTTCTCACGTTCATCAGCAGCCGTCTGGTATCGCTTGCAGAAAGGAAGCTGTCGCATGGAAAATAAGCAGACTATGATCGAGGTGCAGAACCTCTGCAAGAGCTTCCACAAGCTGGAGGTTCTGAAGGATATCAGCACGACGTTCTACAAAAACGAGGTCGTCTCCATCATCGGACCCTCCGGCGGCGGCAAGTCGACGTTCCTGCGGTGCCTGAACCTGCTGGAAAAGCCGACCTCCGGACATATCGTCTTTGACGGCGTCGACATCTGCGACCGCCATCAGAACAAGAATATCGACCTGCACCGGCAGAAGATGGGCATGGTGTTCCAGCAGTTCAATCTGTTCAACAACATGAACGTCATGAAAAACCTCACGGTTGCCCCGATGCGCATCAAGAAGATGCCGAAGGAGCAGGCGGAGGAAAAGGCGGTGGAGCTTTTGCGCAAGGTCGGGCTTGCCGACCGAGCCGAGGCATATCCCAGCCAGCTGTCCGGTGGACAGAAGCAGAGAATCGCCATCGTACGTTCCCTCATGATGGACCCCGAGGTCATGCTCTTCGACGAGCCGACCAGCGCGCTCGACCCCGAGATGATCGGCGAGGTGCTCGACGTGATGAAGGCGCTTGCCGCCGACGGCATGACCATGATCGTCGTCACGCACGAGATGCGCTTTGCACGCGAGGTCGCGGCGCGGACCATCTTCCTTGCCGACGGCAAAATCGAGGAGGACAAGCCCTCGCACGAGCTGTTTGACAACCCCGAAAGCCCGCGTCTGGTCACGTTCCTGCAAAAGGTCCTTTGATTGCACAAACTATGCGCCGCATCCGTCATTTTCTTTTGATGGATGCGGCTTTTTCGTTAAAATACTGTGAAAACAACACTTTCCCACTTGACGAAACATCTGATTTGTGTTATCTTATGCATGAAAAATGATATGGGCAGCAGACCGGAAAACGGTGCTGCCCGGGTCGGATGACAGTTCCGGGAGAGTCCGCAGGCGCGGCGCCGAAGGGGAATCGCAAAAGCTCTCAGGCAGAAGGACCGGAACTCGACGACACTCTGCAAAGTGCGAATGCTCGCACGCCGACGGTGCAACCGGAATCCCGGGAATCTCTCAGGCAGATTACAGAGGCGCAAAACTTCAATCGAAGTTTTGCGCCCTTTTCATGCCCATTTTCTGTAAACCGCGCGGAGGGCAGGCGAGACCTGCCGCCGCTTCGTAATATGACGTGGAGGAATCAATGATGGAAAAGAAAACCCCTTTGTACGAATCGCATGTCGCGCTGGGCGCGAAGATGGTAGAGTTCGGCGGCTTTTTAATGCCGGTGCAGTATCCGTCGGGCATTCTTGCCGAACATATGGCAGTGCGCGAAAAGGCAGGTCTTTTTGATGTGTCGCACATGGGAGAGCTGGTCTTCCATGGCGAGGACGCGCTGGAGAACATTCAGCACCTCGTCACGACCGATATTTCCAAAATGCTTGACGGCGACATGCGTTACGGCATGTTCTGCAACGACGAAGGCGGCGTGGTCGACGATCTGATTGTCTACCGCATGGCGCAGGACGATTACCTGATTGTCGTCAACGCCGGCAACCGCGACAAGGACGCGGCGTGGGTGGAAACGCACCTGTCCGGTCATCCCGGCTATCATGACGCGGGCAACGAGTTCGGGCAGATCGCGGTACAGGGTCCGGTGTCGAAGGAGATTCTGGTGAAGCTCTGCGACGAGGCGGAGCTTCCTGTCAAGTACTATTCGTTCACGAAGGCGGTTCTTACCTGGAACGGGCGCAGTGCGGAAACCTATGTCTCCCGCTCGGGCTACACCGGCTCGTTCGGCTACGAGATTCTCTGCAAGGCGGAAGACACCGTCTGGCTGTGGAACACGCTGCTGGAGGCTGGCAAGGAGTTTGGGCTCATTCCCTGCGGACTGGGCGCGCGCGATACGCTGCGTCTGGAGGCGGCAATGCCGCTCTACGGGCACGAGCTGACCGACGATATTACCCCCAAGATGGCAGGGCTTCCCTGCAAGCTCGACGGCAAGGATTTCATCGGTCATGACGCGCTGGTCAAGCGCGGCGCGCCGGAGGTCAAGCGCGTGGGGCTCAAGGGCGTCGGACGCGGTATCGTGCGCGAGCATTGCGACCTCTACGCCGCACCGGACGGCGAGAAGATCGGCTGGACCTCCTCTGGCACGTTCGCGCCGTATCTCGGCTGCTGCGTCGCGATGGGTTATGTGCCGGTCGAAGACGCCGAGATCGGTAAGCATGTCTATGCCGACGTGCGCGGTCGCAAGATCGAGATGGAGATCGTTCCGACCCCGTTCTATAAGCGCTGAGCTGGTGAATTCTGAGGATCTTGACGTGCTTTGTTGATATCCAACAAATCTTAACATTTGTTTTTGTTTATTTCGTATATTATCAATCTTGCATTTTTCCTTCCGGTGGCGTATACTGCGCGCAGAGTGAAAAAAGAAATGAAACAAAACATACATGGGAGGTTATGTTATGAAACTGCAGAACATTCACGAGGTAGAAGATTTCCGGAAGGTCATCCATCAGTGCAAGGACGACGTGTTCCTCAAGAGCCAGGAGGGCGATGTGTTTAACCTCAAGAGCGCCATGAGCGAGTATATCGCGCTCGGCAGATTGCTCAGCGAGCAGGGCGACAGCCTGGAGCTGTTTGCAAGCAACCACGAAGACGAGGGTTTGCTGCTGTCCTTCCTCGCAAAGCTCGACGAGGAAAACGAAGCTTCCAAATAAATCGGTATCCCTCTTTCCGGGCTGCGTCCAAACGGCGCAGTCCGGTTTTTCATCATCATGCAGAAAGCGCCCCGGATAAGTCCGGGGCGCTTTGCCGTTATTCCAGAATCAGATAGTTTTCGTGAAGCTCCGTCACATAGCCGATCTGCGCTGCGTTCGGAATTTCTGCCTGCAGCGCCCGAAGGCACGCCTGCGCGTCGTTTTCGGCAACTGCGATCAGAAGCCCGCCGCTGGTCTGCGGATCGTAGAAAATGTCTTCGAGCGCGCGTGGAATCTCGCACTTTTTGAGAACGCCGGACTGTGCGTAGGTCCGGTTGCGGTAAGCGCCGGCGGGGATGAAGCCCATGTCGGCAAACTCGAGCGCCTCCATGTGAAACGGCACGCTGCGCGTGTCGATGTGCAGGCTCATGCCGCTGCCCTGCGCCATCTCAAAGCTGTGGCCGAGCAGAGAAAAACCGGTGACATCTGTGCAGCTGTGCACCGGATATTTCACCATAACATCACGCGCGGCCTTGTTGAGCGCAGCCATCTGGCGGTAGATGCGGTCAAGCACGGACTTTTCGACCAGATCCGCTTTTGCTGCTGTGGTCAGCACGCCAACGCCGAGCGGCTTGGTCAGAATCAGCACGTCCCCCGGCTTTGCACCGCTGTTGGTGAGCACCTTTTTCGGATGCACGAAGCCCGAAACCGCCAGTCCGTAGATCGGCTCGGCACCCTGAATGGTGTGACCGCCCGTGATGATCGCGCCGGCCTCGTAGGCCTTGTCGTAGCCGCCGCGCAGGATTTCCTGCACCGCATGATCGTCCATGCTCTGCGCCAGACACATGATGTTGAGCGCGAGCTTGGGCTCACCGCCCATGGCGTACACGTCGCTGAGCGCGTTGGCAGCCGCGATCTGTCCGTACAGGAACGGATCGTCCACGATGGGCGGGAAGAAGTCGGTCGTCTGCACGAGCGCGGTGTTCTCGTCGAGCACATACACGCTTGCGTCATCGCTCTTGTCATAGCCGACGATCAGGCGCGGGTCGGTATGCGTGCGAAAGCCTTCGAGCAGGTGTACGAGCGTTCCGGCACCGACTTTTGCGCCGCAGCCGGCGCAGCCTGCAAGTTTGGTCAGCTTTACTTCGGTCTCCATCGAAAAATCTCTCCGTTTCCGTGATTTACTCTTCTTATTGTACCAAAATCCGTGCAGATTGGCAACCTTCATTCGCCTTGCATAGACTGGATGGGAGGGGATGCCATGGCGACCGTCAGCCTTTGCATGATCGTACGCAATGAGGAGAAGGTGCTCGCGCGGTGTCTGGACAGCGTGCGCGGCATTGCGGATGAAATATGCATCACGGATACCGGCTCGACCGACAAAACGCGGGAAATTGCCCAAAAATACGGCACTGTGCAGGTGTTCCCGTGGTGCGATGATTTTTCTGCCGCACGCAATTTTTCGTTTGCACAGGCGCGCATGGACTATACGCTGTGGCTGGATGCGGACGATGTGCTTCTGCCGTCCGACCGTCAGAAATTGCTTGCGCTCAAAACGGAGCTGGACGGCACGGCCGATGTCGTCATGCTGCCGTATCACACCGGTTTTGATGAGCAGGGCAGACCGACTTTTTTCTGTTACCGTGAGCGGCTGCTCAAAACGTCCGCGCACTTCCGATGGCAGGGTGCGGTGCACGAGTGCATCGCGCCGCGCGGGAATATCCGGTACGGAGACGCGGCGGTGACACACCGCAAGCCGCCGTGCGCGTACTCCGACCGCAACCTGAAAATCTACGAAAACCTGCTTGCCAAGGGGGAAAAGCTGGATGCACGCGGCAGCTATTATTACGCGCGCGAGCTGCTGGCGCATAAACGGTACGCACAGGCGGTCGAAGCGTTTGAAGCCTTCCTTGCGATGCCGGACGGCTGGACGGAGAACAAAATAGATGCGTGCCTTGGTCTGTCGCAGGCGCTGACCGCCCTCGGTGAGCGCGAGCAGGCAAAGCGGGCACTGACCCGCTCATTTGCACTGGAGGTGCCGCGCAGTGCCGTGTGCTGTGCGCTTGCAGCCCTCGAATATGCGGATAACCGCGCAAGACAGGCGGTGTTCTGGTACGAAACCGCCATTCGAGCCGCAAGCATAGCACCGCACGGCTTTATTGATGTGAACGCCTGTGCTTATGCGCCGGCACTCGGCTTGTGCGCCTGCTGGGACAAATTGGGAGACCCCAAGCAAGCCTGTGCCTGGAATGAACGGGCAGCACTCGTGCGCCCGCAGTCGGCGGCAGTGGCGCACAACCGACGGTATTTTGCCGCGCAGGGTCTCACCGCAAAGCCGCCTTCGGCATAGACTGAACTGCCGGAGTTTTCCGGCAAATCGGAAGGAAGGGAAGAACGACATGAACGATCGACAGGACTGCTGCGGCAACTGGGAACGTCCGAGCGAACGCTGGCAGGAGCGCGTGTGCGATGCGGTGATGGGCAACGACCGACCGGGCCCGATGGGACCTCCCGGACCTCCGGGTCCGCGCGGACCGCGAGGAGAAAGGGGACCGATGGGGCCAATGGGGCCGAGAGGCATTCCGGGTCCTCCGGGACCGCCGGGCTTCCCGGGACCGATTGGTCCGACCGGTGCTACCGGCCCGACAGGCCCCGCAGGTGAAGCAGGCGCAGTCGGCCCGACAGGCCCGACCGGCCCCGCGGGTGAAGCAGGCGCAGTTGGCGCCACCGGCCCGACCGGCCCCGCAGGTGAAGCAGGTGCAGTTGGCCCGACAGGCCCGACCGGCCCGGCG
>ENA-ORSY01002406-ORSY01002406.1-human-gut-metagenome-genome-assembly--contig:-NODE-2406-length-10752-cov-3.124988_pt1 | contig 10752 bp, 8 predicted proteins | sample MGYA00242193_ERZ509160 | MGnify/ENA primary metagenome ERZ509160 (study PRJEB26280, sample SAMEA2338670) | human gut metagenome | biome: human gut; feature: human-associated habitat; material: faeces...
GAATTGGTTCTCCCCAGTATCTCTGACGGGAGAATACCCAGTCACGCAGCTTGTACTGCACCTTGGCATGGCCGATGCCCTTTTCACCCAGCCACTCGATCATAGCCGGGATAGCGTCCTTAACGGTCTTGCCGTTCAGGAAATCCGAGTTTACCAGAATGCCGGTTTCGTCCTTTGCGGTGAATGCAGCCTTCTGGACATCCTCGCCGCCGGAAACAACCTCGATGATCTCACAGCCGAACTTCTTAGCAAACTCCCAGTCGCGGTCATCGTGCGCCGGAACAGCCATGATCGCACCGGTGCCGTAGCCCATCAGAACATAGTCGGAAACGAAGATCGGGATCTGCTTGCCGTTTACCGGGTTAATTGCGGCAACGCCGTCCAGCTTAACGCCGGTCTTGTCCTTATTCAGCTCGGTGCGCTCGAAGTCGGACTTGCGGGCAGCCTCCTCACGGTATGCGCGAACGTCCTCGATGTTGTTCAGCTTGTCCGCCCACTGCTCGATCATCGGGTGCTCCGGAGAGATTACCATGTAGGTCGCGCCGAACAGGGTGTCCGGACGGGTGGTGTAAACGGTCAGCGTGTCGCCCTCGGTGGTCTTGAAATCGACCTCAGCGCCGGTGGAACGGCCGATCCAGTTGCGCTGCTGAATCTTAACGCGCTCGATGTAATCCACATCATCCAGATCGTCGATCAGGCGCTGTGCGTACTTGGTGATGGCGAGCATCCACTGGCTCTTGGTCTTGTGAACGACCTCGCTGCCGCAGCGCTCACAAACGCCGTTGACAACCTCCTCGTTCGCCAGAACGCACTTGCAGGAGGTGCACCAGTTTACGCTCATTTCCTTCTTGTAGGCCAGGCCCTTCTTGAACAGCTGCAGGAAAATCCACTGGGTCCACTTGTAGTAGCTCGGGTCGGTGGTATTGATCTCACGCGACCAGTCGAACGACAGACCAAGGCTCTTGAGCTGGCTCTTGAAGCGTGCGATGTTCTTCTTGGTAACCTCTGCCGGATGAACATGGTTCTTGATGGCAAAGTTCTCAGTCGGCAGACCGAATGCGTCCCAGCCCATCGGATACAGCACGTTGTAGCCCTGCATGCGCTTTTTGCGCGCAACGATATCCAGTGCGGTGTAGGAGCGCGGATGACCTACATGCAGACCCTGACCGGACGGATACGGGAACTCTACGAGCGCGTAGAACTTCTCCTTGTCCGAGTCATTCTCGGCATGGAAGCACTGCTTCTCGTCCCAGATGTCCTGCCATTTCTTTTCTACTTGTTTATGATCGTACTTCAACGGATTCTCCCCCTAAAGTGAGTTTTGGATTTTGAGCGCGACAACGCGGCGGACGTCGTTCCCGGCGCCGCCGCATGTCGGTATTTTACTTGTCCTCGATGCCCAGCTCTTCAAGCGTTACCGGCGTGCCGTCCTTCCACAGGTTCTCCAGATTGTAGAACTTGCGTGCCTCCGGCATGAATACATGCAGTACAGCGCAGCCGTAGTCCAGCAGCATCCACTGTGCAGATTCATAACCCTCGGTGTGGTGCGGCATCTCATCATGGTCATACTTCAGGTGCCACTCTACATTGTCCGCCAGTGCCTTAACCTGCGTAGTGGAGGACGCAGAGCAGATGACGAAATACTCGGTCAGCTCGGTCAGGCGCTCAACATGCAGCACCTCAATGCCCTGAGCCTTTTTCTCGATCAGCGCTTCGCAGATCGCCTTTACAGTTTCTTTTGCAGTCAAAGTATAAACTCCTTTTGTGCGGCAGAAAAGGGTTTGCCTTTCTGCCGATTATGGTATATTGCCTTTATTATGCCTCGGGATCGTATGTTCCGCCATCGTCTCCGCCGGAGGAAGCACCGCTGTCCTCTCCGCTGCCGTCGGTGTAATCGCCGCCGGAGGAGTCGCCGCCGCTCTCTTCACCGGAGTCGCCGCCGGAATAGTCTCCGCCGCTGTCGCCGCCCGAGTAGTCATTGTTATCCGAATAATCGCCGTCCGAGCCGCTGTTGTCGTAGGATGGCTCATCGTAGCTGTAATCCGGTTCTTCGTAATAATCCTCGCTGTAATCGTACGAGCCAGAGGTGTCACCCCATACATTATTTTCCTCGCCCGAGCTTACATAGCCGCCCGAGTAGGTAGTGGTATCCGGTCCGCCGACGATGTCCAGCTTGGAGATCGGCTCCTCGTAGGGGTTGAAATACTTGTTTACCAGCTCCAGCGTCTGGTCGTAATACGGGAAGAAGAACGAATACTGCACCGAGGTGCCCGCCGTGCTCATCTTGCCGTAGCCGGGCAGTGTAAAGAACTGAATGCTGCTGTTGTCGATCTGCATGGCCTGCATGCCCATCCACAGCAGCTCGCCGGCGCTGAAGTCGGTCTTGACGTTCTTGAACACGGCCTCTGCGATCGAGCGGATCTTGGTCACGTTCTTGATCTGCAGCACCTGACCTGCCAGCGCCTTGAGGAACTTCTGCTGATTCTCTACACGGCCTTCATCGCCGTTGGTGTACTGTACGGTGTAATCGTTGTTGTGTCTCCAGCGCAGGAAGCCGACGGTCTGCTTGCCGTCCAGATGCTGCTGGCCTTTTTTCAGGTCGATGTGCAGATTCTGCGACGGATCATCGTACTTCATATCGAACGGCACGTCATAATCCACGCCCTCAATCGCATCCACGATGGCTGCAATACCGTCAAAGTTGACGATAACGTATTTATCCGGCCGGAAGCCCATCAGACGCTCGATTTCCTTGCTCGTCTGCTCGATGTTGCCGCCCTTGCCGCCGGTATCCATGCCGTAGGCTGCGTTGATCTTCTTGCTCGCGCCGGTTGCCGTGTTGTTGCACATGGTGTCGCGCGGGATGTTCATGACGTTGATGGTCTTGTCCTTGGTATCCATGGTTGCGACCATCAAAGCGTCTGTTCGTGTTTCGTCCTCATCAACTGCGCCGACCACGAACGTAAACACATCGTCAATGCGGGTGCCCGAATTGAGCAGGCTGCTCACATCGACCTTATCGCCGTTTTCCTTGTCCTTGATCGTCGCCTGCGGCGAACGGACGAACCACACCGCTGCAGCTGCTGCGCACGCGAACAGCACCAGCACAACCGCCATAATGATGGCAATGCGCTTGCCCTTCTGTCTGGGTGTCAGCTTTTTTTTCTCCTTCGGAGCCTTTCCCTTTTTGCCGCCCGGCTTGGGCGCCGAGATCGGCTGGTGGTTCCCTTCCGGCTTGGGCGCTGCCTGCTGTGCGGGAGCCTGTGCCGGAGTGCTGTCTCCGTTGCGGTTTTTCCTGTCGCCGCTTCCTCCGAATAGTTTCAAACGATTCCTGCCTCCATTTTACTTGTCCCGCCAGCTGACACCCTGCCGGATCATATCATTATAAGCGGCAATGGTATCGCTGTGGATGAGTTTTCCGCGTGCGACCAGCTCGGTCAGCGTCTGGTCATAGCAGTAGAGCAGGGCACTGTCGATGTCGATCTGCGCCAGCTCACGCGCCTTATCCACGCCGGGAAAATCACGAGTTTCTTCGATGTAATCCGCCAGATACAAGATCTTGTCAAGCAGCGTCATATGGTACTTGCCGGTGGTGTGGCAGGCGATGGCATCGCAGATATCCTCGGGCATGTGGTATTCGGCCCGCGCGATGGCTGCCGCCGTCTTTCCGTGCAGCATTTTCGGCTCGCTTTTTTCGACGGTACAGGGTATTATACCGTATTTCCCGCATAAATTCAACTGTTCTTGCGGAGAAAGATATTTTGTTATGTCATGCAGAATGCCTGCAGTACCCGCTTTTTCCGGGTCCTCGCCGTACTTTTCTGCCAGCATGATCGCCGCACGCTCCACGCCGAGCGAGTGCTCATAGCGGTAGCCCTGCAGTCTGGAAAGGATACTTTTACGCATTTCTTCATTACATAACATAACTTTTTCCCGCCTTTCTCTATATTTCCTGCCGCAAAACTGCAGTTTTGCCGACAAGGAGGAACGAGCCGCAGTCCGTTCCTAAGTCATACAAAAAATACTGATTTTGAACAAACTGCTGTATTTATCTGTCAAACCTGTATTTTACAGGCTTAATAGCCGTACAAATGCTTTTCTTCGATGTAATCCGCGACCGATTCCGGTGTATAGCATCGCAGTGCACCGCCCTGCCGCAGCTCGGTTGAGGAAATGGTCAGGCTGTCGCCCTGCACCAGCTCTACGGTTGCACCGAGCGAGTCCTTGAGCGCCGCCGCCTTTTCACGCAGCGCGTCCCAGTCCTCGTTTTCGCGGGCGCAGACAGCAAGCGAAGCCAGCCGCGCGATCTCGTCCGGCGCACGCCAGATTTTATCGAACGAGAGCAGCATATCCGTGCCGACGATCAGGTGCAGGTCGGTCTCGCCGCGTGCATGAAGCGCGCGGAGCGTGTCCACCGTGTAGCTTGCGCCGCCGCGGTCGATCTCTATAGTGTCAAGCATCGCCCACGTTTTTTCTGCCGTCAGGCGGCGCACCATCTCGCACCGGTCCTCTGCGGATGCGGTGTTCTCCGGCAGTACCTTGTGCGGCGGAATATTGGTCGGAATGAACAGCACCCGATCTAAATTCAGCGCACGGTGCGCGAGTTCCGCCGCGTGCAGATGTCCCAGATGCGGCGGATTGAATGTGCCGCCGAGAATTCCCGTCCTCATTTTACCAGAACGATCTTGCGCTTGTCCTCATCACTGGACTGGCGGTACAGCACAAACTTGGAGCCGATGCACTGTACAGCGTCCGCGCCGGTGGCCTCGCAGAGCGCCTCGGATACCGTGCGCGGCGTCAGCATCGCACTCTCGAGCACCTTGCCCTTGACCAGCTCGTGGGATTCGAGCAGCGCGTCCAGCTCGCGTTCTACCGCGTCGGTTACGCCTTCCTTGCCGATGATGAGCGTTACTGCCAGCGGGTTTGCCATTGCACGAAGCTGTGCGCGTTGTTTTGTGTTAAGCATTATATTTCTCCTTATGTTTTAATGGAAAATTGAGAATGGAGAATTGAGAATTATGGCATCGCGCCTTGCGCGATTATTTTATTCGGCACTACGTGCCGCACCGCAATTTTCCATTTTCCATTCTCCATTTTCAATTCACTTTATCTTTTAGTATGGCTTTCAATTTATTCAAAGCATTTGCCCGATGAGAGATTGTATTCTTGACCTCTGCCGGCAGTTCGCCGAAGGTACAGCCGTATTTCTCGACATAGAACAGCGGGTCATAGCCGAAGCCGCCTACGCCATGGTTCTCGCGGAGCAGTGTGCCCTCGCATTCACCACGCACGGTGAGCGTTTCGCCGTCCGCGAGCACACACGCGATCGCGCACACAAACCGGCAGGCACGGTTTTCCTTATCCTGCATATTTTTCAGCAAAAAGGCATTGCGGTCCTCGTCCGTACCCTCGCAGTAGCGCGCGGAGTAGATACCGGGAGCGCCGTCCAGCGCATCCACGCACAGGCCGCTGTCGTCCGCGAGAGCGGGCAGACCGGTGAACTCTGCGGCGGATTTCGCCTTGATGAGCGCGTTTTCCTCGAAGGTTTTGCCGTTTTCCTCGGGTTCGGGGGCACCCTCCGGCAGCGGGATGATTTCAATGCCGAGGCTGCTCACGATAGAGGACAGCTCTGCCAGCTTTTTCTTGTTATGGGAAGCAAGTACAAACTGCATTACAGACTTTCCCCCATCACCTTGGCCTGCTTGCGGCACAGCGTCAGGCAGCCGCGCTTGCCGAGTCCGAGCAGCTTGCGCAGCTCGGTATCCGTAAACGGACGGCCCTCGCCGGTGCCCTGCACCTCGATGAACTCACCCTTGCTCGTCATAACCACGTTGCAGTCCACAATGGCGTGGCTGTCCTCGGCGTAGTTGAGGTCGAGCACGGCTTCATCCTCAAAAATGCCGACCGAAACGGCTGCAACCTGTGCAGTGAGCGGCATTTTCTCGATCACGCCATCGGCCAGCAGCTTTTTGCACGCCAGCCACAATGCAACGAATCCGCCGGTGATGGACGCGCAGCGCGTGCCGCCGTCCGCCTGAATAACATCGCAGTCAATCGTGATCTGGCGCTCACCGAGTGCTTCGCGGTCAACGACCGCACGCAGCGCACGGCCGATCAGACGCTGGATCTCACTCGAGCGGCCGTCCAGCTTGAGCGACTTGATATCGCGTTTTTTGCGGGTATTGGTCGCACGCGGGAGCATCGCATACTCGGCGGTTACCCAGCCGAGGCCCTTGCCCTCAAGGAACGGCGGTACCTTTTCCTCGACCGACGCGGTGCAGATGACCTTGGTGTTGCCCATCTCGACCAGCACCGAGCCTTCCGCGTACATCGTGTAATCAGTGGTAATCTTCACCGGACGCATTGCGCCCTTGGTTCTTCCGTCAGGTCTCTGCATTTTCGTCCTCCTCGGTCTGTTCCTCATCGTTTTCTGCGTTTTCATGAACCGGCGGCAGGATGGCCTCCAGGAATGCCGCACGGTCAAAGTCGATCAGATCGTCAATGCCCTCGCCAACGCCGACCAGCTTGACCGGAACACCCAGTCCTGCCGAAATGGCGATCACGATGCCGCCCTTTGCGGTACCGTCCAGCTTGGTGAGAATGATGCCGGTCAGCTCGGCAGCCTTGTTGAACTCCTCAGCCTGATGAACCGCATTCTGACCGGTGGTCGCATCCAGCACGAGCAGCGTTTCGCGCGACGCATCCGGCAGCTCACGGGAGATAACGCGGTCGATCTTCGCCAGTTCGTTCATCAGGTTGGCCTTGTTGTGCAGACGGCCTGCCGTATCCACGATGATGATATCGCTGCCGCGTGCCTTGGCCGCCGAGATGGAGTCGAACACAACAGCCGCCGGGTCTGCGCCCTCGCCGTGGCGAACGATGTCCGCACCGGCACGCTTTGCCCAGATTTCGAGCTGATCCGCCGCAGCTGCGCGGAAGGTATCCGCCGCCGACAGCATCACCTTTTTGCCCTCATTGACATAGCGGGCCGCCAGCTTGCCGATCGAGGTCGTCTTGCCGACACCGTTGACGCCGATTACCAGAATGACCGCCGGCTTGCCGTCCGTATTCAGCGGCTGGTTGTCGAGCATGTTGTCGGTCAGCACCTCGCGGAGCAGGTCGCGCAGCTCGTCCGCCGTGGTGGTCTTGCGCAGCTTGGCGCGCTTTTCGACCTCAGCGACGATTTTCGCCGCCGTGGATGCACCGACGTCCGACAGGATGAGTGCTTCTTCCAGTTCCTCGAGCAGATCATCATCCACCTTGACAAATGCCGCGAACACGCTGTCCAGCGAGTGGTTCACCGCATCCGATGTTTTCTTTAAGCCCTGCTTAATTTTATCAAAAAATCCCATGCTTATCTCCTTATGTTTATCTTGGGCAACACCGCACAATTAAAGCGGCGGCTCCTTGTGCAGGCTCCGATCGCACTGCCGAAGTTTCACGGTAATACATCAAGTATTACCGCAAAACTGTGCCTCGTCAGAACGCAAAATTTACTCGCAAATCACTCTTGTTCAATTATGCGGTATTGCCCTTGCAAATCAGAAATCAGTAATTATTTACCGTAGTAGTTGATACGCCAGTTCTCCCAGTCTGTGCGGTCAATCCGCTCACCCCAGAGAACATAGCCGCGCGCATGTCCCCAGTGCCGAAACTCGACCGGATGCCGTGCCGCATAGCCGTCTGTCGTAAGAGAGCCGTTCGGCAATCGTCTTTCCACATCCAGCCGGTACGGATATTTTTCGCTTCGCATATCCATTGCCGCAATTCTCCATTTTCCATTACTTAATGGTATTTTTGAGCCGTTTTTCCGCCTCAGCCAGATTGAGCATCAGCATTTTGGAGACGCCCTGCTCCTGCATGGTCACGCCGTAGAGCATATCTGCTTCTTCCATTGTACCACGTCTGTGGGTAATTACAATAAATTGTGTCGAATCTGTCAGGCGGCGAATGTATTTTGCAAACCGCTGCACGTTTACATCATCGAGCGCGGCTTCGATCTCATCGAGCACGCAGAACGGCGTAGGCCGCAGCTTGAGGATCGCAAAGTACAGCGCAATGGCGACAAACGCCTTTTCACCGCCCGAGAGCAGCGTAATCGTTTTAACCGCCTTGCCCGGCGGAGACACGCGGATGTCGATACCGCAGTTCAGGATATCCGAGGTATCGGCAAGCTGCAGTTCGGCATGTCCGCCGCCAAAGATCTCGCGGAAGGTATCGCGGAAGTACACATTCAGCTTGGCGAACTCGGACGCGAAAATCTCCTTCATGCTGACGGTCAGCTGCTCGATGACCTTGCGCAGATCGGTCTGCGCGGTCTCGAGGTCGTCCTTCTGCTCCCGCAGGAAGCTATACCGCTCCTGCACACGCTGAAATTCGTCCACCGCATCCAGATTGACGTTGCCGAGCGCCCGCATTTTCACGCGCAGCTCCTGCACGCGGCCGCGCGTTTCACCGAGGTTTTCAATCGGTTTGGCGATTTCTGCCGCCGGTGTGGGTGTCAGCTCGTAGCTTTCCCACATTTTATCCAGAATCTGTGTTTCCTCGGTTTTCAGCTGGGCCGCGCGGTTTTCCAGTCGGGCGGTCTCGCGTTCGAGTTCAAGGATTTCCTCGTTGCGGCTCTGTGCCGCCTTTTCCAGACGGACCCGTTCGCCCTCGGTCTGTTCGCGTCTGCCGGTCTGCCGCGCAAGCTGTTCGCTGAGCAGCCGGGCGCTGGTGTCGCGTCCGTGCTTGGCTGCACGGACTTGGGTAAGTTCATCAGTCAGGCGTGCGATTTCCGCCGCAAAGCCTGCGATCGTCTGCTCCGCACCGGACACGCCTGCGTCGAGGTCGGCCTTGAGCCGCTCAAGCTCCGCGAGCGCGCGTGCTTCGCTGTCCTGCGCCGTGCGCGTCTCCGCAAGCGCGGTCTGCGCGGCTGTGATGCGCGAAGCCGTCTGCGTCAGCTGTTCCGCAGCGGCGTTCACTGCCGTACGGTGCTCGGCACAGACCTGCTCGGCAGCTGCAAGCGCCTGCTCTGCGGCAGACCGGCGCTCTGTGCAGGCGGCAAGTGTCTGTTCATACTTCTGCTGCGTTGCTGTGAAGTTAGTTTGTTCAGAAATCAGGCTGTCATACCGTTTCTGCAGGCTTTCCAGCAGGAATTTATGCTGTTTTACCGAAGCAGCAAGTCCGGCTCTCTCCTGCTCCGCGTGCCGGCGGTCGGTTTCGATGGCCTGCGCCTGCGCGGCAAGCGATTCCAGTTTCTGTCCTGCAGCCTGCTCGGTCTGTGCCAGCGTTTTTCGCTCCTGCTCGAGTGCGCGCACGCGCTCCTCGGCGGCGTGCAGGCGTTCTGCCCGCGCCAGTGCGCCCGTGCCGCGGGAGGCCGAGCCACCTGTCATGGCACCGCCTGCCTGCAGGATTTGTCCGTCTAAGGTGACAATGCGAAACCGGTGTCCGTACGCCTTGGCCAGTGCCAGCGCGGTGTCCATATTCTCCGAAATGACCGTGCGCGCCAGCAGATTGCACACAATATTCTTATATTTTTCATTAAATCTGACGAGAGCATCCGCGGTGCCGAAGCAGCCGTTCTGCCGTTCCAGGCCGGTCTCCCGCAGGCTGTTTGCCCGAATGGTATCCAGCGGCAGGAAGGTCGCGCGACCGCCGTCCGTGCGCTTGAGGTACGAAATGCACTGCTTTCCCACGCTCGTGCTGTCTACCACGATGGAGGACGCTGATGCACCGAGTGCAGTGTCGATTGCCGTCACGAACCGCTTTTCGGTCGTGATGAGCGCGGAAACCGGACCGTGCACGCCGTTCATCGCACCCTTTTCAGCCTGCCGCATGACGGCTTTCACCGACCGTGAGAAGCCCTCGTACTCATGCTGCATGTCGGTCAGCATTTTCACGCGGCTCTGCATTTCGCTCAGCGAGGACTGCGCTGCTCGCAGGTCGTTCTGCGCCTGCTCGGCCTTTCGGCGGCAGGTCTCCGCCTGAGCAGCGGCCGTCTGCGCCTGCTTTGCCGTTTCGGCAAGCGTTTGCTCGCACGCGGTCAGTTCCCGCTCGAGATTGTCCTGTGCCTGTTTTTCGGTATCCAGCTGCTGTGCCGCTGCCGCGATTTCGGAATCCAGCGTCATTTTGCGGTCGTTCATGCCCGCCAGACCGCTCTCAGCGGCTGTTCGGTCGAGTTCGAGCGCGTGCAGCGTGCGCTCCTGCCTGCGCTGCGCCTGCTCGGCCTGCCGAAGTGCCTGCTCGGCCTGTGTGCGCTGCTGCTCCTGCTCGGCAGACTGTTTTCGGAGTGCATCCAGTTCAGCCGACTGTGCCTTCTCCTGCTCATTCAGCACAGAAATACGTTCGCGCCGTTCGGCAAGCTGTGCATCCATGCTCTGCACCTGCTCGGCGCGGTGCGCGCTCTCCTGCCGTGTGCGCTCAATATTCTCCTCGCAGTTGCGGATGTTCGCCTGAATAACCGCCTCACGGCTGATCTGCTCGGCGGCAAACTGCTCGGCTTCGCGCAGCTCGTTCCGCAGACGTTCGGTTTCCCGGTCAATCTCACGCAACGATTCAGCCAGCTGCTCGGACTGCGCATACAGCGTTCCCTGCTGCTGTTTTGCATCCGCAAGCTGCTTTTCGCAGGTTGTCCGGTCTTTATTCAGCTTGGCAGTGTCATTCTTGAGCTGCTCGAGCGACAGCAGCCACAGCGAGACCTCAAGCACGCGCAGCTCATCCCGCAGATGCAGAAACCTTTTCGCCTTGCCAGCCTGCTGCTCGAGCGGCTCG
>ENA-ORSY01002409-ORSY01002409.1-human-gut-metagenome-genome-assembly--contig:-NODE-2409-length-10722-cov-7.228087_pt1 | contig 10722 bp, 9 predicted proteins | sample MGYA00242193_ERZ509160 | MGnify/ENA primary metagenome ERZ509160 (study PRJEB26280, sample SAMEA2338670) | human gut metagenome | biome: human gut; feature: human-associated habitat; material: faeces...
GCAGCAAGCGCCACCGCTATTGCCATGCCCGTCATTGCTTTGCGGGTTTGTTCTATTGTGGATCTGTTTTATTTCTTGAAAAGTTGTGGAGCGAACTCGGTGAGATAGATGCGCCAGTTTTTCCAGATGTGGCCTTCGGGAGTCTCGTAATAAGTGTATTTGTACCCTTTGTCGTCAAGCAACTTGCGGTAGTCCTTGTTGGCCTGATAAAGGAAGTCCTTGTCGCCGATGGCAATCCAGTAGAGGGCGGGCTTTTTCTCGAACTGTCTTTTGAGTTTTCCTTCGATATCCTCGTAGACGGGTGATTTCGCGTCCTTGCCGGGCATTATGACGGCGGAGAAGAGGCCCACATAGTCGAACATGTCGGGGTATTCCTTAGAGATGTGCAGCGAGTGAAATCCACCCATGGAGAGGCCGGCGATGGCGCGGCTTTTCTTCGATTTGACAGTGCGGTAGTTTTTGTCGATGAAATTCACCACATCGGGGAAGTGCTTCTCGAATGAGCCTTCCATAGTGCGGGGATGCTGCGTGGAGGGAACCGAGAATCCGAGCGACGATTCGCCGGGTGCGGCCTGCTGGTCGGCGTTGCCGTTGGTCATCACCACAATCATCGGTTCCGCCTTGCCCTGTGCGATAAGGTTGTCGAGTATCTGCGATGCGCGGCCGAGTTCTGTCCATGCGTTCTCGTCGCCGCCCATTCCGTGAAGGAGATAAAACACGGGATAGCGTTTGTTGCCGGTCTCATATCCGGCGGGGGTATAGACTGTGAGGCGGCGGTCCATGCCGAGGACAGGGCTGTAGTACCACACTTTCGATACGGTGCCGTGGGGCACGTCGTTGATCTTATAAAGATCGGCACGCTCACCGGGAATGATGAACACATCCGACACTGATTTGACATCGCGGATGCGGTGGACGTTGGAGGGGTCATTGATTTTCAGCCCGTCGACAAGCATCGTGTAGCTGTAAAGTTCGGGGGCGAGAGGTTTCGGAGTCGTATATTCCCATACTCCGTCTTTTTCAACGAGGTCGGCGGTGCCCGGTGCGTCGAAATCGCCGGTCACCTGAACTTTGACGGCCTTGGGCGCCGACAGGCGGAAGGTGACGGTGTTGTCGGGATGAATTTCAGGAGATACAATCTGCGAGCCTCCCCATAGAGCCTGCTGTGCGTTGGCGCACATGGCTATGGCAGCTGCGCCTAACAAAAACAAAAACTTTTTCATGGCGTGATTATTTAGCTGATTTGTTAAATAATGATGGTAAAAAATGTGAGTCAGATATAAAACTATACGGATGGACAGAGCACGATTTGCGATAGAGGTGCCTTAGATATGGCGCTTGGGCGCAAACCGCTGTCTGTGCCGCTATATTTGCCGATGCAAAATTACTGAAATATTTGTGACGGAATACTACTGGTGCGATAAAATCGCGTTAGTTTAGAAATCATCAAATAAAGAGAGTTCTTTGACATTTTGATTTGAATTGATTGACAAGTCTTGCTTGGTTAGAAGTTGTCGTAACTCGACACGTTCCAAAGCAGAGATTCTGATCAGGGTTGCCACTTCGGTTATAGAATAGCAGCTTTTATAATCGATCTTTCTTCGAGCGACCGTGAGATAGGCAATGACAGCAGTCCAAAGATGGATTTTTACAGCGTTCTCGGAAAATCCCCAAAGGGTCTTAACGACAATATTCTGTTTAATCCATTTGAAGAAAACTTCTATATCCCAGCGATGGCGTTAGAGATTGGATATCACCAAGGCGCTGACCTCAAAGTTGTTGAATATGAAATCCACAATTGTGTCATTGTCCGGGTCATATACCCGTACAAACCGCATGTCATCAGGATAGAGTTTACTCGACTTATATCCGGTGACCCGAATCCGGGAGTCTTCTATGATGCCGGACTTTGCATCGGGGATTTCCATTTGCTCGATGGTCATGAACTTCATGTTCTCTTTCGGACGAGATACCCAGAATGCCTGTGTCTGATGGAATCTGAATAAAGCCTTGAAGTCGACATAAGCCTTGTCCATCACATAGAAAGCGAATGGTTCCGGCGACAGCATGTCAAGTTCGTTGCTGTCATGCCATTTCCCATCGGTGATATGGATGTTGGCCGGTATGCTTCCACGCAAATCAAGCAATGTGTGCACCTTTACAGCGCCTTTGCTGTATTTGCCCAATGCCCATGCCGCAAGCTTTATGCTGGTTGATATGGTTGTAGAGTCCAAAGCATATATTACGTTGTCTATGGTTATGTCGGACAGTTTAGTCTTTGAATACATGGGTCTTACCAGTCCTATGAGATAAATGCCCAGCCCTTCAAAAATTCGATAGTCACGACTTTCGTTAGCCCGCGACAATGATGTGTGGTTGACCGTTTTTCGAAAACCGAGATGATATAGCATTTTTGAATGAGCCTCCAGACATAGACAGATGTCTCGTGGCGAATCACAGCCTGTCAGCTGTCCGAAGAGCAGATGAAGGAGGAGATTGTAACTGTTGAGATTCTTTACATGCCAGTCTCCTTTATACACCCTTACAAGCTTATCGAACTGGTAGCGCGGTATAAAATCGATTATCTGGGAGAAAACATACTTACCCTGATTCATAATCTTGATGTTTGGGGACAACAAGACTAATAAATCAATTTCAAATCAAAAAATCAATGTACTCTTGTATTTAATTAAATACTAATATTTTAATAACAGTGGTCAGATTTTTATCGCACCACTACTAATTTTGGACATTAAATTAAGATCATTCAAAAAAATCAAGGTTGCATAGCGGTTGTTCGAAATCTTTTAATTAAATTTGTATCTGAGTTTTGCGCTGGTCGCATTGTCGGCATTCGCTTTCTCGGATTGATATTATTTCTGACATAACCATTAAACCCTAATAACCAAATCGATTCATTATGTTTTCCATGAAAAAATTAGGCGTGCTTTGTATGGCGGCTCTGATGGCTTTCGGTGCAGGCGCGGCGGTCACTGCCAACTACCGTGTGGTGCCCCTTCCGCAGAAGATCCAGACATCGAATGCCGCCGGATTCGCGCTGAATGCCCGCACCGTGATCTCCTATCCGAAAGATCAGAAAGAACTGGCCAACGAAGCATCGTTTCTGCAAGAATATCTCAAAAAAATGACCGGCCTGAAGCTCGCCGTGAAAGCCGGAGCCACAGGCGACAACTGCATCGCACTCTCGATCGATCCGGCCATCGGCAATGCCGAAGGCTACATGCTGGTGGTCGACCGTTCGGGCATGAGGCTTACAGGCGGCTCCGCTGCCGGCGTGTTCTATGGCGTGCAGACCATCCGCAAATCTGTTCCTGATATTACCGCGGAACCGGTGGTGTTCCCGGCGGTAAAAATCGACGATTATCCTCGCTTTGCATATCGCGGCGCCCACCTCGACCCCTGCCGCCATTTCTTCCCCTTTGACTCGATAAAGAAATATATCGACATTCTGGCTCTCCACAACATGAATAAATTCCATTTCCACCTAACCGAAGACCAGGGATGGCGGTTCGAGAGCAAGAAATACCCACTGCTCACCAAAATCGGCTCGTTGCGCGACTCCACACAGATTCACGCAGGCAAGGGCTGGGACAGCACCACCTATGATCCCACTCCCTACGGTGGATTTTACACCAGGAAACAGCTGCGCGAACTTGTGAAATACGCAGCCGCACATCACATCGATATCATCCCCGAGGTTGACCTTCCCGGCCACATGCTGGCAGCACTGGCATCATACCCAGAACTCGGCTGCACAGGCGGCCCCTACAAAGTATGGCCTCGTTTCGGCGTGATCGAAGATGTGCTCTGCGCCGGCAATGACAAAGTCTACACTTTCATCGACGACATTCTCGGCGAGATCATGGAATTGTTTCCCTCGGAATATATTCATGTCGGCGGCGACGAATGTCCGAAAGTCCGCTGGGAAAGTTGCCCCAAATGTCAGGCCAAGATAAAGGAATTAGGCTATCAGACTGATGACCAGAGCACAAAGGAACAGAAACTTCAGAGCTATGTCACACATCATGTCGACGACTTCATCACCTCGCGCGGCCGTAAACTTATCGGCTGGGACGAGATACTCGAAGGCGGAGCCTCGCCCAACGCTGTGATTATGAGTTGGCGTGGAATCGATGGCGCTCTTAAAGCCGCACCGTTAGGTCACGACGTGATCATGACACCCAACAATTACTGCTACTTTGATTATCGCCAGAGCGACAACCCCGGCGAACCTCATCCCGTGGGTTTGCTGCTCGACTTTGCTCAAGTCTACAGCTTCGATCCGCAGGTGCCACAGCTCACCGAAGAACAGAAAAAACATATCCTCGGCGTCCAGGCAAATGTATGGACAGAATGGATCGTTGACTTCCCCGACGTGCAGTATATGACACTTCCCCGTTTCGCCGCACTGTCCGAAAACCAGTGGAGCACCGCTCCGAAAGATCTCGACGGACTGATGAGACGCATGCCGCAGATGCTCGACCAGTATCGCGCCAACGGCTACACCTTCGCGCCCCACATCCTCTCCGACCCCCGCGTAGCAGGCAAGTAACCCAACTTCACTGAAACACCCGATTAGACCGGTCAGGCTTATCATCCAATAAGCCTGACCGGTCTAATCGGTACTATGGGCGGTGAGGAGGTTGGCGCAGGCGTTTTCGAGGAGGTCGAGCACGAGATCGAAACCTTCGGCTCCTTCGTAGTATGGGTCGGGTATGTGATCGAAGCGCGCGGGGCCGGTCAGATAGGCTGCCATCGGCACTATTTTCTTCTCTGCCTCGACGGTGGGCGCCAGATGTTTCAGATTACGTATGTTGGCGGCATCCATGCCCACGATTAGGTCAAAGTTGTCGAAATCCGACACTCTGACCTGACGACAGATATGCGTCAGCTCATAGCCGCGCCGACGCGCATGCGCCCGCATTCGACTGTCGGGCAAGTCCCCTACATGGTAATTTCCCGTCCCCGCACTGTCAATAACAAAACGGTCATGAAGTCCTGCCCTATCAACCATCGACTGCATGATGCCATCTGCCGCCGGGGAGCGGCAGATGTTGCCGAGACACACAAAAAGTATTCTTATTTTCTCTTTGTTTTTCAAAGAGTTGTTCTTTATAGCTTCATTGCCTTTGATATTCAGATTGTCCATATCCAACAGGTTGCATTAGTTGCTGCAAAGTTACAAAAAACAACCGGCAAAATCAGCGGCACAATGTAAATCGCACGTTGTCAACGCTACAAAAAAAACAGGGTGCACTCGCGGCGCACCCCGTTCTATGGATATCGGAAAAAATTCAAAGTAAAGAACGGTAGATTCCTGTCACATCTTCACCGGTGACCGGACGGGGATTACCGGGGGTGCACACATCTTCAAGTGCCTGCGCTGTGAGAGCCGGTATGTCATTTTCGGTGATACCCAGCTCGGTGAGAGTTGCGGGAATACCGACAGTCTGCGAAAGCTGTTTCACGGCATCACATGCGGCTTGTGCGGCTTCCTCGTCATTCATCGCAGCAGTGTCGACGCCCATAGCCTCAGCTATTCTGCGATATTTTGCGATGCAGCAGGGCATGTTGAATTCCATTACCGTAGGCAGAAGCACAGCGTTGGCAACACCGTGAGGGATATCAAACAGAGCACCCAACGGGTGTGCCATGCCATGAACGAGTCCGAGCCCAACATTGGAGAATGCCATACCTGCCACATATTGTGCGACTGCCATGCCGTTGCGGCCTTCGGGATTCTTGGGGTCGGCGACTGCCACGGGCAGATAACGGCTTATCATTCTGATGGCCTCGATTTCGAACATATCCGACAGTTCCCATGCACCTTTTGTAATATAGCCTTCGATGGCATGTGTGAGGGCATCCATGCCCGTTGCCGCCGTCAGCCCTTTCGGCAGAGAATACATCAGTTCAGCGTCGATGATAGCAACGGCAGGAATGTCGTTGGGATCCACGCACACCATTTTCTTCTGCTTTTCCTCATCAATTATCACATAATTGATGGTAGTCTCGGCGGCCGTTCCGGCAGTTGTGGGAAGAGCGATGATGGGCACGCTTTTGTTTTTTGTAGGCGCGCAGCCTTCGAGCGAGACAATATCGCTGAAATCGGGATTTGCGATTACGATGCCTATAGCCTTTGCCGTATCAATCGACGATCCTCCTCCGATGGCGACAAGGATGTCGGCCTGTGCATTTTTGAAAGCATCGATACCCGCTTTCACATTGCTCACGGTGGGATTTGGCTTGACTTCGCTGAATATCTCGTATGAGATACCGGCCTGATCGAGCACATCAGTTACCATCTTCGCCACACCGAACTGGAGCAGACCCTTGTCGGTCACGATCAGTACTTTTGATTTGCCGATGCGCCGGATTGCCTCAGGCAGTTCCTTTCGGGCTCCGGGTCCGAAAAACGATGTCTCGTTAAGTATGAAGCGATGAATCATAAATATCTGTTCAAAAAATTAGGGATTGTTTCCTTAATGATTACTTTGGAAGATTGAACACTGTAGAGATTTCCTGCATCTGGTCGGCTGTCATACCGTCGGGCACAAACCCCATCGAGCGTGCACACATGTAGATGTTGGCGCTCTTGTTGAGGACGTCGACCTGATCAAAGGCTTTCATGATATCATCTTCCACAGCGAATACGCCATGTTTCTCCCACATCACCACATCGTAGTTGTCATCGATGGATCTGATGGTTTCTTCGGCAAGTTCGTTGCTTGAGGGCATCATGTAGGGCACAATGCCGAGCCCGCGTGGCGCGAACGCTTTTGTTTCGGGAATCATAGACCACAGGAGGCGCGTGAGCACATCCTTCTTCAGGAACTCGGGATTGTGGCTCATTGCCACAAGTTCGATCGGATGAGTGTGGAGCGAAGCCCTGTAGGTGCTCCCCTTGCCGATAAGATAATTGTGGACCGACAGGTGCGAAGGCAGCTCGCTCGTAGGCTTCACCGCTTCGTCGGCGATGATCTCGTAGTGGGCGCAGTCATCGAGAATACGTATCACAGAACCGTTCTCCATGGGACGGCGGGCAAGATCGCGCATTCTCTTCTGAGTGCCTTTGCAGAAGAAATAGCACCCCTTGAGGTTGGGCAGTGTGAAACCGATAGGGAAAACAGCGGATATGGCCGGCATATTCCTGATGCCGTCGTCGACATATTCGGTGATGTTGACGGTGATGTTGCCGCCATTGCGTTCCGCCCATCCTTTCTGCCAGAGATAGCCAGCGGCTTCGGCTATCTGGCCGACGCACGCCGCGAGAGCGGGGCGGTTATCGAGAATTGACATGTTAGATAATCTGAGGGATAAATGTTGAGACAATTAGAACTACGATGCCGATGACAAGCACTGTCATGGTTTTCTTCGAGCAGCCTTTCCACTCCTTGAGGATGATACCCCACACATTGGAGAACACCACATTGAGCGCCATGAGGATGCAGAACGAGAGCGTCATCAGCGTCGGCGACGAAGTGAGGAATCCTTTGCCGAGCGCGAGGCCGAAGAACTGGCTGTACCACAGCGCCCCTGCCAACAGGCAGAACAGCAGATTGTTGCCCCACACCGAGCCTTTGCTGTAATCGCTCCAGGTGTGGTTCTTCTGATTCTGCCAGAAGCAGTAGACGGCGTTGGTGACAAAGCCGCCGAGAGTAACCAGGAAGGTTGCGGGCAGAGTGCGGAACATCGGGTTGGAGAGGTCGCCGAAGTTGATACCGCTGCCGAATTCAAGTCCCACATTGAAGCAGCCGCTCATGAAACCTGCGAGCAGCGCTATGGCAATGCCTTTGGGGAAGTTGAAATCCTTTACCGCAGCTTTCTTCTCCTCCTCGCTCAGCGAATTGGCCTTCATCGAGCCGGCAACGCCTATAATGGCGATGCCTACAAGCGTGGCAACTACGCCGAGAATCACAGAGTAAGTGAGCTGCGACACCGGGTCATTCTCCGGGAAAAACACCTGTAGCAGCAGAGGCCCCATAACGGTGCCGATGGCGGCACATGTTCCCAAGGCTATCGACTGGCCGAGAGCCACTCCGAGGTAGCGCATCGACAATCCGAAAGTGAGACCGCCGACACCCCAGAGCACACCGAACAGGATTGTCATCCAGAAATTGAACGACGGCGCGTCGGCAAAAAGCCCGCATAGCGAGCCGCCCGCCGGCACGGCCAGCAGCGCGCCTAAGAATGGAAGGACAAGCCATGCGAACACGCCCTGCACAATCCAGTAGCTCTCCCAGCTCCACGATTTGATTTTGTTGATGGGAACATAGCACGAGGATTGGCAGAAAGCGCCGATCGCAATGATGAGTAAGCCGATGATAATCATTTGTTTTGGCTTTTGGTTTAAAGTTTAAACTTTAAACAATTCAGCCTCTTTTGGAGGTGACTTCTTTTTCGTATTTCTGAACTTCGGCGATATAGCTTTCGCCTACGGGAACACCGTTGCGCAGGCAGAACATGTCGTAGACAGCGTTCCAGGGCAGTGTCTTGCACTCTTCGAGCAGAGCGAGACGCTCGAACCTCTTGTCGGCCAGCTCATAAGCGCGGAGAGTGTCGAGCGGTTCGAGCAGTGCGCGGAGCATGCACTTCTGAGCGGCGCGGCTGCCGATCACGTAGGCACCGATGCGGTTGAGAGTGCCGTCGAAGTAATCGAGACCATAGTGAACTCGGTTGAGGGCACCGGCACGCACAATCTCGCTGAAGAGGTCGAGAGTGGGATCGTCCATGATCGTAACATGATCGGAATCCCAGCGCACGGGACGCGACACATGGAGCATCAGCTCGGGCACGAACAGCAGCATGGCGCTCACTTTGTCGGCAACCGATTCAGTGGGATGGAAATGACCGGTGTCGAGGGTGATCATCATGTCGCGCTTCGATGCGTAGGCGGTGTAGAAATCGTTGGAACCTACAGTGTAGCTCTCCAGACCGATGCCGAAGACCTTGCTCTCCACACTGTCTTTCATCCAGTCGTAGCGGTGTTCGAACACCTGATCGAGCGAGTCCTTGAGCAGTTCGCGATACATATAGCGGTTGACCGTGATATCCTTGCTGCCGTCGTGGATCCATGTGTTCATGATGCAGGGATCCTTCTGGGCCTCGCCTATGGCGTTGGAGATTTCGCGGCAGCGCTTGCTATGCTCGATCCAGAAATCGCGGATAGCCTTGTCAGGGTTTGCCAGCGACAGGTCGCCGCTCTTTGGATGAGAGAATGAGGTGGAATTGAAGTCGAGTTTGATGTCGTTGGCCAGACCCCAGTCGATCCAGCTCCGGAAATATTCGGGGGTCACCTCGTCGCGGTCGACCACCTTGCCGCCGAAGTCGCCGTAAATCTCATGAAGATTCAGGCGGTGCTTGCCGGGGATGAGCGACATGGCGTAGAGAATATCATCACGAAGCTCGCCAATGTTGCGAGCCTTGCCGGGATAGTTGCCGTTGACCTGGATGCCGCCGGTCAGTCCCCCCTCGTGAGGTTCGAAGCCGGCCACATCGTCGGCCTGCCAGCAATGCATCGACAGGTGGAAGTCCTGCATCTGGTCGAGCACTTTGTCGGTGTCGACGCCTACTGCGGCATAACGCTCGCGTGCTATCTCATACGCTTTCTGTACATGATTTTCTTTCATGGCAATGTTTTGGTTATTTGGGATTATACGTTTTTGTTTCTGTTGAATTGATGGCCACGCGCCTCATATCGTCAAGACTCTTAAGCGCGCCGGAGGCCTTGAGCTGGACGAGCACATTGCCCAAAGCGGTGCATTCCGTGGGGCCTGCGACTACGGGGATACCGAGTTCGTTGGCAGTGTCCTGCATCAGATATTTGTTGAGCGAGCCGCCGCCGATCACATGCAGGCGCTTGATTTCCACAGGGCTGAGCTGACGCAGCCAGTCGAGAATCGTAGTGTAGCGCTTGGCCAGAGAACGATAGATCACACGAATATAGTCGGCGGGAGTCTCGGGTTTGGCCTGCCCTGTCTTGAGGCAATAGTCGTCGATAGCGGCGGTCATGCTTGCCGGATGTGCAAACGTCGGATCGTCGGGATTGATGATTGTGTCGCAGTCCGAATCAAGACACAGTGCCGCGAGAGCCGATATGTCGGCCGGCACATTCTTGAATTCCTTGCGACACTCCTCGAAAATCCACATCCCGCAGATGTTTTTGAGGAAACGGGTGGTGCCGTCGATTCCACCCTCGTTTGTGAAGTTATACTGCCGGCTCAGGTCATTGATGATGGCCGTCGGCGATTCTATTCCCAGCAGCGACCATGTGCCGCAACTGAGATAAGCGTAATCTTTGTCGGGTGATGGCACGGCGATTACCGCCGAAGCGGTGTCGTGACCCGCCACTGCAATCACCGGCACGGCACCATGACCGGTATATTGCTGAATCTGGGAGGTGAGAGTGCCGATCACGGTGCCGGGATTCACCATTTTCCCGAATTTTTCCCGAGGGATACCGATAGCCTTGAGCAACTCTCCGTCGAAATCGCCGGTTTCGGGATTCAGCATCTGCGATGTCGACGCAACGGTGAATTCACACACAGCGTTCCCCGTGAGCATATACGCCAGGGCATCCGGTATGAAAAGAATCTTGTCGGCCGACTCAATCACTTCAGGCTCATTCCGGTGAATCGTGTCGAGCTGGCATAGATGAAGCAGGTGTTGTCATCCACAGCGTAGCTCATTACGGTCGACATA
>ENA-ORSY01002410-ORSY01002410.1-human-gut-metagenome-genome-assembly--contig:-NODE-2410-length-10720-cov-3.737834_pt1 | contig 10720 bp, 10 predicted proteins | sample MGYA00242193_ERZ509160 | MGnify/ENA primary metagenome ERZ509160 (study PRJEB26280, sample SAMEA2338670) | human gut metagenome | biome: human gut; feature: human-associated habitat; material: faeces...
TCTTGCGGCTGACGACACCGGGCAGTTTGGCTATGTTCCCCTCCGGTTCGACGTGGAACGCATCGCGGATGATCTCCTCGGCGTTGTGGCCGTAGAACATCAGGTCGGTGCTCTGGGTCTTCATGTCGGTGAACATGTAGAAGATCAGCGGCAGACCCTCGCGGCGGCTCGCCTCGGGCAGGAACGGCTGCACAAGCGCCTCGGCGGCGGCGCGGGACTTGTCGGTCATGTAGGTGGACTGGCCGACGCCGAACTTGACGTCGCCGCGGCTGAACGCCTTGAAGTCCGAGCTGAACACATCCTCCGCCGTGCGGCCCGTCAGGTCGGCACCTGCCTCAAACATCTGCTCGGCGTAGGACTGGATGTCCTCGCCCGCCAGCGCGGCCAGCGCCTTGGCGGCGGTGTACAGCTGCTCGTATTCTTCGGTGGTGCGGGGCTCCACCTTGCCCTTGGACAGCACCGCATACTCTATATGCTCTGCGTGGGGGTCAATAAAGATGGAGGGCATCACCGCATTGTAATAGTAGCCCTCGTCACTTTTTTTGCGGCGGAAGGAGCGAGAAAAGGTCTCCCTTAAGTCGTCATAAGTGGGGTCGCCGTTAGACAGTCGGTTAATCAGCGCGTCCTCCAGGCTGCCACTGTCCAGTTCCCGTCGGCGGGTCTTGGGATTGTGGGTCAAGATGGAATAGCAGCCTTCCGCGTCCTTGTAAGTTAGGGTAATGCGGGTGGCGCCGTGCACCTTTTCTTCTTCAATTTGCGGCTTGGTGTCGCGCAGCACCGTGCGGGCGCTGACCTCCTGTTCCGTGCCCGGCCGGCACAGCACCAGCACATCCAGCTCCACACCGGCGCCGCCCCGGCTCTCCAGGGTCAGGGTGTCTGCGCCGTCATAAGGCAGAGTGGCAAAGGTCAGGCTGTCGCTCTCCGGCAGTTCTGCCGCTACGCCGTTGACGGTAAAGGCAGCAGCACCCGGGGTCACTGTGCGATAGCGCAACAGCAAGGTAGCGCCCGTCGGTCGGAGAGACGGCAGTGTGTATACCACTTTGTCCCCGGCAGTGCAGCCAAAAGGCTCCAGCCCCAAGAAATCCACATGGTAATTCTCGCACCGGTCACCCAAACCGTGGGCGTGGTAAAAGTTGCCGTCGGCAAACTCGCCCTTGTGCATACCGTCCGGGTTCTCATTATCCCAGGGGCGGGGCTTTGCATAGGTGTACTGCGTATAATCGTTGGCATCCACTAATGCGGCATCCCCAGGCAGCTGCAAGGCACAGTGCTCCGGCGCCGGGAACTCCAGTGCGCCGAAAATATTCAGAATACAGTTTTGTGACAGGTCCGTATCGTTCACAAAGCGGCAGCGCATCAGGTAGGACTCCTCATCCAGCCGGGTGTAAGACACATCGGCATAAATTTGGTCCTTCCACATCAGCTCATAGCGATAGGAATAAAAGCGAAAGTCCTCGTCACAGCTCCACAAATGGTAGCCGGACGGCACAGTCACATTGGGCACCGGGGTAGCGGAATTCCACAGGGTGGGGTGCACGACAAAATCATAGCGGGCACCTTCTGCCGCCCGATCGTCCACAATGCGGGACAGTCCCATATACTTCTTGGAATACGGTCCCCAAAGGGGCATACGGATTTGAGATTTTTTCATACGCAGTTCTCCGTTTTTTGATTTTTTTGCTTTGATTTTTTTGCAAGGATATTATCATCTTTTTGCCCGCTTTTGTCAATAGTGAACACCTTGACAAACCAGATATAATACAGTAATATATATCTGTTAAAAATAAATCATGTTTTTGCAGAGTAACGGAGACAAGTCTATGAACATTGACGAAAATGTACAAAAGGTCGTTAAGCTGCTGCTACGCAAGTGGAAGCTGCTGATCCTGTTTATGCTCATCGGAGCGCTTTTGGCCGGGGTTTATACCGCCAAATTCACCACCTTGACCTACACCTCCAGTGTGGAGTTCCTGGCTGCAGCGGTGGATCCGGCCCACGAAATCAGCGACAGCACCGGTGAGGTGGCCCGCACCAGCCAAACCAGCAAAATGAACTACGCTATGAAGATGATCGATACCTATATCGAGATCTTCAAGACCAACAAGTTCTGCAGCAAAGTGGCAGGCGAGATGAACAAAAAATACTACACCAACCTGTCTCCGGCGGATATTAAGCAATCTTTTACCATTGAGACGGTGGAGAACACAGCCATGTTTAAGCTGATCGTCACCACCACAAACCCTACCCTGTCCTACAACATCGCTCACCAAATGGAGGAGAGCGTGCCGGAGCAGATGGAGGAAACCAACAATGGCCTGGTTCAGACCACCGTGGAGGACAAGGCCATTAAGCCCAACACCGCCGAGGGTCGGGGATACTTAAAGAACTGCCTGCTGGGTGCCGTAGCGGGACTGCTGATCGCTGCCGCATACGTGATTCTGCGGGATCTGTTAGATGTGCGCATCAAGAGCGCCGAGGAGCTGAGCCAGCGCTATGATGTGCCGGTACTGGGCTCTATTCCCGCCTTTACAACCGGCAAGCGCAGTGCTGCCGGCAAGAAAAACACAAAGAAAGAGGCGAAATAAGATGGCTAAAAAAGCGAACAATCCCTTTGCCCGCACCCTGATCTCCAATGCCAACATGGATCCGGCGCAGAAGTTCCGGATTGAGGAGGCTTACAAGAGCATTCGTACCAACATTATGCTCTCCATCCTGAAAAAGGGATGCAAAACCATTGTGGTATCCTCCGGCTCCCCTGCCGAGGGCAAAACGACGACCACCATCAACCTGGCCATCTCCATTGCCCAGGCAGACCAGCGGGTGCTGCTTATTGATTGCGATCTGCGCAAACCCAAGATGCACCACTACTTTGGCGTGTCCAATGCACCGGGACTGACCAACTACATCAGCGACTCGGTAAAAAACAACGGTCCTAAGACGGACCTGTACAGCATTATCCACAGAACAGAATTTCCCAACCTATCGCTGCTGTGCGCCGGTTCCATTCCGCCCAATCCGGCAGAACTGCTGGGCAGCGAGCCCATGGCTGAGTTTTTACAACAGATCAGCCGGGACTATGACTATGTGATCATTGATCCCCCGCCGCTCAATGTGGTGTCTGACGCCCTGCCCATTATTCGGGAGTCCGATGGCGTAGTGATCGTGGTGCGTGCCAACGGCTCCACCCACCCGGAAGTGCAAAAGGTGATGGAATCCCTGGAGTTCATTGACGCCAAGGTGCTTGGCTTTATTTACAATTTTGCAGAAGATAAGCGCTCTCGTTACTCCCGCTACAAGTACGGCTATGACTATGGGTATGGCTACGGTTACGGGTATGACGCCGGCGCAGAATAATCGGATAAGGTGATGCTATGGTGATCCCCGGCTTGATTGAAATGCACTGCCACATTCTCCCCGGCGTGGATGACGGCTCCAAAGATACGGAGACCAGCGTAAAGATGCTCCGCCGCCTGGCGCTGCAAGGGGCAGAGACCGTAGTGCTTACCCCCCATTATTACTCGGATTCTATTTCTTTGGCGGACTTTACCGCCCGACGGAACGCGGCTTTTGCCAACTTGCAGGCTGCTCTGCCTCCGGATGCGCCCCGGCTGCTGCTGGGCGCAGAGGTGTATGTAAGCCGCTATCTGATGAATAATGCAGACCTGACCCCCATCTGTATCACAGGCACGCGATGCGCCCTGCTGGAGCATAACTTCAGCGACAACTTTGGCTCAGAGACCCTGGATCGGATCACGGCGCTGACCTGCGACCACGGCATACGGCCTATTTTGGCGCACATTGAGCGATACAAAGCGCTGATGGATCACCCCGGTTTAATTGACGAATTGCGAGATATGGGCTGCGCCACCCAAGTAAACATCAGCGCCTTTGCAAACGCCTCCTTCGGGGCGCGGCGCAAACTGCTGAAGTATCTGGACAGCGGGCGCATTGACCTGATCGGCTCCGACTGTCACAACCTGGGCACCCGCCCACCGGATTATGCAGACGGTGCCGCCGTGATCGTCAAAAAATTTGGAGACAGCGCCCTGCAAGCCTTAATCCAAAATGCCCACACCCTGTTGGGCTGCTGAAAGCGCATAAAAAAGCACGACTTCTTTGACAGAAGCCGTGCTTTTTCTTATGTTCATTTTACTTTGACGTTTGCTCCAGGCTGCGCAGCAGGGCAATTTCCTCTTGGTAGCCGGACAAGTCATTAGGGGTCTCTAAGAACATGGGCAGTCCCCGCAGCGCCGGGTGGTTGACGATGCGGCGGAAGGTCTCTATACCCAAAAAGCCTTTACCGATCTGCTCGTGTCGGTCTTTATGGGAACCGCAAGGATTCTTAGAGTCGTTCAGGTGCAGTGCCCGCAATCTGTCCAGGCCGATCACCCGGTCAAACTGGGTCAGCACCCCGTCCAGATCCTCTGCCAAAGGGTACCCGCCATCGCTCACATGACAGGTATCCAGGCACACGCCGATCTTGTCTTGCAGCTGCACACCGTCTATAATGCGGCGCAACTCCTCAAAGGTGCCGCCCACCTCGCTGCCCTTACCGGCCATCGTCTCCAACAGTACAGTGGTATGCTGCTCCGGGGTCAGCAGGTCGTTCAGCGCCCGGGTGATATAGGCAATCCCGTTATCCGTCCCCTGCCCCACATGGGAGCCGGGGTGAAAGTTATACAGCGTACCGGGTAGCGCCTCCAGCCGCTGCAGATCATCGGCAAACACCTCTCTTGCAAAAGTGCGGGTGCGTTCCTTATCGCTACACATATTCATGGTATAGGGTGCATGGGCCAGCACTGTGCCAAAATCCGCAGCCTGCGCCCCCTGCAAAAAGGCAGCCACATCCGCCGGGTCCTGAGCCTTTACGGCACCGCCCCGGGGATTTCGGGTAAAGAACTGAAAAGTATTGGCACCAATGGACTGTGCCTCTCGCAGCATGTGGACATAGCCCTTGCTTGCACTTAAATGTGCGCCTAAAATCAACATCACTTATCCTCGCAGCAGGGTCGGACGAGCAATGTGCTGCTCCGCCTGACCGGACATAATATACCCCAGCAGATCCGCCACACAGCCCTGGTTGCAGTGGCAGGCTTCAAACTGGCAGATCTCATGAATAGCCTTAGGTGCCTGACCGGCACAGGCCGGCAATCCCACGGTCTTGAGCATATCCCAGTCGTTATAATAATCGCCGATGGCCGCCACATGGTTCCGGTCAATGCCCAGCATATCTGCCAGCACCATAATGGCCGTACCCTTGTGGGTGCCCTTTTGCAGCATTTCCATACTCCATGGAGAGGAGGCCATAAAATTCATACCTGCCGTGTCGCTGCGGTCAATTACATAGCGCAGCCGGTTCATGGTAATGGGGTTGGACCAAAAGATCACCTTCATCCATCCCTCCTTGGGCACCTTATCAATGGAGGTCACCTCGTAGTGCGCCTTATCAATATCCATGGTGCCCTGGGACAGAACGCCGTTTTTGACGATATACACATAATCGTCAAAATAAATTCCCACATCCACGCTCTTAAAGCTGTCACTGAACTTATTGATGATGTAGCGCACAAACTCGTGCCCCTCCTGCTGAATGGTACTGCGCCAAATCATCTTCTCCTGCTGAAAGTCATAAATACCCGCGCCGTTGAGTACCACCGCCGGTTGATTGGGGGTGATACGATCGTAATTGCGCTTCAAGCTGGAGGTCAGCCGTCCGGAAGCCAAGGTAAAGTTGCCCCCCGCCTCTGTAAACGCCTGAATGGCGTCATAATTACGCCGAGGCAGCTTGCGTGCTTTGTTATTCAATGTGCCGTCAATATCTGACACCACCAGCCAGTTGCTAAAATCCTTTTGACTCATACGCTTACCTTTTCTTTTCCCTACAAGTGTGTAAAAATGATGTGAAATACGGGGGCAGCGGTGCTTCAAACTGCATTTCCGCCCCGGTTCTGGGATGTATAAAGCCAATCTCCCCGGCATGCAGGCACTGCCCGCCCAGGGAGGTGATCACACGCCGCGGTCCGTACACCGGATCTCCGGCCAGCGGGTGACCGATATAGGCCATGTGCACCCGAATTTGGTGCGTGCGTCCGGTCTCCAATACACAGCGAATATGCGTAAAGTCCCCAAATCGCTCCAACACACTATAATGGGTGGTGGCCGGCTTGCTGTTCTGTTGGGTCACCGCCATTTTTTTGCGATCCTTGGGACTGCGACCGATGGGTTGGCACACCGTGCCGCTGTCTGCGGTCACGTTGCCGTACACCACCGCTTGGTACGCCCGGTGAAAACTGTGTTCCTGAATCTGGCGTGCCAAATCCACATGGGCAAAGTCGTTCTTGGCTACCATGAGCAGACCGCTGGTATCCTTGTCAATCCGATGAACGATCCCCGGTCGGATCACGCCGCCCACACCGCTAAGGGAGTCACCGCAGTAGTACAGCAACGCGTTCACCAGCGTGCCGGTATAATTCCCCGGTGCCGGGTGCACCACCATACCCTTGGGCTTATTCACCACCAGCAGGTCGCCGTCCTCGTAGACCACATCTAAGGGGATATGCTCCGGCAGCACCTCCATGGGTTTTGGCTCCGGCAGGCGCAGCTCCACCCGGGTGCCCGGGCGCAGCTTGTCTTTTTTATTCCCCGGGGCACCGTCCAGCAGTACGCCGCCCTCCTCGATCACACGCGCCGCCGCCGACCGAGTCAAATCCGGACACACGGTGCTTAAAAACTTGTCCAGTCGCTCCCCTGCCGCTGTTTCGTCCACGGTAAAGGCACGCACCGGCTGCCGCTCATTTTCCGTCATGGGTCGTTCCCTTCTTGCCGTCACCGGAGCGGAACAGATCCACTGCCAGCCACAGCACAAAGCTAATGCCGCCGCAGGTAACAGCGCAGTCCGCAATATTAAACACGGCAAACTGCATAAAAGTCGGCTCAATAAAGTCAATCACATAGCCGTACAGCACCCGATCGATCAGATTGCCCAGACCGCCGGCCACCAGCACCCCCAGGCTCCAGTAGCCCCACAGGGAGCGGCATTTGTTGCGAAACATATAAAAAAGCACACCGGCACACACCAGAGCGGTCAGCGCCACAAACACCCACCGGGCACCGCTGAACAGGCTAAAGGCCATCCCGGTATTGCGGGCATAACGCAACTGCACCGCACCGGGCAGCAAAGTAACAATCTTGCCCCCCATCAGCGCACTTTCCGCCAGTCGCTTGGTCACCTGGTCGAAAGCCACGATCAGCAGGATCATAATGGAGGCCCAAATGTGTTTTTTTCTATGCTTCATAAACCCTCCGTATATAAAAAGGCGGGGGCAGAGCAGTCGCATCTGCCCCCGTATGGGTCGTTCTTTATTTGTTCATCTCTGCCAGTGCAGCCGCACAATGGGCGCACAGGGTGGGATGCTCTGCGTTTTGACCTACGGTCTCATCGTACTTCCAGCAGCGCTCGCACTTTTCGCCGTCTGCCTTAGATACGGACACGCTCAGTCCCTCCACCTCGCCGGTAAAGTCGCCCTCACCGTCGGACAGTGCCACAGCGGAGGTAATGAAGATCTCCGGCAGCTGGCTCTCTACGCTCTGCAAGAAATCGTGCAGCTCGCCCGCAGCGCACAGGGTCACCTTGGCCTCCAAGGACTTACCGATGGTCTTGTCCTTACGAGCCAGCTCCAGTGCCTTCTGCACATCTTCACGAATCCGATGGATCCGATCCCACTTGGCCATAAAGTCCGCGTCCGCAGCAATGTACTCCGGCTGGGGAATATCGTTAAACAGCGGAGACCGGGGATCTCTGCCCGCTGCATGGGGCATTGCCTTCCAGATCTCGTCACAGGTAAAGGCCAAAATGGGGGTCAGCACCAAGGTCAGTGCGTCCAGCACCTTATACAATACGGTCTGGGCGGCACGGAGCTTGCCTATGACGGTCCTGCCAGAGAAGAAGTCATTCCTCAGTTTTTGAATGAATGCTCCATCGACGGTCATTACTATGCCGTTCCTTACATGCGTTCCACCGAGGCCTGCTACGTGAATAAGACCTACGTGGAAAATCTTGGATATACTCTGCCGGATGTACTGACCTGGGACTTCATTTGGGAAGTCTCCGAGGCTGCCACCGCCCAAAATGCGGACGGCACCTATGTGGTCAACGGGCAGAATGTACTGATCCCATTTATCTACAAGTCCACCGATAACATGATGATCCAGATGTTAAAGCAAAAGAATGCGGGATATTCCACGGCTGACGGCAGCATTGAACTTTTCAACGATACTACCACGGATCTCCTGTATGGTATTGCCGGACATGTAAAAAGCGGTGCCTTTTCCACCTTCAAGATCTCCGGTTATCCTGCGAACTTCCTGAATGCCGGGCAATGTATTTTCGCCATTGATTCCACCGCCGGAGCCACCTGGATGGGTACGGACGCTCCGCTGTCGGATATCAGCGAGGATTCTCTGGTGCAGTTTGAGACCGCCGTGCGGATGATTCCCCAGTTTGACCCGGAGCATCCCGAAATGATCTCTCAGGGTCCTTCCGTCTGCGTCTTCAATAAATCAGACTCTCAGGAAGTACTGGCATCCTGGCTGTTTGCCCAGTATCTGCTCACCAACGATGTGCAGATTGCTTATTCCGAGACAGAAGGCTATGTACCTGTAACCTCTAAGGCACAGAACTCCGCAGAGTATCAGGATTATCTGTCCGAATGCGGTGCGGATAACAGTACGCATTATGCGGTGAAAATTGAGGCTTCCAAACTGTTGCTTAACAACGTAGACAACACCTTCGTTACACCGGTATTTAACGGTTCCGCATCCTTACGTGATGCCTCCGGACAGTTGATTGAAAACGTGGTGAAGTCCACCCGCAGAAAAGAGACTGTGGATGATACCTACATGCAAAAGCTTTACAGCGATGTAGAAAGCCTGTACCGTCTCGGTCAGGGAAGTGATGCCTCCTTCGGCAAAAAGGAACTGGGTGCCATGCCCCGGGCTTCCGTGATCCTGTTAAGCACACTTGCAGTCACCTGGCTTCTGATCCTCCTGTATGTAGGGCGGGAATATTTAAAAAACAGAAAGAAGTAATTTTTCAGCCCCATTCGTAAGATAATATCTGGTGGTATTATCCTGCGCATGGGGCTCTTTTTGCAAAAAATCTTGATTTATCTTGCATTTCAGGTATAATGGAACTGTTCGGTGTCTGAATGCGCCGGATAAATTGAGGAGATGTCTGTGTATCTGCACAGACCCATATGCGCCACAAGCGCAGGAATGGAGGATTATTATGAAAAAGAAGACACTTGCATTAACCATGGCTATGGCTCTGGTTCTGTCTCTCGCTGCATGTGGAAACAGCAATGCAGACGTTGCTGCTGAATCTACCGCTGCTGCCACCACCGAGGCTGCTACTACCGAAGCCGCTACTACCGAAGCCGCTGCTACCGAAGCTTCTACCGAGGCTGCTGAAGCTGTTGCTGATGAGAAATCCGAGGGTGTTATGACCTACGAAGAGTACATGGCTGCTGATCTCGATTCCGAAGTTGTGATCGAGGCTTATGTTCAGGCTAAACAGTCCTGGTGGGAAGATAAGGCTACCCTGTACACCCAGGATCAGGATGGTGCTTACTTCATCTACAATTCCGTATGTTCCGAAGAGGATTATGCTAAGCTGGTACCCGGTACCAAGATCAAAGTAACCGGTTATAAGACCGAGTGGTCCGGTGAAGTAGAGATTGCTGAAGGTGCTACCTTCGAGATCGAAGAGGGCAGCTACATCGCTCCCGTTACCGATGTGACCGATCTGTTAGGCACCGATGATCTGATCAACTACCAGAACCAGTTCGTAGCTTTCAAGGGTATGACTGTAGAAGCTGCAGGTCAGGATGCTGACGGCAACGATGTTGCTTTCCTGTACAACTACGATGGTTCCGGTGAAGACGGTAACGACCTGTACTTCAACGTTTCTCTGAATGGTCAGACCTATACCTTCACCGTTGAGTCTTATCTGTGCGACAACACCACCGATGTTTACAACGCAGTAAAGAACTTAAAGATCGGTGACACCATCGATATGGAAGGTTTCCTGTACTGGTACGAAGGTGTGAACCCTCACATCACTTCCGTGACTGTGAAGTAATTTCATCAGATATTAAGCTATATTGGCAATAAAAAGAACTGGCTTCCCAGGAAGACAGTTCTTTTTTATTGTCCACTTATATGCTTTACTTATCTGTTGCCAGGTACACCTGCGCATGCCTATCTTCTCTCTGCCTGTCGGAATTCTTCTGCCTCCATCAGTGTCTCAGCGATCTCCTTCTCTGGCTCTACTATCTATGCGAAGCGATCAACCTTTATTTTCTGCTCTCCAGCCATTGTTTCGCGATTTGGAATCCCTCCATGGGAACGCAGAATCGCTGATCTCTAGGCGGCTGCAATGCGGTATCCAGTTCCTCCATATCGAACCACTCCACACTCTCTTCCTCTTTTTGCAGGATAAGCTTCGCAGCATCTACCGGCTTAGTGTACATATAGACGAATGCAACCTCGTTGTCCCGAAACATTTTTCCATGAAATTCCTTTTCGTATTGAATATCAAAGCATCCGGCGAATTGCAGTTCCTCTTTAGATGCCTGGATTCCCAGTTCTTCGTGAAGTTCCCGTATTGCAGATTCCTCCGGCTCGTCCCCCGCCTGAATATGTCCGGCGGAAGAAGTATCGA
>ENA-ORSY01002424-ORSY01002424.1-human-gut-metagenome-genome-assembly--contig:-NODE-2424-length-10632-cov-2.125650_pt1 | contig 10632 bp, 7 predicted proteins | sample MGYA00242193_ERZ509160 | MGnify/ENA primary metagenome ERZ509160 (study PRJEB26280, sample SAMEA2338670) | human gut metagenome | biome: human gut; feature: human-associated habitat; material: faeces...
TATTAGGAGGCTTTAGTATGGCAGCACGTGCGGACAACGTTTCGCGTGTCGACCATGATGGAGTTACGTTGGTGGAGGGCGCGACATCCGATGTTCGCTTTGCCTTCACCGAGCGCGCCGGTGGCGTTTCCGAAGATGCGTACTCCTCACTCAACTTGGGCTCGCATGTTGGTGATGACCCCTTTGCTGTTCAAGAAAATCGTCGTCGTGCGCTCGAAGCTATGGGTGCCGCCGAGTGCGAGCACAACCTGCTCGTTCCCAATCAGGTCCATGGTGATCATATCGTTGCGGTGACCTCGAACGGCGCCGATGACCTTGAGGACGTTCGCGAGCAGATTGCCGAGGGCTGTGATGCCATCGTCTGCACGGCGCATAACGTGCCCGTGCTGCTCTGCTTTGCCGACTGCGTTCCCGTGGTGCTGGTGGCCCCTGGCGGATTTGCCGTGGTGCACTCCGGTTGGAAGGGCACGATTGCACGTATTTCTGCCAAGGCGTGCCAGGCGCTTTGCGATGCTGCCGGCTGCGATGCGAGCAACGTTTCCGCCTATATCGGCCCCCATATCTTGGGTGACGAATATGAGGTATCCCAGGAACTCATGGATCGCTTTGCCGCCGAGTTCTCTTGCATCGATGCGAGTGCCTCTCGCATGCTCGATCTTTCCGCTGCCATTCGCGAGGCGCTGGTAGATGTCGGTGTCGACGCGGATAATATCGTGGATACCCAGCTTTCGACTGTGCGTCAGAACGACCGCTTTTATTCCTACCGTAACGAGGACGGCACCTGTGGGCGCCATGCTGCGATCGGCGTGATGCTATGAGAAAGATCGTATCGGTCCTGAGCGCCGCTGTGCTTACGCTTACGCTGTGCGCCTGTTCTTCGGGATCTTCTACCTCTTCCATTACCGTCGCCGGCTCCACGACCTGCCTTCCTATCGCCGAGATTGCGGCCGAGGGCTTTAAGGAGGAGACCGGCATCGACGTGCTCGTTTCCGGTTTGGGTTCTTCCGCTGGCATCGAGGCCGTCAGCGCCGGCACAGCCGATATCGCCAGCTCCTCCCGTGGACTCAATGCCGACGAACAGGATCTGGGCCTGACTCCCATCGTCATTGCCCACGACGGTATCGCGGTCATCGTGAACGACGATAACCCGGTCGATAACCTCTCGACCGAGCAGCTCCGCGATATTTACGCCGGCAAGATCACCAACTGGAAGGAGCTCGGCGGAACCGACGCCCCCATCACCCTGTACACCCGCGAAGACGGCAGCGGCACCCGCGAGGTGTTCGTGGAGCGCGCGCTGAACAAGGGCTCCATCGTGCAGTCCGCCAACGTGGTGAACTCCAACGGCGCAATGAAGACCGCCGTGGCGCAGGACAAGCAGTCCATCGGCTATGTGGGAATCGGGCATGTGGACAAGAACGTAAAGGCGCTCGTCTTCGACAAGATGGTCCCCTCGCAGGAAAACGCCTCCAACGGCACGTATAAAGTGACCCGCCTGCTGTTCATGAACACCAAGGGTGCCCCCGAAGGCATCACCAAAGCCTTCATCGACTACATCTACACCCCTGAAGGCACTGAAATCATCAAAAAGAGCGGTTATATCCCCACCGGCAGACAATAACCGCCTTGCCATGAAGCACGGGGAGGAACCAGCCTTCCCCGCACCTTTCATGTCCTCAATACATTCATCCCCTGATGAACCGTAGTGCCCGGCCCCGTGCACACTGGCGTTGGCGTCCCCTTCTCCCCCCCAAAAAAACGGACGCCAACGCCACCTTCCACTTCCTCAGGGAAAATCGGCATCAGGGCTCGACAAAAACGAACGTCTCCAGAGGGGAAGGGATGGGCGCGAGCTGCGCTGGCAGTTTAGGGAGGGGGGCCTTTCCTCCAAAAGCTCCCCCCTTCCCCCAGCAACCTCTCCATGCACCTCAACACGGACGGCTTGATGAACACTTCACTCACGGAACGCGGCGGACTCCCTCTGCTGGCGGCATGGCTGGCCGGGGCTTCCGTGTGCGCCGTCTTCGCCCTCATCGCCTGCTTCGCACTGCCCGTCGTGTTCAGCGCACAGGGGGGCCAGATATTCAGCTGGGTCTGGCGTCCGGATACCCACGAATTCGGCATTCTGCCCATGCTTGGGGGCTCGTTGTTGCTGGCGTTTTCCGCCCTGGCCGCGGGCTGGCCTCTGGGCCTGGCGTTGTGCTGCTGGTTGCTGTGCCCCGACCTGGGGGGGCCGTCCTGGTTGCGCGCCCTGGTGGGAGGCCTGGTGCGTCTGATGACGGCCATTCCCACCGTGGTTTACGGCTTCGCCGCCGTCTTCCTGCTTGTCCCCGTCGTCCGCGAGGCCGCGGGGAAAGGTTCCGGCCTCTGCTGGCTCTCCGCAGCCCTGATGCTCGCCCTGCTCATCCTCCCCACGATGGTTCTGGTCATGGATTCAGCCATGCGGACGAAGGAAAAGGACGTCCGCATCACCGCCGCGGCCCTCGGCTTTACGCGCTCCCAAACGCTGGCCTGCCTCGTGCTCCCCGCCTCCCGGCGCTGGCTGCTTACGGCGGCCATCCTCGGTTTCGGGCGCGCCGTGGGCGATACGCTGATCCCGCTGATGCTCACGGGCAACGCCCCGCACGTGCCGGAATCCCTGTTCGGCAGCCTGCGGACGCTGACCGCGCACATGGGGCTCGTCACGGCCACCGAAGTGGGCGGCCCGGCATACAATTCCCTGTTTGTGGCGGGCGGGCTGCTCCTCCTCACCAGCGCCTGCGTCAGCCTTGCGCTGCGCAAGCTGGCATCCGAATCCGGCGAACAGCTCCCCGAGCCGCCCGCCCTCTGGAGACGGTACGCGCCTTCCGCACTCCGTCCGCTGTCCTTCATTTCGGGGATCGCCGTCGCCTCCGCCATCGCGTGCCTGCTCGGATTCCTGCTGTATCGCGGCCTGCCCACGCTCGGCCCGTCCCTCCTCTTCGGAGACACCCCACCGCTCCGCGCCCTGCTCGGAACCCTGCCCGTTTGGGACGGGATCTGGCCCGCCTGCGCCGGGACATTCTGCCTCATTATGACGACCATGCTCCTCGCCATCGGGCCCGGCATCGGCTGCGGCATCTATCTCGCCGAGTATGCCTCACCTTCCATGAAACGCCTGTTCGGTGTTATTATGGACATCCTCGCGGGCATACCGTCCATCGTCATGGGGATTTTCGGCTTTACGCTCATCCTGTTCCTGCACCGCCTCGGCATCGCCGGAGCCAGCCCCGGCATCCTGCTCGCGGGCGGCTGCCTCGCCCTGCTGGTTCTGCCCTCGCTCGTGGTCACAACCCGGACGGCACTGGAAGGGCTACCCGCCTCCCTGCGCCTGACGGGGTTCGCGCTCGGCCTGACCCGCAGCCAGACAGTCCGCCACATCCTCGTGCCGCAAGCCAGCCGTGGCATCCTCGGCGGCATCACGAGCGGCATGCCGCTCATCGTACGCGCGTGCATCAAGCCTACGCCGTCCATCGGCATGGTGCAGGATACGCTCAACATCCGCACCGGCAAGGTCGAGCCGCTGTCCATCCACGGCCGCCACGACCCGTGCATCGTCACCCGCGCCGCGCCGGTGGTCGAGGCCGCCTGTGCCGTTGCACTGGCAGATCTTCTGAGGGAGGCGAAGGGTTATCATGCGTGAACTTCCCGAAATCCGTCAGGATATCAACCGCGTTGACTCCGCTATCCGAGAGCTGTTCCTGCTGCGTATGTCGCTGGCGCTCGAGGTCGCAAAGACCAAGGCCCAGTCGGACGATAAAATCTACAAGCCGGACCGCGAAGCGGAAATCATTGAGAAGCGCTCCGCCGGTATGGAAGAGGAGCTGCAGCTCAAGTACGTTTCCCTTCTGCAGAGCATGATCCGCGCGAGCCGTGAGTATCAGTACAGTGAGATTCTGCGTCAGGTGCCGGAAAAGTTCCCGTTTAAGCCGAGTGAATCGCTTATCGAGCCGAAAACCGTGTTCTATCAGGGGGTTCCGGGTGCGTATCAGGAGCTGGCCGCGTGTGCGCTGTTCCCGAGCTGCGAACCGCAGAACGTACCCACCTGGGAGCAGGTTTTCCAGTCCGTCCGCGACGGCAAGGCCGATATCGGCGTTGTGCCGGTCGAGAACACAACCGCAGGCACGGTCAGCGAAGTCTATGACCTTCTGCTCGACTACGACCTGTATATCAACCGCTCGTACATCAAGAAAATCTCGCACTGTCTGGCGGCGGTGCCCGGCACAAAGCTCGAGGATGTCAAGCGTGTCTGCTCGCATCCGCATGCGCTGCCGCAGTGCCACAGCTTCATTTCCGCGCACGATCTGGAGGCCATCGAGGTGGCGAACACCGCCATCGCGGCCCAGAACGTGCAGAAAAAGGGCGACAAGAGCCTTGCTGCTATCTGCTCGCAGGAGGCGGCTGTGCGCTACGGTCTCGATATTCTCGCCGAGGGCATCAACGACATGCAGCACAACGAAACACGCTTTATCGCCGTCAGCAGAACGCTGACCTGCCAGCCCGAGGATAACCGCATCGAGATCGCATTCCACATTCCCAATGCGTCCGGTACGCTCATCACCGTGCTGGACACCATCGCGCACTACGGCATCGACATGACCGAAATCCACTCGCGTCCGCTCAAGGACAGCCCGTGGTGCTATGTGTTCTATGTCGATTTCACCGGCAACATGCGCGACCATGCGGTGCAGTCCCTGCTGTATCAGCTTCATGAGGAGCTTCCCTATATCAAAGTAATCGGCAGCTATTGCGTGCCTAACGAATAAAAGGAGTACAAACCCATGCAAATTCAACCCTGCGGCCCTTTGCGCGGTGAAATTACCGTGCCGGGCGATAAATCCATCTCGCACCGTGCCGTTATGCTCGGCGCACTTGCCAACGGCACCACCCACATCACCGGCTTTCTGATGGGCGAGGACTGCCTGTCCACCATTGACTGCTTCCGCAAGATGGGTGTCGAGATTAACATCACCGACGACGAGGTTATCGTGGAAGGCGTTGGTCTGCACGGTCTCGAAGCGCCGTCAGAAGCGCTGTACACCGGCAACTCCGGCACGACCACCCGCCTGCTGTGCGGCATTCTGGCCGGTCAGCCGTTCACCGTTACCATGAGCGGCGACCCGTCCATCCAGAAGCGCCCGATGGGCCGCGTGATGAAGCCGCTGCGTGAAATGGGCGCGTCCATTGAGGGCAAGAACGACAATTTCTGCCCGCTGACCCTGTTCCCGAGCGAGCTGCACGGTATTGAATACCGTCTGCCGGTAGCATCCGCTCAGCTGAAGAGCGCCATTCTGCTGGCAGGTCTGTACGCCGAGGGTCAGACAACCGTTATCGAGCCGGCTCCCTCCCGCGACCACACCGAGCGCATGTTCCGCGCACTCGGCGTTGAGATTGAGACCAACGGCAGCACCATCACGCTCGACCCGCCGGAGGATCTCCATGCGGTCGATATTGCGGTTCCGGGCGATATTTCGTCCGCGGCGTTCTTCCTCGTTGCCGGTGCGATCGTTCCGGGCAGTGAACTGACGATTAAAAACGTGGGCGTGAACCCGACCCGCACGGGCGTTCTGGACGTTCTGCGCGACATGGGCGCGGACATCACCGAGTCCAACTTCCGCGACGAGGCCGAGCCGATGTGCGACCTGACCGTCAAGTACAGCAAGCTGCACGGCGTGGAGATCGGCGGCGCTATCATCCCGCGCCTCATCGACGAGCTGCCCGTTATCGCGGTAGCCGCTGCATTCGCTGAGGGCGAAACCGTTATCCGCGACGCGCAGGAGCTCAAGGTCAAGGAGTCCAACCGCATTGCCGCTATGGTCGCAGAGCTGACCAAGGCCGGCGTAGATGTCGAGGAGACCGACGACGGCATGATCGTGCACGGCGATGCAAAGCCGCACGGCGCATCCTTCGAGACCTATAAGGACCACCGCATTGCGATGAGCCTTGCCGTGCTCGGTCTGGCAGCCGAGGGCGCAAGCCGCATTGACGAGCCGGAGGTCGTTGCCATCTCCTACCCCGATTTCTTCAACACCCTCGAACGTCTGGGGGACTGAGTTATGCTGCTTTCCATGGACGAATTTCGCGCTTTCGAGCCGAAAAAGACCACCTATGCCCTGTTTGGCTGGCCGCTCGGTCATACCATGAGCCCGGAGCTGCACGCGCAGCTGTTCGAGGCCGCCGGTCAGGATGCGGACTACATCGGCGTTGCCGTTCCACCTGAGGATTTACTGGAAGCGTTCGAGCTGGCCAAGCGCAAGCTCGGCGGCATCAACTGCACGATTCCGCACAAAAAGGCTGTCATCCCCCTGCTCGATGAGATTGACACTGCCGCCCGCGACCTGCACTCGGTCAACACGGTCCGCTTTGCGGACGGCAAGGCGACCGGCTTCAATACGGACATCCTCGGCTTTGCGGAGTCGCTGAACCGTGACGGCGTATCGCTCCAGGGTAAAAAGGTGCTGCTGCTCGGCTATGGCGGCGCGGCTTCCGTGATGGCATACCACTGCGTGACGCAGGGCGCGTATCTGACCATCACGGGACGCAATCTCGAGAAAGCAGAGGCGCTGCAGAAGCAGCTGACCGATGCTGTTCCGGGCGCACGCATTTCCGTGTTCAGCCGCCGGCACATTCCGCGCGATATTCATATCGTGCTCAATTCCACGCCGGTGGGCATGTACCCGAAGGAAAACGCGGCTCCGCTGCATTATCTGCCGCACAAGACCGAGTATGTGTTCGATGCGATCTACAATCCGCCGGTGACCTCGACCATGAAGCTCGCCAATCCGCGCAAGACCAAAACACGCGACGGACTGTTCATGTTGGTCATGCAGGCGGCGCACGCGCAGACCATCTGGACCGGCGTAACCTTTGAACCGCAGGCGTGCGAAACCATTCTGCGCCGCACCTACGGCAAAATGGCGGTCAAGCGTCTGCACGAGAAGCATGGCAAGAAAAATCTGGTGCTGTGCGGCTTTATGGGCAGCGGCAAGACCACCATCGGCCGTAAGCTGGCGCGTCTGACCGGACTGGAATTTATTGATGCGGACATCTACCTTGAGGCGAAGGAAGGCAAGAAAATCTCCGAGATTTTCGCTGAAAAGGGCGAAGCCTACTTCCGTGACCGCGAGACCGCGTACATTAAAGAGCTGGCGCAGAAAGACGGCATCGTGCTTGCGCTCGGCGGCGGTTCTGTCCTCCGTCCGGAGAATGTGGCGGCTGTCAAGGAGACCGGTCTGCTCATCTTGCTTGACACGCCGTTCTACCGCATTATGAAAAACCTTTCCTACTCCACGAATCGCCCATTGCTCGATAAGCCGGACAAGCAGGCGGAAACACGCCGCCTGTACAATGCACGCAAGGCGCTCTACCATCGAGTGGCCGATATCGCGGTGCGCAGTCCCAGGCTGTCCGAGGTTCTGGAAAAAGTAGTAAAGAGCGTGTAAGGCACTGGACAAATCCACCAGAAGCGTTTACAATTAGGGACATACTGAAAAGTATGTCCCTTTTTCACACCCGCAATAAAAGGAGGAACTCAAAGGATTATGAGAACATCAGCCAAACATCCCTGCCGCCTGATTGCAGCCGCGCTTGCCGCTCTGCAGCTATGCGCAGGTGCTGCCGGAGCCGTTTTCGATAACAGCTTCAGCTACACCTACCCTCTCGGCAGCGGCCTGCAATACAGCCGCACCGAGGGCAAAAACAGCGCCGGTCTGCAGCGCGCGAACGTACTGACATACTCGCCGAACACCGGTGTAACGCCCATCATGGTCTACGCCGATGAGCAGCTGTACGGCAGCAAGGCCACTATCACAAACGCGGTGAAATATCTGCAGAATCATGGCAAAACCGTGCTCGGCGGCACGAATGCCGACTTTTTCGTTATGTCCACCGGCATCCCGATCGGTCTGGTCATCGACAGCGGCGAGCTCATTTCGTCCGATGCCTGGCAGTATGCGGTCGGCTTCAAGAAGGACGGCACAGCTGTCCTCGGCCGCCCGACTATGGGCATCCGCGTGAGCGGCAAGAGCGGCACGGTCAACGTATCCTACTTCAACAAGACGCGCACGACGGCTGGCGCGTACCTGCTCGATCACAACTACGATGACTCGACGCACTTTGCAGCCAAGGGCACGAGCATTATCCTCGAGCGCGTGGATGATACACCGGTCAAGGTCAACGGCTCGGTCAAGCTCAAGGTCGTGAACAAGGGCACGGGCAGCAGTCCCATTACGATCACAAAAAACCAGATGGTGCTTACCAAGTCGGACGGCGCAAATGTGCCCTCGTGGGTGGATTTCGAGGTTGGCGAGGAAGTCACGCTGTCCATCGCATCGAATGACAGCAGCTGGAGCGACGTGCAGTACGCAGTCGGCGGCAAGCTGCTGATGGACAACAGTACGATTACGACCGACGGCATCGACGCAGGCTCGACCCGCAGAGCACGCAGCGCAGTCGGTGTGAAGGCGGACGGCACGGTTGTTCTGTATGAAATCGACGGCAACCAGCCCTCGTACAGCGTCGGTCTGACGGCGGCAGAACTCGGTCAGGAGCTGAAGGATCTCGGCTGTGTCCGCGCCATCTGTCTGGATGGCGGCGGCTCCTCCGCGATGGCGGTCCGCAATCCCGGCGAGAGCACCGCAGCATTGATCTCCCAGCCGTCGGACGGCTCGCAGCGCGCGTGCGCCAACTACATTTTCTTTGTGAACAACATCGCGTCGGACGGCGTGACGGCTCATGCTGTGCTCACGCCTAGCCACCGCTATGTGCTCCCGGGCGGAAGTACCTGGTTCTCGGTCAAGGGTGCAGATGCGTCTTACGCCTCGGCGGACGCACCGACCGACCTCAGCTACACGGTGAATGATGAGCTGGGCACGGTCTCCGGCCAAACCTTCACCGCAGGCAGCAAGGCCGGTCGCGCGACCATTACCGGCTCAAACGGCGCGGTTTCCGGCTCGATGAACGTTTGCATCACCACCGGTGTAGACTCGATCGCACTGCAGAGCGGCGGCAAAGCGCTCAGCTCTATCTCGGTCAAACCGGGCCAAAGCATCAACGTGGATGCGCTCGCGTATCACCTCGGTCATACGATGGGAGCTGCGGATTCCTGCTTCAAGTGGAGCGTGTCCGGCGATGTCGGTGCGGTAAATGCGGACGGCGTGTTCACTGCGGGCAGCCGGATGGCCTCCGGCACGCTCACCTGCTCGTATGGCAGCGTAAGCAAGTCCATTTCGGTCAATGTCGGCATGGGCGACGCGCAGAGCGCTGATACCGTTGCGGATTTTGAAAGCGGTCTGAACAATCTGACCGCATCGGACGGCGTAACACTCTCGCGGGTAACGGATTACACCTCGGTGGCACGCGGCACCGGTTCGCTCAAGGCGATGTGGAACGGCACCGGTACGGACGGCTTTACGATTTCCGTTCCGGCGGCTGATGCTTCGAGCATGAAGCACCTGACACTGTGGGCGCACAGCAGGAACACGGCAGGCACGCTCACGGCGGTGTTTGCCGACGCGGAAGGAAATGAGCTGACCGCTCCCCTGTCCGCTGCAACCGGCAACAGCTGGAAACAGCTGACGGCAAGCGTGCCGGACGGCGCACAGCAGTTCACCGGTCTGCGGTTTGACAAATCCGGCGCAGGCTCCGGCGGCTCGGCGCTGTACCTCGACCAGATCGTACTGAGCGCAGATCATGCGGTGACGAATACGGATGCGCCGTCGGTCAAGCTGAATACGACCTCGGCAACGGTCAGCATCGGCACAAATGCCGCGCTTTCCGGCACTGCCACCATGGAAAACGGCAAATATCCGGTCCGCGCAAGCAATATTGCGGTCAAGGTGGACGGCAAAGCCGTTTCCGGTGCAGCTGTGATGAGCGGCTCGACCATGACCATTACAACCGGCACGCTGTCTGCCGGTACGCATACCGTGACTGCCGACGTGTCCGATGATGCAGGCAACCGCACGCGCGTTTGTGCGACCGTAACCGCCGGTTCGGCATCCAACATGTTCGCGGACACCGCGTCGCATTGGGCAAACGGCTATGCTTCCCTGCTGAGCGCACGCGGCATCATGAAGGGCGAAACCGCAAACGGCAGCACCTATTTCCGCCCGAACCGCAACCTGACCCGTCAGGAGTTCGCGGTGACGATGGCGCGTCTGCTGAATCTGGATACCTCCAGCACCTCCGGCACGCTCGGCTTCGCCGATGAGGACAGTATTCCGAGCTGGGCGCGCGGCGCAGTTGCCGCAGTTTCGCGTGCGAACATTATGAACGGCTCGAGCAGCAACGGTAAGCTGTACTTCAACCCGCAGGCCACCATGACGCGTACTGAGGTTATGACGGTCATCGGCCGCTGCCTGCCGCGCGGCTATGCGGCGGTCAGCCTGAATTATACGGACGCGTCCGTGATTCCGTCGTGGGCGACCGAGCAAGTCAAGACCTGCGTCTCCGCCGGTGTCATCGGCGGTTACTCAGATGGTACCATCCGACCGAACGGCAATATCACCCGCGGTGAGATTGCGAAAATTCTGGCTCTGTTCTGATAGCTGTCGCGAAACCGCAGTTTTACAACAAAAACACCCGTCAAGAAGAATCTTGACGGGTGTTGAGACT
>ENA-ORSY01002425-ORSY01002425.1-human-gut-metagenome-genome-assembly--contig:-NODE-2425-length-10628-cov-2.494183_pt1 | contig 10628 bp, 10 predicted proteins | sample MGYA00242193_ERZ509160 | MGnify/ENA primary metagenome ERZ509160 (study PRJEB26280, sample SAMEA2338670) | human gut metagenome | biome: human gut; feature: human-associated habitat; material: faeces...
ACATCTCCGCCTTTGTTGATCCCGCCAATAAAAATGCAGCCGACCTTGTGACCTACGCCATCCATGCATGGGAGTCCGGCTGGGGATATGTATGGGGCACCTATGGCAATGTGTTGACGGAGTCACTCCTCGCCTACAAGGTGTCGCAATACCCGGACGGTGTTGGCAATCATGAGGACATCATCCGCGCCAATTGGCTGGGCGGCAGAACCGCCGACTGCGTAGGGCTAATCAAGGGCTACGGCTGGCTGTCCCCGGAAACGATGACCATCGACTATGGTACCCATGGGATGCCGGACATCGGTGCAAATCAGATGTACTACAACGCCACGGAGTCTGGGGCCATCGATACCATGCCGGATATCCCTGGTCTTGCCGTTTGGCACGATGGGCATATTGGCGTCTACATTGGCGGCGGTCAGGTTGTTGAGGCCATGGGTACCAAGTACGGCGTTGTCAAAACAGAGTTGGCTGGCCGAGGTTGGACGCACTGGCTGAAGATTCCGTATATCAATTATGACTGAGGAGGATTGAATGGAATTCCACAAAGATGAAGTAAAGAACAAAGTCGTCTGGACAAAAGGCGCAGACTTTACTGACGGATCACCTCGATACACCTTCGAGGGACGCGACCCCGCCACGACCTTTGAACGATTTCAGGTCGTTATCTATACAGAGCGGGAGCGCCGATATGCACACGACCCCGGAAGCCTCTGTAATCACTATTATGGTTATGTGCGTGACGACAAAATGGAATGTGCCGAAACCATCGGACCGTACTATTCTGTCCGGGAGGCAAAGCAGAGAACGCTGGAATTGTTCAATTTGTTTATGCAGCAATACGCCAATCAAGAATTAGACAGTGCCACATCGGAATCAGCGGTTCACGGACATGATGATCAGCAGAAGCATTTTCAATACCAATGGGCAGTGGGAACACCGCAGAGGAAGTATGCAGACATGCTGGACAAGCTGATTCCGCAGCACGATGGTCACACCACTGCCGCGTGGATCACATTTGCGGAGGAACTGGCAGATGGTGCGGAAACCGCCTTCGAGCAGGAAATGTCTTCTCTGGTAGCTGCGTTCCAAGAGATCTCAAAGCGGTTCAGTCCTCGTGCCGTGGAGACGGTCTATCAGGTGATCCATGCGCCAGGCAATGCGCTGCTGAGCAATGAGATCTTACCCGCAGCGGAAGCCGCGGAGCAGGGTGCAAGTTCACAAGAACTGTCTGATATGGCGGCAAGCGGACTGTTCGGTGGCGGACCGGTGCCTGAAATGAAGATGTAGGAGGAATATAGAATGGCCTATGTAAAAGTACCTGCACCATCGGTGGTGTACCACTTGGCAAAAGCAGATCGCCTCGACAGCATTCTGGATGACGGTCAGATCCGCCGCTTCGAGGACAGCGAGTGTTGGTTCTGTGAGAGCCTCCCTAAAATGAAAGCGTACATGGAGCAAACCGTGATGCGCGAGGGCAAACCCTACTATGCCGTAGGTGGTCAGCTTTGCCGCTATCCAAAGTTCGTGCCGGAGGACTATGTCCTCCTTAAACTCGCTCCCTGCCAACCGAAGGATAACTGGTATCGCTGGGATCAGGAAGTCCCGCCCGGTAGTCCGAAAGAGCTGGTGCAGGCGGCGAAGGAATTTTCAGGGCTGAAGATCGGCTACCGCGGCGACCTCACCTTCCGCAACGCGGAGGTCATCGATGTGGCGTTGTTTCTTACGGAGGAGATCGTGCAGAGAGAGTCGGTACAGACCACATCGGAACTGCAGGAGCTCCTATTTGAACACATCGAGCGTGAACAGCGGGAATACACCGATTCCCTCTACCGCATGACGCAGGGGCAGCTCATTGCCAACGCCGGGGAGATCGAGGCAAACAGGATTTGCTATAATGCCCTGCTCACCACAGCTTTTGAACGGGAGCAGTTGATCCTGCTTCTCTCTAATGACAAACCGCTTACCTCTGTAAGAGAGGCGTGGCAGGCAGAGCAGGCTGAAAACTATGACATGGGGTTCAGTCACACGATCCTACGGTTCTGCGAGGACATCCGGCAAGCGCAGCAACCGGAAATGACAATGTGAGAAACGAGGGGAATATGGACGATATCAGAAACACCTCTGCTCTCTTCGTCGGTGGACAAGATACAGCGCCCCATACAGAGCGGACGGCACGGGCGCTTTGGCAGCTTCTGTTCCAAAAGACAGAGAACGAGATGGCCGCATATATGAACAGCCTAAATCAGCTTCCCCGCAGTGAGCTGATCATGGCGGCAGACGAGATCTCCGCCATGGCGACCTGCCGCGCCGAGCTGATGGCGTTGGGCGAAGATCTCTCCCGAGAGAAGATGCTCTTCCTGCTGCGCCAGGAGAAGCCCTTGGAGCTTCTGAGCGAGGCTTGGATGGAGCGTCGGACCATGGATGAGGGTGAGCTCTTCCAGAGCCTGCTCATCGAAGTATATGAGGATGAGCATCAGCAGTTACTCAATGAGCCGCTGATGCTGTGATCGGAGGTGCGTTGCATGAACATGGCTCGTTATGAGCAGGAAACCATTATCAACTTCAACGAGGAAGAAAAGACCGCCGGTATTTACACCCACAACAAGGCACTGCGTCAGAAGCTGGCAGCACTGGCGCGTGACAGGCCGGAGGACTGCAGGCTCGTGAAGGCGTCCCGCAGCGGACGGGCAGTTGACTACACCATTCCAAAATCATGGATAAAGATCGTACCGCCGCGGATCGCAAGTGAAGCGCAAAAAGCAGCTCTTGCAAGGGCTCGGAAAGCGGCAAGTAAGCCGCTATGACCCCTGCGCGCGCAGCGTTTCAACAACACTTGTCTCGTGCCGAGGGTAGTTACATCACCCACAACACAAAAACGCCGAAAATAGCATATAGAAGGAGGACACGCACATGAAAAAAGCAACTGTCACCGTCACCTTTGACGATGAGAAGCTGGGCGCACTGGAGTTCTCGCTCCGCAAGGAACACTCCTCTGTGCAGGAGCACTTGGAGGATGCGCTGAACGCTCTGTATGAAAAAACCGTGCCGGAGCCGCTGCGGGAGTATCTGGACAGCAAGGCCGCTCCCGCGGCGGTGAAACCCAAGCGCACGGTCAAGCCCGCCGCACCCAAGCCGCAGAGCAGTGAGCCGAAGCCTGCGGCTGTGAAGGAGGGCAACTGAGATGGCGGATCATGTAGACATCACACTGTGGATCGACCGGCGTTGGAAGGATGCCATTGAGAAGCATCTCAAAGGTGAAACCTTGCAGGAGCATCTGGAAGATGTGCTGGATACGCTGTGCAACCAGCTCCCGGAGCAAGAGTATGCACGTATCAGCTGTGCAATCCAGTCGGAAGCCGCCGCGCAGCGTGCAAAGAAAGAGGGTGCCCGCACCTACGCCGCCTACCATGTGACGGAGCGCGGGCAGGAGTGGTACTTCAAGACCTCGCTCGGCGAGGAACTGCTGGCGGTCGGGAAAAAGCTGCGCGGTTATCTTACAAAGGGCAATGGTGCTGCACCGGACAAATTTATCGGAATGTTTTTCGGCGGGCAACCCATCACAGCAAAAGAGTTTGACGCCCTGACCGCCCTTCGTATGGAGAACACCGGTAAGGTGCGCGGTGTGTTCGATCTCAACTTCGACAAGCGGGAGTTCTCCGCCGTTCACATCATGGACGGTTGGCAGACCTGGGCGATGCGGGATGTGTCAGCGGCGGTGTACCATGCCACCCGGTCGCAATTCGCGTCGAGCGATGATAAGTGGCGCAAGCTGCTGGATCATCTCAGCGGCAAAGAGATCACCTCGGCGGGACATCTCTCCGCGCGGAATTTTTCCTTCAGTGATGAGATTATGATGGAGGAGAACGGTAAGCTCAACTTCTATGTGGACGCAGATTTTGATGTGGACGCTGCCTTCGGAACCTTCGTCCTCACGGACAAAAACGATGACTGGCTCAACATCTATGCCAACTACGACATCGCGGAGGATAGACCCTGCGACACGCTGGAGCTGACGCTCTGCAAGGGTGACGGCTCCGAGGAGAGCTGGAGCTATCCGCTCAACGCAGCAGAGAAGGATGTCCTGCTGCGGAAGATGGATGCGTTTTGCATGGAACAGACCGGCATGAGCCTGCGCGAGTATGCCCAACAGCTTCACGAGGAGCAGGCACAGACTGCGGAGCTGCAGCTGTGATCGTAAAGGAAAAGAAAGCGGAGTTTCTCTTGGCTGGTTATCCTAACACCGGAACAGGAGCAGCGCGATTCACCGGTGCTGGGAATGTGAAATCGAATACGCTGCCCGGAGAGCCGTGCCAACTGGCGTGGCTCTCCCTTTTGCACCCGCGGCTTATCTAAAAGATGCGGAACACCGCGCAGGAGCAAACCATGTAATAACTGCGGTTTCCATTGGCTTTTCACAAAACCGGCCATGGATTTTTTGTTGCTTTTCGTGGATAGCTTTTCTCCCTGCGCCGTGCCATTGTGTTTGCACGGGCATTGCCCGAATCAAAAATCAGGAGGAAACAAGCATGACAATTGATAACGCAAAGGAACTGCAGATGAATATCGCAAAAGAGGGACTGGCATTGCTGGTGCTCCACCCCACCGCAGATGTGCAGCTCCACCGAGAGTGCATCTCCCACATTGGGACGGTGTGGGGCATCCCCGTAAGTGACACGCAGGAGGTCGCCTCACTGCTGGAGCGTGAACAGGCGGCCATCCTTGCCGCGGGAGAAAATGGCACGGTGACACATGTGCTGCCGGAGGAAGAACTGCCCATGAATGCCAGCGGCCTTGAAACGCTGGATAACATCTGGGATCTGTTTGAAACAACTCTGCGCACAGACAGTGCATACGCCAGGACGAGGCTGTTCGAGATGGCAAAGTGGCTGGAGGAGTATCAGAACCTGCTGGACTGGATCGAAAAGACGCCGGCGGAAAAGCAGGCTTGGATGGAGCCGGTCAGCTGACCACACCCCACAGGAGGAGCCGCCCACCGGAGGGCGGCTCCTCTGTTTCGCCAGCTATGCCCCCTGTGAGCCGCTGTGTGCGGCTTTGGGGGCGAGGGTGGCATCCCTGCACCCCGGACAGGCATCGGCGCTGTTTGCCCCCGCTTTCGCCCCTCCTATGGGGAACTGTGCTGGGAACCCACCTGTTCGATAAAAGCACAAGATAAACGCCCGCAGTCGGAAGCGACCGCGGGCTGTCCACAAAGCCCCGCAGTGCGGGGCTTTTTCACAGGTCACAAACCAATGTCGGTTTGAGGCTCTGTCAAGATGAACCGATGTCGGTCCGCAGGAGGAGTGCAGCGTTTGCAGGGCTTTCCGGCGTTTTTGACCGATGGCAGCGGAAGGAAGGAGGAAAAATGGAGGACAATAAGAAATGCACCACGATCTGGCTGCGGCCCAGCGTCATTCGCCGCATGGACGCATGGCTGGAGGAGGCGAACTGCAGGAGTCGCAGCGAATTCATTGAAAAGGCGGTCCGTTTTTACATGGGCTATCTGGGAACAGAGGACACCTCCGAGTATCTCTCGGACGCACTGGTGGCAACGCTGCGCGGGATCATCGCGGACAGCACCAACCGCACCAACGGCATTCTCTTCAAGTGCGCGGTAGAGCAGGGCATCATGGCGCACACCATCGCCGCCCACTTCCGGGATACGATGGAGGATCGCCGCGCCCTGCGCGGGTATGTGGTGGACGAGGTAAAGCGCACCAATGGTCAGATCAGGTTCGAGGATGCCCAGGATGTCCAACGGCAGCTGCCGGATGACACATGGCGAGGTTGATATTTATCTCTCCATACATGAAGGGCGGCAGAGATGCCGCTCGGCTGGCCCATCGTACCCGCTACTTCGCCACCCGTGAAGGCGTGCAACTCCTCAAGGATGACAATGCCCATCTTCCTGTCACGAAGAAACAGCAGCAGTACATCCAGCGTCTGTTCCGCAGCTTCCCAGAGGCAAGGGAACTGCCGGAGCATGAGGGGTATGCAAACACACCTAACCGGCAGACTGCCTTTGCGCTCATCGTGCAGATCCACGAGGACTTCATTGAGCCGATGGATAGCCGTGAAAACTATCTTGACTATGTCGCAAACCGCCCCGGCGTAAAAGCGTTGGGCGAACACGGCCTGTGGGATGCCCATGGCAAGGTCCCGTCGCTGGAGAATGCCGTTGCAGAGGTGGCGCGGCACACGGGGAATGTGTGGACGCCAGTCATCTCCCTCTCCCGTGAGAACGCGGAGCGGCTGGGTTATACCGACCTTAAAAACTGGCAGGAGCTCATCAACGCATCTATCACCGACATCGCCAAGGGCTATAAGATCCATCCGGACCGCCTTCGTTGGTACGCAGCTATGCACGAAAAGGAGAAGCACATCCATGTTCACATGGTGCTCTTCTCAACCGATCCGAAGGAGGGCTACCTCTCCCGGCAGGGTATCCGCAGCATCAAGTCCGCGCTGGTCAGCACGATCTACCGGAACGACCGCCTGCACATCTATGAACAGAAGGACGAACAGCGCGGCCTGCTCCGGCAGGAGGCGGAAGCACGGATGGCAACGCTCATCGAGCAGATGGCAACCGGTACTCTGCAAAGCGATAAGCTGGAGTTGTTGGTGACGGATCTCGCCCAGCGGCTTCGGGAGGTCAGCGGCAAAAAGGTCTACGGTTATCTGCCGCCTCGTGTCAAACGCGTCGTGGATGAGATCGTGGACGAACTGGCAAAGGACGAGAGGGTGTCGTCCGCCTATGCTCTATGGCAGGAGCTCCGAGAGCAGCTTTGCACTGACTATAATCAGACACCGCCGCAGCGAGTACCGCTGTCGCAGCAAAAGGAGTTCAAGACTGTGCGCAACATGGTCATCCGGGAAACGCTCCGGCTTTCGGAGATGCACTTCACCTTTGAGGATGATGCCATATCGGATGAGCCGGAGCCGGAAGAACCGCCTGTTCCTCCAGATCCAAGTGCGGAGCGGATGATCTATCAGCGGGCACAGTCTTACCGCAGAGCAAAAAGCATATTAGATGCTGCGGACGCAGATCCCGGCGAGAAGTCAATGGCATTGGTCACCCTCCACCGTTTGTGGGAGGAGGGCTATACCATTGCCGCCCACCATCTTGGAAAGGCGTACCGGGACGGGCTTGGCACATCGATTGACCGAAAAGCGGCGGCAGAGTGGTTTCAAAAATCGGCGGAGGCCGGAAATACTTGCTCTGCATATGCGCTGGGCAAACTGCTGCTGGAGCAGGAGCAATTCCCGCAGGCCATTCACTGGCTGCAGCAGGCAGCGGATCAGAACGATCCATACGCGCAATACCGGCTCGGCAAGCTGCTGCTCACCGGCGCGGAGGGGGTGCCGAGGGATGCAGTTGCCGCCATTAAACTTCTGAAGGACTCTGCTGCCCAGGGCAATCAGTTTGCCCAATATACGCTGGGAAAGCTCTATTTGCTGGGACAGGAGGTGCAAGCAGACCGTGAAGAAGCTCTGCGCTATTTCGCACAGGCAGCGGCACAAGGCAACACCTACGCTCAATATTTCATTGACCATCAGGACGACTTCTTCGGTGCTGCGGTGGGAACCGCTATCCTTCGGATGCTCCATCAGATGAGCCGCATATTCCGCGAGAACGCCGCCCAGCCTGCCATCTATGCAGGGATGCAGATCGACAAGAAGCGTCGCCGCAGATTGCAGGAGAAGCGTATGGCGATGGGACACAAGGCGGATGACCATGAGGATCGCGGACTGATGCAACAGACACAATAAGGGAGGGACTATGTCAAAGTACATTCCGTTTACAACCGAGCAGAAAGAACGAGCCGCGTCGGTGGACTTGGAGGAGTTCCTCCGCCGCCGAGGAGAAAAGCTCATTACCTCCGGCAGGGACAAACGCCTTGCCAGCGACCACAGCATCACCATCCGCGGCTGCGAGTGGTACGATCACGCCACCGAGCAGGGTGGCAGAGCCATCAGCTTCGTCAAGCAGTTCTATGGACTCAGCTACCCGGACGCCATGTCTCTGCTCCTCGGCGATGATCTCGGCGGAAGCTACCCTGCGGCAAAGGAGAAGGTGCCGGAGCCTGCAAAGCCCTTCACGCTCCCAGCGCAGAGTGAGTCCATGCGCCGTGTGTATGCCTACCTGCTGCAAAAGCGTTGTATTGACCGCGAGATACTCAATGCCTTCGTGCGCAAGAGGCTCATCTACGAAAGCTGTGAAAGATCCAGGAACGGGACAAAGGAATACCACAACGCCGTGTTCGTCGGATTCGATGAACACGGCGTTCCCCGTCACGGGCATAAGCGCGGGCTGTATACCATGGGGCAAAGCTATCGCGGCAACATTGAGGGCAGCGACCCGCGGCACAGCTTTCACTATCTTGGCGGTGATGACACGCTCTTAGTCTTCGAGGCCCCTATCGACCTGCTCTCTTACATCTCCCTTTTCCCGGAGGGGTGGCAGGAGCATAACTATGTGGCCTGCTGCGGGACATCCTCCATCCCCGTACTGGAAATGCTGCGGCAGCTCCCCCAGCTCCGGCAGGTGTACCTCTGCCTGGACAATGACGCTGCCGGTCATGCCGCCAGTGAGCGCATGGCGAAGCTGCTGGAGGAGCGTGGTATCTCCGCAGAGCGGCTCGTACCGCAGCAAAAGGACTGGAATGACGATCTCAAGGCAGAACAGGAAAACAAAATGGAAAGGAGCGAGCTATGCCAAACCTTCTGCTGACAATGTGGGACACGATCAAAAGCTCCAACATCGGGATATTGGTCGCGGCAGGGCTGGGGATGTTCGCCATCATCGGGGGACTCTCCATGCTGTCCTACCACTATACACTCAGCGGCATCAAGTCCCGCACCGTGGGTGACGGGCAGCACGGCACGGCGCGTTGGGCGACCGATAAGGAGATCTGTCAGACCTATACCCATGTGCCGTTCAAGGTCAGAGACTGGCGCAAGGGGGTAAGCCTTCCCACAGAACAGGGGCTGGTGCTGGGCTGCAAGGGCAAGAAAGATGAACTGACTGCGCTGGTGGACGGCGACGACATCCATTGCCTGATGATCGCCGCCTCCGGCGCGGGCAAGACGGCATTCTTCCTCTATCCCAACCTTGAATATGCCTGCGCGTCCGGCATGAGCTTTCTGGCGTTGGATACCAAGGGTGATCTCGCCCGCAACTACGGCTCTATTGCCAAAAAGTATTACAGCTACAAGCATATCTCCGTCATCGATCTGCGCAACCCCACCCGCTCGGACGGCAACAATCTGCTGACGCTCATCAACCGCTATATGGACATCGCCAGAAAACAACCGGATAACCTCGCTGCCCGCGCCAAAGCCGAAAAGTACGCCAAGATCCTCGCCAAGTCCATCGTCAGCCCGGAGGGAAGCTCCGACCACGGGCAGAACGCCTTCTTCTACGATGCGGCAGAGGGCTTGCTGTCTTCCACGATCTTGCTGCTTGCGGAGTTTCTGCCACCGGATGAGGAACACCCTGAGGAGCGGCGGCACATCGTGTCGGTATTCAAGCTGGTGCAGGATCTGCTGGAGCCGGCACGTGGTGCGCGGGGACGCTCCCGCTTCCAGCTGCTCATGGACAAGCTGCCGTCCGAGCACAAAGCACGCTGGCTGGCAGGTGCCGCACTCAACAGCTCCGAGCAGGCGATGGCATCAGTCATGTCCACGGTGCTGTCCCGGCTCAATTCGTTTCTTGATAGTGAGCTGGAGCAGATCCTGTGCTTCGACAGTGCCATTGACGCCGAGATGTTTGCGGCGGAAAAATCCGCCATCTTTCTCATCCTGCCGGAGGAGGATCAGACGAAGAACTTCATGGCTGGCTTAATGATCCAGAACCTCTCCCGTGAGCTGTTCGCGGTAGCGGATGAGAACGGCGGCAAACTGAAAAACCGTGTTATTCTCTTTTGCGATGAGCTGGGTACCATGCCGCCCTTTGATATTTTGCCGCTTTTTAGTGCAGGACGCTCTCGCCGCCTGACGCTGGTACCGATCATCCAGTCACTGGCGCAGTTGGAAAAGAACTATGGCAAAGAAGGTGCATCCATCCTGATGGACAACTGCCAGGATGTGATCTGCGGCGGCTTTGCCCCCAACAGCGAGGCGGCGGAGACTTTTTCAAAAGCCCTCGGCAGCCGCACGGTGCTCTCCGGCTCTGTGAGCCGCGGGAAAAACGATCCCAGCCAGAGCCTGCAGATGATGGAGCGACCCCTGCTGACGGCGGATGAGCTCAAGTCCATCCCCAAGGGCAGCTTCATCGTGCAGAAGACCGGATGCCACCCCATGCGTACCCGCCTGCGCCTGTTCCTCGAATGGGGCATCACCTTCGAGGAGGAATACCGTGTGGAGGAACAGGCGGCCCGAAAAGTCTATTATGCCGACCAGAATGCGCTGACCCGCGCCATCATGCGAAAGTATCCGCCCAAGCTGGCGGAGCAGCAGACCAACCGCTCCGTTAAGGGCGAGGGGCAGCTCCACGACGCGCCCGTGCAGGAGATGGTGGTGGCGGAGGACATCGACTATGACCGTATGCCGCACAAGCGCACCCCGTATAATATTCCCCGGCAGGAGGTGGATCGGTGAGCTACTTTGACAGCATTTACGCCGACACG
>ENA-ORSY01002426-ORSY01002426.1-human-gut-metagenome-genome-assembly--contig:-NODE-2426-length-10624-cov-4.006812_pt1 | contig 10624 bp, 10 predicted proteins | sample MGYA00242193_ERZ509160 | MGnify/ENA primary metagenome ERZ509160 (study PRJEB26280, sample SAMEA2338670) | human gut metagenome | biome: human gut; feature: human-associated habitat; material: faeces...
ATCGTCAATACCATTCTGCCGGTGCTGGTGCTGCTGATGCTGCTGGTGACGCTGGTATCTGTGGGCGTTTCCACCTACTATTACAGCAGCATGGAAAACGGCCTGATGAAGCAGGCGGAGGCCATGTCCAGTGCTTTCAACGACTACTTCATGAACAGCTACTCCGAGTACAACCAGATGGCGACCCAGGCAGTGGACACCTATGAGGACAAGTCCCGGATTGAGCTGCAGTTCATCGGCAGCACCGGACGTATCCAGATGTCCACCTCCGGCCTGACAGCAGGCAGCTCGCCGGGGACCAGCGATATTACCAGAGCCATCACCAATCAGGAGATCACGCCCTTCCAAGGCAGAGACCCGGAGACGGGTGAGAAGATCATGGCGGTCTCAGCGCCCCTGCTGTTCAACGGCCGGGTGGCGGGCGTCATGCGGCTGGTGACGTCCATGAAGCTGGTGGACCGGCAGATTGTCCTGGTGGTCTTTATCATTCTGGCGGTGGGAGGCATCTGCATGGCCCTGGTGCTGATCTCCAGCCTGCTGTTCATCAACAACGTGGTGGAGCCGGTGGCCGTGGTGTCTGAGGCGGCCAAGCGGATCTCTGCCGGGAGCTATGGCTTCCAGATCGAAAACAAGTACACGGACGAGCTGGGGGAACTGGTGGACAACATCAACGATATGTCCCTCAAGATCGGCCAGAACGAGAAGATGAAATCCGAGTTCATCTCCTCCGTGTCCCACGAGCTGCGGACGCCCCTCACTGCCATCAACGGCTGGGGCGAGACGATTCTGGAGGACACCACAGATGACCCCGCCCAGATGCGCCGCGGCATCCGCATCATTCTGAACGAGGCCCGGCGGCTCTCTACCATGGTAGAGGAGCTGCTGGAATTCTCCAAGATGGAGGACGGCCGATTCACCCTCCGGATGGAGCAGGTGGACCTGCAGGCGGAGTTTGAGGACGCCATCTTCACCTACCGCGAGATCTTCAGCCGGGAGGGCATCGAGCTGCGCTACGAGTGCGCGGACGACCTGCCTCCTATCATCGCCGACGGTGAACGCATGAAGCAGGTCTTCTGCAACGTACTCGACAACGCCGCCAAGCACGGCGGCAGCGGCAAGCGCATTGACGTGTCCGTGGCGGCTGAGAACGGCAGCATGGTCATCCGTGTGCGCGACTTCGGCCCCGGCATCCCGGTCGAGGAGCTGCCCTACGTCAAGCAGAAATTCTACAAGGGCTCGTCCAAGGCGCGCGGCAGCGGCATCGGCCTTGCTGTGTGCGACGAGATCATGCGTCTGCACAACGGCACGTTCGACATTGCCAACGCCCCGGGCGGCGGCGCGGTCGTGACCATGACGCTTCCTATGGAAAAATAAATTTTAGAACAGCTGTTGCAATTTTTCGAAAAGTATGATACCATCATTGCAAGGAGAAACCTACATGGCAGAGCAAAACCAGACAAAACCCAAATTCCGTACCTCCATCGGCGGTCAGGCGCTCATTGAGGGCATCCTCATGCGCGGACCGGAAAAGCAGGCCATCGTCGTCCGCTCCAAGGAGGGGCTGGTCGAGAAGGTCGAGGAGCTGAAGCTCATCCGCGACCGCTATCCCATTCTCGGCCTGCCCGTGCTGCGCGGCGCTGTGACCTTTGTGGACTCCATGGTCCGCGGCGTGAAGGCGCTGATGTACTCGGCGGACTTCTTCCCCGAGGAGGAGGGCGAGCCGTCGAAGCTCGATCTGTGGCTGGAGAAGAAGCTCGGCAGCGAAAAGCTGCAGAAGCTCGTTGTGGCGCTGGCGGTCGTGCTGTCGCTGGGCCTGACCATCGGGCTTTTTATGATCCTGCCGACCTTCCTCGCGGGCCTGCTCGGGCGCTTCATCCCGAACGTGGTCGTGCACAATCTGGTCGAGTCCGTCATCAAGCTGCTGATCTTCTTCGGCTACCTGCTCCTGTGCTCGAAGCAGAAGGACATTCAGCGCGTGTTCCAGTACCACGGCGCAGAGCATAAGACCATCTTCTGCTACGAGGCGGGCCTGCCGCTGACGGTGGAGAACTGCCGCATCCAGCCGCGCCACCATCCGCGCTGCGGCACGAGCTTTCTGTTCGTGGTGGTCGTGGTGTCCATCCTCGTTTCGAGCGTGGTGTTCAGCTTCGTCGACTGGCGCAATGTCTGGGTGCGCATCGGATTGCACCTGCTGCTGCTCATACCCGTTGTGGGCGTGACCTACGAGTTCAACCGCTACGTCGGCGGGCATGACAATCCCGTGACGAACGCGCTGGCAAAGCCGGGGCTGTGGCTTCAAAATTTCACCACCAACGAGCCGGACGACAGTATGCTCGAGGTCGCCATCCGCGCGATGGAGCTGGTCATTCCCGAGCAGAAGGGCAAGGACGAGTGGTAAATGGCGATCAAGTACAACGACCTCTATATGGACCTGCGCAGGCGCCTGCGCGAGGCGGGCGCGGAGGACGCGACGCAGGCGGCGCGCGAGCTGGTCTGCACCGCGTCGGGCAAAACGAAAAATGAGCTTCTGCGCGACGGGCTGCTCTACGCCTCGCCCGAGGTCGAGCGCTCGGCGTATTCCCTGTGCGCGCGGCATCTGGCGGGCGAGCCGGTGGCCTATCTTATCGGCGAGTGGGAGTTTTACGGCCTTGGGCTGGACATTTCGCCCGCCGTGCTCATCCCGCGCCCCGACACCGAGGTGCTGGTGCAGACGGTCGTCCACGAGCTGGACTCCGGCGCGGACTGCCGCGTGCTCGACCTGTGCGCGGGCAGCGGCTGCATCGGCCTCGCCGTCGCCAGTCAGGTGCTGCGCAGCCGCGTGCTGCTCGGCGAGTGGGACGAGGAGGCGCTCAAGGTCTGCCGCCAGAACATCCGCCGCAACCAGCTCTCGGCCCGCGTGACGAGCCTGCGCATGGACGCGCGCGAGAAGCCCTCGCGCCAGCTCGGCGAGTTCGACTGCATCGTTTCCAACCCGCCCTATATCCCCACGGCGGACATTGAAACGCTCGATTCCTCCGTGCGCGACCACGAGCCGCACCTCGCGCTTGACGGCGGCGCGGACGGACTGGATTTCTACCGCGTCATCGCGGATAAATGGCGCGACGCTCTCTTGCCGAACGGACTCATGGCCTTCGAGGTCGGCATCGGGCAGGCGGACGAGGTGCTGCGCATCATGCGCGCGAACGGCTTCGGCGACATCCAGATCGTCAAGGACCTGCACGGTATCCCCCGCGTGGTCTACGGACGGCTTTGCAAAGAGATCTGACAAAAAATTTTAAGATACAGAAGCAGAAACAGGAGGATGAACCAATGGCAGCAGAGAAAGTGACTAAGGCGGCGTCCACCGCGCCCAACGCCGACAAGAAGCGCGCCATCGAAACGGCGATGGCACAGATCGAAAAGCTCTACGGCAAGGGCTCCATCATGCGCTGCGGCGACGAGCAGGCCGCGAACGTGGAGGCCATCTCCACTGGCTCGCTGGCGCTCGACCTCGCGCTCGGCATCGGCGGCCTTCCCAAGGGCCGCATCGTGGAGATCTATGGCCCCGAGTCCTCCGGCAAAACGACGCTCGCCCTGCACGTCCTCGCGCAGGCGCAGAAGGCGGGCGGCGAGGTCGCGTTCATCGACGCCGAGCACGCGCTCGACATCGGCTACGCCCGCGCCCTCGGCGTGAATGTGGAGGATATGCTCGTCTCCCAGCCGGACACCGGCGAACAGGCACTTGAGATCACTGAGGCGCTCGTGCGCTCCGGCGCGATCGACGTGATCGTGGTGGACTCCGTCGCCGCGCTCGTGCCGCGCGCGGAGATCGAGGGCGAGATGGGCGACAGCTTCGTCGGCCTCCACGCCCGCCTTATGTCGCAGGCGCTGCGCAAGCTCGCGGGCGCGATCAACAAGACCAACTGCATCGTCATCTTTATCAACCAGCTGCGCGAGAAGGTCGGCGTGATGTACGGCAACCCCGAGGTCACCACCGGCGGCCGCGCGCTGAAGTTCTACGCAAGCGTGCGCATCGACGTGCGCCGCATCGAAACGCTCAAGAACGGCAGCGAGATGATCGGCAACCGCACCCGCGCCAAGGTCGTGAAGAACAAGATGGCGCCCCCGTTCCGCGAGGCGGAGTTCGACATCATGTACGGCGAGGGCATCTCCATGCTCGGCGAGCTCATCGACCTCGGCGTGAAGCTCGACCTCGTGCAGAAGAGCGGCTCGTGGTACTCCATGGGCGAGACGCGCATTGGCCAGGGCCGCGATTCCGCCAAGCAGTACCTACGCGACAACCCCGAGATCGCCGCGAAGCTCGAGGCCGATATCCGCCGTGATTTCCACAAGCTCATGAGCAGCCAGTCCAAGATCGCCGCCCGCGCCGCGGGCCGCGCCGTGGACGTCAGCGCCGACGATTTTGAGGGCTGATGAAGGTCGAGCGCATCGAACGGTCAAAGCATAAGCAGGAGCGCGTTCTCGTGTATCTGGAGGGGGGAGACCTTCTCCGGATCACCGAGAGCGAGCTTCTGCGTTTCGGCTTATATGTGGGGCTGGACATTTCGCCCGAGACTGTGGTACAATTACAAAAAAGCAGCGCGCGCAGCGAGACGCGCGTGCGCGCCGCCAATATGATCTCCGCCCGCCCGCTCTCAAAAAAGGAGCTGACGCGCCGCCTCGTGCAAAAGGGCTCCGAGGCGGATGACGCCGGCGCGGCGGCGGCGTATCTGGAGAATATCGGCGCGCTGGACGACGCGGCCTATGCCGCCATGCTCGTGCGCCATTACAGCGCACAGGGCTGCGGTCCCGCCCGCATCCGCGACGAGCTTTACCGCCGCGGCGTCCCCCGCGAGCTGTGGGACGAGGCGATGGAAACAGCCCCCGACGCGCAGGAGACGCTCGCGTGCGTCATCGCGTCGAAAACGCGGGGAAAGCCCCTGAACGAAAAGGATTATAAACGCTTGTCGGACGCTCTGCTGCGCCGCGGCTTTTCGTGGGGCGAGGTCAAGACTGCCCTGCGGACGGCGGGCGCGGCGTTGACGGACGCGGACGACGGGCTGTGACCGAAAACGATTTTTGCCGCCGGCGCGCGGCGGACGGGAAGAGGACTATGGCATACAAACTTCACTTTATTTCGCTCGGCTGCGCGAAAAATATGGTCAACTGCGAGCAGATGATGGCCCTGTGCCGCGATGCCGGCATGGAGCTTTGCCCGTCGCCCGAGGGCTGCGACGCTGCGGTGGTCAACACCTGCGGCTTCCTCTCGAGCGCGAATGAGGAGGCCATCGAGAACATTCTCGCCATGGCGGAGCTGAAAAAGGCCGGCAAGCTCAAGAAAATTTTGGTCACCGGCTGCATGACGCAGCGCTATCAGGGTGAGGTGGCAAAGGAGCTTCCCGAGGTGGACGGCATTCTCGGCACCGGCAGCTACAAGGACATTGTGGACGCGGTCGAGACCGTCATGGCGGGCGGCACCGTCAGCCGCTTCGACGACATCAACGCGCCGGTCGACGAGTTCGGCCGCGTGCTCACCACGCCGGGCCACTACGCCTTCCTGCGCATCGCGGAGGGCTGCGACAACTGGTGCGCCTTCTGCATCATCCCCAAGCTGCGCGGCAAATACCGCTCCCGCACGATGGAGCATGTTCTCGCCGAGGCAAGGCAGCTCGCCGATTCCGGCGTCAAGGAGCTCATCGTCATCGCGCAGGACATCACGCGCTACGGCATGGACTGGGACGGCAAGCCCCATCTGGCCGACCTTTTAGAGGAGCTTTGCAAGCTCGACTTCCATTGGATCCGCCTGCACTACCTCTATCCCGAGTGGATCGACGACCGCCTGATCGACGTGATCGCCCGCGAGGACAAAATTCTGAAATACCTCGACATTCCGCTCCAGCACTGCAACGATAAGATCCTCAAGAAGATGAACCGCCGCGGCGACAAGAAATACCTCTGCGCCCTGCTCGATAAGCTCCGCGAGCGCATCCCCGGCCTCGTGCTGCGCACGTCCATCATCGCGGGACTGCCCGGCGAGGGCGAGGAGGAGTTCGACGAGCTGTGCGATTTCCTGCGCGAGCAGAAGCTGCTGCGCGCGGGCGTGTTCCCCTATTCCCCCGAGGAGGGGACGCGCGCGGCGAAGATGGAGCGCGTCGATTCCGATGAGGCGGCCCGCCGCGCCGAGCGGATCGTGGACATTCAGAGCGAGATCATCGACGCATGGAACGACGAACGCCAGGGCGACGTGATGGAGGTCCTCTGCGAGGGCTTCGACGGGCAATCCATGCTCTTCGTCGGCCGCAGCTACGCTGAGTCGCCGGACATCGACGGGCGCATCTACTTCTCCGCCCCGCGCGACGTCGCGGCGGGCGAGTTCGTGCCCGTGCGCATCACCGGCGCGATGGACGGCGAGCTGACCGGCGAGCTGGCCGAGGAATAAGACGCCGCGCGGACGCGGCAAAATAGCAAACCGGCGCGCGAGCGCCTTGAAAGGAATGTTCACAGATGACGACTGCCAATAAGCTCACCCTTGCGCGGGTGGCGCTCATCCCCGTATTTCTTGTGATCCTGTATCTGGATTTCCCCTATGCGCGCTGCGCCGCCTTCGGCGTGTTCGTGGTCGCGTGCCTCACGGATTTCGTGGACGGCTACATCGCCCGCCACTACAACCAGGTCACGAATTTCGGCAAATTCATGGACCCGCTGGCGGATAAGGTGCTCGTTATGGCGGCCATGTGCTACCTCGTCGAGATCGGGCAGATGCCCGGCTGGTGTCTGGCCATCGTGCTGCTGCGCGAGTTCGCGGTCTCCGGGATGCGGCTCGTTGCCGTCGAGCAGGGCCGCGTGATCGCCGCGGCGTGGTCCGGCAAGGTCAAAACGGCCTCGACCATGGTCTGCCTCTGCGCGATGCTGCTCAACGTTTTCGGCGCATACGCGTGGTTCGATCCCCTGTGCAATGCCGTCATCGTGCTGACCACCGCCTATTCCGGCATTGAGTATTTCATCAAAAATGCCGACGTGTTCCGCGAGCCGGACTGAAGCCAAGTTAATTTTGCTCTGAAAAGGAGTTTCTGTATGTACCTCTATAATTCCGCCACCCACAAAAAGGAAGAGCTCAAGACCCATACCCCGAACCACGTCGAGATGTACACCTGTGGCCCGACCGTCTATCACTTTGCCCACATCGGCAATCTGCGCAGCTACATCATGGAGGATGTGCTGGAGAAGTACCTCCGCTTCGCAGGCTACAGCGTCAACCGCGTCATGAACATCACCGACGTCGGCCACCTTACGAGCGACGCCGACGAGGGCGAGGACAAGATGCTCAAGGGCGCCAAGCGCGAGCACAAGTCCGTCATGGAGATCGCGCAGTTCTATACCGACGCCTTCTTTGCCGACTGCCAAAAGCTCCACATCAAGCGTCCCGACGTCGTGCAGCCCGCCACCGGCCTCATCGACGACTATATCAAGATCATCACCAGGCTGCTTGACACCGGCTACGCCTACCTCGCCGGCGGCAACGTCTACTTCGACACGAGCAAGCTGGACCGCTACTATATCTTCAACGACCACAACGAGGAGGACCTCGCCGTGGGCGTCCGCGAGGGCGTGGAGGAGGACACGAACAAGAAGAATAAGAACGACTTCGTCCTCTGGTTCACCAAGTCCAAGTTCGAGGATCAGGCGCTCAAATGGGATTCGCCCTGGGGCGTCGGCTATCCCGGCTGGCACATCGAGTGCTCTGGCATCTCCATGAAGTACAACGGCGAATACCTCGACCTGCACTGCGGCGGCGTGGACAATGCCTTCCCGCACCACACGAACGAGATCGCCCAGTCCGAAAGCTACCTCGGACATCCTTGGTGCCCCCACTGGTGCCATGTTGCCCACCTCAATACAACAGACGGCAAAATGAGCAAGTCCAAGGGCGAATTTCTGACCGTTTCCCTGCTTGAGCAGAAGGGCTACGACCCGCTGGCCTACCGCTTCTTCTGCCTGCAGAGCCACTACCGCAAGAGCCTCGTGTTCACCTGGGAGAATCTGGACAACGCCGTGCTCGCCTACAACAAGCTCCTTGCGAAGATCGCCAACCTCAAGGACGAGGGCGGCGTGGACGAGGCCGTGCGCGCCGAGTACCGCGCGAAATTCTCCAAGGAGATGGACAACGACCTCAACACCGCCATGGGAGTCACCGTGCTCTACGATGTGCTCAAGGCCAAGACGAGCGGCGCGACCAAGCTCGCGATCATCGCCGACCTCGACGAGGTCCTGAGCCTTGACTTCATCGCCAAGGCCGCCGCGCTGCGCGAGAAGAACGCCGCGGCCGCCGCGCAGAGCGCGGGCGCGTTCACCGTCATCGCCGAGGACGGCACGCCGGATGAGGCCGTCGAAACGCTGATCCGTCAGCGTGCAGACGCCAAGAAGGCGAAGAACTTCGCCGAGGCCGACCGCATCCGCGACGAGCTGAAGGCACAGGGCATCGAGGTGACCGATGTGCCGAACGGCGCGAAGTGGAAGCGCATCTGAAAAAAACAGGAGGGCATTGCCATGCGTAAGATTCTCGTCGTCATTGATATGCAGAACGACTTCATCGACGGCTCGCTCGGCACGAAGGAGGCGCAGCAGATCGTTCCGCGCGTTGTGGAGAAGATGAAGGAGTACGACCCGTGGAACATCTATCTCACGCGCGACACGCATTACGAAAACTATCTCGACACGCAGGAGGGCCGCAATCTGCCCGTCGAGCACTGCATCGAGGGCACCCACGGCTGGCAGCTCAACGATGCGGTCGCCAAGGCCGCGGAGAAGGCGACCGTTATCGACAAGCCCACCTTCGGCTCCAACAGGCTCGCCGGTATTCTGATGACCGAGCGCGCGCAGGAGGCGCTGGAGATCGAGCTGGTCGGCCTCTGCACCGACATCTGCGTGGTGTCCAACGCGCTGCTGTTCAAGGCGGCGATGCCTGAAGCGCCCATCACCGTGGACGCGAGCTGCTGCGCCGGCGTCACGCCGGAGAGCCACCGCCACGCGCTCGAGACGATGAAGATGTGCCAGATCAAGGTCGTCAACGACTGAGAAAAGAGAAAAAAAGGAAAGCGTCCCGCCTGCGGGACGCTTCCCTTTTTCAGCTCTCCATGTGCCTGCCGAGGAAGGAGGCGATGGTCTGCGCGAGCTTGTACTCCGTCTCGCCGACGTGGTTCTCGCCCTCGTTCTCCACAAACAGCACCAGCCCCAGCGCGTCGCCCTCGGAAATGATGGGCGCGGCGATGGCGGCACAGCAGCGGTCGAGCGTGTCGGTGACGTAGACGCTGCGCTCGCTGCCCTGCGCGCGGTAGATGGCGCGGTCCTCCATGATCTGCTCCAGCTCCGGGGTGATCCGCTTGCCCATAAGCTCCCGCTTGCTGCCGCCCGCCACGGCGATGACCGTGTCCCGGTCCGTGACGGCGCAGACGCTGCCGGTGGACCGGCTCATGGTCTCGCAGAGCTCCGCGGCGAAGTCCTCCACACCGCCCAGCAGCGAGTATTTCTTGAAGATGACCTCACCCTCGCGGCTGGTGTAGATTTCCAATGGATCGCCCTCCCGGATCCGCATGGTGCGCCGGATCTCCTTGGGGATTACCACCCGGCCCAGGTCGTCGATCCGCCGCACGATTCCAGTTGCCTTCATATCGAAAACTCCTTTTGTCTTTCAGATTTTTCAGGATGATTCTGCTTGGCAAAAGCTAGTATCCGCAGGATTTGTTTGGCTATGCAGGCCCGGCGGGTGGTTTCATTTGGCAATCAATCCGTCTCCGGCAGGTACTCCTGGACCACCAGCCCGTCGGTGGATACCAGATAGTTGGTGAGATAGGACAGGTGATCGCCGTCCACCAGCCAGGAGACCCGGTAGTTGTAATAGTCCACTCCGTCCAGAGTAAGCGGCCCTTCGTAGCCGTAGGACATCACATTGCCGGTGGCCTCGTCCACTGCGCCCAGTTGCTTTTCCAGAATGGCGACGCCTTCCTCCGGCGTGATGGTGTCCGTGGCGGAGAGCCCTTCCGCTGCGGCTCCGCCGGCCTCTGGTGCCGGATGACCGCAGGCGGAGAGCAGGAGCAGCAGCACGGCCAGTGCCGCACAGAACAGAGAGCGGGATTTCATGGGATTCTTCCTTTCCGTTCCGCCCAACACGGGCGGAAAATTTTTCCTCTGTTCAGACGAGATTAAAAAGCGGAAAGTTCCGGGAAAAATCCTGACCAATCCCACAAAAAGCACCAAACATTCTTGTGAAAATACGGGAAAAAACTGGGAAATCCCACCAACTTGTGCCGCCCTTTTTCGACAGGACCATCCTTGACGGTATTTTTCCCAGGAAGTATAATATAAACAATTATATGCATATCCAGATTCCGCGCAAACGCTTTACTCTAAGAATGACGAGCCTGCCGGGGATACTCCGCGGCGGGGAGAGGAGCTGCTGCCATGGCAAAACAAGGACAGGCGGACCGTTTCCACCAGGGGACGATGACGGACGGCTGGCGCTGGTTCGGCGCCCACCCTGCCAAAAAGCGGGGCAGAGATGGCTGGACGTTCCGGGTCTGGGCCCCCCATGCGGAGGCGGTGTCCGTCGTGGGCGACTTCAACGACTGGGAGGAGGGAGCGGCCCCCC
>ENA-ORSY01002427-ORSY01002427.1-human-gut-metagenome-genome-assembly--contig:-NODE-2427-length-10621-cov-3.425894_pt1 | contig 10621 bp, 12 predicted proteins | sample MGYA00242193_ERZ509160 | MGnify/ENA primary metagenome ERZ509160 (study PRJEB26280, sample SAMEA2338670) | human gut metagenome | biome: human gut; feature: human-associated habitat; material: faeces...
GCAGATCGTCATCGACGACGCCCTGGTCATTGTGGACGGCTACTACAATTCCTCCATGATCTACTCCAAGAACGTGGGCTTCGCCCATATCCATACGGCGGACTACTACTGGCTGACCACAGAAATCGTACCTGCCTAAAGAAAAACGTTTCTCGCACAGCCGGGGTCAAAGCCCCGGCTGTGTATAAAGAGAGGAGAATCGGCCTTGAAGAAGAAAAAACTGGTCCTTCGGCTGGCGCAGATCCTGGTGGTGCTGGTGGGTATCAGCTTTGTGACTTTTTTGCTGACCTATCTGTCTCCAGGAGACCCTGTGCGCAATATGTATACTGCCGCAGGGATCATGCCCACGGAGGAACTGGTGGCGGAAACCAGGGAAGAACTGGGCCTCAACGATCCGCTGCCGACCCAGTATCTCCGCTGGCTGCGGAACTGTCTGCGGGGAGACTTCGGAAAATCCTATACGCTGAACAAGCCGGTGACGGAACTGCTTCTGGGGCGGCTTTGGCCTACGGTGAAGCTGACCCTGCTTTCCATAGGCCTGATGCTGCTTCTGGCAGTGCCGCTTGGTATGCTGTCCGCAGTTTATAAGGATCGGTGGATCGATTATCTGGTACGGGGGCTGACCTTTGTAGGCTGTGCCATGCCGAATTTCTGGGTGGGCCTGCTGCTGATGCTGGCGTTCTGCGTTCATATAAAGGTCTTTCCCGTCATCAGTTCTGCCGGGGATCTGCGCAGTATTTTTCTGCCTGCGCTGACACTGGCCCTTGCCATGTCCTCTAAATATACCAGGCAGGTCCGCACGGCGGTTCTGGAAGAGATGAACCAGGACTATGTGGTGGGGGCCAGGGAAAGGGGCGTTCGGGAATCCGTGATTTTGTGGAGAAACGTGTTCCCCAATGCGCTGCTGCCGCTTATCACCATGTTTGGACTGTCCGTTGGCAGTCTGCTTGGTGGTACCAGTGTGGTAGAAGTGATTTTTTCCTATCCCGGATTGGGAAATCTGGCGGTTTCGGCCATCACTTCCAGCGACTATAATCTGATTCAGGGGTACGTTCTCTGGCTGGCACTGATTTACATGGTCATCAATCTTCTGGTAGATGCCTCCTATGGGGCCGTAGACCCCAGAATGCGGGCAAAGGAGCAGATACGATGAAAAAGAAAAATTTCTTCCTTGCCCATAAGCAGTTTACATTTTTCCTGATTCTGGCTCTGCTGATCATCCTGGGGGCGATATTTGCCCCGGTGGTGACCGGCGGTGCGGATCCCCTGAAAGGTTCTCTGACGGAGGCCCTGGGGGCACCCAGCCGGGCGCATATTTTTGGCACCGATAAAATGGGCCGGGATATTTTCACCCGGGTCATTTACGGAGCAAGGGCTTCTCTCAGTGCGACCTTTGGTGTGGTCGCTCTGATTTTCCTGGTTGGCACTGCGGCAGGCGTGACGGCCGGATATTTTGGGGGCTGGGTCGATGGGGTGATCATGCGCATTGCGGATATGATGCTGGCCTTTCCCGGCCTGGTGCTGGCTCTGGCTGTTGCCGGAATTATGGGGGCGGGCAGCCGGAATGCGATCATCGCCATTGTCCTGGTCAACTGGACCAAGTACGCAAGACTTTCCAGAAGCCTGGTTTTGAAGATCCGGGACCGGGATTATGTGTCAGCGGCCATTGTGACAGGCTCCAAAACAAAGCATATGCTTTTTTCTTATATGCTTCCCAACGCCCTGCCCACGCTGATCATTACGGCCACTACAGATATTGGCGGCATGATGCTGGAACTGGCGGCACTGTCGTTTCTGGGCTTCGGTACCAGGCCCCCCGCGCCGGAATGGGGCTATATGCTCAACGAAGGCCGTGCCTGTATGCAGTCCGCACCCTGGATGATGATCTTCCCGGGATTGGCCATTTTCCTGGTCGTTACGGTTTTTAACATGCTGGGAGATTCCGTGCGGGATATTCTTGACCCCAAGGAGGCGTAGAAAAATGCTGGAACTGGACCATGTTACCATCGCCTATGGGGAAACTCAGGCTGTGGAGGATTTTTCTTTGCATATGGAGCCTGGTGAGATCGTCAGTCTGGTGGGCGAGAGCGGCAGCGGGAAAACCAGCGTGATCCGTGGGATCCTGGGGCTGTTGCCGGGAGGCGGTGCTGTTACCCAGGGGAATATTGTATTTGACGGAAAGGATCTTCTGGATGTTACCCCGGAGCAGTGGCGCACCGTCCGAGGGCGGGAGATTTCCATGATTTTTCAGGACAGCGGGGCCATGATGAATCCTACCCGCAAAATCGGTGCCGTTTTTGCGGAGTATCTGCGAACCCATGAGAAACTGACAAAAAAAGAAGCCTGGAAAAAAGGAACCCAAATGCTTGCCAGAATGCGACTGCCCAGCCCTGAAAATATCATGTGCTCCTATCCCTTTCAGCTCTCCGGCGGTATGCAGCAGCGGGTGGGCATTGCCATGGCCATGAGCTATGAGCCGAAGCTGCTGCTGGCGGATGAACCCACCTCTGCGCTGGATGTGACGACCCAGGCCCAGATCGTCGGGGAGATGGCCAGACTGCGCAGGGATTATGGAACGGCAATCCTGCTGGTCACCCATAATCTGGGCGTTGCCGCCTATTTGTCAGACCGTATTCTGGTGATGCGCCATGGGCGCATCGAGGAGGCGGGGAACCGGGACACCATTCTCCAATCTTCTACCAATGCCTATACAAGAAGTCTGCTGGAATCCGTTCCGACGTTGGGAGGTGTGCGTTATGTCTGAGCCGGAAGTGATCATGGAGGCCCTGCATGTTTGCAAAAGCTATCCCGCTTCTGACGGCCGATGGCTGCGGGCAAATGAGGATGTCTCATTGCATCTGGTAAAGGGAAAAACGCTGGGTCTTGTAGGGGAATCCGGCTGCGGCAAAAGCACATTTATGCGATTCCTGGTAGCGTTGGACCGGCCGGACAGCGGGCAGATCCTGTATCGGGGCCAGGATATTACGGCCCTTCGGGGAGAGAAGCTACGGCAGACACGGCGGCACATTCAGATGGTTTTTCAGGATCCCGGCGCATCGTTCAATCCCAAAATGAGGGTGCGGGATATTGTCTGTGAGCCTTTGCTGAATTTTGGCCTGATCGCCCCAAAGGAAAGGGCAGCGGTATGCCGCAACCTCCTGGAAATGGTGGAGCTGCCCGGAGATTTTGAAGACCGTTACCCTCACAGCATGAGCGGCGGTCAGCGGCAGCGGGTAGCAATTGCCCGGGCGTTGGCCCTCCAGCCTGAGATCCTGATTTTGGATGAGGCAACGGCAGCATTGGATGTATCCGTACAGAAAAATATAATCGAACTGATCGTTAAACTTCAGAGAGAGCAGGGCCTTACCATAGGCTTTATCTGCCATGACATTGCTTTGGTGCAGAGCGTGGCCCATCAGGTGGCGGTCATGTATCTGGGCAGGGTGGTGGAGATTTTACCTGGGGAGAATTTGCGCACTCAGGCCCGGCACCCCTATACCCGTACACTCATTGATGCAGTCCTGGACCTGGATACGGACCCGAGGAAGCCTATTACGGTTATTGACTCGGAGCCACCCAGCCCCCTGGATATTCCGGCGGGCTGCCCATTTCGGGATCGTTGCAGCCAATGCTTTGAAAAGTGCGCCCAGGAAAAACCGGAAATGCGCTGGCTGTCCAAAGAACACGGCGTGGCCTGTCATCTGTTTCCTGAGGAAAGGTAGGATGGCGTGAAAAGAAACGAAAGCCTGATTTCCGGCCCCATCGGTTCTGCCCTGCTGGCCTTTGTGGTGCCGCTGATGCTCAGCAGCCTGGTGCAGCAGCTGTATGTGACGGCGGATGCGGTGATCGTTGGGCGCATTGCCGGGAAGACCGCACTGGCGGCCATTGATTCCGTGCATACGCTCTTTCGGTTTCCCATCAATTTTATGAACGGCCTTGCTGCCGGGGCGACCATCCTGATTTCCCGGCACTTTGGTGCGGAGAACCGGGACGGAGTGCGCTCCTGCATGCTCTCAGCCGGAGCCTTGGCGGTGGTACTTGGGATCCTGTGCGCAGTAGGAGGTGTTCTGCTGACACCTGTGCTTTTGCAATTCATGCAGGTCCCGGAGGATATTTATGCTCAGACCCTGGAATATACGAGAATTTATTTCGGGGGCATTTGGGCCATGATTTTATACAACATGGCCTCCGGTGTCCTGCGTGCCTTTGGAAATTCCAAAAGTCCCCTGTATATTCTGCTGGTCAGTTCGATTATCAACATTGTGGGAGACATTCTGCTGGTGGGCGGGCTGGGGATGGGAACCGCAGGTGCGGCGATCGCAACGGTTTTTGCCCAGATGGTCAGTGCGGCAATGGCACTGTGGATGGCAGGGAAAAAACTGCCGCAAAGGATCGGCGCACGGCGGCTCCGGCGGGGGCTGGAACACCTGTGGGCCATGGTACGGACCGGCATTCCGCTGGCACTGCAATCGGTGCTGTTCCCGGTGGCCAATTCCATTGTGCAGGCAGCGGTGAACACGATGGGAACAGACACCATTGCGGCCTGGGGCGTCTGCGACAAGCTGGATATGCTGATCTGGCTCCTGGCGGATGCCATGGGGCCGGCACTGACGACCTATACCGCCCAGAATATGGGGGCGGGACGTTGGGACAGGGTCTGTAAAGGCAATCGGATCGGTGCGGCCATGTCCGTGGCCGCAGTGGGGACGGTAAGCCTTGGCCTGTATTTCCTGACGGCCCCGCTGGGCGGCCTGTTTGTTCCCGTGCAGGATGCGGCGGCAGTCGTACCCCAGGCGGTTGCTTTTATGCGGCGAATGGCCCCATTTTTCCTGTTTTATGCTTTGGCAGAAAGCTTTTCCGGCGCATGCTGCGGAACGGGTGATACGGTCAGGCCCATGATCCTGACCCTTTTGTCCATCTGCCTTCTGCGGGTGCTGGGGATCCTGCTGGTGCTGCCCAGACAGCATACCATGGAATGTATCATCGATATCTATATCTCCTCCTGGATCGCTGCGGGCATCGGTTTTCTGATTCTGTGGCAGTGGGAGAAAAATAGAGTCCAAAAGACGTAGCCAAGCCCGCCCACCGGGCTTGGCTTCCCCGACCGGGAAGCTGCAGGGCGTAGCCCTGACCGATGCGGCAGCGGGGGGCGTGAAATATTGCAGAACCAGTATGCGAATCCGTACAAACGCCCCATATGATCACCGCCTGTCCTTAAAATCCCTTGGTTGAAAACGTGCCCCTACCAGCGAAACCGTAGGGAACGGCCTATGTGCCGTTCCGCACGTGAAAGGACGGAACTATTTCCGATAATACAAAAAACGCCCCCCGTCATGTCATTCAGGCCTTTAGCGCCAGCGGAGTGGAGAAATCCACGCACGTGGCAGAAAAGTACCAACACAAGGTGAAATCTGCCACTCGGGAATTCCCCCATATTCACTTTGCTGCGCTGCGGAAAGATTGGAGCTGGTAGACGGACTCGAACCCCCGACCTGCTGATTACAAATCAGCTGCTCTACCAACTGAGCTATACCAGCATTTCAGCAACAGAATGGATTCTAGCAGATGCCGCGCCGTTTGTCAAGCCTAAATTTTTCATTTTTCGGGAGGAAGGGCTTTTGCACTTTAAAATCTGTTCGCCTGCGGAAAAACGCAGGCCCTACGGCCGTCCCTGCGGCCGATGCTCGCTGTGTGGGTGCGAGCTGCTGCGCGGGGAGTGCGGCTGGTATCTCAACGGGCAGAGCGTCTGCGCGGATTGCTTTCCGGCCTTCGCTCGCGCGGAGCTTGCGCCCTGTGAGACCGTGTTCGGAATGGAGGGGGAAGCGTGACACTATATCAGATATCCTTTACATACCGCGCGGACGCGGCGGTGCTGCGCACGCGCATTTCGGAGCTGCGCGCCGCGGCCCGGGCCGCGCAGGACCGCGAGGAGGCCGAGCGGCTCAAGCGGCGCATTGCCGAGCTTCAGGTGCTGCGCCGTCAGTCGAGCGAGTTGGCCGAGCTGACGAAACGCTATTACGAAAGGAACTATCACCGCGATGAAAGGTACACCCTATAGCATCCGCAACAACGAGTTTTACGGCGACATGGCGGCGTGGCTGCGTGCCAACGCGCAGGACAACGACGGTGAGCTGCTTCGGCTCAAGCGCAACCTGCGCCTGGCAAGGCAGGAGGCGCTGACCGCGCGGCAGCGGCAGCTGCTCCGGATGAATTTTGAGCAGAATAAGACCGTGACCGAGATCGCGCAGGAGCTGGGCGTCAACAAGTCCACGGTGTCCCGCACGCTGCTGCGCGCCAAGCGGCGGCTCTATCAATGCCTGCGCTACGCGCTGTAGTCCGCGCTTGACTTCGGCACGCGGTGCGCATACAATAAAAAGCACAGGGAAAACAGGAGCGGAGGGAATGTCTATGCTGCACAAAGCGATACAGAACCGGTGGTGCCGTCTGGCTCTGGCCGTGGCCGCGACGCTGCTCTACGCCATCGGCGTGAACTGGTTCATTGTCCCGATGGGACTTTACACCGGCGGCCTGCTGGGCTTCTGCCAGGTCGCCCGCACGCTGATCGTGGAGGCGCTGGGGCTGTCGCCGAACGTGGACTTTTCGGGCATCCTGTATCTGGCGGCGAACGTGCCCATCCTGCTGCTGGCGTGGCAGGCGCTGGGAAGGGGCTTCCTTGTGCGCACCGCGGTGTGTACCGTCACCTCGTCGCTGTTTCTGAGCCTTGTGCCGCCGCCGGCGGCGCCGCTGGTGGAGGAGACGCTGACGAACTGCGTGCTCGGCGGCATCCTCGTCGGCTTCTCGCTCGGCATCGTGCTCACCTGCGGCTGCTCGACCGGCGGGCTGGACATCCTCGGACTGTGGCTCGCCAAGAAGGGCAAGGGCTTCAGCGTGGGGCGCTTCAGCCTGAGCTTCAACGCGCTGCTCTACACGCTCTGCGCGGTCCTCTTCGGTCTGCGCGCGGCGATCTATTCTATCATTTATACGGTGTTCTGCGCGCTCTTCATCGACCGCGGACACCAGCAGAACATCACCGAGCAGGTGCTCATCTTCACCAAGGACGAGGACCCCGAGCTGCCGAGGAACATCATGGCACGGCTCGGGCGCGGCGTGACCTACTGGGAGGGCAAGGGCGCCTACACCGGCGAGGACCTGCGCGTGCTGTGCGTGTGCGTCTCCAAATTCGAGGAGGCCGACCTCTATGGCGTGGTCCACGAGCTGGACCCGAACGCCTTTTTCATCACGCAGGAGGGTGTGACCATCCACGGAAACTTCATCCGCAAGCTGTCCTGAAGCAAGGGAGATGCCGCACGGCATCTCCCTTTTGCATGATTTCCTGCAAAAAGTCGGAAAAACGACGGAATTTGTGCATATCAGATAATTTGATGGAGTGATTCGGAATAATTTTATTGCATTTTTGGGAAAAGTGTGATAATGTACGACCTAATCTTTTATTTTTGAAGGAGGCGGCTTGCTGCATGTATACCGACAACTATTTCAACCGATTTGAGCTTGCGCCCGAGGTGGCGGAGGCGCTGAAGAAGTGCAAGTGCATCGCCTACGCCGAGACGAAGGAGGAGCTGCAGGAAATGGCCTACGGCCCCACGCACACCTCCCGCTACGACGTGGTGTATCCCATCGAAGGGCTCGGCACGGTCAAGGAGGCCGAGGTGGTGCGCTGCAAGAACGGCTGCGTGGTCAACTTCATGGAGGACTATATGCGCCGCCGCGATCCGAACAGCATGGCCATCGGCGACGAGCTGCCGACCGACAAGCCCCGCTTCAAGGACCGCTTTGGCTATGAGTTCTCCAAGCTCCGGCAGGAGACGCTCGACTGGCTGAGCAATCAGCAGATCGTGATGCTGCCGTTCTACGCGGGCCCCAACGGCCACGGCTACCCGAGCCTGATGATCTGCCCGATGAACGCGGCGTTCTTCGCGCTCTCGCTCGCCAACATGCAGGGCTTCGTGAGCATCGCGGACGTGCCCGAGCACTATAAGCCGCGCGCCATCATCTATGTCGCGCCCCCGTTCCGCCATACGCACTTCGACGGCAAGCAGGTCGTCGTCCACAACCGCAGCGCGGAGCTGCACGAGGTCTGGGCCTACAACCTCTACCCGGGCCCGAGCGCCAAGAAGGGCGTCTTCTCGTTGCTGCTCGACATCGGCGAGCACGAGGGCTGGGTCTGCTGCCATACGAGCGCCGCGATGGTCGAGACGCCGTATGAAAACGAGATCGTGTTCATGCACGAGGGTGCGTCCGGCGGCGGCAAGAGCGAAATGCTCGAGGACTTCCACCGCGAGGACGACGACCGTCTGCTCATCGGCACGCACACGGTCACGGGCGAAAAATATTATATGACGCTCGGCGAGAGCTGCAAGATCCACCCCATCGCCGACGACATGGCGTGCGCGCTCAAGTCCATCCAGGACCCCACGAGCGGCAAGCTGCGCATCCTCGACGCCGAGAACGGCTGGTTTTTGCGCATGGACGGCATGAACGCCTACGGCAACAACCCGCTCTACGAGCGCATCTGCATCCATCCGAGCGAGCCGCTGGTGTTCTTCAACATGGACGGCATCCCCGGATCGACCTGCCTGATCTGGGAGCACGTCATCGAGTCGAACGGCAAGCCCTGCTCGAACCCGCGCGTCATCCTGCCGCGCAAGATGCTCGACAACATCGTGCCCGACACCGAGCCGGTGGAGGTCGATGTGCGCAGCTTTGGCGTGCGGATGCCGCCGAGCACCGCGAAGAACCCGAACTACGGCGTGATGGGTATGCTGCAGGTTGTGCCGCAGAGCATTGCGTGGCTGTGGCGTCTGGTCTCGCCGCGCGGCTTCAAGAACCCGTCCATCGCGGACACGAACGCCGGCAGCGGTCTGAAGGCCGAGGGCGTTGGCTCCTACTGGCCGTTCGCCACGGGGCTCAAGGTCACGCAGGCAAATCTGCTGCTCGAGCAGATCATGAATAGCCCCAACACCACGAACGTGCTCATCCCGAACCAGCACATCGGCGCTTACCACGTCGGCTTCATGGGCGAATGGCTCAGCCGTGAGTACCTTGCCCGCCACCTCGGCACGGTGCGCGCGAAGCATCTGGTGCCCGCGCGCTGCGCGCTGTTCGGCTACGCGCTCGACGAGATGAAGCTCGACGGCCAGTTCGTCCGTCAGACCTTCCTGCGCCCCGAGACGCAGTCCAAGCTCGGCACCGAGGGCTACGACGCCGGCGCGAAGATCCTCGCCGATTTCATCAAGGAGCAGGTCGCGCAGTTCGTCTGCGACGATCTCGACCCGCTGGGGAAGGAGATCATCGACTGCTGTCTGCACGACGGCACGCTGGACGATTACCTCGCCCTCACCCCGATGAAGCTGAAATAAAATTGCAAAAGGTCGCTGCGGCTGTTACAATAGCCGCAGCGAGCCTTTTTATTTCACCGCGCCCATGGGCGCGGTCACCGACGAGGTAGGTCCTATGGAGCAGCACAGCATCAAGGTCATCGCGCGCATCCGCAGCGATTTCAAAACGAAGTTCGGCGTGCCGCGCCAGAGCGGGCTGGTGGAGGCCCTGCGTGCGCGCATCGTGTTCGAGCCGGAATACCGCAATGCCGACGCTCTGCGCGGCATAGAGGGCTTTTCCCATCTGTGGCTCATCTGGCAGTTCTCCGAGGCCGTGCGCGAGGACTGGTCGCCCACCGTGCGTCCGCCGCGGCTCGGCGGCAACGAGCGCATGGGCGTGTTCGCCACACGCTCGCCGTTCCGCCCGAACGCCATCGGCCTTTCCTGCGTGCGGCTCGAGGGCGTGGAGCAGACGGCGGAGGGGAGCGTGCTGCTCGTCTCCGGCGCGGACCTGATGGATGGCACGCCCATCTATGACATCAAGCCGTACCTCCCCTACGCCGACTGCAAGCCGGAGGCGAGCGGCGGCTTTGCGCCGCAGCGCGGCAAGACGCTGGCGGTGGACTTCCCGGCGGAGCTTCTATCGCGCGTGCCGGAGGACAAGCGCGATGCCCTCACAGGCGTTCTCGCGCAGGACCCGCGGCCGCACTACCAGAGCGATCCGCAGCGTATTTACGGCATGGCGTTTGCCGGGCTTGAGGTGCGCTTCCGCGTCGCGGACGGCGCTGTGTATGTGGTGGAGGTGACGGAGGAGCGGGACGGTTAACCGCGCGTTAAGAGAAAAGTTTATAGCGTAAAGGCGGCGTGAAGAGAGCGGCAAAGCCCTTGTGCAGGAAAACTTGCAACCTTATAATGGGAACACCAAGAGAAAAGAGGAGCGTGTTTCCCAATGAATGAAGTTTCCAATCTGTTTGTGTGTCTGATGGGTATGGGCACCACCTTCGTGGGCCTCATCTGCATCATCTTCCTGACCATGCTGATGGGCAAGGTCATGCAGAAGCTCGAAAAGCCCGAGCCGCCCAAGGCGGCGCCGGCCCCCGCCGCGCCCGCTGTTCCTGCGGACGGCCTGACCGCCGAGGTCAAGATCGCCATTCTCGCGGCGCTGCAGCAGGAGCCCGGCTTCGATCTGGCCCGCGTGAGCTCGATCGACATCCGCAGGATCTGAGCGGAAGGACACACCCTTACATAACTCCGATATAGATTCTCACTTCTCCCTTTAAGCATCA
>ENA-ORSY01002428-ORSY01002428.1-human-gut-metagenome-genome-assembly--contig:-NODE-2428-length-10620-cov-4.156649_pt1 | contig 10620 bp, 24 predicted proteins | sample MGYA00242193_ERZ509160 | MGnify/ENA primary metagenome ERZ509160 (study PRJEB26280, sample SAMEA2338670) | human gut metagenome | biome: human gut; feature: human-associated habitat; material: faeces...
GGAGAACATCGACGACATCATGGTGGCGGCCCTGGAGGGCGGCATCACCTACTGGTGCAGTGAAGCGTCGCCGGAGGGCGGTGAGCTCCTGGAGGAGTACCCGAGTGAGCAGATTTCCAGGGGCGGGACGCTGCTGCTTTACGACTTCGAGGAGGAAGCCTACCGCAAGCTGGACCTGGAGAAGTTCCTGAAGGGCTTCGAGCTCTGGGTGCAGCACGGCGGAGATGTATACGGGGCCATCGAGGACGGGAAGGTGGACTGCTGCAACATCGACGCCGACTGCGCCGACGCTATCATCCAGTATGCTCTGTTCGGGGAGGTGATTTACGGATGAAGAAGCTCAGGGTGTTCGGCCATACCGAGGTCACGGTCTCTGTTCTCATCGAGGTCGGAGATGATGAAGAACTGACAGAGGAAGAAATCTACGACCGGGCCAGAGAGAACTTCGGCGGCATCATGGCATTTGCCGGAAATGGCGGCACAGACAAGCTCATTGGTGTCAGCGACCATGACGAAACCATATCCGCCGACGAGGAGCCGGAGTTCGACGACTACACGGAGGAGTGAAACGGTTTGGAACAGATTGACCTGTTTTCGGCAGAAGACAACCGCCTCCGGGAGCAGAAGATGGTGGAGATGTTCCGCCGGTGGGAGTCGCTTCCTCCGCAGATGCTCATACCCGCCGGAGATCCGCAGCGGAGCCGGGTCCTGTCCATGCTGAACGAAGGGTACGGCTTCCTGTGGGACCGGGCGCTTCACCGGTGCGAGGGCATCCCTCCCACCAGGTACATCTGGCTGAATGCAGTCCAGCCCGCAGAGTATTGGGTGATGAATGACTTCTGGAACCCTGCCGGGAAGCACGTCGAGACCTGCCCCTACTGTGGGGCGGACCTGAAGGCCGGCGGCGGAGATGTGCTGCTGGTCAAAGCGAATGGCGACTGGTGGACCGTGAATGGTTTTTTAGAAGGAAATGACCATGATGTTCGAGCAGATGAGCTTCTTTGACGTGATTGATAATCCTGGACCTGCTGGCCGCCACGCCAGACACGGAAGTCAGATTAAGAGCAAAAAAAGGGTCAAAGACCATGGGGAAGTATTCACGGCAGAACGTGAAGTAAAGGCCATGTGCGACCTCATTCCCGACTGGAGCGGAAATGTTCTGGAACCGGCCTGCGGCAACGGAAATTTTCTGGTGGAGATTGCCCGACGGAAGCTCCAGATCGGCATGACCCCGGAGGAGGCGGCTGGTACGATATTTGGCATCGACATTTTACCGGACAATGTACGGGAGGCACGGGAAAGGTTACTTGAGCTACTGCCAGGTACGGAAGAAATCCTGGAGCGGAACATTGTGTGTGGAGACTTTCTGAAACCAGAAACCGTGTGGTTTTTATCGGATGAGGCATGAAAAGAAACTTTGCTATCAAGAAGGAAGAAGGTGACGGCCATTAAGAACCGGACGACTGTGGAGCACGGTATGCTCCCGGACCTGGAAGCGTACCTGCTGCGGAACGGATGGAAGTTGGAGCCCCCGGTGGGGGCCTATGAGGTGCTCCGGGCCAGGCGGCCCGGCTATCCCCGACCGCTCCTCATTCACGACCGCACGACCGGCGGCTGCGGGTACAGCATCGACGAACGTGACATGAAGGTATACGCCGGGTGGAAGAAGAACCGGCGCAAGCGTGGGCTCCCGTCTGGGGCCACCATTGAAGAAAAGGAGGCATACTGGCATGAAGAACATTGAGCTGAGAAAAGTCCCCTGCGGGGAGACCTTCACCGTCTTCGGTGAGGAGTATGTGGTGCTGGACCATGTGGACGGCGGCGTCCTGTCTATCCGCAAGGACATCTGGAAGAAGGCGGTCTTTGACCGCAACGGCAACAGCGATCTGTCCCAGGCGGATATGCGTGGGACCCTCGCTGAGTACACGGAGCTCCTGAAGTCCAGGGGTATGAAGGATGGTGACTGCCTGGTCCAGCACATCGACCTGAAGGCCACCGACGGCACCAGGGTCTACGGCCACCTCGACTGCACCGTGGCGCTGCTGACCCTGGAGCAGTATGGTAAGTACAAGGAAATCATCCCGAAGGTGGACGGCGCCTGGTGGCTGGCAACGCCGGTCTGGACTCGGTGGCTCCGCTCCCCGTACACCCGCAACATCAGCAGCGTGTGGTACGTGGGCTCCAACGGCGTCTGCGGCATCTGGGTCGCCGACGACTCTTACGGCGTCCGCCCCGCTTTGGTATTGCCCTCTACACTCTTGGTCTCTGACGACGGCAGCATTTCCACGAACACGGCCCCGACTACGCCCCCCAGCATCACGATCCCCAGCAGCATCTCCGGCGGAAGTACCATCACCGTCTCCTGGGGAGCCAGCACCGACGCCGAGGGCAACCTGGAAGGGTATATCGTGGAGAAGTCCGTTGACGGCGGCAGCCAGTGGAGCCAGATTTACCAGGGCAGCGCCCTGAGCACCACGAACACGGTGACGTTTGGCACCCCGACGGTGATGTACCGAGTGAAAGCCTACGACAGCGAGGGCCTGGAGTCCGGGTACAAGACCAGCAACCAGGTGACGGTAATCAACAACACCGCCCCCAGCGCCCCGCCCAGCATCACGGTCCCGCTGACGGTCATCGGCGGTGAGAGCCTGACTGTGACGTGGACGGCCAGCTCCGACACGGACGGCAACCTGGAGGGGTACATCCTCCAGCGGAAGGTGGGGACCGGGGAGTGGACCCAGGTATTCCAGGGCAACGCCCTGAGCTACCAGGACACCATCACGAAGGGCTGGACCTCGGTGCAGTACCGGGTGGCGGCCTACGACACCTACGACGCTCAGAGCGCATGGACCACCAGTGAGACCCGGACCGTGGACAACAACACGGCCCCGGTCATCACCTGCGACACGCCCAGCGGCTCCGACCTGGGCACCAAGAGCTCCGGCTTCACGGTCAACTACTCCGTGGACGATGCCGACGGCGACGACGTGACCGTGACGGAGAAGATGGACTCCACCACCAAGAGGACCTTTGAGGCCACGCTGGAGGCCACGAACCAGTTCCAGGTGACGGGGACCTACTTCCAGCAGCTCCTGAACGGCCAGCACACCATGAAGATGGTGGCCCAGGACTCCGGGGGCAAGAGCACGGAGTACAGCCTTACCTTCACGAAGTCGGTGACGTCCTGCTCCATCACGATGACGGAGCCCATGGAGGCCGACGACCAAATCACCATCATGGCCATGTCGGTGACCGGGGACATCCCGGCGGACGCCGACTTCCAGGTGCTCGTGACCAACAACGCCAAGGACAGCAGTCCCGTGTGGGAGGATGCCACCAGTGAGGTAAAGAGCGGGGCCAACTACCTGTTCGAGAACCAGACGGCCGCCAACGGCTTTGCGTTCAACTTCAAGGTGATCGCCTCCCGTGGACCCAGCGGCACCGGCGGCCATATCAGCTCTATTCAGGGAGGGTTCCAGTAATGGCATTGAATTGGAGACAGGATAGCGTGAAGGCTATCCGGGCAAAGAAGGAGGCTGCGGACAAGGCCGAGGCCCTGAACGCCCAGACCCAGGTGGCGGTGATGGCCTTCTGCGCCACGGCCACCAACATCACGGACGCCCAGGCGCTCCAGATGCCGGACCTGTTTCCGGCCTGGGAGGATCTGCTGGCGGCCGGCAACAAGCTGGCGGAGAACACGGTGCTCCGGGACGGCTCGGTGCTGTACCGGGTGGTCCAGTCCGGCGGTGTGACCCCGCTGGAGAGCCAGCCCCCTCACGCTGAAGGGATGCTGGCCGTGTACCGGCCCATCGACGAGAGCCATGCCGGGACCCTGGAGGACCCCATCCCCTGGGTCTACGGAATGGACTGCCACGCCGGGACCTACTTCAGCTACAACGGCCACGTCTACCAGGTGGCCGAAGGTGGCGATATGGTCCCCTGCGTATGGCCGCCCGACACCGCCGGCCTGTGGCAGTGGGTCCTCATCGAGTAAGGAGGGAGGCCAAATGTGAACGCACAGGAAATTCTTTTGGGAGGGGGCGGCCTGCTGGCGGTCGTTATGACGCTGCTGCAGGTTGCCCCCATCCAGATCAAGCCGTGGTCCGCCCTGGCGAGAGCTATCGGGCGGGCCATCAATTCTGAGGTCCTGAACGACCTGAAGACGGTCAAGAAAGACCTGGCAGACCATATCCGCATGGACGATGAGCGGAACGCCGATGAGCACCGGGCCCGCATCCTGCGGTTCAACAATGAGCTGCTCCGGGACATCCCGCACACGAAGGAGGAGTTCATCGACGTGCTCTCAGACATCGACTTCTATGAGCACTATTGCGATGAGCACAAGGACTACAAGAACAACCGGGCCATCCACGCCATCGCCAACATCTGCCGGGTCTACGATGACCGGCTCCGGGAGCATGACTTCCTGAAGTCATCGTCCAACGAGAGAGACGCCGAAGAAGCGCCTGAGAACTGAAAGGAGAATTTCACATGACAGACCAGATCGTAAGCATCATCGTCGCCGTCCTGACCGGACTGGCGGCCGCTATCCCCCTGGCCGTGAAGCTGTACCAGGCTGTGAAGGCGGCGGTCCAGGAGAAGAACTGGACCCGCCTGTTGGGCCTGGTCGTAGACCTCATGGAGGAGGCCGAGACCAAGTTTGCCGACGGCGCCACCCGTAAGGAGTGGGTCATGGCGATGGTCCAGACCAGCGCCGAGTATATTAACTACCCCGTGGACACCGAGGCGCTGTCCGAAATGATTGACGCCCTTTGCGATATGACCAAAATCGTGAACCCCCCGGCCGATGAGGAGCCGACGGAGGGGAGCACCACGGACCCGGAGGAGGAAACTGCCGACGCCGGGGAGCCTGAGGCGGGTGACAAGGAATGAGGAACATCATCCCGGAAAACGGCTACCTGGTCTATGCGGACACCCATGAGCGGGTGGTCTTCTATGAGTGCGACCCTTCCAAGAATACCGAGTGCTCCAAGACTATGTGCCGGGCCGAGCTGGAGGAGGACGAGGGCTCCTTCGGCTTCTGTGCGAAGACCACGGAGCCGAAGTTCCGCAAGGACGGCGGCCGGGCCTGGTATGCGGTACAGAAGACCCCGGAGGACGGGGAGCCCTATTGGGGCCGGGAATACATCGAGGAGGCGTGACCATGACGGTTCAGGAGTGTATCGCATACGTTGAGAGCCACATGGAGATCCGCCATGCAACCCAGAACGGAGCCTACCGCTCCGGCCGGGTCATCTCCGACCACCAGGGCTGCGTCAACCATTCGGTGGGCTGCGCCCAGCCCAAGGCGGATGTCTTCTTCAACTCCATGAACAAGGCCAGCGCACAGTGGGGCGTGAACGCCATCCTCGGCGACTTCCACCTGGGAGAGGGCCGCATCCTGGTGACGCTGGACATGAAGGCACGGCCCTGGGGCTGTGGTTCCGGTAAGAAGGGGTCCTGGAACAACACCAAAATCCAGTGGGAGGTCTGTGAGCCCGCCGGTCACACCTACGCCGGCGGGACCATGATCGCCTACGACGTGGAAAAGAACCAGGGGTACTTCGACCGTATGTGGAAGATGCTGGTGGCGTGGAACGTGTACTGCATCGTCAAGCTGGACTACCCGGTCTCCGGCATCAGCGACCACGCTGAGTCCTACCGGGCCGGCTACGGCTCGAACCACAGCGACATGGGCCAGTGGCTCCCGAAGCACGGTAAGAGCATGGATGCCCTCCGGGCGGAAGTGCAGGAAATCTTGGAAAATGAGGAGGACGACATGACTCAGGAAAAGTTCAACGAGATGTTCTCGGTGGCCATGACCAAATACCGCCAGAGTCTTCAGGACAACGACTGCGGCGACTGGTCCAAGGAGGCCCGTGAGTGGGCCATCCGGGTGGGGCTCTTTGCCGGCAACGGGACCACTTCGGACGGTCAGCCCAACATGATGTGGCAGGACCAGTTGAGCAGGGAGCAGGCAGCCCAGCTCTTTTACCGGTTCGCCAAGAACAACGGCCTGGCGTAATGGGCGGCGGCAAGAGGCTGACCCAGAAGAAAGGCGGCTTGCTTGCCATCCTGGAGCGCCTGGGCTTCACGAACTGCCTGGCCGTTCTCCTGGTGCTGCTGCTTATCATGGGGCTGGCCGGGGGCTTCGTCCTCGCCGTCCTGAGCATCAAGTACCAGTACACCGGCGCCCTGGCCTGCTGGACGGTGGTGTTCACCCCCATTGGAACGGCGGTCTCCATCGTGCTCGTCCGCATCGTGGACAAGTCCAGAGCGGAGAACACCGGCGCAGACGGGGAGGGCATCAAGTATGCGACCGCCAAAGCCACTAACTTCGCCCCGGCCCAGGAACCGGTGGGTTCCGTTGACAGCCCGGCGATATGAAAAGACCACCCCCTCCGGGGACTGCCCATTCGCAGCTCCTGGAGGGGGCTTTTTTTCGTCGCCATGTACTGAAAAAGTGATGTAAAACTGTGTAAAAGGTAAAATTCTAACTTTTAGAATGAGAAAAAGTTGATTTTCGTCTGCTTTTCAAGAATTTCAGAACGCCAAAAAATGGCAAAACGGAGTTTAGAGGAGCTGAATATACTTATACCCCCCAAGCCAAAATGCCCTCTAAGCGCCTCTAAGCGGCTTCTAAGCCCTGTTTTCCTACACGGACGAAAAAGCCCCAAAATCCACCCCACACGGACGCCGCTTCTGGCCTGTCTCCGGGCAGGTCTGCACCGGCACCCAACCGGCAAGCTCAAATGCGTCCCACAAGCCCCGTAAAACCACCTACAAGCGGACAACGGGACGAGGACATCAAATTACCTACCAAAACGGAAAGGCCGCTTAAAACGCCTCCAGGCGAGGAATAAGCCCTCCCACATTTCAGACCGATGGTGTGACCGGTCTGGTAATGCGGGAGGGCGTTCTTTTTTTGTCCGAAAACGGTCCGGCGCCGCTGAAAAAAGATGAAATGAAGCCGTGAGTTTATCCGCAAAAATAATTCTGAAAAAATCAATATTTGACTTGACATTACCGAGTCGGTAAGTTAGAATGAAGATACAATAAGTTACCAAATGGGTAAGTTATTGAGCGCCCCACCTGAAAAGGTGGGGCGTGAACACTTGGCAGGAGGTGTATCTCGCATGAAAGACGGTGATAGCATGACCGCAACCGAAGCGGCCCGCCTGATCGAATGGCTCGAAGCCCACGGTCACACGGCTCAGGAAGCGACCGAGTGCATCAAGTACATCGCCGCTTACCCTGCGCCGGCAACCCCCAGCAAGTAAAAAGTTAGGCTCCCCGAAAGCCTCGCAAGCACCGGGAGCCTAACCCATAGGGCGGGACGGGACCTGCCTCCCGTTCCGCCACCATGGTAACACGAAGGCAGGAGATAGTCAAGAAAGGATGACAGAAATGAAAAGCAATCCCTATAAGCTGAACGGCAAGCTGTTCCGCTACAACTTCGACACCTGCGTCGTGGAGTACATCCAGAAGGCGGACAAGGAGACCTTGGCCGATGACGCCAAGTGGAAGCAGACCCATGACGGCCGCAGCCTCTACGGCGTCGGCGATGATGGCTACATCATCCTGGACAGCATCGGCCTGAGCCGGGAGAACTGGTCGAACAAGGAAGCCAGGGATGGCTACTTGTCCGCCTGGTGCAACGACCTGGACGCAGAGCTGGAGAGCATGGCGGCGGACTTCGTGAAGTATGAGCTGCCCTACCTGGTCTGAGGTGAGCGGCATGGAAGATCTGCTGGGCGAGGCGGTGGTGGCCCTGGGGCTGTTGTCCGCATTCCTGCTGGTTCTGGGCATCGGCGGCTTGATTGCCGACTACGTTTTCCCGCACATCCCCTTCATAGAGAGATTTTTGGACAGCCTTCCCGATTGGGAAGATGAGGACTGAAAGGAGCACCTGAAAATGGAGAAGCATGGTATCATCCGCCGCATTGATGACCTCGGCCGCATCGTTATCCCCCGTGAGATCCGCCGGGACATGGGTATCTCGGAGGGAGACGCCCTGGAAATCATGAGAACCGATGAGGGCGTCCTGGTTCGCCCCTACCCGAAGGCGAACGGCATGAGGTCCTACGCCCGCAACCTGAAGGACGCCATCCGTGATACGGACTGGCTGAAGGATGAGGACCGGGAACAGCTCATCGGGATGGTCCGGGAGCTGGAGTCCATGATGACCGCCATTGAAAGCAGAGGTGAGCACCGTCCATGACAGCTTACTATGAGAACGAAGCCGCCGTTGACGCCGCTCTGAAAGCGGCTAAGACTCCCGAGGAAGTGCTGAAGATTGCCCACGACCTGGAGCAGCGCATGGCACCTCACCACTGGATACGAAAGGCATGGAGCTACTATCAGTCCATGTTCTGACCCACACGCCACGACCCGCCCCGGAGGTCACGAGGGCAGAGAAGGAGTGATAGCTGTGAAGTTCTGGGCGGTGAGCACCAAGTATTTCGACAGCGGCCGGGTGAAGGTCAACATCTACCCCGTCGAGGCCGAGACCAAGCCGGAGAACGGCATGACCGAGAACAAGACGTGCGACCACTACACCGACTACTTCGACACCTACGAAGAAGCGAAGGCGTGGTACGAGCAGGCTAAGAAAGCCTGAGAGGAGGAGTTACCGATGGCTATTGGGTATGGCCGAGCCAAGAACCTGATGAAGCAGCTCGATTGGAAGATGCGGGCCACCGTGATGATGGGCAGCGTGAACAAGATCGAGCTCTACCACCCGAAGCGCCCGGCGACCTACACGGTCCGCCTGGACAGCGGCCGGAAGCTCATGGCGGAGTGCCGTGAGATCCGCCAGCAGGATGAGTTCACCACCATCCTGTGCTATGACCACGACGGCTCCGACGAGAGCCTGATTTGAGAGGAGATGTCTGTATGTCAAACATGAGCTACTGCCGGTTCCACAACACCCGGCTTGACCTGGAGGACTGCATCGAGGCCCTCCGCAACGAGGAGCGCCTGAGCTCCGATGAGGCCAGAGCTGGCCGCCACCTGTTCGATGACTTCCTGAGCTTCTGCGTGGACCAGGGCATCATCGACGGCTTCGACAGCGAGGAGGTCGAAATTCTGTTTGGCCGCCTGGAGCGAGAGGATGATGACGATGACTGAGGCCGTCACCGTTCAGAAAATCAGCCAGGAGGACGCCCGGCGGCTTCTGAATAGCTGCGACGGGACCGGGGGCCGCTACGAGCCCCTGGGCCTGTTCTACCTGGAGGAGCGGGAGAAGTTCGTCGGCATCGACAACAGCACCGGGGATGCCTGGACCGAGGAGTTCCCGGACAAGGAAAGCTGCCTCCGGTGGCTATCCAGAGAGGAGTGATTTTTGTGAAAAAATGTATGCCTGTCATCACACACACTGAAATCCTGGCAAGAGCGGCCAAAAGCATTGAGGATGAAATTTCTGGCTGGGAGCAGAAATTTGAAGGTTTTGATGGAATGGAGGAAATGCTCTCCAGCACCACGAAAGAGCTCCATAAGAAGCTGGATGCAGTCAAAACCTTGTACCAGATTGAGACTGGCAGTTCCATGTAAGGAGATGGTAAGCTGTGGAGGTTGTGGTCGTCGTGAAGGGCGGCATGGTCCAACTGGTCTTCGCCAACAGCACCGACGTGAGCGTGGAGGTCCTGGACCTGGATATCCCCGAGTATGTCACCGAGTCGGAGCAGCACGACTTCGACCAGAAGGAAAAGCAGGTCAAAGAGATGGCAGAGTCCCCGGACTGGCACAACGTCTGGTGACCAGAGCCAAGAATAGGAGGAAATCATGGGCAGAGGAAATGTCTGCGTGACCGGCCGGTATGAGGGCCTGTTCTACATCGACAATGAGCATATTCATGTGTACCGACGGGACGACCCGTATTCTGATGAGCCGGAGACCCGGCTGATGGGAAGCCTGAGCTATGAGGAACTGACGGGGGGCGACTGGCTGTACGATGAATGGGGGACGGGAGAGGAGGAAGACGACATCCTGGAGTGCTTCATGGACAGCTTCGGCCGGATGTTCCCCAGCTTCTCCCGTGTCCAGGGCGATGTCTGGATTAAGACCGGTGCCTACGGCGATTACGACCGCCGGGTCATCATGGATAACAGCCTGTTCTACATCGCTGTGCAGGACAATCAGTGGTCCGTGGCCGTCGAGCTCATCCAGAAGGAGGACCCCTACGACAACCGCCTGAGCGGCCTCCAGGCCCGCCACTATCAGCGGTATCTGGAAGGAATGAAGAAGTGCCTGCTGGAGCGGCTTCCCAGCATCGGGACATACGGCGGCGCCTGGACCAGCGGTTGCATCAAGCGGGAGGAGCTTGCGGGATGAAGAAGGCGTCGGAGCTGGAGCCGGGCGATGTCATCAAGGAGTGTGGCGTGGCGTTCACCGTCAGGTGGGTCCTGAATACGGATGACAACAAGACCCTCATCATGTTCGAGGATATGCCGGCCACCGCTGAGAACATGGCTGCCTATGGCAGCCTGTTAAAAAAGATGAAGGAGATGAATGACCATGGAGAAGAAGTATGAAGTCCGGGCGGAGATCCGTATCGAGCTGACCCAGGAGAACATCGACGACATCATGGTGGCGGCCCTGGAGGGCGGCATCACCTACTGG
>ENA-ORSY01002429-ORSY01002429.1-human-gut-metagenome-genome-assembly--contig:-NODE-2429-length-10620-cov-3.757123_pt1 | contig 10620 bp, 8 predicted proteins | sample MGYA00242193_ERZ509160 | MGnify/ENA primary metagenome ERZ509160 (study PRJEB26280, sample SAMEA2338670) | human gut metagenome | biome: human gut; feature: human-associated habitat; material: faeces...
TCTTCCGCGACTACCCCACTCCGGAAGCCATGGCCGCCGCCACGCCGGAAACCATTTATGAATATATCCGTAGCGTGAGTTATCCCAACAACAAAGCCAAGCATCTGGTAGGGATGGCGCGCATGCTGGTGGAAAACTACCACAGCGAGGTTCCTTCCGATTTGGATGAGTTGGTCAAGCTGCCCGGCGTAGGACGTAAGACGGCCAATGTCATCCAAGCCGTCGTGTTTGAAAAAGCCGCCATGGCCGTAGACACTCATGTGTTCCGCGTGAGCCACCGCATCGGACTCGTCCCGGACACTTGTACCACGCCTTACAGCGTGGAAAAGCAACTGGTACGCTATTTTCCCGATCCCATTATCCCCAAAGCCCACCACTGGCTCATCCTGCACGGACGCTATACCTGCACGGCACGTACGCCCAAATGCGAGGTCTGCGGACTGAAAATGATATGCCGACATTACCTGCGTACCCACGGAGCGGCACGCCCTTCCGCCCAACCGTAAACAACCCGTGGCATGACGGGCGGAAACACCGCGTGAAAACGTAACCCGTCCTCTGCAAATAAAGGGTCTGCTTTCTTGCAAATATGGACGGAAAAGTATAATTTTGCAGTGCTGTAAAAGCATTATATTAAGAAGGAAACGACAGAAAACCTTTAAATAAAGATTTAAAATTATGACTATTGACAATTACAAGTTTGCCGGCAAGAAGGCAATCGTACGTGTGGACTTCAATGTCCCCTTGGATGAGAACGGTAAGATTACAGACGATACCCGTATTCGCGGAGCATTGCCTACGCTGAAGAAAATCCTCGCCGACGGCGGTGCGCTCATCATCATGAGCCACATGGGCAAGCCGAAAGGCAAAGTGAACCCGAAGTTTTCTTTGAGCCAGATTGTAGACGCCGTTTCAGAAAAATTGGGCGTAGCCGTAAAATTCGCTCCCGATTGCGCCAAGGCCGCTGACGCTGCCGCAGCATTGAAACCGGGCGAAGTGCTGTTGTTGGAAAACCTCCGCTTCTATCCTGAAGAAGAAGGCAAACCTGTAGGCATCGACAAGGAAGACCCTGCTTACGAAGATGCCAAAAAGGCCATGAAGGCTTCTCAGAAAGAGTTTGCCAAGACATTGGCTTCATACGCAGACTGCTACGTAAACGACGCGTTCGGAACGGCTCACCGCAAACATGCCTCTACGGCTGTCATCGCCGACTATTTCGATGCCGACAACAAGATGCTCGGCTATCTGATGGAGAAAGAAGTGAACGCTGTAGACAACGTATTGAGCAACATCAAACGTCCGTTCACGGCCATCATGGGCGGCTCTAAGGTTTCTACCAAAATCGGTATCATCGAAAACCTGATGGACAAGGTGGACAACCTGATTCTGTGCGGCGGTATGACTTATACTTTTGCCAAAGCCCAGGGCGGCAAGATCGGTAACTCTATCTGCGAAGACGACAAATTGCAGTTGGCTCTCGATATCATCGAAAAGGCGAAGGCCAAAGGCGTAAACCTCGTATTGGGTACGGACTGCGTGGCTGCCGATGCTTTTGCCAATGACGCACACACACAAGTGGTTCCGGCTAACGACATTCCTGAAGGATGGGAAGGTCTGGACGCAGGTCCGGCTACTCAGAAAGCTTTTGCCGAAGCCATCAAGGGAGCCAAGACGATTCTGTGGAACGGTCCTGCCGGCGTATTCGAATTCGATAACTTCACAGCCGGTTCGCGCGCCATTGCCGAAGCTATTGCCGAAGCTACCAAAAACGGTGCATTCTCACTCATCGGTGGTGGTGATTCCGTAGCATGTATCAACAAATTCGGCATGGCCGACCAGGTTTCTTACATTTCTACGGGCGGCGGTGCTCTGCTCGAAGCCATCGAAGGCAAGATCCTTCCGGGTATCGCAGCCATCAAAGGTTAATCCGTCCCGGCGGACATTCTGAAATACGAAGGGCGACTTGTGCATACGGGTTGCCCTTCTTCATTCCAAAACTCCATGAAGAAGTTAATTCCCCTACTCCTCTTGTTAGGTATCGTGTGCGGATGCCATTCCGGACAGAACGATACGGCTACCTCGCAGACCGGGAAAACGCGTCAAGATTCCTTAGCCCTTAAGGTGGCCTTGATGCCGACCTTGGACTGCCTGCCGTTCTACTATGCCCAGCGGTGCGGACTGTTCAAAGAATTAGGCCTGGACATCCGCCTGCAAACTTTCAATGCCCAAATGGACTGTGATACGGCTTTCGCCCGCAGACACGTGGACGTGTCCTACACGGATCTGATTCGTGCGGCATGGATGCAAAGCAAAGGCACCGGCCTGTACGTATTCATGCAGGCGGACGGACATCATGAATTGTTGACGGCCAAAAGCAGACGCATACGACAGATCAAGCATCTAAAGGAACGGATGGTGGCCATGGCCCGCCACTCGGTGACAGACCTGTTGTTAGACACGGTCATCGGGCAGGCACGTCTGGAACCGTCCACGGTCTACCATCCCCAAATCAACGACATCCGGCTCCGGTACGACATGCTGAACAATGCCACGATAGATGCGGCTTTCCTTCCCGAACCGTATGTCACACAAGCCAAGCTGAAAGGCCATAGGAGCATCTACGACAGCCGGAGGCCACACATGCGGCTCATGGCTTTCATGGTATCGTCCGACGCCGTGACCGACAAAAGGAAATCGGAACAAATGCGCTTGCTGCTGCAAGGCTACAACAAAGCCGTGGAACAAATCAACCGTAAGGAACAAACGGACAGCATACGGAACATCCTGCTCGGCTACCCTGTAGAACCGGAAACGATAGATTCCCTGAAAATACCGGCTTATCCTCAAGCCCAAAAGGCGGAAAAAGGCAACGTGGCCACAGCTCTCCGTTTCTTGACTTACCGACATTTGATTACGCCTGAATATACGGGCGACACGCTCATCCACACACCATTCATCCCTTAAACTTATGGATAGGAAAAGCTTTGAACTTCTTTATCAAGATGCCGTAGAGGCACTCACCTCACGCCGCATGCACGACGCCCTGAACTGTATCCGGGGGATTTTGTTCAATACCGAGAATCCGGAACTGAACCGTGAACTGGAATCCGTACAACAGGACTATGGCATGATGCTCACGTTCATATCACAGGGAGGCACGGACCCTCAACAGGCCCTTGTCCACCGCAACCTGACCCACCGAGCGTTCACGTTGCTCGACAAGTCCGCACGGCTCTACCATGTCCGTTACGAAAACGACCTGTACGCGGAAACGTACAATCGCTGTGACGCCGACCAGACGGCCTCTTTCGACCAATGGCTCGAAACGGCTGATTTATTACGGGAAAAATTGTCAGAGAACCAAGGAAATACCTCTACGGGAGAAGCTGAGGAAAACAGTTTCTACAACGTATACGACAGGCTGTTCGAGTATATCTGGACCGCTCCTCTTTTCCATGTAGCCGACGCGGAAAAACTGAAAAATTTCATAGAGAAGCAGGAAACCGACGAACAAGCCTTGCTCGTCAGTGCCGTCATGCTGAACATACAACGATATTTCGACCCGCAAAAATACCGCCTCTTGCTTCATTTCTGCCGGACGGAACATACAAAAGTCCGCGCACGGGCCATGACGGCCGCCGTGTGGACCTACATGCAATACGAAAAGCGCTTTGTCTACTATCCCGACCTCTCGGACGGACTATCATTGCTGGCACAGGACGAACACCTCAAAGGGGAACTCATCCTCCTGCAACAGCAATTCCTGCTCAGTCTGGAAACGGCTAAGGCCGAAAGGAAATTGCAAAATGAAATCTTTCCCGATTTGCTCAGAAGCCGGAACTACCAACGCAATAAAATGGGATTCGAGCAAATGGAGGAAGATTTGGCGAAGGCCTTGCGTGGAGAACCGAATGCGGAATGGGAAAAGATGCGGGGCAACAAACAGTTGGCCGACAACATGAAAGAAATCATTGCCATGGGTAAGGAAGGGATAGACATCAACTTGGGAACCTTCTCCGCGCTCAAAGGCTTCTCGTTCTTCCAATCCGTCGCACACTGGTTCACACCATTCAACAAACGGCGGCCGGAAGTGAAAAGCATCTTCCCCCCGGGTATACGGCACAATCCGATACAGATGCTTATGGAGGCCGGTAACTTCTGCGAATCGGACAAATATTCGCTTTGCATGATGCTCAACCAAATAGCCCCTTCGCAACGGGATATGATGATTTCCCAAATCGGTTCACAGATAGAAGGCAACGAAGAAGGTCTCCGGGATGTAGCCAAGAAAAGCATGAACATCGGTTCCGTCTACCGTAGCTATTTGCAGGATTTGTACCGTTTCTTTAAACTTCATCCGCGTAAGGCACAGTTCGACGACCCGTTCAAAAGAGACCAGTTGTTCACCCGTTATACGGTATTGGAAAGCATGTTGAAAACACCGGCTTACTTGCGCGAGATGGCCTCATTCCTTATGAAAAGGGAATATTACCAGGATGCCATTGCCTACATGGAAGAGGCGCTCAAACACGAAACGGCAGATGCCGAAACGCTACAAAAAGTGGCCTTTTGCTATCAGCACACCGACCGGCCGAGCAAGGCCATATACTATTATCAACAAGCCGACCTGTTGAGTCCGGACAATGAATGGATTCTGAAACAAATGTTTCTGTGTTATTCCGCCTTGGGACGCTATGAGCAGGAACTCGACTGCCTGAAGGGCTTGGAAGAGATGAACCCGGGCGACACCCGCCTGATTTCAGAAATCGGATTATGCCTGATGCAGCTCGAACGCTACGAAGAAGCCGCCCAACGTTTTTATGAATTGGAATACAAAGGGGAAAGGGTGGTACCGTCGTGGAGAGCCATCGCCTGGTGCAACTTCAAGATGGGACGTCTGGAACAGGCAGACAAGTACTACCGGAAAATACTGCAACAAGATAAGGTGACATGGGAAGACTATCTCAATGCCGGACATACGGCATGGTGCCTGAAACAAACGACGGAAGCCATCGCCTATTACCGGAACTACCTCCAACTCTACCGCAGCAAAAGGAAGGATACGACACAGCCTTTGCTATCCCCCTTTGACGAAGACCGGAAAGAATTGCTCCTACACGGATTGAACGATTTGGAAATCAGCCTGATGCGGGACATTCTCCAACCGGAACCGGAAAGCTGAATGTAAAAATCAAATCAGGGGAATGAGAAGATGGTAGAACCATCCCATAAAGCGGCGTCCGAAAGAGCGCCGCTTTTTCCAATTCTCCGGAGTGAGTAACGTAGAATGATGTTTGTCTGCTTCGAAAATAGACTGTAATTCGCGAGTCGTACAGGAATCGACGATAAAAGCGTTCACTTCATAGTCGAACTTCAAGCTCCTGCTATTCAGATTAGCCGACCCCACCGTACAAAACGTACTGTCCACCATCATGACTTTCGAGTGGTGGAACCCGTCTTCATAATAATAAATGTCGGCCCCTCGCTTCATCAACCTTTTGGCATGGTAGGCCGCCACATCGGGCATGACGGGAACGTCACATTTGGTAGACAACATGACCTCAAGCTTCACTCCGCGCTTCAACGCACGATATAAGGCCTTCTTCACACTGGGCACCAAAGTAAAATAGGGGTTTACAATCTGTATCCGTTTTTGCGCATTGTCGATTGCGTCTATATAACTCCTGCGGATAATGGCCGGACTCCTCTTCGGCTCACGATTAGCCACGCCCAAAAGAACGCCGGAAGAATCCGCGCAGGCCGTCTCTTTCAATCCCCGGAATCCGGTCTGGAAGGCCAGGCTGTCCGTCTGGTATTCCAAACTGTCTATCTTGTCGCCAGTACAACGTTCCCACATTTCACAGAATATACGCCGGTAAAGGGGGACGCAATCTCCTTCCAAACGCATGTGCATATCCCTCCATTTACCGAACTCCGGACGGCCATGGATATAATAGTCGGCCACATTCATTCCTCCGGTGTACACCACCTTATCGTCGATAACCACGATTTTGCGATGATCGCGGTGCAAGGCGTGGTTCACCCATGGAAACACAATAGGATCGAACACGACTACCTCAAAATGCCGACTCTTTAATTGCCTTAGATGCCTTTTCCTCAAGGGACGGTCGTTACTGACATTACCAAAATCATCGTAAATCACCCTGACCTTTACCCCTTCGCGCACCTTTTTATCCAATAAGGTAAACAAAGCTTTCCCGATAGAATCATTGCGAAAATTAAAATACTCCAGATAGATATAATGACGGGCCTGCTCTATCGCTTTGAACATGTCTTCAAACTTTTCCGCACCGCTCGGTAACAACGTCACGCGGTTGTGGGGCGTAAACAACACACCGTTTTCCTTTAAATCCTCTACCGTAAGAGAATCGCTCAGGCTTGCCTGTGCCATAGACACAAGCCCCATCGACAGCAAAACGCCACAGAATATGACACGCCATTTACTCATTATCGCTTCCCCACCTCGACCCGGGCCGAGGCATTCTATCCTTTTTTTATGAAATTCATACCGTTACCCGCCCGTCAGAACATACAACTGAAGTGGTCTACCACCCCCAACAAATGCCGGTCTTCATCCACAACCAAAACCGTATGTATCTTGTTATTGTGCATGATATCTTGAATCTTGGCAATCTTGGTATCCGGCGACACGCATTTCGGCGTACGTGTCATCACCTGCTCCACCGGGACGTTGAAGAACTTGTCCTGCAGACTTTCCATGGCGCGCCGCACATCGCCGTCCGTTATCAACCCGACTACCTTATCATTTACCATCGCCACACACAGACCTAACTTGCCTTTGCTCACATGGATAATGGCCTCGCCCAACTTCATTCCGGGAGGTATGACCGGCAAGTCGTTGCTGCGCATCACATCATGCGCAGTGGTCAAGAGGCGTTTGCCCAACGTCCCGCCGGGATGGAACTGTGCAAAATCCTTTGCCTGAAAATGACGCATCTCGATGAGCGCACAGGCCAAAGCATCACCCATGGCCAAAGTAGCCGTAGTGGAAGACGTCGGTGCCAAATTCAAAGGACAAGCCTCGTGGCTGACCTTGACCACCAAATGACACGTGGAATACTTGGCCAACAAAGAATCGGGATTTCCGGAAATACCAATCAAAGGAATATGATGTTCCAATAAATAAGGAATGAAACGAAGGAGTTCGTCGGTCTGGCCGGAGTTGGAAATAGCTATGACGACATCATCGGGCGTCATCACCCCCAAGTCGCCATGGAAGACATCCAGCGGATTGATGAAAAAAGCCGGTGTCCCCGTACTCGCCAACGTAGCGGCCATCTTGGCACCGATATGCCCGCTTTTGCCCACTCCCGTTATAATTACCTTTCCGGTACAACGGAGCATCAAATCCACCGCAGCATCGAAATGTTCATCCAACTGAGGTATCAAATCCAAAATGGCCTGGGCTTCGTCGCGGAAGCACTTGACGGCAATATCTTTCACTTGGCTCATAGCAATGATGCGATTACGGTTTCCAAATCTTTCAGATACAACATATTCGGGCCGTCGCTCATGGCTTTCTCCGGGTCGGGATGCGTCTCGAAGAAATATCCGTCCGCACCGAACGCTTTCGCAGCCAAGGCCATGGCCGGCACGAACTCACGGTTTCCACCGGTCTTTCCGCCTGCCGCACCGGGCCGCTGCACGGAATGCGTACAATCCATGACCACACGGGGGACAAAGGCTTTCATATCCGGAATATTACGGAAATCCACCACCAAGTTATTGTAACCGTAAATATTGCCGCGCTCGGTCAGCCAAATCTCCTTTGCTCCGCTCTCCTGCGCTTTTTCCACGGGGTATTTCATGTCAAGTCCCGACAGGAATTGAGCTTTCTTGATGTTGACAATCTTACCGGTACGGGCTGCCGCTACCAACAAATCGGTCTGACGGCACAAAAAGGCCGGTATCTGCAGGACATCCACCACTTCGCCCACCGGAGCGGCCTGAAAACTTTCATGAATATCCGTCAGGAGCTTAAGACCGTACTTCTCACGCACGTCACCCAACATCTGCAAACCCTTCTCTAGTCCGGGGCCACGATAAGAATGCACAGAAGTACGGTTGGCTTTATCAAAAGAAGCCTTAAAGTAAATCTCTATATTAAATTTCTGCTTTATCCGAACCAGCTCGCACGCCACCTCGTCCAACAAATCAGCGGATTCAATCACACACGGACCGGCTATAAATATAGGGGTCATCACAATCTGTTTTAATAATACAATATGCAAAGATAGCGAAAGGCAAGCGCAGAGACAAACGAAAAACAAAGTTTTTCAAGTTTGGCATTCCATTACGCATCCGCAAAGATGACTTACTACACATACGCCCCATTATCAGCAGGACGTTCCGTTTGAGGTGCCGGATAATTGGGTGTGGTGTAAGTTGGATGATTTAGCTTTTTACAAAAAAGGACCTTTTGGAAGTAGCCTAACCAAAGCTATGTTTGTTCCTAAAGGCAAAGATACATACAAAGTATATGAACAGAAAAACGCTATACAAAAAGACCATAAGCTTGGTTCTTATTACATTTCAACGGAAAAATATTGCTCACTGAGTGGCTTTGCTGTTCATCCATATGATATAATCGTTAGTTGCGCTGGGACTATTGGAGAAACTTATGTTTTGCCACAAAATATTCAAGAGGGAATTATCAATCAAGCTTTGATGTTAATACGCTTATATAATCGTGAAATTGAACGTTTTTATCTACTTTATTTCGATTTTATTCTCAAACAAGAAGCGTATAAAGAAAGTAAAGGAACGGCTATAAAAAATATTCCACCCTTTGATGTGTTAAAAAACTTCTTTATTCCAATTCCACCCAAAGAGGAACAAAAAAGAATATTGAGCGAGGTTGATAAATGGATGTCTTTTGTTGATGATATAGATACTAATTGTAAAGACTTACAATTGTACATTAAGCATACCAAGAGCAAAATCCTTGACATCGCTATTCATGGTAAGCTCGTTCCACAAGACCCGAACGATGAGCCAGCCATTGAACTTTTGAAGCGCATAAATCCCGATTTCACACCTTGTGATAACGGGCATTATCCGCAGTTACCTAACGGGTGGGCTATTATTAAGGTGGGAGATGCTGCTATATATGTCAATGGGAGAGCATTTAAGCCAGAAGAATGGAACAACAAAGGACTACCGATCATTCGTATTCAGAATTTAAATGATGCGGCAGCTCATTATAATTATTCTTGCGATGTTTATGAAGATAAATATCTGATTCATAAAGGAGATTTGCTATTTGCGTGGGCCGCTTCTCTTGGTACGTATATTTGGAACGGTAATGAGGCATGGTTAAACCAACACATTTTCAAAGTAATTCCATATCCATTTATGGATAAGAAATTTTTGTATTATGCTTTTAAATCTATGATTTCTGATTTTATTACCCAGAGTCATGGTTCAGGTATGGTTCATATAACAAAGAAGCAATTTGAAAATATAACATTATTATTGCCTCCATTAGATGAGCAAAAACGTATTGTCCAGACTTTAGAAAGATATTATAAACAGATAGATGCAATAATGGAGAACTTATAAATTCTCCATTATTGCATCTAATCTGTTCAGGGCTGAATTTATTGCAGCAACAATCCTTACTTGTTCGTTATAAGGCGGTACGGGCACTTCTATTGCCTTAAATAGTTTTTTGTTCAAATGAGGTATTGCCGAACCTATTTTGTTTTCACGCAAAGCCTTACGATGCAAGTTTATAACATATAAGAGATAGTCGGCACACATTTTTTTATTGAGGTGTAGTTGCTTGAATGTGCTACCTTGATAACCTTCAATCGGCGTTCTGAAATATACGCAGCGTCCGACGTTTGTATAGCCGGACATCGCTTCGTCTGCTGCCTTATAACATGCCGCCGTCGCGCTGTCGTTTGCAAGTGCAATCGCCAGATGTCCGTCCAGAACCGGTGCAAACTGCTTATATTGGTAAATTACGCCGGATACTGTGTTCGGATAGACCGAGCTCAGCACACGGTTGATGACCACCGCCCCGACTGCTACCTGCCCTGCATAGGGCTGGTTGCCCGCTTCGCAGTAGATCAGGTTTGCCAGAAGATACCGGTCGCCCTCTGCAAAGCTCACCTCGGAAATGTCCCTCCATGCCGATTTCGCAGCAAGACGGGATTTTGCGATTTCCTCCTGCAGCTGTTTTTTGAGGGCTGCAATATTTTTGTCCTGCTCTGCAATCTGATTGCCAAGGGCGTCCGCCTGGGCCTGTGCTTCCGCAATCTGTCCGCTGTAGGCGCTGATGCTGTTTTTGGTGTTGTTGACGCTCGTCATGATACTCGCCTGCTGCTCCTTTGCCTGAGCCTGCAGAACTGCGCCTTTTCCTCCTCCAGCTTCGCCTCCATCTCTTCAATCGCTTCCCGCTGCGCTTTGTAGCTCAAAAGCATCCTGTGGTCGTACTCATGGAGCTTTTCCACATAAATACTCTGGTTCAGCAGTTCAGAAAACGTCATCGCACTGAATAAAATCTCATAATACGTGCGGTTATTGTCACGGTAAAGATAACGCAGCCGCTGCTTCATCGCCGCATACTGGCTG
>ENA-ORSY01002440-ORSY01002440.1-human-gut-metagenome-genome-assembly--contig:-NODE-2440-length-10576-cov-3.138200_pt1 | contig 10576 bp, 8 predicted proteins | sample MGYA00242193_ERZ509160 | MGnify/ENA primary metagenome ERZ509160 (study PRJEB26280, sample SAMEA2338670) | human gut metagenome | biome: human gut; feature: human-associated habitat; material: faeces...
CCCACGGCGTCGAGAAGCGCAGCCACGTCCGCAGCCGCATTATTGCCAACGCGCTGTGCGACCTCATCAAGCGCAGCGACAGCGTTATCATCATGGGGCACCGCATGAGTGACCTCGACGCCGTCGGCTCCGCCATCGGCGTGCTGCGCATCTGCAAAATGTGCGATGTGCCCGCGGTCATCGCCATCAACAGCGAGGCTACGCTCGCAGGGCCGCTGCTCAAGACTTTTCTTGATGCAGGCGAGGGCCACGACTTTATCGCACCCGATCAGACGCTCGACGTCATCACGCCGAACACGCTGCTGATCGTCGTCGATACCTACCAGAAGCGCCTGCTGGAAAGCCAGCAGATCTACGAAAAGTGCAAGCGCGTCGTCGTCATCGACCACCACCGCATGGCGGTGGGCCACATTGACAACCCGACGCTGATCTACCATGAGCCCTATGCGTCCAGCGCCAGCGAGCTGGTGTGTGAGCTTCTGCAGTTCATGCCGAAGGAAAACAACATCACCCCGCTGGAGGCCCAGGCACTTTTGGCCGGCATCATGCTGGACACCCGCAGCTTTGCGCTGCATGTCGGCGTGCGCACCTTTGAGGCTGCCGCCTGGCTGCGCAGCCGCGGTGCCCAGACCGCTGACACCAAGCTGCTGTTCAACACCTCAAAAGAGGAGTACGAGGCCCGCGCCCACATTGTGGAGGCGGCCTACATATACAAGGGCTGTGCTATTGCCCTGTCGGACGAGCTTGAGGCCGGTATGAACGTTGTGCTGCCGATGGCAGCCAACGATCTGCTGACCATCAACGGCGTCGATGCCAGCTTTGTGGCAGTCGCCAAAAATGACGGCGTCAATATCTCGGCGCGCAGCATGGGCGCGCTGAACGTGCAGGTCATTCTGGAGCCGCTGGGCGGCGGCGGCCATCTGATGATGGCGGGTGCTCAGCTCCAGAACTGCACACTGCAGGATGCGGAGCACCGCATCCGTGAACAAATCGACCTTTACCGCGCGGCGCAAAAGGAAAATACTGCGCGGTAATTGTGATAAAAATTTTGGGAGGGAAACCCTTATGAAGATCATTCTCAAACAGGACGTCAAGACCATCGGCAAAAAAGACGAGATCCACGAGGTTTCGGACGGTTACGCCCGCAACTTCCTGTTCCCGCGCAACCTGGCAGCCCCCGCGGATGCCGCAGCACTGAACCAGGCCCGCACCAAGAGCGAGGCCAAGGCCCACCACGAGGCCGAGGCACGCGCCGCCGCAGAGGAGCTGGCCGCCAAGATCAAGGGCCAGGTCGTGACCGCCAAGGTCAAGGGCGGTGCATCCGGCAAGCTGTACGGCAAGGTCACCGGCAAGGAGGTCGCCGAGCTGCTGACCGCCCTGACCGGCACCGAAATCGACAAGAAGAAGGTCGAGCTGCCTTCCGCTATTAAGGAGTTCGGCAGCTATGACGCCTCCGTGCGCCTGTACGCCGGTGTTGTCGCCCCCTTCAAGCTGAAGGTCGAGGAGCTGTAATTTGCCGTCTGGCAGGGAAGGAGGATGTCCGCTATGCCGAAAAATGAAGAAGTAAGCCTTGCCAGCCTGGGCATCCAGATGCCCTACAGCATGCAGGCCGAGCAGAGCGTGCTGGGCGCGGCGCTGGTGGATGAAACGGTGCTGAACCGCCTCATCACCGACATGGAGCCCGAGATGTTCTACTCGGACCAGAACCGCGCCATCTATGAGACGATGCGCTCGCTCTACACCGAGAGCGAGGCCGTTGACATTGTCACGCTTGTCAATGCGCTTGCCAGCAACAAAACGTTTGCCAGCGCCGACGACGCCAAGGTCTATCTGGCCCGCATCGCCGAGACGCTGCCCTCGGTCTCGAACGTTGATTCCTATTTTAAAATCGTCAAGGAGAAGTACCAGGGCCGCCGCCTGATCGACGCCGCCCGGTCCATCCTGAACGAGACCGCCTCCGGCGAGGACGCCGATCTTCTGCTCGAAAGCGCGGAGCAGAAGATCTACGACATCCGTTCCGGGCGCGACAAGTCGGGCGTCAAGACGATCCGCGAGTCCATTCTCGAGGTCATCGACACGATGCAGAAGCTGAGCGGCGCGGACCGCGACAAGTTCGCCGGTATCCCCACGGGCTTCAACTATCTGGACACGGTCCTGACCGGGCTGGGCCGCTCGGACCTGATTATTCTGGCAGCCCGCCCCGGTATGGGCAAGACCTCGTTTGCGCTGAACATTGCAACAAACGTTGCCCGCCAGCAGAAGGTGCCGACGATCATTTTCAGTCTGGAAATGACCTGCGAGCAGCTGACGGACCGCATTCTTTCCAGCACGGCGAACATCGACAGCCAGGCATTCCGCACGGGCCGCCTGAACAACTCCGACTGGAACGATTTTGCCCAGGCCACGTCGCTGCTCTACAACGCTCCGATTTACATGGACGATTCCTCCGGCATCTCGGTGCCGGAGATCAAGGCAAAGATCCGCACGATCAACCAGGATCCCAAGAAGGAAAAAATCGGGCTTGTTATCATCGACTACCTGCAGCTGATGCAGAGTGCCAAGCGCACCGAGAGCCGCGTGCAGGAGATCAGTGACATTACCCGGAACCTCAAGATTATGGCCAAAGAGCTGAACGTACCGGTCATCGCGCTTTCCCAGCTGTCCCGTGCAGCGGAAAAGACGACGGGCCGCTCGGATCACCGGCCCCAGCTTTCCGACCTGCGCGACTCCGGCTCTATCGAGCAGGATGCCGACATCGTGCTGTTCCTCTACCGCGCGGCCTACTACAATGCCCAGAACGGCGAGGAAAACCAGGCCAATGAGAATGAGGCTGAGTGCATCGTAGCCAAAAACCGCCACGGCGAGACGAGCGTTGTCCGTCTGGGCTGGGACGGCGCGCACACGCGCTTCAGCAATCTGGATGTGACCCATGAGTTCTGACGCGGAAAAAACTGTACAGCGTATGGATGAGGCTCTGTTGGACAACTGCCGCCGACAGGGTCTGTTCAAGTCTGGCGACAGAGTCATTGCGGCCTGCTCCGGTGGGGCAGACTCGATGGCTTTGTTGCTTTTTTTACTGCACCATCGCCGCACGCTGGAGATCGAGGTGCTGGCGACTCACGTCAACCACGGCATTCGGGGCGAGACCGCCCGCCGCGATGCCGACTTTGTGGCGGACTTCTGCCGCCGGAACGGCGTGGAGCTGTTCCTGTATGACGCCGTGCAGGAAGGCATAGAGGTGCCGCCCCGCCCGAGCGAGGATTGGGCCCGCGGTCTGCGCTACGGCTGGTTCGATGAGCTGGCCGCGCGGGAGGAGGCCGTTATCGCCACGGCTCACACGATGTCCGACCAGGCTGAGACGGTGCTTTTCCGCATGGCGCGCGGCACGGGTCTGCACGGGCTGACCGGCATCCCGCCGCGCCGCGGCTGCTATGTGCGGCCCTGCCTCTGCCTGACCCGCGCCGACACCGAGGCATACTGTGCCGCGCTGGGGCAACACTATATCCGGGATGAGACGAACGATCAGGACGTCTATGCGCGCAACCGCATCCGGCATGATGCCATCCCGGCGCTGCAATACGCCAACCCCGCCGCCGAGCGCAGCATTGCGCGGCTCTGCCGCCAGATGCGCGCGCTGGACGACTGGCTGACCGGCGAGGCCGCCGCCCTTCTGCAGGCAGCCACTGTGCCGGGCGGCTATGACGTCACGGTCCTGCGCCGCGCCGAGGGACCTGTGCTGGACGCCGCGCTGCATGCGCTGGTCAGCCCCGTGCGCGACGCCGAGGAAAAATATATCAGCCTGCTGCACTTCCTTGTTTTAAAGGGGGAGGGTGCTGTTCAGCTGACCCCGGACGTAAACTATAAAATACAGGACGGCCTGCTCGTCTGCCTGACGCGGGAGGGTTCTCAGCCCCTTCCCGCGCCGCCGCAGCCCTTTGAACCGGGTGATTTTTACCTTCCGGGTGGTTATTTTGTGAAATTTCAGGTCGTAAAGTATGAAGATTTTCTAAAAAATCAACCAATTTTCAAAAAAGACTTAAACTGTTGCGCAGATTGTGCTAAAATACAGAGGAATGCTATTCTGCGCACACGGCAGCCGGGGGACTTCTTCCGCCCGGCAGGACGCCATCTGCGAAAAACGCTCAAAAAATATTATAATGAACTTGGCATACCGCAGGCCGAAAGGCCGCTGCTGCCGCTGCTGGCTGACGGCAGTGAGGTGCTGTGGCTGTGGGGCTGCGGCTTTGCCGAGGGATGTGCCCCCGATGAGTACACCCACGAGGTACTGACGGTGCGGACAGAAAAAACAGGGGAGGCATAACTCTGATGTACAGCATGGACAATGATATTGACCACATTCTTGTATCGGAAGAAGCGCTGAAAGCCAAGGTCAACGAGCTAGGCGCACAGATCAGCCGCGATTACGCAGGCAAAGACCTTCTTCTGGTCTCGATCCTGAAGGGTTCCGTCGTCTTTATGGCGGATTTGATGCGCGCGGTTCAGATTCCCTGCGCCATCGACTTTATGGTCGTTTCCAGCTACGGCGGTGCCAACACGTCCTCCACGGGCCTTGTCAAGATCATCAAGGACCTGGACGCAGACCTGACCGGCAAGGACGTGCTGATCGTTGAGGATATTCTGGACACCGGCATCACGCTGTCCAAGCTGGTTCCGGTGCTGAAAATGCGCAACCCCGGCAGCGTGAAGATCTGCACCATCCTCAGCAAGCCCAGCCGCCGCATGGCCGACATCGAGCCGGACTACTGCGGCTTTGAAGTGCCGGATGAGTTCGTGGTCGGCTATGGTCTGGACTACGACGAAAAGTACCGCAACCTGCCCTATGTGGGTGTTCTTAAGCCGGAAGTATATTCCGGCGAATGATAAAATGCCCGGTGTGCACACCGGATAGGAGTTGATTTCTTGAAGCAAAAACAACCGAAATTCAGCGGCATCCTCGTGGTAGCCGTCCTGATGGTGTTGGTCCTGTTCATCGTCAGCCTTTCGCCGCTGCTGGCAGCGTCCGGCAGCAAGGACACGACCTACTCCGAGATTTACTATTACTTTGAAAATCAGCAGGTGACATCGTTCCGTCTGGACCTTGGCACCGGCAGCCTGGAGTTGTGGCTCAAGGAGGGCAAGGCTGCTCTGCCGGAGTCCAACGCTGCAGCCAGCCTGCCCACCGGCGGTCTGCTGACCGGCGTGTACAGCTCGGACGATAACGCCCTGCCCGCCAACGGCGGCACCGTCTATATGACCTACAAGCTGCCCTACGGCGGCGACTTCAACACCGGCAAGATCTCCGATTTTGTTGACGAGTACAACGCGGCCAACCCGGATGCGCCGATGGTGTTTGACTACGTCGCCGCCAAGACGAGCATTCCCTGGCTGGAGATCATCTTCTACGTCGCAATGATCGGCAGCATCGGTATGCTGTTCATGTCGATGTACCGCGGCGGCGCGGGCGGCGGCATCATGAATGTAGGCCGCGCCAAGGTCAAGGATCAGCAGGAGAACCAGCGCAAGGCAACCTTTGCCGATGTGGCCGGTGCCGATGAGGAAAAGGCCGAGCTGCAGGAGGTCGTTGAGTTCCTGAAGGCCCCGAACAAGTTCAACTCCCTCGGCGCACGCATTCCGCACGGCGTACTGCTTGTCGGCCCTCCGGGTACCGGCAAAACGCTGCTGGCCCGTGCCTGTGCCGGTGAGGCCGGTGTGCCGTTCTACGCGATTTCCGGTTCCGATTTCGTCGAGATGTACGTCGGCGTCGGTGCCTCCCGTGTGCGCGACCTGTTTGAAAAGGCCAAAAAGACGATGCCTTCCATCATCTTCATCGATGAGATCGACGCGGTGGGCCGTCAGCGCGGCGCAGGTCTCGGCGGCGGTCACGATGAGCGCGAGCAGACCCTGAACCAGCTGCTGGTCGAGATGGACGGCTTCGACGCCAACGACGGCGTCATCGTCATGGCTGCGACGAACCGCGCGGACATTCTGGACAAGGCGCTGCTGCGCCCGGGCCGCTTTGACCGTCAGGTCTACGTCGGTCTGCCCGACGTCAAGGGCCGCGAGGAGATTCTGCGCGTCCATACAAAGAATAAGCCTCTCGGCCCCGATGTGAGCCTGAAAACGATTGCCCGCTCCACGGCTGGCTTCTCCGGCGCTGATCTGGAGAACCTCGTGAACGAGGCTGCGCTGCTGGCCGCCCGTCAGGGCAAGAAGGCCATCACCGAAAAGGAGATTGAGGAAGCCTCCGTCAAGGTTATGATGGGCCCTGAGAAGAAGAGCCACGTCGTCACCGACGAGGAGCGCCGCCTGACTGCCTACCATGAGACAGGCCACGCTATCACGGGCTACTTCAGCAAGCACCACGATCCCGTGCACCAGATCAGCATTATCTCCCGCGGCGGTGCGGGCGGCTACACAATGTACCTGCCCGAGAAGGACCCCAGCTACGTCACCAAGACCGCGATGTTTGAGAACATTGTCACCCTGCTGGGTGGCCGTGTGGCCGAGCAGCTTGTGCTGGAGGACATTTCCACCGGTGCGTCCAGCGACCTGCAGCGCGCCACCGATACAGCCCGCGCCATGGTCACCCGCTACGGCTTCTCCGAGCGGATGGGGCCTGTCGTCTACGGCAGCGACCCCGGCGAGACCTTCCTGGGACGTGACTTCGGCCAGGGCAAGGGCTACTCGGAGGCTATCGCATCCGAGATCGACAACGAGATCCGCGACATTGTGGATGAGGCCTATGAGACCGCCCGCCGCACCCTGACCGAGCACATGAACGAGCTGCACAAGGTAGCAGGCGTTCTTATGGAGCGCGAAAAGATCAGCGGTGAGGAATTCAAAACATTGATGGAAGGCGGGACCCTGCCGCCTTATGACCTGGGCAGGGGCGAGACCGCCCAGCCTGAAGCACCTGCGCCGGATTCTGCCGCACCTGTGCAGCCTGCCGAACAGCCCGAACCCCAGCCCCCTGCCGAGCCGGCCAACCCCCAGCCCGACACGCAAGAGTAAAGAGTAGGTGTAACTATGGATCAGAATTTTTCCCTGATGGCGCAGTCCCGCGCCAACTACTATACCGCCGGAAGTCCGGTGCAGTTCGTGCGTGTCGAACTGCTGAAGGGTGACACGACCGGTGAGGTCGCCGTCTGCTTGACCTTCAAGAATGTCGGCACCGAGCCGCTGACCGGCCTGGTCGTCCACTTCAAATGTAAGGATGCCGCCGGTCAGGTCCTGTGCGAGGATGACTTCTACTATGAGCAGCTCAACGCCCAGCCCGGTGCCATGTTCGGCAGCGATGACGCTGTCTATGTCAGTGACACGCCGGTTTCCAGCGTGGAGGTCGAGCAGGATCGCGCGTTCCTCAATGGCCGCGGCGTCGACCTGCGCAATTACAAGCGTGTTCGCTTGAACATGCCCCGCGTACTGCCCGGCTCCATCGCCAAGACGCTGCAGCAGCGCACCGGCAATGTCCAACTGACCTGCGTGCCCCAGGACACCGAGTACGGCTGGTTCTGCGCCTGCGGTGCGTTCCATCCCAATGAGGAAAACACCACCGTCTGCTCCGAGTGCGGCGGTGACCGCGCCGGTATCAAGGCAACGCTGACCGCTATTCTGGAGGAGGCCCGCCAGGCCGCCGAACGCCAGCAGCAGGAGGTCAACGCCGTCGCCAGCAGTGTGGCCCCGGCGCCCGCACCGCAGCCGCAGGCACAGCCTGCCCCGGCTGCCAGCGACCCGCGCGCCATGGCCAACGCCGTGCAGGCAGCCATCACCGGTCAGCAGGATATCCCGCCGCAGAGCGCCTATGAGCCCGAGCAGGCAACCGCCGCGTTTGAGCCCCAAGGCAGCAGCTACGCCGATGACGACGAGGATGCCGAGGCCGAGCGCGTCCGCCGCTACGCTCCCAAGGGCCGCCTGTTCGACGATGATGAGGACGACGATGAGGGCACCCAGATGTACGATACCGATGACCTCGACTACGATGACGAGGACAACGGTTACGACAAGAAGTCCAAAAAACGCGGCCGCTACGCCGATGACGACGAAACCAGTGAGGACGACGTCATGGCCGAGCGCATCATCCACCTGGCCCCGCCCATCACGGCCATTGTCTGCGCCTTGATCGTGGCACTGTCTCTGGTCTATCACTTCGTTCTGGCGTAAAAAAATTGCCGGGCCGTTTCCCGAATGTGGGGAGCGGCCCGGTATTTTTGATTTTTGGCAATATCCCGCGGGCAGATATGGAATGCGCCCCTACGGGAAAGCGCACGGTAAATTGTGCGGGTGCAATCAGCCCAGCAGGCGCTTCATGACTTCCTGGTAAGCGTCGGCTTCGCCGCCCATGTTGCGGCGGAACAGATCCTTGTCCAGATGTGCGCCGGTGGTGGCGTCCCAGAAACGGCAGGTGTCGGGGCTGATCTCGTCGGCCAGGATGATCGTGCCGTCGGACAGGCGGCCAAACTCGAGCTTAAAGTCCACCAGACGGATGTTGGCGTCCAGCATGATCTTCTTCAGCACCTCGTTGACCTTGAAGGCATACTTCGCGATGGTGTCCAGCTCCTCCTGGGTAGCCAGGTCGAGGGCCAAGGCGTAGTAGTGGTTGATGAACGGGTCGTGCAGATCGTCGTTCTTGTAGCTGTACTCGAGGATGGGGGTCTTAAAGACCTTGCCCTCGGGCACGCCCATGCGCAGGCTGAAGTGACCGGCTGCAACGTTGCGGACGATGACCTCCAGAGGCACGATCTCGACCTTCTTCACAAAGGTGTCGCGGTCATTGACCTCCTGCACGTAATGGGTGGGGATGCCCTCCTTCTCGAGCTTCTGCATCAGAGCGTTGGACAGCTTGTTGTTGACAATGCCCTTGTCGCGAATGGTGCCCTTCTTCTCACCGTCACCGGCAGTGGCGTCATCCTTATAGTGGACCATGACGATCTCGGGATCGTTGGTAGCGAAAACCTGCTTGGCCTTACCTTCGTACAGCTGCTCTTTGACTTCGTAATTCATGAGAAACGCTCCTTTTTATAATATAGTAAAGTATGTATGTGTACCTGTCTTTGGCTTCCCCCTTGGGGGAAGCTCCCGCCCGCAGGCGGGTGATGAGGGAAAGGCTGCAGGGACAGTCCGTTTACGGGATACAGCGGCAAGGCCACTCCTCATCCGGCCCTTCGGGCCACCTTCCCCCTTTTGGGGAAGGCTCTTTTACAGTGCTGCGGCTTCAGCGGCAATGGCGGCGTCCTTCTTGGCAATCGCGGCGGCGGTGTCGGCGCGGAAGCTGTCAAGCTTCGCGGCCAGCTCGTCGTCGGACACGGCCAGAATCGCCACAGCCAGATACGCGGCGTTCTTCGCGCCGTTCAGCGCTACGGTAGCCACGGGAAAGCCGCTGGGCATCTGCACAGTGGCCAGCAGGGCGTCCAGACCGTCCATGGCACCGCCCTTCATCGGGATGCCCACAACGGGCAGGGTGGTGTTGGCGGCAAAGGACCCGGCCAGGTGCGCGGCCATGCCGGCAGCGCAGAGAATGACGCCGTAGCCCTCGGCACGGGCGCTCCTGGCGAACGCGGCGGCGGCCTCCGGTGTGCGGTGGGCCGAAAGAATGTGCGCCTCATACGGCACGCCGAAATCCTTCAGCACCGTGCAGGCACCCTTGACCACCGGCCAGTCACTGTCCGAGCCCATGATGATCGCAACTTTTTTCATACGTTTTGAAACCTCCCTTACAAAGCAAACAGCGCAGTGCTCCGCATCAGGATACACTGCGCTGTGGTGTCGACGTAAAAAGGGTATGATGGTACAGAACACCCGCGAAGAAGCCAATACGCTGCATTGCGTTTGCCACGGAAGATCCCCCTTTAATAAAAGTAAGATGTGCCCTGTACTTGTAGTGTAAACGCTGGGCAAAAAAAATGCAAGCGCCCGGCGGACATTTCAGCCAAAAAACGGTGCAAAAGGGTTTTGACCGTCGCTTTTTGTCGTTTTTGATGGGTCTTGGGGGGCAGTTGTCATACTTTAAAACGGCCTGTAAAATTATGCTGGTACAGGGCACAAAAATATGATAAAATAGAAAAAATACATAAACAAGGAGCTTTGTATGATTGCACCCAAACGACGCCTGACAAATCACGCCCTGCACGGCAGGGAGGAATGGTTCAAGCGCATCTTCCGCGACCAGATCGCCGAGGCTGCGGGCATCCTCGAAGTTGTGCTCTCCGGCATTGTGCTGGCGGCCCTGCTCATGAGCATTGTCCCGCTGGTGGAGCTGATGCCCGGTCTGCTGACCGATGCCGACAGCCTGGAGATCCGCACCTTTCTGGAACGTGCGCTGGACATCGTCATCGGCATCGAGTTTATCAAGATGTTGGCCAAGCACAGCCCCGGCAGCGTGCTGGAGGTACTGCTCTACGCCATTGCCCGCCACATGATCGTCGGCCATGAGGACGCCGTGCAGAACCTGGTCAGCGTGGGGGCCATCGCGCTGATCTTCATCATCCGCAAGTATTTCTTTGTGCCGTCCTTCGGCTACAAGATGCCCGGCGGCAAAATTGCCCCGGACATGGAGCAGAAGGCCGCAGAGACCCCGGAA
>ENA-ORSY01002441-ORSY01002441.1-human-gut-metagenome-genome-assembly--contig:-NODE-2441-length-10561-cov-5.085761_pt1 | contig 10561 bp, 8 predicted proteins | sample MGYA00242193_ERZ509160 | MGnify/ENA primary metagenome ERZ509160 (study PRJEB26280, sample SAMEA2338670) | human gut metagenome | biome: human gut; feature: human-associated habitat; material: faeces...
GACAGTTCGGTAGATGCTGCCGCGCAAGCCATATTGGGGCTTGGCGTAAAGGCGCTGCTCATAAAGGGCGGCCATGCCGAAGGCAAGATAAAGACCGACTACCTGTATATATATAAAGGTGGAAGCATCAGTCGCACGGAGTTTTCAGCCGAAACGGTAGACACGGAGAACACTCACGGCACTGGATGCACCCTGTCTGCCGCCATTGCGGCTTACCATGCGCGTGGCTGCGGCATGGAAGAGGCCGTGAGGCAGGCCAAGGCTTACCTTACAAAAGCCCTCGTAGCAGGTGCCGGTGTCACTGCATGGCACGGCCACGGGCCGGTCAACCATTTGTCAGACCCTTGCAATATGATTGTAAAAGATGAAGCATAGGTTGCAGTTCATAACGCATTTCACTGAGCGTTATACTTATTTCGACTCGGCGATGATTGCTCTTGAGGGCGGTTGCCGTTGGATTCAGCTGCGCATGAAAGATGCCGGTGAGGCTGAGATTGAGCGCGTGGCGCGGCAGATTTTGCCTGAATGCAGGCGCAGGGAGGCCGTGTTTGTCATCGATGACCACGTTGAACTGGCTCTCCGTGTGGGTGCCGACGGCGTGCATCTCGGCAAGAACGACATGCCCGTAGACGAGGCGCGGCGCTTGGCTGGTGATGGTTTCATCATCGGCGGCACGGCGAATACGTTTGAAGACGTGCAAAGGCTCGCCGCGCAGGGTGCCGACTACATAGGCTGCGGCCCGTTCCGCTTTACCACGACGAAGAAGAACCTTGCCCCGATGCTCGGCATCGAGGGTTACAAGGACATTCTTTCAAGGATGAAAGAACATGGCATAACGCTTCCTCTTGTCGCCATCGGCGGCATAACATGCGGCGACATACCGCAGCTTATGGCCGCAGGCGTGTCGGGTATAGCCCTCAGCGGCAGCGTGTTGCGTGCCGAGCGGCCTGTTGAAGAAATGAAGAAAGTAGTAAACGAATTAAGAATTAAAAACATTTCTTATGGAGAATAACATAAAAATAACTTACCCAGGGTCGGAGAAGGTCTACATGAACGGCCGCCTTTTTCCTGACATCCGTGTCGGAATGCGTGTGGTTCACCAGATGCCGACAGTAACTGTTGAGAACGGAAAGAGGGTTGAACGCTCCAATCCCGACGTCTATGTTTACGACACTTCAGGGCCTTACAGCGACCCGAATGTCGCAATCGACGTGAAGAAAGGTCTGCCGCGGCTGCGTGAACCGTGGATTTTGAAGCGTGGCGGAGTCGAGCGTTTGCCGGAGATTTCGTCAGAATATGGCCGCATGAGGCGCGACGACCGTTCGCTTGACCATCTGCGTTTCGAACATATCACATTGCCTCTGAGGGCGAAGGAAGGCAGCCAAGTCAGCCAGATGTACTACGCAAAGCAGGGCATTGTCACGCCTGAGATGGAGTATGTTTCCATCCGCGAGAACATGAACTGCGCCGCGCTGGGCATAGAAACGCACATAACCCCTGAGTTTGTACGCGACGAAGTGGCCGCCGGACGTGCCGTAATACCTGCCAACATCAACCATCCCGAGGCCGAACCGATGATTATCGGGCGCAATTTCCTTGTTAAAATCAACACGAACATTGGCAACTCGGCCACTACTTCGGGCATTGACGAGGAGGTGGAGAAGGCCGTCTGGAGCTGCAAATGGGGCGGAGATACGCTTATGGACTTGTCAACGGGCGACAATATCCACGAAACCCGCGAGTGGATTATCCGCAACTGCCCCGTTCCTGTGGGCACAGTGCCGATGTATCAGGCCATGGAGAAGGTCAAGGGAAAGGCCGAAGACCTTACCTGGGAGTTGTTCCGCGACACGCTGATAGAGCAGTGCGAGCAGGGCGTTGACTACTTCACAATCCATTGCGGCATACGTCTTCAGAACATACACTTGGCCGACAACCGCATGACCGGCATGGTTAGCCGCGGCGGAAGCATAATATCAAAGTGGTGTCAGATGCACCAGAAAGAGAGCTTCCTTTACGAACACTTCGACGACATTTGCGACATCTGCGCGCAATATGACGTCGCCCTGTCGCTCGGTGACGGTCTGCGCCCCGGCAGTGTGTATGATGCCAACGACCGTGCGCAGTTCGCCGAGCTTGACACTATGGGCGAACTCGTTGAGCGTGCGTGGGCAAAGAACGTGCAGGCGTTCATCGAAGGTCCCGGACATGTGCCCATGCACAAGATTCCGGAGAACATGCAGAGGCAGATAGAGAAGTGCCACAACGCGCCGTTCTACACCCTCGGGCCGCTCGTTACGGACATTGCGCCGGGCTACGACCACATCACCAGCGCCATAGGAGCAGCCCAGATAGGATGGCTCGGCACGGCGATGCTGTGTTATGTAACGCCGAAAGAGCACCTCGCTTTGCCCGATCGCGACGATGTCCGCGTAGGAGTTGTGACATACAAGCTGGCCGCCCACGCTGCCGACCTTGCCAAGCAGCATCCTGGAGCGATGGTTCGTGACAACGCGTTGAGCAAGGCCCGCTATGAGTTCCGCTGGAAAGACCAGTTCAACTTGAGCCTTGACCCGGAGCGTGCGTTGGAGTATTACAAGACGGCCAACCACGTAGGAGGCAAGTATTGCACCATGTGCGGCCCCAACTTCTGCGCAATGCGCATAAGCCAGACCATCAAGGAAGGGGAGTGTGATGTTTAATCATAGAAGTTGAAGAATTTAGAGAAGTTATGGAAGTTATAGCCAAATGCCTTGAAGGCTTATGCAACGCCGGGTAATGGCTTTAACTTCCAAGCCCACGCAGTGGGTGATAACTTCTTTAACTCCTATAAATTCTAACATAAACCGATTAAAAACAAATAACAGAAAATGATTGAAAAGAAAGTTTCACAGGGTATCATCAGTACCTATTTCGAGAAGTTGGAAAGAAATCTCGACCTCGATGTCGCAATCGTTGGCGGCGGCCCGTCGGGCATTGTAGCGGCTTATTATCTTGCAAAGGCCGGCCTTAAGGTGGCGCAGTTTGACCGCAAGCTGTCTCCCGGCGGCGGAATGTGGGGCGGCGCGATGATGTTCAACCAGATTGTTGTTCAGGAAGAAGCCATCAACATAGTAAAAGATTTCGACATAAACTATAAGCCTTACGGTGACGGACTTTATGTTATGGACTCCGTAGAGAGCACGTCGGCACTGCTTTACAAGGCCGTTCACGCCGGAGCGACCATCTTCAACTGCTATTCAGTTGAGGACGTGGTGTTCAAGAACAACATTGTAAGCGGCGTTGTGGTTAACTGGACTCCAGTGCTTCGCGAGGGTCTGCACGTTGACCCGTTGAATATCATGGCGAAATGCGTAATCGACGGCACAGGCCACGACAGCGAAATGTGCAAGACTGTGGCGCGTAAGAACGGCATACGCCTGGCTACCGACACCGGCGACGTTATCGGAGAGCGTTCTCTCGACGTTGTTTCAGGCGAGGAAGAGGTTGTCAACGGCACTAAGGAAATATATCCCGGACTGTACGTCTGCGGCATGGCTGCGTCAGCGGTTAGCGGCACTCCGCGCATGGGACCCATCTTCGGAGGCATGCTTATGTCAGGAAAGAAGGTGGCAGAGCTGATTATTGAGAGGCTTAAATAATGACTTCGTGAAGTTAAAGAATTTAGAGAAGTTATAGAAGTTAAAGCCAAAAGCCTTGCAGGCTACAATCCTTCAATGGTAATGGCTTTAACTTCTATGCCCACGTAGTGGGCGATAACTTCTCTAAATTCTTTAATTCTTAATAAAGAAATATGCTTTGGCTCGTAATAACTTCCCCCGATTTTTTTGACGGCGAGGTGCAGTTCCTTCACCGTTTGTTCGCCCACGGCGTTGACATTGTGCACCTGCGTAAACCCGGAGCGACAGCGGAAGACTGCGCAAGGCTGCTCGACGGACTGTCGGCTGACGACCGCCGACGCATCGTAATACACGATTTCTTTGAGCTTGCACAGCCTTACGGCCTGCGCGGCATACACCTTAACGCGCGCCGCAGCACTGTTCCTGACGGTTGGCAGGGGCACGTCAGCCGTTCGTGCCACTCCCTGGAGGAAGTCAGGCGGTATAAAGACGCTTGCAGTTACGTGTTCCTAAGCCCGATATTCGACAGCGTTTCAAAGCAAGGTTACGCCTCAGCCTTTACGGATAATGCTTTGAAACAAGCGTCACGCGACGGCATTATTGACAATAAAGTTGTGGCCCTCGGTGGCGTAACTCCCGACAAAATCAATTATTTACGACAACTGAACTTCGGCGGAGCGGCCATGCTCGGCTGTGTGAACAACCTTTCAACGTTGTCTGAAAGGGAGCAAACGGAAGCGTTGGAAAGCATCAAAAGTGTGTTTGCCGTGCTTTGACGGCTTTATTGTTGCTCGGGCATTGTTCTTTCCCCGTTGTCTATTTTCTTTATCACCCTGCACGGATTGCCCACGGCCACGCAGTTGTCGGGCACCGAACGGGTGACCACGCTGCCTGCGCCGATGACGCTGTTGCGTCAGATTGTCACTCCGGGCAGCACTACTACGCCGCCTCCCAACCAAGCTCCGTCGCATATTTTCACGGGCTTTGCGTATGTAAGGCAGAACTCACAGTCGTCCGAACCGTCGTCGGGAATGATGCGTTCGGCGTATTTCGTTGAGTGTGTGGCGGTGTATATCTGCACGTTAGAGGCTATGAGCACGTCGTTGCCTATCTCGATGATGTTGTTGTCAACGAAGGTGCAGTTCATGTTGATGATTACGCGGTCGCCTATGAAGATGTTGCGGCCGTATTCGCAGTGGAAGTCTATGTCCAAATGCACGCGCCGTCCCACGCTTCCGAAGAGCTGTTGCATAATGCTCCGTTTCCTCTCCGTGTCCGTATAGTCGGTGTTGTTAAGCTCGCGCGTCAGGCGTTTGGCCCTTGCTGTTATTTCCACAAGTTCCGGGTCGCCGCCGTAGAACGGTTCTCCGGCCAGGCATTTTTCAAGTTCTGTCTTCATATTCGGGTGTTTTTGCTGTTGCAAAAATAGAAATTTATAAGTCTAATAGGACTTATATAATGTTGATTTATGTTAATTTTCGGGGGGGGTAAAAAGCAGATTGGTGTTTCTTTAGCCATGTTTTTACGTGGCATTTTCATACTTTTGCATGGCCAGATGGTGGCTGTCTGTGCGATGGATTATGGCTATAGTGTAAGCCGTTGATAATCAGCGGCTTTGCAAAAGGCCATGAATTGCATTGCAAAAGGTGACCTTTTAGCGTGTAAAAGACGGCCTTTTTGAAGGTAAAAGGTGGCATATTGAATTGAGAGTTGATAATTGAAAATTGATAATTATGATTTGTCTTGCCGGCTGACAGCCTTAAAGGTAATCATAATTCTCCATTATCCATTATAAATTCTCAATTAAAATGTCTGCTCTTTTCAGTCCTCCCGAAGGGAGGGAGCTTGATTACCATTGTTTGCTTGATGGTATTAGGTTTTTTAATTAACTACAATCGAGGTACTCGGTAACTGTCATGCCGCACTCCGATGCGGCATCCAGAAAAGACAAAGAATGATAAATGGCGTTGGCTGTATGCACTGGATGCCGCATCGGAGTGCGGCATGACAATTACCGACAGCTTGGCTGACAGTAGTGTGTTTGCATTGTTGCTTTTCTAAAATAATTCAACCAAACTGCGGATAAACAGTATTTCGGGAAGTAGCTGGTGGCATGCCGTAATGCAGACGACTGTCTAATTATTTTTTCACCGTTGTCTAATTATTGGACATTAAGGTAAAGACGATGAAACGGCGAACTGCCTGACAGTCAGTAAGTTGGCTGTGCTGGTACGGCAGTTGCAATAATATCAGTGTAAAAAACTGCCTCAATGCTGTAACAATTTTACAGGAAACTACGTCTAAAAGAAAGTAAGTAAAAAGTAAAAACTACAGGATGAAAACTAAAAAAAGATTATCCGCCTTGTGCTGCTGCGCCTTTCTGGCGCAGGCGGTGGCGGCCCAGACGGTGACGGGACGCGTCGTTGACGAGGGCGGCCAGCCCCTGCCTTACACCAATGTGGTGGCGCTCTCGCTGCCCGATTCGGCCTTCGTCGCCGGCGTTATGACGCTCGACGACGGCACGTTTACCCTCGACACCAAGGGTGCAGGCCGCCTTTTGCGCTTCTCTTCGCTCGGTTACAAGACGCTATTTGCCGACAGGAAAGAAGACATGGGCACGGTCAGGCTTGCCGCTGTGGCGCAGGTGCTGGGCGAAGTGGTGGTGAAAAGCGACCTTCCCAAGACGCGCCTGAAGGGCGAGGGAATGGTGACGGGCGTGAGCGGAACCATACTTGAGCACGCCGGAACAATAGAGCGGCTGCTTGACCGCATACCTAACGTATCTGCAAGACAGGGCAAAATAGAGGTGTTCGGGCGGGGAACGCCAGAGCTTTACATCAACGGCCGCAAGGTGAGGGACAACTCGGAGCTTGACCGTTTGAGCGCGGACAACATAAAAGATGTGGAGGTTATCACCAATCCCGGTGCTCGTTATGACGCCAGCGTTACGTCGGTCATACGCATCACGACGAAAAAGGCTGTGGGCGAAGGCTTCAGCTTGGACAACCGTTTGTTTGGAGAAATCAACGATTACGGCTACCTCGTGGGCGAAGACAACCTCAACATGAACTACCGCACGGGCGGACTTGACATCGGAACGACGCTCCGCGCATCTAAATGGGCCAGTCCCGACCCGAAGACCATTAAACAAGTCACTTACTTGGAGGACACCTGGCGGCAGCGCAGCGAGATTGACCAGGTGTATAAGAGCGAGAACCTGTATGCGCGCCTGGCCGTAAGCTACATGTTCAACGAAAACCATTCCATAGGCGTAAGTGCCAGCTACCGCCGCACGCCATGGGACAAGCCGAGCGGCTACATGGAATCAACGTTCACGCAGAACGGCACGCTGACCGAGCAGCTTCGCAGCGACTACACAGCCTCCGAGCAGGCCACTACGCTTCAGGGCAACGCCTATTACACGGGCAAGATAGGTCAATGGGGCATCGACTTCAACACCGACTGGATGTACACGAAAAGCAATTCGACGATGAACACCGTCGAGGACTACACCGAAGTGGGGCAGGAGACCGAGCATAACGACGTGACAACTAGCACCGTTCCGCGCAGCAACCTCATCGCTTCGAAGCTTGTCTTTACCGCTCCGCTCTTCGGCGGCAGCCTGTCTTTCGGCGGAGAATACTCTTATTCAACGCGAAAGTCGGTCTATACCGTACTGCCCAAGGGCATTATCGACGACGACCGCAGCCGCACGGAGGAAGGTCTTGCCACGGCGTTTGTTGAGTATGCGCGGCAGTTCGGCCCGGTAAGTGCGCAAGTGGGGCTGCGTTACGAGAACGTAGACTTCGACTATTACGAGGACGGCGCATACGTGGCGGAGCAAAGCCGTGCGTATGGCGACTGGTTTCCGTCGGTCGCCCTCTCGGCGATGTTCGGCAAAGTGGGGCTTCAGCTCGGTTATTCCGCCGACATACGCCGTCCCAGTTACAACCAGCTTCGCAGCAACATAAACTATGACAACCGCTATACCTACGAGGGCGGAAACCCCTTCTTAGTGCCCACAAAATCGCATAATGTGAACTTTGCGGCCTCGTATAAATGGCTGATGTTCAGCGCGGGATACTCCCATATCATTGACCCCATCATAGAACACAGCGAGACTTACAACGACGACCCTGCCGTAGCGTTGTTCCGTCAGGTAAACGGCGAGGCTTACGACAAGGTGTACGCTTCGCTCAACCTGCGCCCCACAATAGGCATCTGGCGGCCTTCCGTCATGCTCGGAGTGCAGAAACAATGGTTTAACATGGCTGTCCACGGCCATAATCCGCTAAACAATGCGTTGGGGATGTTCCGCTTCGACAACACGTTTGACGTAAAACTGTTTGAGATTTCGCTGAACATGAGCTGCAATACGACCGGCTCTGACGAGAACAACTACCTGCGCAAGCCGTCGTTCCGTGCTGACTTGTCGCTCTATAAGTCGTTCCTGAAGGACAAACTGACGCTCTCGTTCTACGTCGCCGACCTGTTCAAGACCGACAAGAGCAGTGTAGTTACGTACTACGGAACGATGCGCGAGTCGATATACGAGCCGAAGGCGATGCGCAACATCAACCTTACCGTGCGCTATAAGTTCAACGTTGGCCGCAGCAAATACAAGGGAACGGGTGCCGGAGCAGGGCAGAAGAACCGCTTGTAAAGTGAAAAATAAACAATGAATAATGAGAAAATGAACAATGAATAATGAAAAATCACAGTTTTTTTAGTGTAAACAGGCTTTTGATTTTTCATTATTCATTGTTCATTTTTCATTATTTTATTATCTTTGCAGAAAGCAAACGCATTTTGATTATGGACAACCCGTATTCTTGTCAGTATGCCGTAAGGCAGGAGGAAGTGCGCGACCGCGAGGCCGTTGAGCGTGTCGTGGAGCTTGCTTTCAGGCAAGTTGCCGAGAGTGACCACACCGAACACGAGCTTGTAGGCCGTCTGCGGCAGTCCCGTTCGTTTGTTCCGCAGCTGTCGCTTGTGGCCGTTGACGGTGCAGGCGGCGTTATAGGGCATGTTCTTATGACAGAAGTCAGCATCGTTTCGGGCGGCTGTCGGCATGTGTCTCTTGCCCTTGCGCCGGTCAGTGTGCTGCCGGAGTGGCAGCGGAAGGGCGTAGGCACGGCGTTGATACGCGAGGTTCACAGCCGCGCTTCGCGGCTTGGCTACGGCTCGGCGGTGGTTCTCGGCCATAAGGATTATTATCCCCGGTTCGGCTACCGGCCTGCAAGCGGCTTCGGAATAAGCTTCCATTTCGATGCTCCCGATGACTGTTGCATGGCCGTAGAGCTGCTTTCTGGTGGCCTGGACGGCATTCATGGCGTAGTGGAATATGACAAGGCGTTCACCGAAACGTAGCGAAATGTTGGCATATTGTTACCAATACGGCGTGTGAAAATCGTTTGAAATACAGTGCTTTTTCTTAATTCTTAACCCTTAATTCTTAATTATTCACTATCCTTGCAAGTAAGGATTGTATTATGAGAAGCAACAATGATAATATCGACAGGCAAAGTCTTGCAAAGGCGAAAGCCTTGTTTGAGACTGGTGAAATCAACAGTATTGAGGTAGGAACGACTGCCGGTTTGTGCCGGATACACCACTGTCTGTTTGGCGGTTTGTATGATTTTGCCGGCAAAATACGCACTTTGAACATCGCCAAAGGCGGCTTCCGCTTTGCCAACTGCATGTTTTTGGATGCCATATTGCCCATTATCGACAATATGCCGGAACGCACTTTTGAGGACATTGTGGCAAAATATGTCGAGATGAACATCGCCCATCCGTTTATGGAAGGTAACGGACGGGTCACGCGGATATGGCTTGACATGATGCTGAAACGCAGCCTTGGCATGGTGGTTGATTGGCAAAAGGTGGACAAAGAGCTTTACCTTCAGGCCATGGAACGCAGTCCGATAAACGACCTTGAGTTGCGTGTGCTGTTGCAACCGGCCTTGACCGACCGTGTTGACGACCGTGAGATAATCTTTAAAGGCATAGAACAGTCTTATTATTATGAAGGCTATCGGGCTGACGAAAATTAGGTTTGTGCCTGCAAACGGCGGTGGTTTACAGCCGGAAAGGCATTTGGCTTTAACTTCTATAACTTCTTTAACTCCTATAACTTCCTGAAAATTATCCATGAAAATACAGTCAAAGATAGGCAATGAGGCGCTTTTACAGCGCGAGAAAACGGCCTTTGTGTGCTCCCGGAAAACGCCTGACGGGCTGGAATACCTCGTTGGCAAGTGGCTGCTCGGCCTTTCGCCGGAGCGCGACTGCGTGATGTGCGGCAACCAGTCGCCCATGGAACGCGCAGTGTTCACTACGCTTTTGCAGCGCGGAATACCCACAATACTCTGCCTGGCGGAGGCTATGCCCACGCTTTTCGGTGACGATGTGCGCACCGCATTGAGTGAAGGCAGCCTGCTTATTGTGACCCATTGCGATGCGAGCGTACACAATGTGACGGCCCGTTCGGCGTTCGACAGGAACGTACTGATGCTCTCTTTGGCGCAGAAAACGGTCGTAGGATGCTGCACCAAGGGCGGAAAACTTGAGCGTGCGCTGGCCGGTTTCGACAACGTTGAGTATCTTGACAACGGTCAGCCGTGGCTGAATGCGCAGGAGGAGAGTGCAACCGGGCCTGTAAAAACCGAGCCGGAGCGCGGCAAGTCAACACGATGGAGCAGGGCGTTGAGACTGAAACGTGGAACAATTTACATGGATTTTATTGACAGTGGGGCGGAAACATACCTGAAAATAACGCACAGCGTGCAGGCCGCAGGCGGCGGATATGACCGCGAAAAGCTGCTTTTCAGCCGTAAGGAGCTTGCCGGATTTATTTCAGCCTTACGCTTTTTGGACGGCAAACTGCGTTCGGGAGAGTCTGTGCCGCAAGGACTTATGGTGGCATCGCTGAGCGGCGA
>ENA-ORSY01002445-ORSY01002445.1-human-gut-metagenome-genome-assembly--contig:-NODE-2445-length-10551-cov-3.460461_pt1 | contig 10551 bp, 9 predicted proteins | sample MGYA00242193_ERZ509160 | MGnify/ENA primary metagenome ERZ509160 (study PRJEB26280, sample SAMEA2338670) | human gut metagenome | biome: human gut; feature: human-associated habitat; material: faeces...
GAAGTAGGAATGAAACATAGAAGTTTGTAACTTTTTATAAGTTTTCAGTAACGGCAAACATGTACTACCCATATTATTTTGATCCAACTTATTTCCTTGTCATCATCGGCGTCATCATCTGCGCCCTTGCATCCGCCAAAGTGAATTCCACTTACGCCAGGTACGATCAGGTTCGCAACCACGCCGGGATCACCGGTGCGATGGCTGCGGAGCAGATCCTCAGGATGGAAGGGATTTATGATGTACAGGTGATGAGAGTAAGTGGAAAACTGACCGATCATTACGATCCGGCGAACCATGTACTGCGGCTTTCAGATTCCACCTACGGTTCGACATCGGTTGCGGCACTTGGAGTTGCAGCACATGAATGTGGACACGCGATCCAGCATGCAAGGCATTATGTACCGCTGACAATACGCGGAGCACTTGTTCCGGTGGCGAATTTTGGATCCGGGATTTCATGGCCGCTGATCATAATGGGATTATTTATCAGAGGAGAAATGTCTACATTGTTTATCAATCTTGGGATCCTGATGTTTTCATTGGCAGTGCTGTTCCAGATCATCACGCTTCCGGTAGAGTTTAATGCATCGGGAAGAGCACTTAAAATCCTGAAAAATTCAGGCATGCTATATGAATCAGAAGTACGTGAGGCAAGAAGTGTTCTTACAGCGGCAGCGCTTACCTATGTGGCGAGTGCAGCATCTGCACTTCTGCAGCTTTTAAGAATACTGATCCTGACAGGAGGAAGAAGAAATGACGACGAATAACCAGGGAGTAGGTACAAGAGAACTTGCACTGATGATTCTGCTGGAAATCGAGCGTGGAGAGAAAAGTCATATCGTGCTCAGACAGGTGCTGGAAAAATATCAGTATCTGTCCAAGCAGGACCGTGCATTTCTGACCAGGCTTGCAGAAGGGACAACAGAGCGGAGGATAGAACTGGACTATATTATCAACCAGTTTTCAAAAGTAAAGACAGAAAAAATGAAACCGGTGATCCGCAATATCCTGCGCTGTGCGGTCTATCAGATCAAATACATGGATCAGGTTCCGGATTCGGCAGCATGCAATGAAGCAGTCAACCTTGCTATCCGGAAAGGCTTTAAGAACCTGCGGGGATTTGTAAATGGGGTACTCAGAAATATCGCGCGAAACATTGATAAGATTGCGTATCCGGAGAATACAGAAGAATTTCTCTCAATAAAGTATTCCATGCCACAATGGATCATCCGTATGTGGGTGAGAGATTATGGAGAAGAGAAGACGAAATACATCCTGGAAGGTTTTTATAAAGAACGTGCAACAACAATCCGGATCAATGGAAATGCAACCACCAAAGAAGAGCTGATCAGAGAGCTGACAGGAGAAGGCATTCAGGTAAAAGAACATCCGCTTCTTGCGTCTGCGCTTCTGATCTCAGGCTATGATTATCTGGCAGCAATCCCGGCGTTCCGGGAAGGAAAATTCCAGGTACAGGATGCAGCTTCGATCATGGTAGCGGAACAGGCAGGAATCAAAGAAGGAGATTACATACTGGATGTGTGCGCGGCACCGGGAGGAAAAGCGCTCCATGCGGCACAGATCCTGAATGGGACAGGTATGGTAGAAGCAAGGGATCTGACAGAGATGAAGGTAGAGCTGATTCGGGAAAATATTTCACGGATGGGATTTGAAAATATCCGTGCAGTGCAGCAGGATGCAACCTGCTTCGATGCGGACTCTGAGGAAAAAGCAGATGTTCTGATCGCGGATCTTCCGTGTTCCGGCCTTGGTGTTCTTGCGAAGAAGACCGATCTGAAGTATAAGATGAACCCGGAGACGGAGACTGAAGTTGCAGCACTTCAGAGAGAGATCCTGGATGCGGTTTGCCGATATGTGAAGCCGGAGGGAACACTGATGTACAGCACCTGTACGATCAGCAGGACAGAGAACGAGGAAAACGCCGGATGGTTTTCCGAAAAACATCCGGAATTTGACCTGGAATGGGAGAAACAGATTTTCCCGTCTGATATAACCGATGGTTTCTATATTGCTAAATTTATCCGGAGGGGCAGATAATGGAAAAAAAAGATATCGCTTCGTATTCATTTGAAGAGTTACAGGAAGAAATGCTGGCGATTGGAGAAAAAGGATTCCGCAGTCGACAGATTTATTCCTGGATCCATGAAAAGCTGGTGGATGATTTTGAAGAAATGACCAATCTTCCAAAAACTTTACGCCAGAAACTGGAAGCAGCATATGAAATACGAAGAGTCGAAATGGAAAAAAGACAGATTTCAAAGATTGACGGGACCAATAAATTCCTGTTTTGTCTGAAAGACGGGAATATGGTAGAAAGTGTTCTGATGAAATATAAACATGGCAATTCGGTATGCATATCCTCGCAGGTTGGCTGCCGGATGGGATGCCGTTTTTGTGCATCAACACTGGACGGGCTGGAACGAAACCTGACACCGTCAGAGATGTTAAGACAGGTTTACCAGATCCAGAAGATCACTGGCGAGAGAGTTTCTAATATTGTGATCATGGGAACCGGAGAACCGCTGGATAATTATGACAATTTTCTGAAATTCATTCACATGGTCAGTGATGAGCACGGACTCAATATCAGCCAGAGAAATATCACGGCGTCTACCTGTGGAATTGTACCGAACATCCGGAGACTTGCAGAAGAAAAGCTGCAGATCACGCTGGCACTTTCCCTGCACGGTTCCAACCAGGAAAAGAGAAGATCGCTGATGCCGGTGGCAAATAAATACGAGCTTCATGAGGTTCTGGAAGCGTGTGATTATTACTTTGAAAAAACCGGACGGAGGATCACCTTTGAGTACAGCCTGGTTCACGGCGTAAACGATACACCGGAGGATGCAAAAGAGCTGATGGGAATCTTAAAAGACAGAAACTGCCATTTAAACCTGATTCCGGTGAACCCGATCAAGGAGAGAAACTACGAAAAACCGGACAAAAAAAGTGCCGAGAATTTCAAAAATAAACTTGAAAAAAACGGGATAAATGTTACTATAAGAAGAGAAATGGGCTCAGATATAGACGGAGCCTGTGGACAGTTACGGCGCAAGACGATGCAAGGAGTATAAAATATGAAAATATTTTCTATGACAGATGTTGGAAGAAAACGTGAAATGAACCAGGATTACGTGTTTGCCACAGATGAGTCATTAGGTACGCTGCCGAATCTTCTGGTAGTAGCCGATGGAATGGGTGGACACAAGGCAGGCGATTTTGCGTCAAAATATACGGTGGAAGTTCTGAAAGAAGAACTGAAGCATACATTAAAGGATGGGCCGGAAGAGATTTTAAAAGATGCGGCTCAGACAGCGAACCACAAGCTGATCGAGAAAGCAGATGAAGACATTAATCTGGAGGGGATGGGAACCACTCTGGTTGCGGCAACTGTGATCGATCATACACTTTATTTTATAAATGTAGGTGACAGCCGTCTGTATCTTCTGAATAAGGATATCAGGCAGCTTTCCAGAGACCATTCCCTGGTAGAAGAGATGGTTCGTCTGGGAGGAATCAATGAGGAAGAGGCAAGACATCATCCAGATAAGAATATCATTACCAGAGCAATTGGAGTAAAAGAGGATGTAGAGGTGGATTTTTATGAATTCAGCCTCAAAAAGGGAGATATCATCCTGATGTGTTCCGATGGACTCAGTAATATGATAGAGGATGAAGAAATTTTTGCGATAGTTAAAGGGGCAAGAGATATCGTAGAAGCCGGTCAGAATCTGATTGACCGGGCGAATGAGAACGGGGGCAATGACAATATCAGTGTTGTTCTTGCAGAACCGTTTTCTGATGAGGTGAGTATATGGTAAAAGACGGGATTTATTTAAGTGGCCGTTATCAGGTTCTGAGCAAGATCGGAGCCGGTGGAATGGCGGATGTATATAAGGCGAAGGACTGTATGCTGAACAGATATGTCGCAGTGAAAGTCCTGAAAAAAGAATACAGGGAAGATGAAAACTTTGTAAAGAAATTCCGGTCAGAAGCACAGGCAGCAGCAGGGCTTCTGAACCCGAATATTGTCAATGTATATGATGTAGGGGAGGATCGAGGACTCTATTATATGGTCATGGAGCTGGTAGAAGGAATCACTCTGAAAGAATATGTGCATAAAAAAGGAAAGCTTTCTTCCAAGGAAGCGATCAGTATTGCAATTCAGATGTGTACCGGTATTGAGGCAGCTCACAATCATCACATCATACACAGAGATATCAAACCGCAGAATATTATCATTTCCAAAGAAGGAAAGGTAAAGGTTACGGATTTTGGTATTGCAAAGGCGACAACATCGCAGACAGTCAGCACCAGTGCAATGGGATCGGTACACTATGTATCTCCGGAGCAGGCACGGGGTGGCTATTGTGATGAGAAGAGTGATATCTATTCTGCAGGTATCACCATGTATGAGATGGTGACCGGAAGGGTTCCTTTCGATGGCGATTCTACTGTTTCGGTTGCAATGAAGCATTTACAGGAGAATATTACCCCGCCTTCTGAGTATGCACCGGATTTATATCCGGCGCTGGAGAAGATTATTCTCAAGTGTACACAGAAGAGCGCGGAAAGACGTTACCAGAGTGCCGGAGAACTGATCCAGGATCTGAAGAGGGCGTTGGTCGATCCGAGTGGCGAATTTGTAGATATGGTTCCGATCCGGAGTATGGGAGATACGGTGATGATCTCGCCGGAGCGGATGGCACGTATGAAAAAGCGTCAGGGCGATGGTTATGATGACGAAGAGTATGATGATGGCTATGACGATGAAGAATATGACGAAAATGATGACTATGATGAGGATGACGAAGAGGATAATTATAACGGGGGCAGACGCGGTAACAGTAAAAATGGCGTAGATCCGAAGATGAACAAGATGATGAAGATCCTCATGGTTGCAGTTGCAGTGATCGTTGCATTTGCGCTGATTTTCCTGATCGGCAAAGCAGCAGGTGTGTTCGGTAAGCGTTCAGACAGTCAGATTTCAGTTTCCAATGAGATTGAAGTGCCAAATCTGGTCGGACAGCCGCAGAATGTTGCAGAGACGATGTGCGAAAAGAAGCAGCTGAAGCTGGAAGTAGAATCCGAGAAAGCATCAGATAAGGCAGCAGGTACGATTATTGAGCAGAAGACAAAAGCAGGAAAGAAAGTCAAGAAAAATACGGTGATCAAGGTTGTAATAAGTTCAGGACCGGAAAAGATCATGATCCAGAGTGTAGAGGGAATGAATGAAGATGCAGCCAAGAAAGCACTGATCAAACAGGGCTTTACGAGCAAGAACATTACTGTTACCAGTGAATACAGCAGTGATGTTGAAAGTGGAAAAGCAACAAGGACTGATCCGGCAGAGGGAACAGAGGTATCTGCTGACTCTAAAATCACACTGTATATCAGTAAAGGTGAAAAACAGCCGGATAAGGTGTCAGTTCCGCCAATTGTGGGAATGTATGTAAATGATGCGGTATCTACACTGAGTGCAAGCAGACTGTCCGATGGCGGAACGAGCAGTGAAGAATATTCAGATGATTATGCAGAAGGTATGATTATCCGTCAGAGCACAGATGCCGGAACGAAGGTGGCTGAAGGAACAAGTGTGAGTTATGTTGTCAGCAAAGGACCAAAGCCTGCAGATCAGGTGAAGGTACCAACTCTGACAGGAAAGACACTTGGAGATGCGATTTCAGCACTGAATGCCAGAAATCTGACTTATACAGAAGTTGATATTGACAGTGCAGAACCATCTGGAAAAGTTGTAAAAGTTGATCCGGGAGAAGGTACATCGGTAGATGTAGGAACTGCGATCACACTGTATGTAAGCAATGGCTCACAGGCAAGCAGTGGATCCGACAGTAACAATTCGGGTAGCAATAATTCCGGTAACAACTCAAATAACGGCAACAATACAGGAAATTAAAAGGACTGTTTTATGCAGGGAAGAATTATAAAAGGGATTGCAGGATTCTACTACGTTTATGACGTAGTAGAATCTGTCATTTATGAATGTAAAGCAAAAGGAATTTTCCGTAAGGAGAAGATTAAACCACTGGTCGGAGATCTGGTAGAATATGAGATCTTAGATGCAGAAGAGAAGACCGGTAATATCATCCGGATCCTTCCAAGGAAGAATGAACTGATCAGACCGGCAGTGGCAAATATTGATCAGGCACTGGTTGTATTTGCAGTGAAGAAGCCGGATCCGCATTTTAATCTGCTGGATAGGTTTCTGGTTATGATGGAGCGGCAGGAGATTCCGGTTATTATCTGTTTCAACAAGAAGGATATTGCAGATGAGCCGGAAATCGAGTCTCTGGAGAAGACTTATGAGGCTTGTGGGTACCGTGTGATCTTTGCAAGTGCCAGAGAAGGAGAAAATATTCTGGAGATTAAAGAGGCACTAAAAGGAAAGACAACAACTGTTGCCGGACCTTCAGGAGTTGGAAAATCCTCTCTGATCAACTGTCTTCAGGAAAATGTCAATATGGAGACCGGAAGTATCAGCAGAAAGATCGAGCGGGGAAAACATACTACCCGCCATTCAGAACTGATCCCGATCGACGAGGATTCCTATATCATGGATACACCGGGATTTTCGTCACTGTATACCAATGATTTTGGCAAGGAAGAATTGAAATATTATTTTCCGGAGTTTGATCAGTATCAGGGAGGCTGCAGGTTTCAGGGGTGTAATCACATCAGTGAACCGGGGTGTCTGGTAAAAGAGGCTCTGGAAGAGGGAAAAGTGCATCAGGTGCGGTATGAAGATTATTGTGAGATGTATCGGGAACTGGAACAGAAGGAAAAAAGGAGGTACTAAACTAAAATGGAATATAAATTATCACCATCTATTTTATCGGCAGATTTTTGTAATCTGGAAGAAGGTATCCGCCAGACAGAGGAAAATGGAGCGGTATATTTACATTTTGATGTGATGGATGGCGTGTTTGTACCGAGTATTTCTTTTGGAATGCCTGTGCTTGCATCAATCAAACCGGCGGTAAAGCAGGTGATAGATACGCATCTGATGATTACGGAACCAATCCGTTATGTGGAAGCATTTGCAGAGGCAGGAGCGGATATTCTTACTGTACATTATGAAGCATGCAAGGATATACGTGCGACTCTGGACAAGATCAAAGCGTGTGGCATGAAGACAGGACTGGCAATTTCACCGGATACACCGGTGGAGGTCCTGAAGGAATTTCTTGGTGAAGTGGATATGTTCCTTGTGATGACAGTCCATCCGGGATTTGGCGGACAAAAGCTGATTTTTGAGATGCTGGATAAGGTCAGAACACTTAGGGCAATGCTGAATGAACGTGGACTTGAGACTGATATTCAGGTTGACGGAGGAATTTATGCATTCAATGTGAAAGAAGCACTGGATGCGGGAGCAAATGTGATTGTTGCGGGATCAGCTGTATTCAAAGGGAATGCAGGAGAAAACACAAGAGAATTGATGGAGATTTTAAAGAATTATGAGTAAGACAGTCATTATCAGTGGGGGAATGCTTGACGAGGGATTTGCAGAGAAGGTTCTTGAAGCAAATCCGGAGGCTTATATTATCGCAGTAGATAAGGGGCTTGAGTATCTGTATAACCATAAGATTGAGCCTCAGTATATTGTTGGGGATTTTGACAGTATTGATCCAAAGGTGATTGATTATTATCGCAAGGAGACGAATATTCCGATCCGGGAATATAATCCGGTTAAGGATGCGACGGATACAGAGATTGCTCTTCGGCTGGGAATTACACTGGGAAGCAAAGAGATGATCCTTCTTGGGGCAACCGGTGGAAGAATCGATCATTTGTGGGCGAATGTCCAGACACTTAGTGTGGCATGTGATGCCGGAGTAAATGCCTGCATTCTGGATGAGAAAAATAAAATCTGGGTAACGAATAAATCCTGTGTGCTGAAAAAGTCAGAAGCATACGGACCATATCTTTCTGTATTTTCTTTGGAAGGCGAGATTTATGATTTCAGTTTGGAGGGTACGAAATGGCCGCTCAATCATCATGATCTGATGCCGTGCGACAGTCTGACGGTGAGCAACCAGTTTGTGGATGATGAAGTGAAGATCAGTTTTGTAAATGGTCGGATTGTTATTATGGAAACGAAAGACTGATAAGAGATGTATAAGAAGAGAAAAGCCAGATATCATTCGAAAATGGTATCTGGTTTTTTGCGTAAAAGATACTAGGTGTCTGAGATGAGTACTTTTTTGATTATAAAGCCGGATTTTGAAAAAATCACGAATCTGAAAAAGGGTTGGACACAATCCGGCAACATGCTGCAGGGAGTGCATCCGAAAGTGGCATAAAATGCAGTCGGGCAAGGAACTAAGTCAGGCGCTTATGGAGCGTCATCCTCTTTTGGAGGGGAAACTGGATTTATGATATTGTGGATTTTAGAACTTGTTTCTTATCTTTCGGTACTCTCTTGGGGAATATCCTTTCAGCTTGTGGAAAAGCCGGCTGAAATAAAGCTGATTATCATACCCAACGATTTTAGAAATTTCATTGATGGAATAGGTTGTTGTTTCAAGTAACATCTGGGCATTGTTAATTCGGATTCCCACAATAAACTGCATTGGTGTAGAACCTGTGTATTTTTTGAAGTTTCGGATAAACCAGCTGACACTCATTCCACGTGAGGCAGCATAATCATCTATGCTAATATTCTGGTTATAATTTTCACTGAAAAAGGTAACTGCGTTATCCATCTCGTGATCCAGGTATTCATTTTTCGAGATATGTTCCCTGGTCAGTTCCCGATGAAAGATGATAAGAAGATGACGGAGCAGAAGGACAAGCATTTCCTCATAATTATCTTGGCAACGCTGAAGCTCGATGATAATACGCTTGAAAATTTGTTCGTATTCCATAGAGGTTCCGACCTGAAATACACGCTCTTTATCCGGAAATCCATATTGCCGTAGGATATTTTTTACATTGTTGCCTGTAAAATGAATCCAGTATACTTCTGTCTTATCTTTTCCATAATATTCATATTTCTGAAGTTCCTTCGGTCTGTACAGTACAATATTACCGGCGGGGACAATCGTTTCGTTATCCACATTGTCAAAATGAAAATGCCCACAACCAGCAGTGATATAGATAATCTGATAATCCAGACGACCCCTTGGACGGTAGGTCGGAAGTTTGGGATGTCTGGAAAGACGGTAAGTACCGCAACTTCCTACAACCAGTGGGCGACTTTTGTCTTTGAAATCCATATGGGAGTGGTTTAAATAACCGGTATTCATATACATATGGTAGCACCTCTTTTCCTTTTTTGTTATTGTATCATTTAGTGCATATTTTGTCTAATCCAATTCATAGACATGTTTTGCAGATTAGGATAAGATATATATAGCAAAACAGAGAAGAGTAAACATAAAAGTAAAAGACAAGGTTTGCTGTGGAAAAACAAAGTGCAAAAAAATGTATATGTATTAAAGGAGAGTTATTTATGATTGTACCACGTTATTATGAGGATTTAAGCGTACTGCATGAAAATACAATGCCAGCCAGAGCCTATTTTATTCCGGCATCCAAAAGAATGGATAACCTGGTGGAGCACAGGGAAGAGTCAGACCGAATGCAGTTATTGAACGGAACTTGGAAGTTCCAGTATTTTAACAGTATCTATGATGTTCAGGAACCCTTCTTTGAGAAAGATTATGATACAGAAAATTTTGATGAGATTCAGGTTCCGAGTGTATGGCAGATGGCAGGATATGGTACACATCAGTATACAAACATCAGGTATCCGTTCCCATTTGATCCACCGTATGTACCACAGGATATTCCATGTGGAACATATGCACATGTTGACAGTAAGGAATATTTGGCTGGACTTTTTAAAGCAATGTATGATGAATTGCCGGTTCATAAATCAAACAACAAAATAAGGAAATTTTGATAAAGCATTCACCCGGAATGGGTGAGTATTTTTGGGTTTCAGGTATTCAAATAACCGAAAAAAATCAGGTTATTGCTGAAGCGTATAGATTCATTAGTGGAGTAATACAATATATTAAGAAGCAAAATAATAATCCAAAACATAAAAGGTACTTGAAAATTTAGTAGAAAACATATTGACTTTGTGAATGAAATTGGGTAATATATGCACATAGAACAAAAACTTTCGAGGTTTTTATCAGAAATGGTGCTTGCACCAAGTCTGGGTTTGAAAAAAGTCCGTTACAATATGCAGAGGTGTTATGTATATTGTAATGGGCTTTTTTGTATTATATTCTAGAAAAATCAGGAGGTGTGTATGGTAATAGGAATTATAGAAGATGACAATTTGTTGAGAAAAGCTTTGGATACATCTTTGAAAAATCAAGGTTATACAACGATTCTTGCTGGTTCAAGAAAAGAAGCAATTAAAAATATAGATAGATCTGTAGATTTGTTGATCGTAGATATTGGATTACCGGATGGAGATGGAATAAATCTATATCAAGAGCTTCAAAAAAATGGAAGAATCCCAGCAATTTTTTTAACTGCAAAAGATGA
>ENA-ORSY01002453-ORSY01002453.1-human-gut-metagenome-genome-assembly--contig:-NODE-2453-length-10513-cov-2.854561_pt1 | contig 10513 bp, 9 predicted proteins | sample MGYA00242193_ERZ509160 | MGnify/ENA primary metagenome ERZ509160 (study PRJEB26280, sample SAMEA2338670) | human gut metagenome | biome: human gut; feature: human-associated habitat; material: faeces...
ATATGGAATCATCTGGAAGAACTGATAGGGGATGGCAATGCCGGAGACCTGAAGACGGATCTGCAGCGCGTCGCAGAAGCCGAAGAACAGGCATGCCAGCAAAATGCCGCCCGCGTTCCATCTGCCGAAGATCACCGCTGCCAGCGCGATGAAGCCGCGCCCGGCGACAATGCCGTCGGTGTAGGTGCTCGAGTAGCAGGTGGTGAGGTAAGCGCCGCCGATGCCGGCAAGCGCGCCGCAGATCACGCAGGAAAGATACTTGATACCGATGACGTGGATGCCGAGCGTCGCTGCCGCCTGCGGATGCTCGCCGACGGATTTGTAGCTCAGACCTGCGCGGGTCCGGGCAAAGAAGACGGCAGTAAAGGCGACGAACAGCAGCGTCAGATACACCATCGGACTCTGGTCAAACAGCAGCGCGCCGATCACAGGGATGTCCTTGAGACCCGGAATGGCAACCGAGGACATGGTAACGATCTGCTTGAGGTCGGAGCCCGTGCCAAAATACACGCGGTAGATAAACGACGCGAGCGCGGGCGCGAAAATATTGATGGCCATGCCGTAGACCGTGTGGTTCGCGCAGAGGGTGATGGTCGAAAACGCGTAGATCATATTGACCGCGATACCGGCAAGCGCACCGCACAGAAGCCCCAGCCAGTTGGAGCCCGTGATGTAGCACACCAAGAAGCCCACCAGCGCGCCGATGGAGGCAAGACCCTCCAGACCGATATTGACCATACCGGCTCTCTGCCCGTACAGCTCGGCGAGCGAAATGAGCAGCACCGGAATTGCCAGACGAACGGTTGCAAGCAGCAGACTCGAAATCCAATCCATTATGCCGCACCTTCCTTTCTCTTGCCGAAGACGCGGCTTTTCCACGCCTCAAATTCCGGAAGCTTCGTCAGCGCCATACCGGCGACCGAGAAGACGATCACAAGCGCCTGAATGATATCCGACACGCTGGTCGGAACGCCGGTCGCCGCCTGCATGGTCGTCGAGCCTACGCGCAGAACCGCGAAGAACAGCGCAACGACCATCGTGGCAATCGGATGCAGCTGACCGATCAGCGCCATTGCCACGCCGTCGAAGCCGTAGCCCGCGCCGAAGCCGTTGATTAACCGGAACTGGGTGCCGAGAAGCTCTGCGCTGCCGCCTAGACCCGCAATCGCGCCGGAGACGATGAAGCTTGCCAGCATGTAGCGCCCGACGGGGATGCCGTTAAACCGGCTTGCTGTCATGTTGTAGCCGACCGCGCGCAGCCGGAAGCCGGCGTTGGTCCAGAACAGCACATAGTAAAGAAGCAGACCCACCGCAATCGCGATGACAAGACCCCATGTAAAGCGCATGCCGGAGATGATACGCGGCAGATGCACCGCTTCGTTGATGGCAGGCGTCTGGGGGACGGAGGCGTCGCGAATCCAGCTGGTGTAGATGACGCCCATGAGAAGCGTCGCCACATAGTTGAGCATGATGGAGATGATCATTTCGTTCTGCCCGCGCGTGATCTTGAGAACGCCCGGAATCATGCCCCAGATGCCGCCGGCAAGCGCACCGGCAAGCAGCGCCAGAACGATGCCCGCAACGCCGGTCAGACCGGTGAAGTAGCAGGTGAGAAACGCTGCCATCGAGCCCATCAGGAACTGCCCCTCGCCGCCGAGGTTAAATACGCCGCATTTATACGCGAAGCACGCGCAAAGAGCGGTGAACATGAGAGGCGTCGCCTTGGTCAGCGTCGTGCCGATGCCGGCTTTTGAGCCGAACGCGCCCTGAAACAGGAATTTGACTGACTGGAACGGGTCTGCGCCCAGCGCTGCCATGATGATACCGCCAATGAGGAAGGCAAGCAGAATCGACAGCAGCGGCACCAGAAACGCGCCAAACGCTTTTTTCAGTTTTTCCATACTGCGTCCTCCTCTCACTTACCGGTCATGGCAAGGCTGATTTCTTCCACCGGCGGGTTCTTGCCGGAGAATTCGCCCATAATTTCGCCCTCAAAGCAGACGACAATGCGGTCGGACATCTCGAGAATTTCATCGAAGTCCGCGCTGATCAGCAAAATGCCCACGCCCCGGGCGCGCGCGCCGATCATCTGCTCATGGACAAAGCTCGTCGCGCCAATATCCAGACCTCTCGTCGGGTGCGCCATGACGAGCAGCGCCGGATCGTTTTCCAGCTCGCGCGCGAGAATGACCTTCTGCTGGTTGCCGCCGGAAAGCGAGCGTACGCTCTGCGAGACAGATGTGCAGCGCACGTCGTATTTTTCTGCCATCCGTCTGGCGTAGTCGTTAATTGCGCGCTTTTTGAGCAGAAGCCCGTGTCCCTTGCTGAAGCGCGCGTCGTCCGCGTCTTTGAGCACGAGGTTTTCCGCAATTGACATGTCGCCGATCAGACCCTGCAGGTTCCGGTCCTCCGGCACGTGGCAAACGCCGTGTTCGATAAAGCCGTTGGGATCGAAGACTGCTACACGCTTTCCCTTGAGATGGACCTCACCTGCGTCCGGCGCAAGAACGCCGGTAATGAGCTGCGCCAGCTGCGTCTGCCCGTTTCCGTCGACGCCTGCGACGCCGACAATTTCGCCTGCGTGGATTTTGAGCGACAGATCGTTCAAGCCGCTGTGCTTCGAGGCTTTGTTGTAGTCCACATGGTCGAGCTCTGCGACGACCTCCGCGCCGCTGGCATCGATCTTTTCATACTGCGACTCGGTCAGCTCCTTGCCGATCATCATGTTGGCAAGCTTCTGCCCGTCGGTGTCCGCCCGGTTCACGGTGCCGACGATCTTGCCGAGGCGCAGGATGGTGATGCGGTCGGAGATGCGCAGCACCTCGCGCATTTTGTGACTGATGAAGATGATGGATTTTCCTTCGCCGATGAGCTTGTGCATGATGGCAAACAGACCCTCGACCTCGATGTCGGTCAGCGCTGCCGACGGCTCGTCGAGAATCAGAAGCTCTGCGCCGTGGTACAGCGCTTTGAGAATTTCGGTTCTCTGCTGCTCGCCGACGGAAATATCCGTGATAAGCTTGTCGAGCTGCACGTCGAGGCCGTATTTTTCGGACAGCGCCTCAATTTCCTTCCGGCGCGCGGCGCGGTCGATGAAGACACCCTTTGCGTGCTTGTCGCCGAGGATGATGTTGTCGAAGACCGTCATAGCCTCGACCAGCATGAAGTGCTGATGCACCATGCCGATGCCGAGCTTGACCGCCTGACTGGGGGAGTCGATGCGGACCTCCTGACCGTTCAGAAAGATTTTTCCTTCTGTCGGCTGGTAGAGACCGATCAGGATGTTCATAAGCGTCGATTTGCCCGCGCCGTTTTCGCCGAGCAGGGTATGCACCTCGCCCTTCGCCACGGAAAAATTGACGTCATGATTGGCATAGAAATTGCCGAAGCGTTTGCTGATGTGCTCCATACGAAGCAGTTCTTCCAATCGTCCCACTCTCCTTTTGCTGAAGTATGCCCGCGCCCATCGGAAGCGGCAAGCCGGTGAGATGCGCCGCCGGGTTCTATCACTTTTACTATACACGATAACCCGTCATTTTTCAAAATATTTTTTGTTCAAGCTATCTGTTTTTTGATATGGGACACATGGCTCAGAACAGATCGAGGGTATTGTCCAGATACAGTGCCTCGCGCACGTGCAGATGATATTCCGGCTTTGTCAGATAATGGAGCAGAAACTCCAGCAAAAGAGCGTTTCCGAGCCCGCGTCCTTCGATTTTGAATTGAGAAAAGCCCATGGGAAGATATGTGGTCTGAATGTCCTGCACGCCGATGAAGCCGGGACCTTCCATCGCGCGGGAGAAGCGGTAGCCGTTTGCCGCTTCCTGGGCGGTGCAGCGATGCTCCGGTCCGGGTGCTCCGAGATTTTTCCGGCTGACCGCTTCATAGCAGGCGCGCCGCTCCATACAGCCGGACCAGCAGCCCTCGTTGCAGAGAAACTCCGTCTTATCCTTGAGCGTCTGCGGCAGTGCCTGCAGCTGCGCAAACGACCGGTTCAGACGGAAATCCGGCACGACATAGGAAAAGTCGTCTCGTTCCAGCTCCTGCCGCAGCTGAGAAAACCGGGTCAGAACCTTCGTCGTCGACGAGACAAAATAGAGCCGGGGGTAATGCTTTTTCAGATATGTCAGCAGCAGCTCGGAGTGGACAATCACACCGTTCTGCGGTCCGGCAGAATCAGAAAACGCGCGGCACAGCGCGTTGCATGGATGGTCTATCAGATGCTCGGGGCGCAGAAGGCAGTTGCTGAACGTCAGCCGGGCAGAGATGCCAAAGTCTTGCATCAGCGCCAGTACCTCCTGCGCGCCCGCAGTGCCGGAACCGACGCGCCCGCCGCCCCAGATGCAGCCTTCCGGTGCGCCGTAGATGGAAGCAATCTCGCACCAATCGTAAAAATACGCCCGGTGCGCCCGGTAAAGCGGCAGAAATGCGTGGTAGAACTTGTAAAATTCAAATAAGCCCGGCAGATGAAAGTGCGCTGCCGGTTTGCGCATGGGCGATTCCTGTATGTTCGTCATGCTGTGTTAATCCGCAGAGTCCGCGCCGGACATCTGCTGCTGATAGCCGGTTCCCCAGGCAACCATGGAGTCGAGAATCGGTCTCAAGCTGTAGCCGGTCGGAGTCAGCGTGTATTCCACGCGCGGGGGGACCTCGGCGTAGACCCTGCGTGTGAGAAGACCCTTTGCCTCCATGTCGCGCAGCTGCGCGGTCAGTACCTTCTGCGTGACGTGCCCGATGGAATTTTTGAGTTCTCCGAAGCGCTTCGTGCCGTCCATCAGATCGCGCAGAATCAAAACCTTCCATTTGTCGCCGATCAGCATCAGCGTTGTTTCTACCGGGCATGCGGGCAATTCCATCGAAAAACCTCCAATCGAATCCTTTTGGTAACTACAGCACAATATTTTGCCTACCTTACGAACGCACCTGTTTGGATTATTGTAATGCCAACGATGAGGAAACGCAACAAATCCTTTGCATATTTGATTGGAGGCTATCAAAAAGAAGGTGGCAGTTGTTCGTGCAAACGGAAAGGCGGGATTTGATAAGCACCGCCTGTTCTACACGCAAAGAGACTATGGGCTGTTCCAGTGTTCAACGCCGTGCGGCCAGGAAACCTTTGATAATGAAGCTGTAATCGGCGAAATGGTCGAGCGGCAGGAGAATAGGAAAGTTCCTGCAGAACTGCTGCCCGTCTGCCCGCGCTGCGGAAGCCCTCTGACGATGAATCTGCGCTGCGACGACCGCTTTGTCGAAGACGCGTGCTGGCATCGGGCAGCTGAACGGTACGAAAGCTTCCTCCGCACCCGCGCAGGGCAGAGAATGCTGTTTCTGGAGCTGGGCGTCGGGTATAACACCCCCGGCATCATCAAATATCCCTTCTGGCGCATGACGGCGCGCAATCCGAAGGCGACCTATGCCTGCATCAACCTTGGCGAGGTCGGAGCCCCGCCGGAAATCGAGGACCGGTCGATTCTTCTTTCCGAGGACATCGGCGCTGCGCTGCAGGCGCTGCGCGAGGCGTGATGTCTGCGCGTCAAGACCAAAATTGCCGGCGTATGCGCGTCGTTTGCAGCAATTGACTTCCGACAGGTTCGCGCTTATAATTCGAACAGAAGAACATTGCGGAAGGAGCATTCCAAATGATGAACATCGAACGCAAACCCTTTGGAAAGACGGCGCGCGGCGAGGCTGTGACGCTTTTTGAAATCCGGACGCCGGAGTTGACCGCGCGGATTCTGGACTACGGTGCGACGGTGCAGGCGCTGCTGGTGCCGGATAAGAACGGAAAGCCGGTCGACGTCGTCCTCGGACACGACACGATCGAGGGCTACGAGACGCACGACGGCTATCTCGGCGCGTGCGTCGGGCGCGTTGCAAACCGGCTGGGCGGCGCGCAGTTTACGCTGAACGGCAAAACCTATATTCTGGCGAAGAACGACGGCAAGAACCACCTGCACGGCGGTCTGCGCGGCTTTGACAAGTATGTCTGGGACGCGGAGGTGCTGGAAGACGGCGTGAAATTTTCCCGCGTTTCGCTGGACGGCGAGGAGGGCTACCCCGGCACGCTGCGCGTGAGCGTAAGCTACCGCGTGGCAAACGGCGCGCTGACCATCACCTATGATGCCGTGAGCGATCAGGACACACTCTGCAATCTTACGAACCACAGCTATTTTAACCTGAACGGCGGCGGCACGGCACTTTCCCATACGCTGCAGATCCATGCCGACCGCTTCACCGAAAACAGCGACCAGTGCATGCCGACGGGTAAAATTCTGCCGGTTGACGGGACGCCGTTTGACTTCCGTGCGCCGAAGCCGGTCGGGCGCGATATCGGGCAGGACGATGTGCAGCTTCGAAACTGCGGCGGCTACGACCACAATTTCTGTCTGGCAGATACCGGAGCGCTTTTGCCGGCAGCGGTTCTCTCCAGCGCGGAAAGCGGCGTTACGATGCGCGTTTCGACGACAATGCCCGGCGTGCAGCTCTATGCGGCAAACTTCCTCGGACCCTGGACGGGCAAGGGCGGCGCGATGTATGAAAAGCGCGATGCGGTGTGCCTTGAGACGCAGTTCTATCCGAACGCGATGCAGTGTGAGGCGTTCCGCAAGCCGGTCCTCAAAGCAGGCGAGCGATACCATCAGGTCACGGTGTATGCCTTTTCCAACAAATAAACAGATGAAATGAAGAAATCGCCGCAGTACGCTTGATCGTACTGCGGCGATGGTTATATGCGGAAAAACTTGTCGAAGACCACGTCGGCGGCAGAGAGCGTGCCGACATTCGGGTCCTGACTGGACGGATAGATTCGGATACTGTCCGTGCTGCCGAAAAGTGCTTTGGCGGAAATTTCCTGCCGCAGATGCGCGGCAAGCAGTTCGTAGCGGTAGCAGACATCCCCCGAAAGATAGATGGTGTCGACCGGGATGAGGTTCAGAAGGTTAATCAGACCTGCCGACAGATACAGCGCCTCCTGATAAACCAGCCGCTGCGCCTCTGGGCTTTGCTCGGCGCTGTCGGCAAGCTCCCGCCAGCTGGAAAACGACGAGCCTTCCAGAAGCGCGGGAATGGAAGCGTAGGTTTCCAGACACCCCCGGTTGCCGCAGGCGCACTGCCTGCCGTCGAAGCGGATGGTGGTATGACCGACCTCGCCGGTAAAATACCGGGAGTTGCCGACCAGCTCGCCGCCGGACATGATGGCGGCGCCGATGCCGATGTCGACGAAGACGAGCATGAAATTCCGGCTGTGCCCCATTTCCAGCTGATGCAGCGCCAGTGCGCAGACGTCATGTTCCAGATAGGCAGGAAGATCGAGCGCCTGAGACAAAATTGCGCTGATTTCCACGCCGTGCCACCGGTCAAACTGCGGCGGATTGAGGATTTTTCCGCCCTCGCAGTCCAGAGGACCCGGAGAACTGATGCCGATGCCGAGAATTTTGCTTTTGTCCACGCTCTGCGCCATGCGCCGAAGCGCTTCGATGATCAGGTCCAGCAGTCCGTCCTGGTCGGGGAAGGCACGAAATTGCAGCAGATGACCGGACATGTCGCAAAGACCGACGCTGCAGCTCTTTCTTGCCAGGTCGACTGCCAGCGCGTAATAGCTGTCTGCACGCACGGCAAGCGGCGTTGCACTGCGTCCGCGCCCGACCGACTGCGGCGGAAGCTCCATGACGATGCCGTCTTTTAAAAGCTCTTCGGCAATCAGACTCGTCGCCGCGCGGCTCAGACCGGTTGCCCGGGCAAGCTCGGCGCGGCTCATGGAGCTGCGGCGCAGCATGCTCAAAACCGCCTTGCGGTTATATTCTTTTGTATAGTCGGCATTTCTCGGTTTTTGCGTCATGTTCTGTCTCACTTTATGATTTGATGGTTCTTATGGCTCTATGCCGCCACGGCAGATCAGAAGCTCCAGCTCGCCTTCGACAATGGCTTCCCCGGCTGCACAGGCGGGAAGGAAGAAATAGTCGCCCTTTTTTAAGGCGTGTGCAAAATCGCCGCAGCGCACTGCGCCTGCACCGGACGATACGATGTGCACGCCCGCACCGGCGTGAAGAACTGCGCTGCCGCCGCAAAGCGTCAGCCGGTCGACCGAGAAGCAGTCGGTGCAATCGGGACCGATGAGGCTTTCATAGCGCATATTGGAGGTTTGCTCCAGAAGCTTCGGCGTCTGCCTGCCGTCTTCCACGACACGCGCGCCGTATCTGGTAAAGTCAAAGCAGCTGTTGGCAATCTTACGGTCAAGCCCCAGATACATTTCATGCTCGCTCAGCAGATGTTCGCCGCACCAATGCTCCGGCTGCACGGTAAAATCAGACGGCTCCTGCGCCTCTAAAAGAAGGCAGCCCGGACCGATGGCATGAATCATGCCTGCCGGAACGAAAAACACATCGCCGGGCTTGACATCCACGCGGTTGACGAACGACGTCATGCAGGTCTTATCCGTCAGGGAAGCGTCGACCGCAGCTTCAAATTCTTCCCGCGTGACCTCGCGCGAGAAGCCGTAGTAGAGGCAGGCGTCCGGGCGCGTGGCAAGCACGACCCAGGACTCGGCTTTGCCGTAGGGGCTGTGAAAGTATTCTCTGGAAAATGCGCGCGTGGGGTGTACCTGCATCGGAAGGCGAATGGCGCTGTCGAGGTACTTGACCAGTACGCCGAGCGTTTTGCGGCTGCCGAGGCAGTCTTCCCGGTGCTCTTCCAGGAGCTTCGTAAATGGAAGATCGGTACCTTCGATCATGGAAATACCCTCGAAAGGACCCTTGCTGACTGCATTCATGGCATGGACTGTCGATGCGACCCACTCTTCCGGATAGAATCCGTCCTCCGGCGCGTCGCCGAGGAAGTCGTGAAACAGTTTGCCGCCGAGATAGACGCGGTAAACGCGGTTGCGGTCAAAAAAGACCGGACGCTGCCAGAGCTGCTTGCCCATAAAAATACCCTCCTATTATATGTGTCGGAAATTACTTTGTCAATCTGCCCGGCAGGCAAGCGCCCAGCGCGCCGCGCCGCACGCCGCTTCTTCTTCGCAGCGCGAAAGCGTCATCGGGCAGGAAAAGACGCGCTCGAAGGCTTTTTGCAGATGCCGGTTCTTTCGCAAACCGTTTCCCGAGCCGATCATTGCCTCCGGCTTTGCGCCGCCGGCGTCCAGAAAGCCCTGATACATCGCAAAAAGCTCCTGCGCCATGCCGTTCATGACGCTGTGCATGAAGTGCACAGGCGTGAAGTTTTCGCAGGAGATTTCTCGGAAGCTTCCGCGAAGCGCCGGATTTTCCCGCGTGCCCTGAAAGAGCGTAGTGGCTTCCGGTGCGTCGGTGATTTCGCCGGTTTCATCCAGCGCGCGTTCCATCGCGCCGTAAAGGCTGATATCCGGTCCGCCTGCGAGCCTGAGCGTCTGGCGGAAGAAATTCTCCAGCAGTGCGTAGCTTCTGCCGCCGCAAAGCGCCGCACCCACAAGAAGATTCCCGCCGCCGGGGTAGGGTCTGGTCTCCAGACCGGGAACCGAAAGATAGCCGGGCGTGAAGACTGCGACCTGACTGCCTGTGCCGACGTTGACAAGAAGCGTGTGCTTCCTGTCGTCCACTGCGCCGAGGAACGCTGCCTGATTGTCTCCGATGGCAGCATAGACCGGAATCTTGAACGTGCCGGTTCCGAGATATGCGTTTTTGGATACCTGCGGCAGAAGGTGGGGAGAAAGTCCGGCTTTTTCTGCCGCGTCTTTGTCAAAGCAGCCGTTTTGCAGATCAAACAGGCCGAGGCTTGCCGCGTTCGAGCCGTCCAGAAGGGGAGAGGTCCTGCCTGCAAGACGCATGGCAACAAAATCCGCGATCGTGCAGAAGCAGGCTGCCGTTTCGGGAACAAGACCGTGGTGGACATTATAATAGTGTGTCGCCAGCCCGTAGCCCGGCGCCGCCGGATAGCCGGTGACGGCAGACAAGTGCGCAGCCCAGCTTTCGGTTTCGTTGAAGGGCAAAGCTGCCCGTTCGTCCTGCCACGTGTAGAGCGGGCTCAGACACCTGCCGTCAGTGTCGAGATATACGATGCCGTGCATCTGACCCGTGACGCCGATGGCGCAAATCTCGGGATGTTCACACACAAGCTCCTGTACGAGGGGCAGCGCCGCAGCATAGATTTCCTCCGCGTTCTGCGTCCGCTCCCAACGCTCACCGGGTAAAAAGGCGGCGTTCTGAACGGTTTTTGCCGCCAAAACGCCGGAATCTGTTTCCAATACCACCGCGCTGAGCGAGGTGGTTCCCAAATCCAGACCGAGCGCTTTCATGTGCGCGCTCCTGTCTGCATCGCGGCAAGCACCGCTTCTTTGGAGGGAATGCTCGGGATACCGCCCGAATGTTCGGTCGAAAGGCTTGCCGCCGTCAGGGCATAGCTTCCGATGTAGGAAAGGTCGTCCTGCGTGAGCTGCTCCGGCGCTTTCCCGAGCTCCAGAAGCCGCGCCACGGCGCTGCCGCCGAAGATATCGCCCGCACCGGTGGTGTCGACCGGATGGACGGCGGGGGCAGGCGCGCGG
>ENA-ORSY01002455-ORSY01002455.1-human-gut-metagenome-genome-assembly--contig:-NODE-2455-length-10511-cov-3.760903_pt1 | contig 10511 bp, 5 predicted proteins | sample MGYA00242193_ERZ509160 | MGnify/ENA primary metagenome ERZ509160 (study PRJEB26280, sample SAMEA2338670) | human gut metagenome | biome: human gut; feature: human-associated habitat; material: faeces...
GATCGAACCGAAAATCGCGGGTCTGCTGTGCTCGGCAATCCTGTCGGACACGCTGATGTTCCGCTCGCCGACGTGTACGCCGCTTGATCGCATGGCTGCAGAAGAGCTGGCGAAAATCGCCGGTCTGGACATCAAGCAGTATGCAACAGAAATGTTCCGTTCCAGCTCGCGTCTGCTCGATCGCTCGATGGATGAGCTGCTCCATATGGATTTCAAGTATTTCCAGGCGCAGAATCAGAAGATTGCGATTTCGCAGGTGACGAGTGTCAGTGAGAACGAGCTGTCCGGCATCCGTGATAAAATGCTCGAGTACATGGAAAGCTGCCTGGCATCGAGCGGTCTGTCCATGCTGTTCGCTATGCTGACCAACATTATCGAGGAAAAGACAGAGCTGCTCTACGTCGGCAAGGGCGCGCAGCAGCTGGTTCGTGCGGCCTTCAAGACCGACTGCGGCGAGCATTCGGTCGTCCTGCCCGGCGTTGTCAGCCGGAAGAAGCAGATGGTGGCGCCGCTTGTCAGAGCCATGGAGCACGACGAGGAAATTGAGTAAGATTTGCAGAGTAAAAGCGGGAGAATCCAAAGGTTTCTCCCGCTTTTTGTGTTTACTTCCGCTTTTGCAGCTGCTCGGAGATGGTTCGTTTCATCGTCTCGGCGTCAAGCGGCTTAGATAGATGCGCGTTCATGCCTGCGGCGAGACACTTCTCGCGGTCCTCCTTGAAGACGTTGGCTGTCATGGCGATAATCGGAATGGTTTTCGCGTCCGGCCGGTCGAGTGCCCGGATAGCTTTTGCAGCCTCCAGACCGTCCATCCCGGGCATCATCACGTCCATGAGAATGGCATCAAAGCTGCCCGGCTCGGAGTCTCGGAAGGCTGCAAGCGCCTGCCTGCCGTTCTGCACCGGCACGGTCTGCACACCGCTGTCGTGTAGCAGAAAGATCGCAATCTCCATGTTGAGCTCGTTATCCTCGGCAACGAGCAGCCGCGTGCCGGCAATATCTGATTGTGTCTGCGGCGAAGCTGCTGCTGCGGTCGCGTCACGGTCGAGTTCAAATGGCAGTACGACGGTAAACCGGCTGCCTTCGCCGAGTTTGCTCTCCACCGAAATGGTGCCGCCCATTTGCTCGACGAGCTGCTGCACGATAGACATGCCGAGTCCGGTGCCCATATAGCTTGAGCGGGAGGACTCGTCCGCCTGCTCAAACGGCTTGAACAGATGGTTTTTGATGAAATCTTCGGACATGCCCAGACCGGTGTCCTCGATGATGAATTGGCAGGTGATCTTCTCGTCCGTCCGTTCGAGCATGTGCATCTGCATGTGGATGGACCCGCCGGGCTTGTTGTATTTCACGCAGTTGGTGAACAGATTCATCAGGATTTTTTTCAGATGCAGCGCACTGCTGCGGACGTAAATGCCGGAAAAATCGTCATGCTCACCGGTGACGGTAAGACCGGCGGCTTCCGCCTGAAACAGCACCGAATTGGTAATGCTGCCACAGACTTCATCCAGATTCATGGATTCGCGCCGCAGAATGACGGTGCCGTTTTCCAGCTGAGCCATATCCAGCACATCGTTCACCAGAGACAGCAGCAGCTGAGAGGACAGCTCGATTTTATGCAGACAGTCGCGCACGCGCGCGTGGTCGTCCTCATTTTTTCGGATGATAGTCAGCATGCCGATGATGCCGTTGATGGGTGTGCGGATATCGTGCGACATGTTGTTCAGGAACGTTGTTTTGGCGGCGTTGGCGGCCTTGGCCTGTACGAGCGCCTCCTGCAGCTCTGTCTGGCTCTGCTGCAGCTTGAGGTTCAGCTCCTGCGCCTGTTTGGCGGACTGCCGGGCCTTGCGGAACAGACCGAACAGCAGCAGAGAGAGCAGGATGAACACAGCAGAGGCAGTGGTCAGGTTGTCCTTGACAAAGTACGCAACGGTGACCTTTTCGGGCGCACTGTCGTACATGGCGAGTGCACCGGTCAGCAGGGAAGAAGGTATGGTTTTGAGCGTTTTGTTCAGGATGGACAGCAAAACCGTATCGCCCTGCCGTACGGCGAACGAGGTCTTGCTCGGCTGTGTGAGGAACACGCGGTACAGCTTTTTGTCCTTCATATAGCGCGGCAGCTGACCGGCACGCGTTACATAGCAGTCCGCACTGCCGGTCCGCATGGCTTTGATTGCGTCATTCGCCGAAGGGTATTCGAGGATTGTCCACTTGGGGTAATTATAGGAAAGGTACTGCTTGAGCGAAAAATCGTTCCCGGGGATGGCAGCGGTGTTTGGCTCAAGCTCATTAAAATGGTTCTTCGTGGTAAGCGCCGCCTGACTGAAGCTCAAGACGGTGTTCGACAGTGCAAGACCGTTCTCTGCGGCGGCACTCGGGTTCTGGCTGGTGTGAAAAATCAGGTCGATCTCATCGTTCTGCAGTGCCTGCAGCTGCTCAAGCTGCGTGTCAAAGCCGTGCAGGTCGAAATGCAAGGCGTTATCCCCCAGACAATTCGTCGCATATACGACATAATCCGTGAGAACACCGGCAACATCACCGGTTTGGATATCAAAGGTGCTGATACCGGTGTCATGATTCAGAAAACCGATGCGGATGGCGCCGTGCTGCCGGAGCCAGTCCCGCTCCTCGGTCGAGAGGATCTCGACCGACTGGGCAGACAGATAGCGCTGATACAGATCATCCTGATAGAACGGCTTGTCGTGTGCAATACGGCGCATGGCATTATCGAGCGCTTCCTTGAGGTCGGGACGGCTTTTGCTGATCACGAAGTAAATATCCGAGCTGCCGAACGAGGTGATCGCGGACAGGCTGTATTCCTGCCACTGGGGGCTCTCGACCGAGATAAAACCGTCGATTTCGCGGCTGGCGATCTTGGCAGCTGCGTCCTCGCTGCTGGTGATGGTCACATGCTCGGTGTGCAGACCGTGGCGTGCCTCCCATTCGCAGAACTGCGTGGTCGGGATGCTTTCGGACAGCATGCCGATGCGCTTGCCGTTCAGGGTGGTCAGATCGGATACGGAAATGTCGGCAGTGGCAAGATTTGCATACAGGTAATATTTTTCCTCGCCCATCGGCAGATCGGAAAACAGCATGGTCTGGGCACGGCCCTCGGCGTAGGATACGCCGGCCATCAGGTCGATTTCGCCCTTTTGCAGCATGTTCAGTGAATCCGGCCAGTTTGCTTCGATGTAATGATAGGTCCAGCCGGTATATGCGGCGACGGACTGCTGATATTCGTAGCCGTAGCCGCTGCGTTCGCCGTTTTCGCAGGTGATGTTGTAGGCGGAATCCGGATACCATGCAACTCGCACGACAGAGGAATCCTGCACAGCGGCGGCTGTGCTCTGCAGCAGCGGCATAAGCAGGCAGAGGCACAGCAGCAGACAGCCGTACCGTTTCAGTCTGGTTGTAATTCTGTTCATATGCCCCTCCGTAAGCCGGAATGCGTCCGGCTTTTCTCTGTAAAAGGAAAAAGATGCACTGCTACATCGGTAATGCATCTGTGCATCTCAAACGAGGCAGCTGGCTGCCATTTTACAGGCCCTGTGAAGCGGGCTTTGCAGTCATTGCGAAAGCGGCTTCTTAGCTTTGCGTCGCAGGCTTTCGCCTGGTTTGCTGAATATTTATTTGTTTATTATATTTTATTATAGGTGAAGAACGACAGAGTTGCAAGAGAAAGACGTAAAATCGACCGTAATTTCAATAGAATGCGGTATTAAAAATTGTTTGATTGATATACAGAATAGAGGGAACCAAATTGCACGGCATCTCGTCTAATCAAGTAACAAGAGAAAATACAGCGGCCGTGCGCCGCACCGCTCAAGAAACGAGGTGTCTGTTATGAAAAAACGATTGTTCCCCCTGTTCCTTGCACTTTTGCTGCTGCTTTCCGCCTGCGGAGCAGGCGTCGGCAATTCGGCATCGGCGGCGCCAGCCGGTGACAGCGGCAGTATGCCGGATGCCGCGAACGGCTGGACCGAGGATGCGTCGGCAGATACTGCTGAGAGCGGTGCGGACTTTTCTGCGGTGAGAAAGAATGCCAAGCTGATTTTGAACGCCAATCTGACGCTCGAAACGCAGGATTTCGACAAAGCCTCTGCAGATATTGAGAAGATGGCAGCGGATGCAGGCGGCTACCTTGAATCGAGCAGTCTTTCCGGCGATGCAGGCAGCCGGCATGCAAGCTATGTCCTGCGTATTCCGCAGGAGAAGTTTGAGGCGTTTTACGAGCAGCTCGGCAGCAGCGTTCATGTGGTGTACAGCTCGCGTTCGAGCGAGGACGTGACCGAACAGTATACCGATATCGAAACCCGTCTGGCAACGCTGACCACCAAGCACGAGCGACTGCTGGCGCTGCTCGATCAGGCGGACAAGATGGAGGATATCATCTCGCTCGAGAACGCGCTGGCCGACTGTGAATACGAGATCGACTCGCTGACCGGCTCTAAGCGCCATTACGATGATCTGGTCGGATTTTCGACCTTCTATGTGGATCTGGAAGAGGTGCAGACGCTGACCGCAACGCCTGAGGGCAGCGGCTTCGGCGCACAGCTTGCGCAGGCGGCTAAGACCGGAACACGCGGTCTGGTTGACGCGGTTCGCGCGCTCATCGTCGGTGTGGTGATGTTCTGGCCGGTGATCCTGCTGGCTGCTGCCGGAGGCAGCACTATTGCGGTCCTGCGCCGTCGGCGCAGGAAGGTGCGCGAAGCCGAGCAGACGGAAATTCCGACAGAAAAAGAAGATCGGTAATACAGGTGCAAAAGGAGCGCAGATGTTTGCAATCTGCGCTCCTTTTGTCGATACTTGTCGATTTACTGCGGCTATGATATACTGATAGTGCTACCGCCCCCATAAAGGTAGAGAAAGGGGGTGTGCACGATGTCTATCATTTTGTCTTTCCTTATTTCTGTTGTGGCGAGTGTAGTTGCATATTACATTTGCAAATGGCTGGACAGAAACAGTAACCGGTAGTCAGCCTGAGGAATAAGCCGCCTCATACCAAACGGCATAGAAAAGCCCCGGTGCTGGAACACCGGGGCTTTTCGCGTGCACGATGTGCACTTTTGTCTTTCCTTGTGTAATCATATTATACCGCATATCAACAGCCAATGCAAGTAGATCCGACTGCGCCGGAAGATATTTCTCTGTCTAAGTGAGGGAATATGCACAATATCATGGACGCTTATTTGGATAGTTTTTATACTATGGTTAAATACATTTGGCTCATTCCTCCAAAGTGTGATATGATTAAATCATTCAGGAGAGAACAAGAAACGGAGAGAAAACCATGAAACGATGGAAAGGGGCGGCATTGCTGCTGCTCTGCACAGTTGCGATGCTGCGGCTGCTGCAGGGATTGGCACAGCCGGAAAAAGAGAATGCCCATGTGCCGGTGCTCGGCATTGTCACCACGGCGGCAGAGGATGACCGGCGCGAAGCGCAGTCCGAAGCGCTTGTACATGCGGCGGAGGAACATGGCTTCAAAGTGCTGGAAATGCCGGTCGAGCGCACGCAGGAGGCACAGATTGAAGCCGTGCGTGCGCTGATCGTGTATCAGGTGGACGCAATCGCATTTACGCCGCTGGTGGAAAGCGGCTGGGACAACGTGCTGCGCGAAGCAAAATCCGCCTCCGTGCCGCTGCTGTCGATAGACCGCGCGATACGTGGCGTGGATGATGTGCCGCTGCAGCATATAGGATTTGATTATGCGTCGCTCGCCGAGCAGGCGGCGGATGCGCTTCTGCAGCAGCGCATGCCGCGGGACGGTGTACTGGAGCTTTACGGCACGGTAAATGCTTCGGACGCAAGAGAGATTGCACGCGGCTGCCGCGCGTCTCTGGAGGAACACGGATTGACCGTAACCTACAGCCTGTGCGGCGACGGAATGCGCTCGCGCGGCTGCGAAATACTGGAGGAGATGGAGGATCATCTGGACGAAATCGGCTACATTTTCGCCCAGAATGACGCGATGGCGCTCGGTGCGGTGGATTATCTGCACAGCCACGGCCGCAAACCGGGCAAGGATGTGCTGATTTGTGCGTTTGGCGGCGGTGCGGAGCTGCGCGCGCTGCAGAAAAAAGGGGAGGTTGCCGTAATCGGTGCGCTGGATGACACCCAGCTGGCCGAGCTGACCGCAGACGCAGCCCAGCAGATTGCGAAGGCACCGTGGAAGCCCTATATCGCTCTGGCGGACACCGCCGTGCTGACGGAGGAGGGAACAGCCGATGCGTAAATCCCATCACAGCCTGCACGGCTTGCTGCGGCGATCGCTGCTGCGCAGTGTGGTCTGCATGATTTTACCGGTGTGCGTGCTGGCAGGTCTGCTGGTTGTGCTGACACAGCGCTATGGCGCGGATATTGCATTGACGACCCGTGCCTCCGAGGTCCGCACTGTGCTGGTGCAGGATCTGCCGGATGAGGTGTGGAACGTGGTTTCCGGCCGTATTTCCTTCGAGGATGGACGGCAGCGGATGCTGATCGACAGTGCTCTGTGGGAACTGAACGATATGCTGGACAGTGCCGGAGAGGACGAGGCACAGTACCTCAACGCGGCGCTGCGCGCCATCCGCACGATCGACAGCTACGTTGATCAGCTGGAAACGCAGATGGACGCCGGTGCCGCAGTCAGCCGCAACGAATCGCTGTACCGCGAGATTCACAGCGTCGGCCATCTGGCGGGCAGCATGCTTGACCGCTATATCGAGAATGAGATCGCCCGCATGGGTCGTTTCAACGCCCGCATTCAGCACGGACTGGGTGCGGCAGCGCTTGCACTCATTGCGCTGGTCGGCGTGATGATCTGGCTGACTATTCGGGCATCTGACAATCTGGAAGGTGCGATCGGCGCGTCTTTGCGGCAGCTGGAGCAGTTTGCCAACCGCATTGCCGCCGGTGAGCTGACCGAGCGCGTCCCGCCGACCGAGATCGACGAGCTGCATCTGCTGACACGCGATCTCAATACAATGGCGGAGCAGCTGGGTGCGCTCATTCATGAGCGGGTCGAGCAGGAAAAGACCATCAAAAAAGCTGAACTGCGGGCGCTGCAGGCGCAGATCACGCCGCATTTCATGTACAATACGCTGGAAACCATCGTCTGGCTGGCCGAAGAGGGCCGCAACAGCGAGGTCGTCGAGATGACGATGGCGTTCACCGGCTTTCTGCGCATCTCGCTCAGCCGCGGCGCGGATTACATAACGGTCGAGCGCGAGGAACAGCACGTTGCAAACTATCTGCAGATTCAGTCGGTGCGGTACGGTAGCATCATGCGGTATACGATTGATATTGATCCCGCGCTGCATGAGCGGTATATGCTGAAAATCGTGCTGCAGCCGCTGGTTGAAAACGCGATTTATCACGGCATTAAGCGCAGGCGCGGCAGAGGACAGATTACCGTGACCGGCCGCAGGCAGGCAGGCGGCATGTACTTCGCCGTGGAGGACAACGGCATGGGCATGACACCCGAGCGTCTTGCCGAGGTACGGGCCTCGCTGCAAAACGGCGCACCGCTTGACCCGGACGGCAAGGGCGGCTACGGTCTGCGCAATGTGGAACAGCGTCTGCGGCTGTATTACGGCTGCGGACTGACGATCGAGAGTGAATACCGGCACGGCACACGCATCAGCTTCACCGTACCGGACGAACAGGAGGGGAAAACGCTATGATGCGTGTATTTATTGCGGATGATGAGGAGATCATCCGGGATGGCATCCGCAACTGCATTGAAAAGGAGCAGGAGCGCTTTTTGTTTGCAGGTGAAGCGCCGGACGGCGAAATGGCACTGCCTATGCTGATGGAAATGAAGCCGGATGTGCTCATTACGGACATCCGCATGCCGTTTATGGATGGTCTGGAGCTGGCAAAGGTTGTGCGGCGCACCATGCCGTGGCTGCGTATTGTGTTCCTCAGCGGACACGATGAATTTGAGTATGCACAGAAGGCGGTTTCGCTGCACGCGGACGCGTATCTGCTCAAGCCGGTCAGCTCGGCGCAGCTGCTTGAAACGCTTGGACAGGTTGCCGAGCAGATTGAGCAGGAGCAGCAGCAGCTTCGCTCGGAAGGTGCAAACAGCCGCAGCGAACACGAGGAGGACGTGCTGCGTGAGCATTTTCTCAACGACCTGCTCTCGGGCAGCGTGCCGACTGCAGAGGCGGCTGTACAGGGAGAACGCTGGGGGCTGCTGCTGACAGCGAAGCAGTATCTTGTGTGCATCGTGCGCCTGCCGGAAAATGCCGTGCAGGAGCAGGTGCGCGCGCTGACCGAGCGTCTGTGCGGTGAGGAAAGCGAGGTCTGCGCCTTTTTCCGCGGCAGCCGCCGGCTGGTGCTCCTGCTGCGCGGAGAGACCGAGGAAGCTGTGCGCGAAACCGCCTACGAGTTCTGTCAGAACCTGCGGCATGAGCTTTGTCAGGTGCTGGGCTGGAACGCGCTGTGCGCGATCGGCGCACCGGTCTCCCGTGTCAGCGCCCTGCCGGAAAGCTACCGCACAGCGAAGGATACACTGTTGCAGGCCTCCGCATGTGCGGAGGACGGCGTATTCGGCAGCACGGACTTTGCCGGTGTGCAGCACGAGTTCGATTTCTCAGCGGGCGGCTCGCTGGCGGACAAGCTGCGGCATGCCGCCCCCGAGGACGTGCCGCGTATTGTCGAGGGCTACTTCGGTGGCTCTGCGGCGCAGGACGTGCAGAGCGTGCTGTACCGGTATTATCTGCTGATGAACCTGCTCGTCACGGCCTCTCAGCTGGCTGATGAGGTGCAGGCAGGCAGCATCCCGCCCCCGGAGGATCCGCAGGCGGTGCTCGGTCAGGCGGCGACGCTCGAGGGCACAAAGGCCTGTGCCGCCGAGGTGCTCGGCCGCATGACTCGTCTGTGTTATCGCCATCAGAATGTGCGATACAGCGCGGAGATCAGCCGTGCAAAGGAGTTTATCCGCGAAAATTATGCGGACAGCGGTATTTCGCTGCACATGGTGGCGGCAGAGGTCGGGTTCAGTCCGAACCATTTTTCCACCGTGTTTTCACAGGAGACCGGTCAGACCTTTGTCGAATATCTGACCGCTGTCCGCATCGAGGCGGCAAAGCATCTGCTGACCAATGGCAACAGCCGCATGAGCGATATTGCGTTTGACGTCGGTTATCAGGATTCGCACTATTTCAGCTATCTGTTCAAAAAGCACGTCGGCGTTTCGCCGCGCGAGTACCGCAGCCGGTCGGAAGAAGGGTAAAATAATATCGTAAGAAATTCACCGTTCAGGAACGGCCTTCTTGAATGGTAAAATTTTATCGGATGATGGACGGTAGAGCGGAGCCGCTTAAACTGTTATAGTATAGGGGCAGAGAAAAGCTGCCCGCCTTTTGTATCGAGGTGGAAACTATGAAAAGAATATGTTTTCTTCCTGTTGTTCTGCTGCTGACCGGACTGCTCTGCGGCTGTACGGGTCAGCAGCAGAACGATCCCTCACCGCAGGAGCACAATCATGCGATGGAGGAGGGGACAGAAACACCGAAATATGACCATCTTACCGTTTACAGTCCGCTGCCGGAGTCGGAAACGCTGCTGTACTGCAGTGCCTTCCGCAAGGATACCGGCATTACCGTGGACTGTATTTATCTTCCTGCCGGAGAAATGACCGCGCGGCTCGAGCAGGAGCGGGACAACCCGCAGGCTTCTGTGCTGCTGGGCGGCTCGGCGGATAACTATATTCAGCTGCGAGAGGCCGGTCTGCTGGAGGCGTATCAAAGTCCCGAGCTGACCGATGTGCCCGAAGCCTATCAGGATGAGCAGGGCGTGTGGAATCCAATCTACATCGGCACGCTGTGCTTCGCCTGCAACACCGACTGGTTTGCACGGACGGGAACGCCGATGCCGACCTGCTGGGACGATCTGCTGTCGCCTGCACTGGCAGGGCAGATTGTGATGGCAACTCCGAAAAGCTCGGGTACCTCGTATACTACGCTGGCAACGCTTGTGCAGATGCGCGGCGAGGACAAGGCGTGGGAGTATCTCAAAAAGTTAGATCAGAATGTCGGAGCATATTATACTGCATCGAGTACAGAACTGGTTAAACAGGTTAGCACCGGCGATTATGCTGTTGCGATCGTGTTTTATCACGATGGCTGCCGTGCGGTATTGGATGGCTATCCCATTGAGGTGCGCAGTCCGGCAGACGGCACCGGCTATGAGATCGGCGCGTGCGCGCTTGTGCGCAATACACCTGCAGGAGAACGCGAAAATGCATGTACTTTTCTTGATTGGATGACTTCGGCACGCGGACAGGAGTGCTACATCGAAGCCAAAAGCTGTCGCCTTCCGGCAAACAGCACCGCCCGTGCAGCAGATGGACTGCCGTCGGTGGATGAGGTCAAGCTCATCACCTACGATTTGGAGTGGGCAGGCAAGAACCGCACGCGGCTGATTTCGTACTTCGACACGCATATTTACAGCGCGCGAACCTTAAGGCAACACCGCACAATTAAAGCGGCGGCTCCTTGTGCAGGCTCCGGTCGCACTGCCGCGGT
>ENA-ORSY01002459-ORSY01002459.1-human-gut-metagenome-genome-assembly--contig:-NODE-2459-length-10478-cov-5.931785_pt1 | contig 10478 bp, 10 predicted proteins | sample MGYA00242193_ERZ509160 | MGnify/ENA primary metagenome ERZ509160 (study PRJEB26280, sample SAMEA2338670) | human gut metagenome | biome: human gut; feature: human-associated habitat; material: faeces...
TGCAGCCGCAGCCGTTTTTGTTGTGAACCGCAAGTTTTGCCGACGGTTCCTCTCCTCACAGAGCAGCCGTCGTGCCGACCTTTCTGTGATAAAACTCCCCTGCCAGCCCTGCAAAGAGCCCCGCAGAGGAGAATATACAAATTATTTTAAGCCTTAGGCCATATCAGCCAGCAGCTTTTCCACAACAGCCAGACGCACGCAGACGCACAGCAGTTCGGAAGCGGTCTCCACCTCGTCCAGACTGGGGTAAGTGGGGGCGATGCGCAGATGAGAATCCTGCGGGTCCTTGTGGTACGGATAAGCAGAGCCTGCACCGGTCAGCACCAGACCTGCGTTCTTGCACAGTTCCGCCACGCGCTTAGCGCAGCCGGGCATGACATACAGGCTGATGAAGTAGCCGCCCTTGGGGTTGGTCCAGTGGGCAATATCGCCGCAGGGGGTGAGGTTGGCGGCAAAAGCGGTCTTAACGGCATCGAAGCAGGGCACCAGACGGCGGCGGTGCTTTGCCATGTGTGCCAGAACGCCCTCCTTGTTCTTCAGGAAGCGGACATGGCGCAGCTGGTTCATCTTATCGTAGCTGATGATCATCACTGAAAAGCGCTTGCACATATACTTCATGCTGTTGTCGCTGCATGCAATGGCAGAAACACCGGCGCCCGGGAAGGTGATCTTGCTGGTGGAAGTGAACATAAACACGCGATCCTGCGTTCCATACTTCTTGCTCACGTTCAGCAGCACGGGGGTCTCGATGATCTCCTCGGTCAGGTGATGGACGATGTAGGCCTCATCCCAGAAGATCTTGAAATCCGGGGCGGCGGTCTTCATCTTGGCAAAGCGCTCGATGGTCTCATCACTGTAAGTGTAGCCATCGGGGTTGGAGTACTGCGGCACGCACCAGATGCCCTTGATGGTATCGTCCTCAGCCACCAGCTTTTCCACAACGTCCATATCGGGGCCGTTGGGGGTCATGGGCACGCTGATCAGCTCAAAGCCGAACTCCTCGGTGATAGCAAAGTGACGGTCATAGCCGGGCACCGGGCAGAGGAACTTGCGCTTCTCTACCTGAGACCAAGGGCAGGGAGACTCCGGGAAGCCGAACACATAACCGATGTTGATGAGGTTATACATCAGCTGCAGGCTGGAGTTGCCGCCCACGAACACCTCGTTGGGCTTTACGCCGAACACATCTGCAAACAGGGCGCGAGCCTCGCTCAGACCCTCCAGCTCGCCGTAGTTGCGGGCGTCGGTGCCTGCATCCGTGGTGTAGTCGGTCATCTTCAGCAGGTCCATTGCCAGATCCATCTGGTGGGGGCCGGGCTTGCCGCGTGCCATGTTCAGCTTCAGACCCTTTGCCTGAAACTCTTTATAAGCCTGTTCCAGCGCTGCCTTTTCAGCGGTCAGCGCATCGCGATCCATCTCGTGGTAATTTGCCATTGAAAACACACTCCTTTATAGTACTCTTCCTGTTACCCAATACTATGGCTCGTCTTTTGCGGTATGCCCCTGCCAGAGAACACACGCCGCACGATCCATACTTTGCTATTATAGTACATTTTCCTGTCAGAAACAAGAATTTGAAAGCAAAAAGCCCTGCCAAAAGCAAAAAGCTTTCGAAACAGGGCTTTTAGGCAGGTACACTCCCCTGCTGTGCGGCGATGCCGTCAGCTGAGAGCGGCCTGATTTTTATAGCGTTTGCGCACGGCACCGTATTCCAGATGTGCCTCACCGCCCTCCACGGTGTCCTCGTCCACGGTCACGCGGATAATGGTGGCATCGCTGGGTACCTCGTACATAATGGGCAGCAGAATGCTTTCCATCACGCTGCGCAGACCACGGGCACCGGTCTTGCGCTCGATGGTCTTGCGGGCAATGGCGTGCAAAGCTTCGTCCGTGAAGGTAAGCTCCACGTTATCCATGCCCAGCAGCTCTTTATACTGCTTGACCAGACTGTTGCGGGGCTCCTTGAGCACGCGCACCAGTGCATCCTCGTCCAGATCGTCCAGCACGGTGATGACCGGCAGACGGCCGATCAGCTCCGGGATCAGGCCGAACTTGACCAGATCGTGGGGCTCTACCTTGCGCAGCAATGCACGCTCAGCCTCGGTGGAGTTATCCTTCAGCGCACTGCCGAAGCCCAGCGCGGACTTATCGGTGCGGCGCAGGATATACTTGTCCAGACCGTCAAAGGCACCGCCGCAGATGAACAGGATGTTGGTGGTGTCGATCTGGATGAACTCCTGCTGCGGGTGCTTGCGGCCGCCCTGCGGCGGCACGTTGCTGACAGTACCCTCCAAGATCTTCAGCAGTGCCTGCTGTACGCCCTCGCCGCCCACATCGCGGGTGATGGAGGGGTTTTCGCTCTTGCGGGTGATCTTGTCGATCTCATCAATGTAGATGATGCCGATCTGTGCCTTCTGCACATCAAAATCTGCCGCCTGGATCAGCTTGAGCAGAATGTTCTCCACGTCCTCGCCCACATAACCGGCCTCGGTAAGGGTGGTGGCATCCGCAATGGCGAAGGGCACGCCCAGCATCTTGGCCAGCGTCTGGGCCAGCAGGGTCTTGCCCACGCCGGAGGGACCCAGCAGCAGCACGTTGGACTTTTGCAGCTCCACATCGCCGCCCTTGCCGCTGAGGATACGCTTATAGTGGTTGTAGACCGAAACGGACAGCACACGCTTTGCCTCGTCCTGACCGATGACATACTGATCCAGGCCTTCCTTGATCTCCGCCGGGGTCATGATGTTGATGTTCAGGTCGTCAGCGGCCTGAAGGCTGCGGGTACGGCCCGCACCTGCACGCGGTGCACGGCTGCCGGACGGACGCTCCGGCTTGTCGGAAAGCAGGTCGTGGCACAGGCCGATGCACTCGCTGCAGATATTGACCCCGGGGCCAATGATCATGCGCTCCACTTCGTCCTGATGCTTGCCGCAAAAGCTGCAAACCAGATCCTTTTCGTTTTTGCCGGAATTGTTATTTGCCATAGCTGTTTTTCCTTATCCTGGATAGATTATAGCGGTTTACCGATGGGCAATGACCTCATCGATCAGGCCGTATTCCTTTGCCTGCTGCGCGGTAAGGTAGTTGTCGCGCTCGGTGTCCTGCTGGATCTTTTCCAGCGGCTGGCCGGTGTACTCGCTGAGCATCCGGTTCATCTTATCGCGGATATAGACCATGTGCTCGGCATGGATCTTGATATCCGTGGTCTGGCCGGAAAGGCCGCCGCCCTGACCGCCGATCAGCGGCTGATGGATCAGGATCTCGGAGTTGGGCAGGGCAAAGCGTTTGCCCTTGGTGCCGCTTGCCAACAGGAAGGCACCCATGGAAGCGGCCATGCCCATGCAGATGGTGGAGACATCGCACTTGATATACTGGATGGTATCGTGGATGGCCATACCCGCGCTGATGGAGCCGCCGGGGCTGTTGATATACAGGCTGATGTCCTTATCGGGGTCCTGCCCTTCCAGATACAGCAGCTGTGCCACGACAAGGCTGGCAGAGGTGTCGTTGACATCCTCGCTCAGCACAATGATGCGGTCGTTCAGCAGACGGGAGAAAATATCGTAGGAACGCTCCCCGTGCGCCGACTGCTCGACAACGTAAGGAACAAAACTCATAGGGTTCGCCTCCTGAATGAAAATTATTGTATTTGCAAAATTGACCGATACGGCAAGCGCACATGGGCCGTAGCCGTATCGGTCAATTTCAACAACCTTAGCTTACAGAGCCGGGATCACTCCCTGCCCTGTGTGACCTTGTGCGCCAGAATTACTGAGCGTCCTCGGTCTTCTCGGCCTCAGCGGCCTTCTCCACGACGTTAGCGTGGCTCTTGATGAAGTCGATCGCCTTGTTGATGGCCAGGTCGTGCTTCACCTCATCGACATTGATGAGCTCACGGACCTTGTCCTCTTCCATCTTGTACTGGTCAGCGATGCGCTTGACCTCTGCGTTCAGCTCGTCCTCAGAAGCCTCGATGTTCTCGGCAGCTGCGACAGCCTCCAGAGCCAGACGGATCTTGACCTGCTTCTCAGCCTGAGGCATGAAGGAAGCACGGAACTGGTCAACGGACTGGCCCATATACTTCAGGTAGTCCTCGAGGCGCAGGCCCTGCTGCTCCATGCGGAAAGCAAAGTCGTTGACCAGCTCGTCCATGCGGACATCGTACATAGCCTGGGGGATCTCAGCCTCCATGCCGTCGATGACCTGATCGACCAGAGCGTTCTCGACAGCCAGGTCATCCTGCTTGTCCAGCTGCTCCTGGTTGTTCTTGCGGATGGAAGCCTTGAACTCGTCCAGAGTGTCGTACTCGGAGCAGTCCTTTGCCAGCTCGTCATCCAGAGCGGGCAGCTCCTTGTACTTGACCTCGTGCAGCTTGATCTTGAAGACAGCGGGCTTGCCAGCCAGCTCAGCAGCCTGATACTGCTCGGGGAAGGTGACGTTGACGTCGAACTCCTCGCCAGCAGCGTGGCCGACGATCTGGTCCTCGAAGCCGGGGATGAAGCTGCCGCTGCCCAGGGTCAGGCTGTAGTGCTCAGCCTTGCCGCCCTCGAATGCGACGCCATCCACAAAGCCCTCGAAGTCGATGTCCACGATGTCGCCGTTCTCAGCAGCACCCTCGCGGGTCAGCTCACGGGCGTTGCGCTCCTGCACACGCTTCAGCTCGGCCTCAACAGCCTCGTCAGAAACAGTATGGACAGTCTTCTCAACGGTCAGACCGTTGTAGTTGCCGACCTTGACTTCGGGCATCACGGCGACCTTAACGGTCAGGGTCACGCCCTCGGTCTCGCTGGCAGCATCCACAGAAACCTCGGGACGGCCAACAGGCTCGATGCCGGCTTCCTTCACAGCTGCCTCGTAAGCAGCGGGGAACAGCTCATTGATGGCATCATAGGTAAAGACATCAGCGCCGTACATTTTCTCAATCAGAGAACGGGGAGCCTTGCCCTTGCGGAAGCCGGGCACGGAGTACTTCTTGCCCTCCTTCTTGAAGACATCGGCCACTGCGCCCTTAAAGGCCTCAGCGTCGATGGAGAACTGCAGCTCTGCCATGCTCTTCTCGAGCTTTTCGCACTTGATGAAATTCATTTTGTGTATCCTCCACTCAAAAATTCTATTGCGTTGGGGACAGGTTTTCTTCCCTGTCTCCTGCAACCGCGCACCGCGTCCTGTATCTTCTGTTTGCGAAATGCGGGGACGCGCGCGCTCAATTGGGTGCAACAATCGCGTCAAAACTTATTATAGCACGCTCTGGACACAATTGCCATACCAAATTTTTAAATTTTGTCATTTTTGCCCTTTTATACCGCCGTTAATTGATGCGGTAGGGGCAGAAACGCAGGCCGTCGGCACTTACCAGCTTGTACCGGATGCCGTCCACCTCGCCCTGTACGGCGAACCGGATGGCGTTGCCGTGCAGATGCCCGTAGAAGCAGGTCTTGATGCCGAACTCCTTCAGGGTGGCCACGATCTCCGGGGCGCTGGTGCCGGTGTAGACCGGCGGATAGTGCAGGAACACCAGCTTTTCCAGCCCGGGCTCCGCAGCCTGCAAACTCATGCGCAGGCGGCCGATCTCGCGGTTCATCACCTTTTCATCATGGGGTTCCCCCACATCGAACAGCCAGCCACGGGTGCCGCAGATGGCGTACCCTTCCACGCTGTAAGAATTGTTATGCAGGATATGCAGGGTATCGAAGCCCTCGGCCTTGAGGTAGGCGTTCATCTTGTTGGCGGTGGACCACCAGTAATCGTGGTTGCCCTTCATGATGATCTTCTGTCCGGGCAGCTGCTGCAAAAAGGCGAAATCCTTGCGGGTATCGGTCAGGCGCATGGCCCAGCTGATATCCCCCGCCAGCACGATGGTGTCCTGCGGGGTGATGAGCTTGCGCCAGTTTTTCTCCAGCCTGTCCACATAATCGTTCCAGCCGGGAAAGATGTCCATCGGCTTGGATGCGCCCAGAGAAAGATGGGGGTCGCCAAGCACAAAAAGTGCCATAGTCTGTTTACTCCTGTTCTGTCTGTCCGCAGAAGCTTATGCCTGATAGCCCAGCGCCACCTCAGCGATCTGTGCCGGGGCAATGACGGTATCAAAGCGCTCCGGCTTGCTGCGCAGGGCGGCAAGGCTTGCCGGTGCAGCGTGACCGGTAGCAGCTTCCAGCTGCTGCATGGCTTCAGAATCGTTTTCCGGGGCAGCTTTGCCCAGTGCGCTCAGCACACTGCGGGGGAACTTGAAGGGCGATGCGGTGGAAAGCACCACCATGGGCACGCCCTGCCGCTTTTTCTGTGCAGCCACATGGAAGGCCACGGCGGTGTGGGTATCGCACAGGTAGCCGTCCTTTTCGTAGCGGGAACGGATCTCCCCTGCCACCTCGGCCTCGCTGCTCCAGCCGCAGGAGAAGGTCTCCTGAATAGCTGCCAGCGTCTCGGGACGGACGGTATAGCTGCCGGTTGCAGCCAGCTGCTGCATAAAGCCCGCCACCTCGGCATCGCTGCCGGTCACATGGTACAGCAGGCGCTCCAGATTGGAGGACACCAGAATGTCCATGCTGGGCGAGGTGGTCTTGAAGAACTCCCGCTTTGCAGTGTAAGTACCGGTGGTGAGGAAATCGGTCAGCACGTTGTTCTCGTTGGAAGCGCAGACCAGCTTGCCCACAGGCAGACCCATCTGCTTTGCGTAATAACCGGCGAGGATATCGCCGAAGTTGCCGGTGGGCACGCAGAAGTCCACCTCGTCACCGAAGGTGATCTTGCCGGCATTGAGCAGCTGGGCGTAGGCGGCAAAGTAGTAGACGATCTGCGGCACAAGACGGCCCCAGTTGATGGAGTTGGCGCTGGAAAGACGGATGTTGCGCTTTTCCAGTTCGGCAGCAATGGCCTTATCGCCGAACACCTTCTTTACGCCGGTCTGGGCATCGTCGAAGTTGCCGCGCACAGCGTATACCGCCACATTAGCGCCCTCCTGCGTTGCCATCTGCAAACGCTGGATCTCGCTGGTGCCGCCGGTGGGGTAGAACACGGCGATCTCCACACCGGGGATATCATGGTAGCCGTCCAGCGCAGCCTTGCCAGTGTCGCCGCTGGTGGCCACAAGGATCAGGGTCTTTTCAGTGCGACCCAGATTCTTTTTGGCCTCCACCAGCAGCTTGGGCATCAGCTGCAGGGCGTAATCCTTAAAGGCGCAGGTCGGGCCGTGCCACAGCTCCAGGGCATAGGTGTCCCCTTCCACCGGGGCAAGATAGCCTGCCTTGCCGCCAAAAGCAGCCCCGTAGGTGCTGCGGGTGGCCTCGGTCAGGAAGGCGGGGTCGTAATCGGTCAGGTACTCCCGCACAACGGCGGCTGCCAGCGCGGGGTAATCCAGCCCGCACAGGGCTTTTACATCCACCTGCGGAAAACTTTCCGGCACAAACAGACCGCCCTCATCGGACAGCCCCTGTGCAATTGCCTGAGAAGAAGTTACTTTGCGGTTCTGATCTCTGGTACTGAAAAACTGCATGGTCATCGCTCCTTTTCGCCACGGAACGTGCCGGGCACGTTCCCGGTTTTACGGCAAAACCCTCGTTTTGCCGCATACTTCCCACCGGTGCCACGGTTCCTGCCTTAGGTCTCGCAGAGAAAGGCACCCTTTATAATATGTACCATCCAGCGCCCGCTGTCAAGAGGAACTACCTCTGCAACGTCAAAACGCACCGGTTCTTCGCTTTTGCCAGTCTGCTGCAAATACCTTTGTGCAGCGCAGATCAGCCTGTGCTGCTTGGCCGGGTCTACGGCGGCAGCGGGGCGCTGCAGCATCCCTTGGCTGCGGGTCTTTACCTCACAGATGACGATGGTGCCATCCGGCTCCCGCAGCACAAGATCCAGCTCTCCCATGCGGGTATGATAGTTATGCGCCAGCAGCTGCGCGCCCTGCTTCTGATACCAGCGGGCAGCGACAGCTTCTCCCCTGCGGCCGGTCTCGGCGCGGTTCATTTGCCGCTCTCCGGCCAGTAGCCCTGCTTTTTAAGGAAGCTGCGGCGGTAGAACAGCTGGATGCCGTACTGCGCGATCAGCTCGTAATGCAGCTTTGTGGGGTAGCCCTTGTGCTTTGCCAGCTGATACTGCGGATACTGCTTGTCCAGCTCCAGCATATAGCGGTCACGACTGACCTTGGCCAGCACCGAGGCCGCGCCGATGCTGGCGCTGGTGGCATCGCCCTTGACCACCGGCTGTGCCGGGATCTGCAAGCCTGCGGGGGTACGGTTGCCATCCACCAGCACCAGATTGGGCACGATGTCCAGCTCTTCCACCGCCTGCTGCATCCCGCCCATGGTGGCGTTCAGGATGTTTTCCCGGTCGATGACCTCCGGCCCCACAAAGATGATGCGGTAGGCCAGCGCTTTTTCGCAGATCTCGTCAAACAGCGCCTCGCGCTTTTTTTCGGTCAGCTTTTTGGAATCGTTGATGCCATACACCGGGTTTTCCGGGTCCAGAATACAGGCTGCTACGCACACAGGGCCGCAAAGCGGGCCGCGCCCGGCCTCATCTACACCGGCAAAGCAGCCGTACTGGCTGCGCACCTCGGCATCAAAGGCATACAGCGGAGCGGAGATTTCCTCGTCCGAGTGGCGTTTCATTCCTCGTCCTCCTCGGCAAAGTCGGCCAAATCATCCCGCTGCGGCGGGCGTTCCAAAGAGATGCGGCCCCACTTGCAGGCGCGGAACTCGTCCACCAGCATGATGGCGCAGCGCTCGGTATTCACCTCGCCGCCGCGCACCAGCAGCCCGCGCTTGCGGCCGATGGCCTCCAGCAGCTCATAGGGCGGCAGTGCCAGCGTTTCGGCATCCAGCTTGTAGCGCTGTGCCACAAGGTCGGGATAGTTGCGGCGCACCTCGTCCAGCAGGTTCATGGCCAGCTCTTCTACGTCCAGAATATCGTCCTTGATGGAGCCGATGAAGGCCAGATTGGAGGCAATGGTCTTGGAATCGAACTTTTTCCACAGCACGCCGGGCATATCCAGCAGGTCAAACTTTTCGGTGCTGACCCACTGCTTGCCCTTGGTCACGCCGGGGCGGTCTGCCGCCTTGGCACGGGCAGAGCCTGCAAAGGTGTTGATAAAGGTGGATTTTCCCACGTTGGGGATGCCGCACAGCATTACCTGCGTTTTGGCACCGCCCATGCCGCGGTTCTGGCGGCGCTCCAGCAGACCGGAAAGCTCCTTTTCAATGGCCACCTTCACGGCGTTTGCGCCGCCCTTCTGCTTGGCGCTGATGGCCACGCAGCCGGCATCTGCGGCGTGGAAGTAGCGGATCCACTCCTCGGTCACAGCCGGGTCGGCAAGATCGGCTTTGTTCAGCGCATAGAGCTTGGGCTTGCGGTCGGTGATGCGCTCGATCTCCGGGTTCAGGCTGGAAAGCGGGATGCGCGCGTCCAGCAGCACAAGGCTGGCATCAACGTGCTGGATTTCCTGCTCCATCATGCGCAAAGTCTTGGTCATGTGGCCCGGGAACCACTGAATATTGTACTGGTTTGCAAACCTGGTATCCATTTCGTTCATTTTACCACCCCAAAATCTGTAAAGGGCATAAAGCACAACAGTACCTTGCCCAGAATATCACGCTCGTCAATGCAGCCGACATAAGAGGAGCGGCTGTCCAGCGATTCGTTGCGGTTATCCCCCATCACAAACAGGGTGCCCTCCGGCACCGTGAACGGGAACTGCACATCGTAGCCCAGATAGGTAGGAGCTGCAATGTAGTCCTCCTGCAAAAGCTCGCCGTTCACCGTGACCGTACCGGCGTCATAGTCGATGCTGATGGTGTCGCCGCCCTTGGCAATGATCCGCTTGACCAGCGGCTTACCGTAGACGGTGTAGCTGTCCACGATGACCACATCGCCCCGCTGTGGGGTGTAGCCTGCCGCCCAGACGATAAGCTTATCGCCGTGGGTCAGGGTGGGCACCATAGAGCGTCCATCCACCTGAATGATGCGGAAGAAAAACGAAAAGATCAGTACCAGCACCAGCGCTGCGGAGATAAGCGCTTCGTACCATTCCAGCATGCCCTGCCCACGTACGGCGGAGGGAGACTGCTGCTGTTTTTCCATAGCTTTGCCACCAGCCTTTCTTGATTTTATGATACACCCGGGCTTTGAAAAAGAAAAAAGGGACAACAAGTTGTCCCTTTTCTCCCGGTTTCAAATCGGGGATGATCAAATATCGCTCTTGACCTTGGCAGCCTTGCCCGTACGGCCACGCAGATAGAACAGCTTTGCGCGGCGAACCTTGCCCTTGCGGACAACAGTGACCTTCTCAACGAAGGGGCTGTTGACGGGGAAGACACGCTCGATGCCGACACCGTAAGCCACGCGGCGAACGGTGAAGGTCTCTGCAACGCCGCCGTGCTTCTTGGCGATGACAGTGCCCTCAAAGGCCTGAATGCGCTCACGGTCGCCGTCCTTGATACGAACATCAACGCGGACGGTATCGCCAACGTTGAACTGGGGCTTTT
>ENA-ORSY01002463-ORSY01002463.1-human-gut-metagenome-genome-assembly--contig:-NODE-2463-length-10463-cov-2.448789_pt1 | contig 10463 bp, 9 predicted proteins | sample MGYA00242193_ERZ509160 | MGnify/ENA primary metagenome ERZ509160 (study PRJEB26280, sample SAMEA2338670) | human gut metagenome | biome: human gut; feature: human-associated habitat; material: faeces...
ATTAGAAGAATCTGCTCACAAACGCAGTTTTTATATTGTTTACAGTAAAAACAGAATTCTGAAATCCCATGTACGCCAGTTCATTCACTATGTAAAAGAATACTATCAGAATTTATTTGGCGTAACATTGACAGATGAACAGGTTGATCAGATGTATACACCAAACGCTTCTGCCAGTTCTATGAATTAATAGAAAGTGAGGGAATACGTGGATAGAAAGTATCGTGTATGTATGATTACAGGCTGTATTGCTACACTCTTTTTAGCACTCATTGCTTTATGTTTGGGGCAATATACGATTGCTTTACAAGATGTAATCAAGGTACTGACATTACAGAAAGTTGATCTTGTAAATGCGGAAACTGTTATTTTTAACATACGTATTCCACGTATTCTTGTTTCTTTGATTGTTGGAAGCGGACTTGCAACAGCTGGTGCATCATTTCAGGCGTTATTTTCCAATCCTTTAGCTACACCAGATACGTTAGGGTGTGCTAATGGCGCAAGTTTTGGTGCTGCTCTTGGGATTCTTTTAGGATTGAATGCATTAGAAATTCAGATTTCAGCACTGATTTTCGGAATCCTTGCAGTAGTGCTCGTATTTGTATTTACACGTTACAGGCATGCCAATCAAATCATGATGATCATTCTTGCAGGAATGGTTGTTTCTTCATTGTTTTCTGCACTTGTTTCACTGATTAAGTATGTTGCGGATCCGAATGATGTATTGCCAGTTATTACATTCTGGCTGATGGGAAGCTTTTCAAACAGTACGATACGTTCTTTGTATACAGGTGTACCGATGATTGTTCTAGGTATGGTTGTATTGTATTTGATGCGATATCGTATGAATGCATTGAGTTTGAAAGAGGAAGAGGCTGCTTCTTTAGGAATCAATGTGCGCCAGAATCAAATGATTGTGATTGTTGCTTCTTCATTGATTACTGCTTCTGTAGTAAGCATGTGCGGTGTTGTAGGATGGGTTGGATTACTGATTCCACATATTTCTAGAATGCTGTTTGGAAACAATCATACAAAAGTCATTCCTGGATGTATTGTATTTGGAGCATTGTTTATGCTCATAATTGATACAATTGCCAGATGCATGTACCAGGCAGAAATTCCTGTCAGTATATTGACCGCAATCATTGGTGCTCCCGTATTCTTGCTGCTGTTAAGAAAAACAGGAGGAATTGAGATATGAAGTATGAAGTTTTACATGGCTCATTTTTCTACAAAAAAGAAAAGCCTGTTTTCTTCACAGAAAGCAGGCTTATAAAATTCAAAAGAAATTCTTTATGAAATGTTGAACACAAATGCTGCTAATTCACATTACCGGCATTTGGTTACTCAAAGAAAGAAATCTTAATCAGCAAAAAGAGGATATTTCTTCATTGTCTCATTGACACGTGCACGTACTTGTGCGATCACCTCTTCATTTTCCACGTTAGACAGAACTGTTTCGATCATTTCGGCAATTTCGATCATCAGGTCTTCTTTCGCACCACGGGTTGTGATGGCAGGAGTACCCAGACGGATACCGGAAGTTTGGAAAGCAGAACGGCTGTCAAACGGAACCATGTTCTTATTCACGGTAATGTCAGCAGAAACTAATGCTTTTTCTGCTACCTTACCTGTCAGATCAGGGTATTTGCTACGCAGGTCAACCAGCATGGAGTGATTGTCCGTACCACCGGAAACGATTGTAAAACCACGGTCTATCAAGGCCTGTGCCAGTATGGCAGCATTCTTCTGAACCTGTTTTGCATATTCCTTGTATTCCGGTTGCAGGATTTCACCGAAAGCTACGGCTTTGGCAGCGATTACGTGTTCCAACGGTCCGCCCTGTACACCTGGGAATACAGCTGAATCCAGTAATTGAGACATCATTTTGATTTCACCCTTCGGAGTTTTCTTTCCCCAAGGATTAGGGAAATCTTTTCCCATCATGATGACCCCACCACGAGGTCCGCGAAGTGTTTTATGTGTAGTCGAAGTGACGATGTGTGCATATTTAACCGGGTTCTCCAACAGTCCGGCAGCGATCAGACCCGCAGGGTGAGCCATGTCGATCATCAGGATAGCGCCTACTTTATCTGCGATTTCACGCATACGTTTGTAGTCCCATTCGCGGGAATAAGCAGAGCCGCCGCCGATAATCATTTTCGGCTTTTCGCGCAAAGCAACTTCTTCCATCTGGTCGTAGTCTACACGGCCGGTTTCCTGATTCAGATTGTATTCGCAAGGAGTGTAGATAATGCCGGAAGTGTTTACTAATGAACCGTGAGAAAGGTGTCCGCCGTGTGCGAGGTTTAATCCCATAAACTTGTCGCCTGGATTCAAAACAGCCAGAAATACGGCTGCATTGGCTTGTGCTCCTGAATGCGGTTGTACGTTTGCCCATTCGGCACCGAAGATTTCTTTCAGGCGGTCGATAGCGATTTGTTCGCTTTGGTCAACTACTTCACAACCTCCGTAGTAACGTTTGCCCGGATAACCTTCTGCGTACTTGTTAGTCAGGCAAGAACCCATTGCCTGCATGACCTGATCGCTGACAAAGTTTTCCGAAGCAATCAATTCAATGCCTTTTCGTTGTCGTTGATTCTCTTTTTCAATGATGTCGAAAATAATGTCGTCTCTTTTCATATTGTGTTGTGTATTAAAAGTTTTTACCATAAATATCCTATTGAAATGCTCAATTCGTTGACGGCTCTGGACAGTTTTACCTGACTGGTTTGGAGCTCATCGGGATTGACTTTGAAAGATAAATCTTTGGAATTTCCCACACAATAGGCATACCGAAAGTCGATGTATAGATGCCCTATGGTGGTGCTCAATCCGCCGATCAAATAGAATGAAAAGCTGTTAGGGGATTCATCGTAGATTAGGTTGCGGAATGAACCTCCCGTAGTGCTTATTCCGCTTGTTTCATTAAAGATGTAGGAAACCCGGGGACCAGCAAAAAGATTCATGAGGTATGGGCCATGTTTGGTGATGTTATAGCCATATAGTATGGGAACATCGAGGGTATAAGCCGAAGTATTGATTTTACGTAATTCGTAGTCGGGATTATATAGCCGGGTATGGAACTGATGCATGCCCACTTCGAGTTGTATATAATGTTTTTTGAAATTGTATCTTCCTATAAAAGAGCCGGATAATCCCAGCCTCGATTCGGAATCGGATTCGTCGACTTTGTTTCCGTTCAGGGTCAAATGTCTTATGTCGACTAACGGCGCATTGACTCCCAAGCGGATTCCCCAATTGAATCGCTTGCTTACGTTCAATTCTTGTATTTGAGCTTGAACTGTAAGAATCCATAAGAGTGCCATGCAGATAACCGTAGTGATTCTCTTCATACCTGTCTATTTATTTTTTCTTTTGGACAGACCAACCGAATTTCCCTATTTCTTTTCCTATTTCGTAGTAATGCCCGTGGGAATAGACCAATAGATCGGCCTTTTGCATATCGAACGCGCCTGTCTCGGGATTTATATATTTATCATCGGCCAATATGTTTACTACGTCGGATATGAACATATCGTGGGACCCGAGGCTGATAATTTCTCTTACCTTGCATTCTATACAGAGGGGAGATTCCTCGACGTAGGGAGCTTTTACGATTTGAGCGGTTTTCGGAGTGAATCCTGTTTTTTCGAATTTGTTATAATTCTTTCCGGAGGAAACGCCGCACCAATCGGTCGCTTTTGCCATTTGAACGGTCGTGAGATTGATTACGAACTCCATGTTTTTTCTTAGAATCTCGTAGGAATATCTTTCCGGTCGAACGGATATGTAGCACATGGGAGGATTGGTACAGAGCGTGCCGACCCAACTTACCGTAATGAGGTTATACTCTTCGGGCGTATTACCGCAACTGACCAGAACAGCCGGCAACGGGTAGATGGTAGTCCCGGGTTTCCAACTTTGTTTCATATATCGGAAGAATTAACAGATTTCTATTTCTTCTTTGGTTACCGACCGCTCGCAATAATGGCATTTTACTTGGACATCGATTTTGTCGGTCACATGAAATATGGTTTCCATCGGTTCGTTATTCGTGATGCATTTGGGGTTTCCGCAGCGGATAATGCCATGCACGATGTCCGGTAAAGATACTTTCCGTTTTTCGATGACTTGGTAATCGCGGATAATATTGATTTGTGCAGCCGGGGCTACCAATGCGATCTTATTCAAGTCTTCTTCTTTGAAGAAACGGTCGGCAACTTTGATGATACCTTTTTTCCCTATTTTTTTACTGGCTAAGTTATTGCCGATGGTGATGCTGTTCGTACAGTTTTCAAGTCCTAAGATAGACACTACTTTGAATAATTGGCTCGAAGGTATATGGTCGATGACGGTTCCGTTTTCGAGAGCCGCTACTTTTAGTTCTTTTTTTTCGTCGTTCATGATTACCGAAAATAAAAGGGGTTAAACTTCAATTCCTAAAACTTTACAGATAATGGCTTGCCGAGCGAATAGTCCATTTTTGGCTTGTTGGAAATAATAGGCTTTGGGATTGCTGTCGACATCGTAAGAAATTTCATTAACCCGGGGGAGCGGGTGTAAGATTCTCAGATTAGCTTTGCTGTGTTCGAGCATACTGTTGTGCAGCGTATATACGTTTTTAACTTTTTCGTATTCCATGAGGTCGGTGAATCGTTCGCGTTGAACCCGGGTCATGTATAGAATATCCGCTTGATTGATTACCTCTTCGGAAAATTCGGTGTGTTCGAAGTAGGGAATATGATTTTGTTCACAGAAGAGTTTATACTCGATAGGCATTTTCAGTTCATCGGGTGCGACGAAATGAAATGTGGGATTGAAATGAGACATAGCCATCAGCAGGGAGTGTACGGTACGTCCGTATTTTAAATCTCCCACCATAGTAATGTTCAGGTTCGATAGAGTGCCCTGTGTCTTGTAGATGGAATATAAATCGAGCATGGTTTGCGAGGGGTGCTGATTCGCTCCGTCTCCTGCATTGATAACGGGAACGGAAGAAATTTCAGAGGCATAACGGGCAGCACCTTCGAGATGGTGGCGCATGATGATTAAGTCGACATAGTTGCTTACCATCATGATGGTGTCTTTCAGTGTTTCTCCTTTTGAGGAGCTGGTCGTGCTGGCGTCTGAAAATCCAATGACTTTTCCGCCTAATCGGTTGACAGCGGTTTCAAAGCTGAGTCGAGTGCGGGTAGAAGGCTCGAAGAACAGAGTCGCCACGACTTTACCTTCCAGAATTTTTCGATTGGGATTTTCTTCGAATCGACGCGCTTTTTCGAGAAGATCCAGAATTTCTTCTTTTGAAAAATCGGTAATAGATACTAAACTCTCACGTTTCATCGTCGGTATGATTTGTTTTTATATTACAATGCTCGTTAACAAAAAAGCCAACACGACTATAAAAGTCATATTGGCTTTTTATTTTGTTTCTCTTCAAGAGAATATATTTCTTGGCTTTTATAAAAATGCCTGTGCCGTAATGGATTATATGTTTGTTCTTGCCCACTCATTTCACTAAGCAAAGATAGTAAAAAAAGACCGAAAGCCAAGTGTTCAGACATAAAAAATATTCTTTATAAATCTACAAAATGTATTCGGATAAAATATATTTGTTACCTTTGCTTTAACAATTGGCTGCGGATAGAGCGAATGGCTTTTAAGACTTTGTTAATAAATGCATAGATGGAGAGATGAAAGTGGGTAAGTTGAAAAAATCTATCGGGGATACATCGCGTATTGTGCGGTATATGTGGTATGCCTTTGGGGGAATCGTTGTTCTTGTCGTTGCGGCCTTTGCGATGATTGCATGGGGGTGGATAGGATATATGCCGCCGATAGAGGATATGGAAAATCCGAAAGATAAATTCGCCTCGGAGATTTATTCTTCCGATATGGAAGTAATAGGCCGGTTTTATCAAAGCAAGAGTAACCGGGTGTATGTACATTATGATGAAATTTCTCCTTATTTGGTCAATGCTCTTATCGCTACGGAGGACATTCGTTTCAAGGACCATTCCGGCATAGATGTGAAGGCTTTGTTCCGGGCTTTTATCAAACGAGGGCTATTATTTCAAAAGAGTGCGGGGGGAGGAAGTACGATTACCCAACAGTTGGCCAAACTCCTTTATTCTCCTAATGCCGATAATGTGGTGGAACGGTTGTTCCAGAAGCCGCAGGAATGGGTTATAGCTGTACAGCTCGAACGTTTTTATACCAAAGAGGAAATCGTGAATATGTATCTGAATCATTTCGATTTCCTGAATAATGCAGTCGGGATACAATCGGCGGCATACATTTATTTTCATACGACTCCCGATAAGTTGAAAATAGAGGAGGCTGCGACGTTGGTGGGTATGTGCAAGAATCCCTCGTATTATAATCCCCGCAGGTTTAACGAACGCACGAGGGGGCGTCGTAACACGGTTTTGAACCAAATGTATAAGGCCAAGTATATTACAAAGGCGGAACTTGACTCTTTACAAGCTTTGCCTTTGGAGCTGAAATATACCCGGGTGGATCATAAAGAGGGGTTGGCTCCTTATTTCAGAGAGCAATTGAGATTGATGATGACGGCAAAAAAGCCTGTGAAATCGGAATATCGGGGGTGGGAAGCTCAAAAATTCATAGACGATTCCATTGCTTGGGCGAATAATCCGTTGTATGGTTGGTGCGAGAAAAATGTGAAGGCTGACGGAACCAAGTATAATATTTATACCGATGGGTTGAAAATCTATACGACGCTCGATGCGCAGATGCAACGGTATGCCGAGGAGGCTGTGGAAAAACATTTGGGCGGGTATTTACAACCTCGCTTCTTCGTCGAGAAAAAAGGACGGAGTTATGCGCCGTTCTCCCGAAGCATAACTCGGGAAGAGCGGGAGTCAATCTTGGATAGGGCGATGAAGCAGTCGGATCGTTATCGGGCGATGAAGGCGTCGGGTGCGAGCGACGAGCAGATTCGAAAGGCATTTATTACTCCTGTCGAGATGCAGGTCTTTTCGTATCAAGGTTCGATCGACACGATTATGTCTCCATTGGATTCTATCCGTTATCAGAAATCTTTCTTGCGAGTGGGATTTATGTCTATGGATCCGAATACAGGTCATGTGAAGGCTTATGTGGGCGGTCCTGATTTTACGCATTTTCAATATGATATGGCTTCGGTGGGACGGCGCCAGATAGGATCGACCGTGAAACCGTTCTTATATACATTGGCGATGGAGGAGGGATTTACTCCTTGCGATATGTTTTTAAATGAACAGCCTACATTGATTACAGAAGACGGGAAGCCCTGGTCTCCTCGGAATTCGTCGAAAGCGCGTGTGGGCGAGATGGTTTCTTTGCGTTGGGGGTTGGCAAATTCGAATAACTGGATTTCTGCTCGATTGATGGATAAGTTGTCGCCCTCGTCATTGGCGAGGTTGATGCATTCGTTCGGGATTAAAAATAAGATAGATGAAGTCATCTCTCTTTGTTTAGGTCCGGTCGAGGTCTCGGTCGAGGAAATGGTGACGGCTTATACAGCCTTTTCGAACAAAGGCGTGCGTGTAGACCCTTTGTATGTGACTCGTATAGAGGATAATTTAGGGAATGTAATAGCCGAGTTCACGCCTTCGATGACCGAGGTTTTCAGTGAACAGGCTTATTATCGCATTTTGCCGATGTTGAAAGATGTGATAGATCACGGAACGGGCGGTCGTGTTCGTTTCCGTTATGGTATTACTGCTCCTATGGGAGGTAAAACAGGGACGACCAATAATAATTCGGACGGTTGGTTTATGGGATTTACTCCCGATTTAGTTTCCGGTGTATGGGTAGGAGGCGAGGATCGCTCGATTCACTTCGATGGTATGGCCGATGGGCAGGGAGCCAGTATGGCATTGCCTATTTATGGTCTTTATATGCAGAAAGTTTATGGGGATCAAAGTCTGGGTTATTCACAAGATAGCGACTTCGAGATTCCTGAGGAGTATTCCGATCCTTGTAGCGGAAGTTCATATATCGAAGAATCCGTTACAGCTCCCGTGGAGAGCATAGAGGGTATATTCGATTGATTTTTGCACCGTTTTGGTCGTTTTGACAGATACCCGTGTGGTTCTGTATGTCGGGGGCAATCACAGGTATAATAGCCAGATGAGGACGGGAACTGAAATATCGACGATGATGCCGTGAAAGATGGCGAAGATGACGTATTTTTCTCCGAGGGTGGCGCTGATGAGAGGTAGAGTCGTGTCGATGGAGGTTGCTCCTGCGGCTGTAATCGGGGCTAATTTCCCGCAATAACGGGCAAGTAGCGGAATTGTAAGAAGTGTCAAAAGCTCTCTGCTCAGATTACAAATAAGAGCGATAGTACCGATGTCGGCTCCTGCAAGCTCGTTCAGTAAAATTGCCGATAGACTGTAATATCCGAATCCGCAACCGATGGCAACGGTTTCTCGTAACGGAACGGGACAGAATAGCGAGAACAGACAACAAGCGGCGATTGTCCCGACGATCGTGGATAACGGTATTAACAAAATCTGGAATTTATATTTTTTGATGGGAGCGGATAGTGCGGTTAAATCACTGCCGAGTCCTATTCCCACCAAGAACATCATGACGTACAGGATATAGAGGCTGAGGGAGTCGTCGCACTCGGGAATTATGCCCCAGTAGGAACAGAGTACTCCCGCCGCCAAACATAACAGAATGATGAGACTATTTTTCATGATCGTTGGTCATCTTCTTTTTTGAATAGGTGACGGTAAACGATCCATGATAAAAATACGCTCCCTGCAATGGATACAACGGAGATTGCGATACCTAAGAGGCCGAGGGTTCCCAGCCCTTGTATAACTTGCGGGTTGCTACCTACCGATAGACCCATCACGAAAAGTAACAGGAAAATAATGTAAATGTTGATTTTGGAAACGAGGGCGGGTATGGCTCGAATATTCCGTAGTATATATCCGATCAGAACACCGGATAACATGACTATCATTACACCGAACATGCCGTTGAAATTGAAATAATTTTATTTTACAAGTGGTTGTTTTTTATGTGGATATTTCTCATGTGCTTGGGATATTCTTTCCCGGATAAATATTTGTTGATGTGCAGGACATGGGAACTGTTGTGCAAATCGCTTCCCAGGTAGTCTACCATCTGTTTGGAAATCAGCCATTCGGCGACCTCTTTCGCTCTTTTGTTGTAATACCCTGCGAGGGAAAGTAGATTGACTTGAAATTCACACCCTTGTTCATGTAGCTCTTTGTAGATTTTTTTGTCATCGTAATAATAAGCATATCGTTCGGGGTGGGCTAAAATGGGGGAAAGTCCTTTAATCTGCAAATCGAAGACGAGACTTTTGATGTTCCAGAACGGTTGTAGAAAAGAGTTTTCGATAAGGATATGGTTGCCCGGCATGGGTATGATTTCTTCTCTTTGCAGTATGCCCAAAAAGTTATCGTCCATTCGGTATTCTGCGGAGTAGCAGAGTTTAATTCCCAGTTCGTCCAAATTGGTCTCTTGGCAAAGCCGGGAGTATGCCGACCCGATGGTTTGTGGAGTGTTTTCGAATGAAGCCTCGGTCACATGAGGCGTAGCTATGATTCGTTCAAGTCCCCATTCTTTCATTTGATGAATGAGGGCGAGGGAGTGTTCTACATCGGGAGACCCGTCGTCGATACCCGGTAATACATGGCAGTGAACCTCTGTCGTATAGGGTAATTTGGGAGTATTGTTTTTCTTTTTTAAGAAATTAAACATATCTGAATGGCGTAAAGATTTTATTTGTGATACAAAAGTACGCTTTTTCCTTTGATAATAAGTTAAAGAATATTATTTTTGTATTCTTAAATTCATGTAATGTGAATAGATGTAACACCTATAAAATCAAATGGCTATGTCAAGAAAATTGAAAATCCGAGATCTTACTCTTCGTGACGGGCAACAGTCTTTGTTTGCAACTCGTCTTACCCAAGAACAGATAAACCGCGTTTTACCTTATTACAAGGATGCCGGTTTCTTTGCGATGGAAGTTTGGGGTGGTGCTGTGCCCGATTCGGTGATGCGTTATTTGAACGAGAGTCCGTGGACTCGTCTTAAAACAATCAGTGAAGCTATTGGGGGAGCATCTTATTTAACGGCACTTTCTCGTGGCCGTAATTTGTTCGGGTATGCGCCTTATCCCGATACGGTTCTTGACGGATTTTATCGCGAGGCCGTGGCAAACGGGTTGGGTATCATGCGTATATTCGATGCACTCAACGATTTGAACAATGTAAAATCTTCTGTGGAAAAGATAAATGCTGTCGGGGCGATTTCCGATGGAGCCGTATGTTACACGGTAGATCCGCATTATACCATAACGTTTATGGATCGAGTAAAGGCGTTGTTCGGTAAAAAATTGCCGAAACCTATCTTTACCGATGAATATTTTGTGGAAAAAGCACTCGGTTTTGAAAAGTTGGGTGCAA
>ENA-ORSY01002465-ORSY01002465.1-human-gut-metagenome-genome-assembly--contig:-NODE-2465-length-10459-cov-7.571703_pt1 | contig 10459 bp, 10 predicted proteins | sample MGYA00242193_ERZ509160 | MGnify/ENA primary metagenome ERZ509160 (study PRJEB26280, sample SAMEA2338670) | human gut metagenome | biome: human gut; feature: human-associated habitat; material: faeces...
GATATTATTCATTTGTCCTCCTTTGAAATTTTATTTCCGCAAAACAATCATAAATAAGGCAGGACAAAAAAGAAACAGGGTAGATTAGCTTGTGCAATACGAGCTAACATACCCTGTTTTTATTATAAATATAGGTTCAAACCCTCACGATAAACCCTAAAACCAGACCCTACTGAAAGACCCTACTGAAGAACCCGAACGAAAGACCCTAAAAAGTAAAGACCCTAAAAAACTTTGAATACCCAATTTTTTGTGCGCAGTACAAGGCATGTGGCATCAGGCTACCACATGGATTTGTAGTATCTGTCACGATATTTCTTTGGTGTAAGCCCCGTAAAACCCTCGAAGATCTGGATAAAGTGGCTCTGTGATGAAAATGACAGGTAGTTGGCTATATCTATAATCGGCTTATCTGAGTATTTGAGCAGGTGAGTCGCTTTTTCTATTTTCTTTTCCCTTATATAATCACTTATCGAAACACCGAGATTCTGCTTGAATACCCTTGAAAGATAGCTCTCGGAAAGCCCTGTGTATGCAGCCAGATCAGCTATTGTGATACGCTCTTTTATGTTGCTGTATATATAGTCAACACACTGGGCAACAGGCTTTGAGAGGATAGACGATTTCTTCTGCAGCACCATCTTACCTGTGAAATCCTTTGCCATCTCGTGATGCAGGTCAGCAACCTGGCGTACGGTGGAGCAGCTGTCCATCTTAAGTATATAGAAGTCACTCAGACGGTATGCCTGCTCAGGCTCGAGTCCTCCATCAATACAGTATCTTGTGATCATGGCGGTTGTGACAACAAAGTGATATTTGATATTCTGTAAAGTATTTCTGGATAATACACCTGTTCCGTCTAGGTGTATAAATGCATCTTCTTTGCAGTTTTTTATTACATATTCCATATCCCCGGTTTTGACTGCGTTATAAAAACTATATTCAATACTTGGAGCACGATGCAGTGATTCGCTCTCGCTGTTAACAAATTCTGCGTCATACCATTCTTTTGAAAGTGCCATAAAGGTTCTCCTTTGTAACAAAATATTAGATTTATGTCATCTTTCTATTATTATGACATGAATCTGATATTTTTACAATTGATTTAATATAAACGAAAACGGTTAAGGAGTAATATAACAACTGTAAACGAGATATCAAATTAATTTATAAGAAGATATCAAAACAGTTTCTATGGAGGAAATGAAAAATGAAACAGAAAGTGATTAGCACAATGCTGTTACTGTCTATGGGGGCAACACTCCTTGCAGGATGTGGAACAACAGCAGGAAACGGAACAGAAGGTGGAGCTTCTAATGCAGCAGAGGGAAAGGTTATCAATATCTATTCATGGAACGACGAGTTTCGAACAAGAGTTGAGGCTGTTTACCCGGAGGTTAAAGAAACTTCTAAAGATGGTACAATTACATACCTCAAGGATGGCACAGAAATCCATTGGGTAGTAAATCCTAACCAGGATGGTGTTTACCAGCAGAAGCTTGATGAAGCTATTTCAAAACAGGCGGATGCAGCAGCAGATGACAAGATTGATATGTTCTTATCAGAGACAGATTATGTATTCAAATATACAGATAAAGATGCAGACGTAGCAATGCCTCTTAAGGATCTTGGAATTGATTGCGACAAAGAGTTTGCTGATCAGTTCGATTTCACAAGAAAAACAGCTTCTGATTCAGACGGAGTACAGAGAGGTTCAACATGGCAGTGCTGTCCTGGACTTTTAGTTTACCGTCGCGATATTGCAAAGGATGTATTCGGAACAGATGATCCTGAAGCAATCGGTGAGAAGACAAAGGACTGGGATACATTAAAGGCTACAGCAGCGGAACTTAAGGCAAAGGGATACTACACATTATCTTCTTACGCTGATACATTCCGTTTATATGGAAACTCAATCGACAACTCATGGGTACAGCCTGGAGCAGATGAGGTTGTAGTGGATAAGAAGATTACAAACTGGGTAGATGATTCAAAAGAGTGGCTTGATGCAGGATATGTTGATGCTAAAGTTAAAGGCCAGTTTAATGATGACTGGAACAAAGCAATGGGTTCTCAGTCAAAGGTATTTGCATTCCTTTTCCCAGCATGGGGAATCGATTTCACACTTGCACCAAACTGGGATGGAGCAGAAGGATCATGGGCTGTTACAACACCACCACAGGAGTATAACTGGGGTGGATCTTACATCCACGCAGCAACAGGAACAGATAACCCTAAGCATGTTAAGGATATCATCCTTGCTTTAACAGCAAATAAAGACAACTTACTCAAGATCTCTAAGGATTACTCTGATTTCACAAATACAAAATCAGGAATGAAGGAAGCAGCAAAAGATGATTCATTCGCATCAGACTTCCTTGGCGGACAGAACCCATTTGCTTACTTTGAACCGGTAGCTGAGAATATCAAGATTGCACCTCTTTCAGCATATGATCAGGGATGTGTAGAGCTTATCCAGAACTCATTCAGCGATTACTTACAGGGTAAGGTTGATTATGATAAGGCTAAGAAAAACTTTGAGACAGCAATTAAAGAGCGTTATCCTGATATCGAAAAGGTTACATGGCCGAAATAAGATAAATAAAACACCATGCGGAGCCTTTGGGCTTCGCAGAGGTGACTCTGGTAGAAAGGAATTTGGCTCATGAAGAAGAAAAGAAAGAGCGTAAGCTATGCAAAATGGGGATATATCTTTATTCTTCCGTTTTTCATAACATATTTAATTTTTTCTCTGATTCCGTTAGTAGATACGGTAAGGTTTAGTTTTTTTGAATACTATAGATCCGGAATCAAACAAATAGGACCGAATTTTGTGGGATGGGCTAACTATGCCGAGCTTCTTAAATCGGATATGATCACATATGGTAAGAATACTCTTATCCTCTGGGTTATCGGATTTATTCCACAGATTGTGGTTGCACTTGTTTTAGCAAACTGGTTCACTGATGCCAGATTAAAAATTCACAAATTACAGTTTTTTAAGGTAGTAATTTATCTGCCAAACCTGATCATGGCATCTGCATTTGCACTTTTGTTCTTTACACTGTTCTCGAACAGTGGTCCTGTGAACTCAATCCTGCAGTCTATGGGAGTAATCAGCAAGCCTATCGACTTTATGGGAAGTGTATTTGGAACCAGATCACTCATCGGCTTCATGAACTTCCTTATGTGGTTCGGTAATACGACTATTATGCTCATGGCAGCAGTCATGGGTATCAGTACAGAAGTATTTGAGGCGGCAGATCTGGATGGATGTAATGCATTGCAGAGATTCTTCTATATAACTTTACCGAGTATACGACCAATACTTGCATATACACTCATCACATCAATCATCGGTGGACTCCAGATGTTCGATGTACCTCAGATTCTGACAAACGGACAGGGAAATCCGGACAGAACGTCAATGACACTTATCATGTTCCTGAACAACCACTTAAAGAGTAAGAACTATGGTATGGCCGGAACATTGTCGGTATATCTGTTTATAGTCAGCGCAATTCTGTGCTTCATCGTATACAGAATGACAAATGACAGCGATCCTGACGGATCAAAGGCAGCAGCAAAGAAAGCTGCAAAACAAGCTAGAAGAAAGAAAAAGGAGGCGGCTAAATAATGAAACCAAAACATAAAATTAATGTCCGCAGTGTTATAGCGCATATAGTTTTGATATTATTATCATTTTTATGCCTGTTCTTCTTTGTAATACTTATAATCAATGCGACAAGGTCGCATGCACAGCTGCAGAAGGGCTTCTCATTTATCCCGGGCGGGCATTTCCTGGATAATCTGAAATCTGTAGCTAATGACGGATCCTTCCCTATGTTTAGGGGAATAGTAAACAGCCTTATTATATCGGGCTCATGTGCAGTTTTATGTACATATTTTTCATCGCTTACAGCATATGGACTTTATGCTTATGATTTTAAATTAAAGAAAGCTGCATTTACATTTATCATGGCGATACTGGTTATGCCGACACAGGTTACTGCGATGGGCTTCCTGCGTTTAATAACAAATATGGGAATGTATGATTCGTGGACTCCACTTATCATTCCATCAATAGCATCGCCGGCGGTATTCTATTTCATGTACAGCTATCTACAGTCATCACTTCCTCTATCACTTGTAGAAGCTGCACGAATTGATGGTTCGAATGAGTTTAGGACATTCAACCATATAGTATTGCCGATCATGAAACCTGCAATTGCAGTACAGGCAATTTTTACATTTGTAGGTTCATGGAACAACTACTTCACACCGGCCCTGATCATCCAGTCAAAGAACAAGATGACAGTACCAATTTTGATTGCCACACTTCGAGGAGCGGACTATATGAATTTCGATATGGGAAAAATCTATATGATGATAACAGTAGCTATCGTGCCTATTATTGTTGTATATCTCCTCTTATCAAAATATATTATTGCCGGTGTCACACTTGGAGGCGTGAAGGAGTAAACAATTTAATTAGTTTTAGCATCAGAGCAGATGGCTTACATATATGTTATGTAGGTCATCTGTTTTTAGTATATTGAAATATGAAGTACAGCATATTTTTTATTTAGGAAATATTGTGGCACCTATGCAGTATATCAGCAAAAGAATGCAGCAGAACTTGCAGAATATATCCAGTCAAATATCCTGCCGGATTATGATAATTTTGTCAAAGCAGGAGAACAGTACAATAACGATGCAGTGCATATAAATGATATTGTAGGTAATTTCAATAAGATGTCGTTTGAGCTCAGGCAGAGCATTTTAATAATTAAAGGCTGTTGAATGGCAGAGCGGTGTATGATTGATGATTAAATCGACTTAGACATTAATCGTGACAGATACACAGAAAATATCTATAATTTACATATTCTTGTAGGGAAATTAATTTAGGTTTTACACAATTATATTATACTTAGTATGTATTATAATCTGAAAGCGCATGTGAAAGGAAGGATGGACTTATGAGAAAATATTTATTATCGATTCGTAAAAGCCTTTGGAACTGTAATTGTAGAAGGGGCTATTGTAGATATGATAACTGGGGAAGTATGTTTTTCTACACAAAAGGTTAGATATGCGCCGGTAATTAACGGTAAAAATATATTTACCGATGCATATATTACTAAAAGATATACTATTACTTATGACAAAATTACTGGTAGAATGTCATATAGTATAAATAATGCATCTTATAAATCTAATAGAGGAGATAGTCCGAGCATGATTGTATTGAATGCACAGGTAGCAGAGATGGGAAGTAGATAGTAATGATAGTTATAACACTTCAGCAGTTTTTTGTATTATTATGGATTTTTTGCATAACTAAAGTGATATTACATGGTTTTAGAATCAATATTATAGGAATATCCATAAATAGATATTTTTATGAGTATAACGTAGATGATAAAAATGCGATTAAAGAATATCATAGAGGAAGGGCTGTTAGATCCATTATTATTTTAATTCTTGATTCAATAACATTAGTAATATCATATAAGTATAGTATGGAGATGGCTACTGGATTTATGATAATATCAACTATAGCATCTATAATAATTAAATACATTAAAGATAAAGAATAGTGGTTGTGAGATTATAATACATAACGTAAGTGATTAAATAATAGAGCGTATGCTATATGATATAGTGTACGCTTTAATTATTGTGAGGAATCGTAAGAAATTAAATAATTCTAAAATGATAGATTATAGAATTGGCTCATGGTATAATATAACGAACGTAAAGATATGTGCGTCAAAAGAGATATCATATAGATAAGATTGGAGAAAATACATGAACCCAGCAAGCATAATGAAAATGATGAAAGCAAAAAATACATTTACAGCAAACCACCCAAAGTTTGTATCCTTTTTACAGTATGCATTCGGCAGCGGCATTCCGGCAGACTCTGTTATTGAAATCACAGTTACAAAGCCGGGTCAGGAGCCGGTTACGTCCAATATCAGGGTTTTACAGTCGGATCTCGAACTTTTGGACAGCTTGAAGGATATTAATTAGATATGTTATACCAGATTAAGGATGGGACAGTTTCGGTAGGTGGTCAGACGATTCTGTCCCATGTTGATTTTTATATAAAGGAAAAAGAAAAAATAGCTGTTGTCGGCAAAAACGGAGCAGGAAAGACCACATTGCTTCGGCTTCTTGCGGGGGAGCTGCAGCTTGACCGCGATGACCGTCGCGGTATGTCGTCAGGAGCGCATGGCAAAGAGACTGCCTGTAAAAATAGTCTTGGAATCGTGACCTCGCGATACATCACAATTGACATGCTCAGACAGGCGGATAAATCAAATCAGGATTTGACAGTAGAGCAGATACTGCTTGAGAGCTGCCCGGATAAAGATACCTTTTCAAAAGAGAGGTTTGACTACGAGATGGAGTACGACCGGCTTTTTACAGGCTTTGGCTTTGAAAAAGAAGAAAAAAGCCGTACACTCGGCAGTTTTTCCGGAGGTGAACAGACCAAGATTTCACTTATAAAGCTCTTACTTGAAAAGCCGGATTTGCTGCTTCTTGATGAGCCGACGAATCATCTTGATATGAAAACTGTCGAGTGGCTGGAGGATTATCTGATTAACTATCCAAAGGCTGTTGTCATTGTGTCGCATGACAGGGCATTTCTTGATGCAGTTGCGACTGGTGTATATGAGCTTGAAAACGGAGCATTGCACAGATATGCCGGCAACTACACGCAGTACAGGCAGCAGAAGCTTAAAAATCTGCAGATACAGCGCAAAGCCTACGAGCGCCAGCAGGCGGAGATTGCGCACAATAATGAGCTTATCGACAAATTCAAGCATAAGCCGAAAAAAGCTGCGTTTGCACGCTCACGCAAGACCATGCTGGCACGCATGAAGCTGATAGAAAAGCCGGTTGAAGACGAAGCTCATATTTTTACAGGCAATATCGAGCCACAGTTTCCGGGCGGTAAATGGGTTTACGAGGCGAAGGAATTAAAAATTGGATATGACGGCAGGGCGCTGCTTGAGCTGTCGCTTCGTATAAGGCGTGGTCAGAAGATTGCCGTAATCGGTGACAACGGCATAGGAAAATCAACATTTCTAAAGACTGTGGCAGGGCTTATTCCGCCAATAAAGGGCACAAGCCAGCTCGGCAGCAATCTGCTGGTGGGATATTTTGACCAGCAGTCGGCACTTATAGACAGCGATAAGACCGTGAGAGACCATTTTCACGAGCTTTTTCCGGCACTTGTGGAGAAGGAATTAAGAAAGACGCTTGGCATGTATCTGTTTGGAGGGGCAAATGCCTCAAAGCGTATCAGCTCGCTCTCAGGCGGTGAGAAGTCCAGGCTTGTGCTCGCAGAGCTTCTGACAGGCCGTCCGAACCTTATGATACTCGATGAGCCGACCAATCACATGGATATTCCGGCGAAGGAGACACTGGAATCGGCATTCAAGGCATATACCGGCACCATGCTTTTTGTATCGCATGACAGGTATTTCATAAAGCAGGTGGCTGATGCCATACTGGTCTTTGAAAAAGACCGGGTGATGTACTATCCGTTTGGCTATGACCATTATATTTCAAGGCTTAAGGCATCACAGGACGGCAATCTGCCGGCGCTCATGCAGGCAAAGGATGCTGCGATGGTCGAGGCACTTGCGGCTGTCCCAAAGAGGGAGAGGCATGAGACCAGACAGCTTTCAACAGAAGAGGCGTACCTAGAGTGGAAGCTTGCACTTGCGGCAGAGCCGGTGGTGAAGGCAGCTGAAGAAGCAGAAAAGGTTTATGAAGAGCTATGTGAAGCAGAAAGCGAGCTTAACGAAGAAAATGTCGATAAGCTGCGACTGCAATATGAAAAAGTTGCTGACTCATGGACAAATGAGTGTACAAAATGGTATGATATATACTTAGATGAGATGTATCCGGAGAGTGATTTTTAATTTGCAGACATAAGGGAATCAATGACATTTGCTGTATATCATAAATTATCCGGGGAGAAAGGATTATATATGTGGTTATCAAGATATTTTGTGTATTTTATTATATTTAGCTGTATGGGCTGGATATATGAGAGCATCTACTGTACCATCAGAGCAAAAAAATGGGAAAACAGAGGCTTTCTCTATGGTCCGCTTTGTCCTATTTACGGAGCCGGAGGTGTCGCGATCACTGCGATAGCAGATTTCATTTCGGCTCACACGGATGCGACATTTACATGGTGGCAGATATTTCTTGTGGCATTTTTGGGAAGCATTGTCTTAGAATATGGCACATCGTGGGCGCTTGAGAAGCTGTTTCACGCATACTGGTGGGATTACAGCAGCATGCCGCTTAATATAAACGGCAGGGTGTGTTTTCCATATTCTGTAGGCTTTGGGGTGGCAGGACTTATAGTGGTGTATTTTATTGCACCATTTACGAAGTTCATCACAGGCTGGATGTCACCTATATGGTATGAGTTTTTCTCACTGCTTCTTATGGGCTTTTTAGCTGTAGACACTGCAATCACCGTGTCAGCGCTTACAGATTTCAGTAGGACAATAGTCAATCTGCAGAACAATTTCAACACCTATATGGATGAGGTTGTGGAAGAGGTTAAAGAGCGTAAGAAGGCGGCAGATGAAAGGTCGCAGGAGAGGTCACAGGAGCTTGCGGAGGCAGTCGAGGAGCGCAGAAAGAGAAAACGTATCAGAGCCAGTGCAGACCGCGTCATCGATTCAATGGGTGCTTTAAAGAAATCTGCGCTTAACCGAGCACAGGGCTTCAGAAATCCAAAGGTGGAGAACAGGTATCTCGAGACATTTACAGAGAGTCTGAAGGAACGCTTTAAAAGAGAACGTATAAAGAAAGTAAAGAAGGAAAAAGGCAGATAAATAACAAATAAAAATTTTTTAAAAAAATTTCAAAAAAAGCTTGCATTATTCGATTGACCATGGTATTATAATATACGGTTCGTTGGTCAAGCGGTTAAGACGCCGCCCTCTCACGGCGGAAACACGGGTTCGATTCCCGTACGGACTGCTAAAACAAAAAGCTCTCAGTACACAGTGCTGAGGGCTTTTTATTTTTGCAAGCAATTAATAACTATAAAACCACTTAGAACAAAAAGCTGATGCCTGCATGTAAGCATGACGCATCAGCTTTTTTATTCTTAAGGTGGCTCAAATCATTATGTCTAAAGTATAATAATACTTGCGCACTTCAAATCATTGCCCAGATTGTATACTCTGCCGGAATCGACACCGACAACAGTTGGTCGGAGAATGTAGTACTCACTGTTTTTTACAACTCTTGCCTTTTCACCATTGCTAAGCTGTACAATTGAATCAACAGGATATAGAATCATACTGCTCATGAAAGCACGCATGACACCTATATCAAGCTGGTTTGTCATGGACATAAGCATCTCAACTGCATCACGCTGTGATAAGGCATCCTTGTACGGACGCTTTGTGACAAGCGCATCATAGACATCTGCGACAGACAAAATCTTTGCAAACTGACAGATTTTGGGTGCATCAAAGCCGAGTGGATATCCGGTTCCGTCAATGCGTTCGTGGTGCTGCAGCACTCCCATCAGTATAGAGTTGTTTAAATCCTTTCGGTTTTTTAGCATATTGTAGCCGTACACGGAATGTTTTTTCATGATATTAAACTCATCATCCGTGAGCCTGCCCGGCTTGTTTAGAATCTCATTGGGGATCATTGTCTTGCCTATATCGTGCAGCAGGCCGGATACACCTATGTCGTGGATTTCGTTGTCAGGCAGCTTCATCTGCTTGGCAAGAATCATTGAAATAGTAGCCACATCCACACTGTGCTTGAAGGTGTACTCATCGCTTGTTTTGAGAGAACTGATATCGACAGCTATGGCATCGTTTTCATTGATGGCCTCCATGAGCGAGTATGCAATCTGGTTTGTTGCCTGTGTTAGCTCCTCGGAGTTAGTGTTGTTGAAGATGTACTGGACACCGGTTGATACACGCTGCCTGACACTGTCGCTTAAGGTGACCTTGGAACGGTCGTCCGTACGCAGCTGTTTGACCATGGCGGCAGCCTTTGGAGACAGTATGGCATCCGGATCGTCAGGATCAGAATTTCCCTCGCGGATGTATACTGACATTATACCGAGCTTAAGCAGCGAAGAGATGATATAATCATCGATAGCTGAGCCCTGTACCACCAAGTTACGGCCGGTAGGATCCTTGATGACCTGATCAATAATCATGCCGGGTTTCAATTGTCGTGTTCTCATATATCTGCGTTTAATCATTTTTGCCCCAAAACTAAATAAGTCTACTCTAAAAACAATTCAAAATACTACGAATATTATATAGTATATTTGTACTAAAAACAATCACAAATTGAGATTTTTTTAGTGTTTTTTTGTAATAAAACAACGGGGCTGTAAAATAAGTCCCTAATATAAGAAACGCCAATTCCGGCAAATGTCGGT
>ENA-ORSY01002466-ORSY01002466.1-human-gut-metagenome-genome-assembly--contig:-NODE-2466-length-10459-cov-5.693964_pt1 | contig 10459 bp, 9 predicted proteins | sample MGYA00242193_ERZ509160 | MGnify/ENA primary metagenome ERZ509160 (study PRJEB26280, sample SAMEA2338670) | human gut metagenome | biome: human gut; feature: human-associated habitat; material: faeces...
CACCGGTTTTCCGGTGAGAAGTGAGGGATACTATCATGAAAGTGATTCTGAAGCAGGATATCAAGGGCATTGGCAAGAAGGACGAGATCCACGAGGTCTCCGACGGCTACGCCCGCAACTACCTGTTCCCGCGCAAGCTGGCCGCTGTGGCGGATGCCAGCGCTGTGAACATGGCCCGCGGCAAGGAGGCCGCAGCCGATTTCCACGAGGCTGAGAACGTGGCAGCCGCCAAGGCTCTGGCTGCCAAGATCGAGGGCAAGACTGTGACCATCAAGGCCAAGGGCGGCGCATCCGGCCGTCTGCACGGCAAGGTGACCGGCAAGGAAGTTGCCGAGGCACTGGCTGCGCTGGCAGGTGCACCCATTGATAAAAAGAAAATCGAGCTGGAGACCAAGGACATCAAGGATGCCGGCGTGTTCAACGGCAAAGTCCGTCTGTACGTTGGCGTCGTGGCTTCCTTCAAGATCCAGGTGGAAGTGGAACAGGCCTGATCTGTGTGCCGTTTGCGCCCCCTCACAGCAGGGGGCGCTTTTTGGCTTTACAGGATGCTTTGGATTTTGGATAAGGACAAACTACTATGCCGAACGAACGACGTTATTCCAATGAACTGAATCTGGAGAGCGTGGGCATCAATCTGCCCTACAATATGCAGGCAGAGCAGAGCGTGCTGGGCGCGGTGCTGCTCAAGCCCGACACCCTGACCGATCTGGTGGAGATCCTCAAGCCGGAAATGTTCTACACCCGGCAGAACGCCCAGATCTGGACCGAGATGCTGCGCCTGTTCACCAACGACCAGACCATTGATTTTGTCACCCTGCTGGATGCAGTGGTGTCCGATGGTGTGTTCCCCAGCGCAGACGAGGCCAAGATCTATCTGACCGGTCTGGCGGAAACGGTGCCCAGCATCTCCAACGTAAAGGCTTATGCCCAGATCGTGCAGGAAAAATATCTGGTGCGCCAGCTGATGGGCGTTGCCAAGGACATTTTGCAGGACGCCGGGGACGAGCCGGACGCTGACCTTCTGCTGGAAAACGCAGAGCAGCGCATCTACGAGATCCGCTCCGGCCGCGATTCCAGCGCCCTGACCCCGCTTTCGTCCAGCATGGTGGAAACGCTGACCAACCTGCAAAAGATCAGCGGCCCGGATGCGGATAAGTACAAGGGCATCCCCACCGGTTTCCGTCTGCTGGATACCGTGCTTACCGGCCTTGGCCGCGGTGATCTGGTCATTCTGGCAGCCCGTCCCGGTATGGGCAAGACCAGCTTTGCACTGAACATCGCCACCCGCGTGGCCATGCAGCAAAAGGTGCCGGTGGCCATCTTCAGTCTGGAAATGACCAAGGAGCAGCTGACCAACCGTATCCTCTCGTCGGAGGCCGGTATCGACAGTCAGGCTTTCCGTACCGGTGCGCTGCGCGCCGAGGACTGGGAGTATCTGGCGCTGGCCACCGAAAAGCTGCACGATGCACCGATCTATATGGACGACACCTCCGGTATCACCATCACCGAGATGAAGGCCAAGATCCGCCGGGTGAATCAGGACCCTGCCCGCCCCAACGTGGGCCTGATCGTTATCGACTATTTACAGCTGATGACCACCGGCCAGCGCAGCGAGAACCGTGTGCAGGAGATCAGCTCCATCACCCGAAACCTGAAGATCATGGCTAAGGAGCTAAATGTGCCCATCATCGCGCTGAGCCAGCTGTCCCGTGCGGTAGAAAAGCAGGGCAACAACTCCAGCCACCGCCCGCAGCTTTCGGACCTGCGCGACTCCGGTTCCATCGAGCAGGACGCAGACTGCGTTCTGTTCTTGTACCGCGATTCCTACTACGCCAGCCAGAACCCGGATGGTGCCGAGGTGGATGCCGATACCGCCGAGTGTATCGTGGCAAAGAACCGTCACGGCGAGACCAGCACCGTGCCGCTGGGCTGGGATGGTGCCCACACCCGCTTTATGGATGTGGACTTCAAGCGCTGATGGATACCGCGATTCTTGCCCGGGTGGAGGATTTCTGCATCCGGGAGGGGCTTTTGCAGCCCGGCGCACCGCAGCATCTGGCGGCGGCAGTCTCCGGCGGCGCGGACAGCATGGCGCTGCTGCTTTTGCTGCGGCAATTGCAGCCGAGGTTTGGCTATACGCTTTCTGCCTGCCATGTGAACCACGGTCTGCGCGGGCAGAGCGCCGACCGGGACGAGGCCTTTGTGCGGGCGGAATGCGCCCGCTTGGGCGTGCCGCTGCGGGTGTTCCATGCGGCGGAGCTGGCCTCGCCCCCGGTGCACGCCGGGGAGGACTGGGCGCGCCGTCTGCGTTACACGGCCTTTGCGCAGCTGCAAGGGCAGGGGATAGATGCCATCGCTACGGCCCATACTGCAAATGACCAAGCCGAAACGCTGCTGCTGCGGCTGGCGCGCGGCACCGGGCTGCACGGTGCGGGCGGCATCCGGCCAAGGCGCGGGTGCTACCTGCGTCCGCTGCTCTGCCTGAGCCGCGCCGAGACCGAGACCGTCTGCCGGGCAGCAGGACAGCCGTGGGTCACCGACGAGACCAACGACACCGACGCCTACGCCCGCAACCGTCTGCGCCACAGCGCCCTGCCTGCGCTGGAAAGCACCAACGCGGCGGCGGTGCAGAATCTGGCGCGGTTCTGTGAAAAGGCCGCGCGGGCGGATGCCTATCTTGCCGCCGGGGCTGCAAAGCTTCTGGCGGCGGCACGCCTGCCCGGTGTAGAACCGGTGTGGCAGCTGGCACCCTTGCAGGCAGCAGACCCCCTGCTGCTGGAAACTGCGCTGCACAGCCTTGTGGCTCCGGTGCGGGACGCAGAGGAAAAATATGTGCAGCTGCTGTGTGCCGTGGTGCGGCAGGGCAGCGGCGCAGTACAGCTGACCGGACAGGTGCGTTTTTGCGCCGGGAACGGCTGTCTGCGGCAGGAAATGCTGCCGGACGCGCTGCCCCGGCAGCTGGAGAGCGCGCCGCAGCAAGTGCCCCTTTTGCCCCAAAAACAGCCGGAATTCCGGCTGCGCGGGGGCTGGAAGGGGAAAGCGGAGCTGTTAACAGCCGATTTTGAAGAAAAAATACAAGTCGTTCATAAAAAAGACTTAAAAAATCGGGCGGATTATGCTAGAATAACTACGTTGTACACTGGCCTTGTGCTGCGTGCCCGACAGCCGGGAGACCGCTTCCGGCCTGCGGGGCGGGGCTTGAGCAAACCACTGCGTAAGTGGATGAACGAGGCCGGTGTCCCGAACGAACTGCGGGATACGCTGCCGCTGCTTGCCAGCGGAAGCGAAATTTTATGGGTGCGTGGAGAAGGCTTTGCCGATGGCCTTGCACCGGACACGGAAAGCAGATGGATCCTGCACTTGGATGCAGAGATCGAAACACAGGAGGGAAAAACAAATGAGTATGCACGATGATATCAAGACCGTTCTGGTCAGCGAAGAGCAGCTGAAGGCCAAGGTGGCAGAGCTGGGCGCTCAGATCAGCCGGGATTATGCCGGTAAAAATCTGGTGCTGGTGTCCATCCTCAAGGGCTCGGTGGTCTTTATGGCCGATCTGATGCGGGCTGTGAGCATCCCCTGCAATATCGACTTTATGGTGGTCTCCAGCTACGGCGGCAGCAACACCACCACCAGCGGTCTGGTCAAGATCATCAAGGATCTGGACGGTGATCTGTCCGGCAAGGATGTGCTGATCGTGGAGGACATTCTGGACACCGGCGTCACCCTGTCCAACCTTGTGCCCATGCTCAAGATGCGCAACCCGAACTCCGTTAAGATCTGCACCATCCTTGATAAGCCCAGCCGCCGCAAGGCCAACATCCAGCCGGATTACGAGGGCTTTCAGGTGCCTGACGAGTTCGTGGTGGGCTATGGTCTGGACTACGATGAAAAATACCGCAACCTGCCCTATGTCGGTGTGCTGAAGCCCGAGGTCTACACGAAGTAACGTGTCCATTATAAAAATCCAGAACTGGAGTTGATTTTTTTGCAACCGAAGAAACCCCGTTTCAATCCGCTGGTGATCGCCATTGTGCTGGCAGCCGTGCTGATGGTGTGGTCGGTGCTGGGCGGCACCGGCGGCAACGCTAACAGCTCCTCCATGGCTTATTCCACGGTGGTACACTATTTTGAGAGCAATCAGGTCACCAAATTCTCGCTGGATCTGAATACCGGCGTGATCACCATGACCCTGAAGGAGGGCGCACAGGAGCTGCCCAACGCTGCCGAGCAGACCACCACCCAGTCTTCGGGCGGGCTGCTTTCCGGCCTGCTGTCCTCCTCTTCCGCTGCCCCCACCGGGGTGAAGAAGAACGATGACGGCACCGAGACAGTCAGCTATAAGCTGCCCTATGCCCGGATGTTCGTGGACCATGTGTCGGACTACATCGCCCAGTATGATGCAGCCAACCCCGATGCACCCATGGTGTACGATTATGTGCCCGCCAAGGAGACCATTCCCTGGATGGAGATCCTGTTCTATCTGGCTATGTTGGGCTGCACCGGTTTTTTGCTGTTCTCCATGATGCGCGGCGGCGCCGGTGGCGGCGGCATCATGAACGTGGGCAAGGCCAAGGTGAAGGACGAGCACGAGAACAAAAAGACTGCCACCTTTGCCGATGTGGCCGGTGAGGACGAGGAAAAAGAGGAACTCAAGGAAGTTGTGGAGTTCCTCAAGAGCCCCGATAAGTTCAATACGCTGGGTGCCCGCATCCCCCACGGTGTGCTGCTGGTGGGCCCTCCGGGTACCGGTAAGACCCTGCTGGCGCGTGCCTGTGCAGGCGAGGCGGGGGTGCCCTTCTACTCCATCTCCGGCTCTGACTTTGTGGAGATGTATGTCGGCGTGGGCGCATCCCGCGTGCGTGACCTGTTCGATAAGGCTAAAAAGACCATGCCCTGCATCATCTTTATCGACGAGATCGATGCTGTGGGTCGTCAGCGCGGCGCAGGTCTGGGCGGCGGTCACGATGAGCGCGAGCAGACTTTGAACCAGCTGCTGGTGGAGATGGATGGCTTTGAGGCCAACGACGGCATCATCGTCATGGCTGCCACCAACCGTGCTGATATTCTGGATAAGGCACTGCTGCGTCCCGGCCGCTTCGACCGTCAGGTCTATGTGGGTCTGCCGGATGTCAAGGGCCGCGAGGAGATCCTGAAGGTGCATACCCGCAACAAGCCCCTTGCACCGGACGTCTCACTGAAGGTTATTGCCCAGCGCACTGCCGGTTTTGCCGGTGCAGACCTTGAGAACCTTGTCAACGAGGCCGCGCTGCTGGCAGCCCGCCGCAACCGCAAGGCCATTACCATGGAGGATATCGAGGAAGCCTCCATGAAGGTGATGGCTGGCCCCGAGAAGAAGAGCCGCGTGGTCACCCCGGAGGAGAAAAAACTCACCGCCTACCACGAGGCCGGTCACGCAGTGGCAGGCTTCTACTGCAAGCATCATCCCCGCGTGCACGAGATCACCATCATCCCGCGCGGTCAGGCCGGCGGTTACACCATGTATCTGCCTGAGAAGGATCGCAGCTATGTGACCAAGGGCGAGATGTTTGAGGATATCGTGTCCAGCCTGGGCGGCCGTGTGGCCGAGCAGCTGATTCTGGAGGACATCTCCACCGGTGCCTCCAACGACCTGCAGCAGGCTACCAACATCGCACGCCAGATGATCACCCGCTACGGCTTCTCCGAGCGTCTGGGCCCCGTGGTCTACGGCACCTCGCAGGAGGAGACCTTCCTTGGCCGCGACTTTGGTCAGGGCAAGGGTTACAGCGAGACCACCGCTGCCGAGATCGACAGCGAGACCCGCGATATCATTGACGAGGCCTACGAGACCTGCCGCCGCACCCTGACCGAGCACATCGACCAGCTCCATGCGCTGGCCAAGGCTCTGATGGAGCGCGAAAAGCTCAACGAGGAGCAGTTCAACACCATTATGGCCGGCGGCACCCTGCCTCCCTGCGAGGATGCAAAGCCCGAGCAGGCACAGCCCGACCAGACCATGCAGCCCGCCCCGGTGCAGCCCGCAGAGCCTGCGGAGACTGCCGAGCGTGCAGAACCCGCCGAGCAGGCCGAGCCTGCCCAGCCGGAAATGCCGCAGCCGGACGCCCCGGAGCAGCAGGACTAAGCTTTTTTAGGAAAGGAGCGAGCATCGTGGAGGAAAATTTTAACCCGGTTGCACAGACCCGCGCAAACTACTATACCCCCGGCAGTCCGGTGCAGTTTGTCTGCGTGGAGCTGCTCAAGGGAGACGTCAGCGGCGAGCACGCTGTCTGCCTGACCTTCAAGAATATTTCCCGCGTGACCCTGACCGCACTGGAAATCCACTTCAAGTGCAAGGGCGTGGATGGCGTGATCCTGTGCGAGGATAAGTTCGAGTACCGGGATCTGCAGGTAAAACCCGGCGAGCTGTTTGGGCAGGATGATGCCGTGTTCATCACGGCCAAGGCCATCACCAGCGTAGATGTTACCCTGTGCAATGTATACAACGGCAAGCGCGTGGTGCATCTGGACGGCATCAAGCGTGTGCGTCTGCCCGCACCCCGCCGTCTGGCTCCGGAGCTGCAAAAGGCGCTGGAGGCCCGCATGAACCGCACCGGGCTCAAGTATCAGCCGCAGGTGTTCGAGAACGGCTGGTACTGCGCCTGCGGTGCCTTCCACCCCACCGAGGAGGACACGGTTTACTGCTCGGAGTGCGGCTGCGACCGTATCCTGTTGCAGAACGCGCTGAACACTCTGCTGCAGCCCGCTGCCCCGGCAGACGAGATGGAAATGCCCCTCAACGCCCCGGCTGCTCCCGCAGCGCCCGCTGCGGTGGAGGAGCCTACCCGCATCGTGGGCGCAGCCCCTGCTGCTCCGGCGGCTCCCGTAGAAGAGCCCACCCGGGTCGTGGGAGCACCGGTCTACGAGCCAAAGGCTGACCCCATCCAGCCTGTCTCGGAGCCTACCCGGGTGCTGGATGCCTCTGCCCGCGCACCGCTTTCCGGCGCTGCTGCGGCAGACGAGGGTACCCGCGTGATCCCCGCCCGCCGTCCGGCTCCGGTGCGTCAGCCCGCGCCTGTGGAGGAGGACGAAGAGTACGAGGACAGCCGGGACAGCGTGGCAGAAGCGCTGATCCGCTGGGTGCCGCCCATTACGGCCATCCTGTGCGCAGCCATCGCGCTGTGCGGCTTTGTGTACTACCAGTTCGTGCTGTAAAATAAGAGATCATCCCGGCGGAGGGGGCAGCGTGCCTTCTCCGCCTTTTGTGTGCACTGCACAGAAAGGAAATACCATGCCGGAACAAGCCTTACAGGTGGCTTTTGAGATCAAGACCGCCTGCGATGAGATCAGCCGCCGTCTGCTGCGCTGGCACTGGGAGCGCAAGCCCGGGGCGCACAGTCTGGATGCGCTGCTGGAGCATATTGCTGCCCGCAAGCAGGAAAGCCCGGATTACTACGACCGTATGCCGGACCTTACCGGCAAGACCAGCTGGCAGCAGCTGGACACTACCCTGTGTATGCGGGTGCTGCTGGACCCGGAGACCGATGCCGCCCGCCCGCTGGACCTGCTGGGCAACACGGCGCACCCCTTTGCCGCCCGCCATGCCTGCAACGCTATCCGCACCGCCCGCAACGAAGCTGCTCACGCGGCAGTTGCAGCAGACGGCGCACAGGCAGCCCTGCTGTTCAACGAAGCCATTGAGGCGCTGGAGGAGGGCTACGCCGGTACTGCCTTTAAGGAAAACGAACTGGCGCAGTATTACCGCGAGGCAGAGGACTACCTGAGCCGCTGCAGCGAGGGCAAGCCCCTTAAAGTGCGTCAGAGCAGCCCGCAGAACGCACAGCAGGGAAAAGCCGCCGCCCGCACAAAGCCCCGCAATCCCCAGACTGTCCGCAGCACCAAAAGCACTGCCGCCCGCAGCCGCAGCACCGGTACAAAGCAGAGCCGCGGCACAGCCTCCCGCAGCAAAAAGCAGCAGACCGGCGGCGAGAGCAGGGTGGCACTTGGCATTATTCTGGCAGCGCTGGTGCTGGGACTTATCGCACGCGCCATCAGCATGGGACTTGTATAAGCGCTACGGTTTTCGCAATTCTGGCGGTAAATCAGAAAGCAAGATTGTTTGGATTGTGTAAAATCACCAAAAAAGCAGCGGGCAGCCCCACAGAAAAACGGTCATTGCACCTCTTGCGGGAAATGTGAAACGGATTTATAATAAGCATGAAAACGTTTACACATTGCCACCGAAGAGGGAACGGAGAAAATACCCCATGACCATCAGTGATATTGCAAAGCTGGCAGGCGTTTCCAGCGCTGCGGTCAGCCGCTATTTGAACGGCGGCCCCCTCAGCGAACAGAAACGTGCCGTGATACAAGCCGTAGTGGAAAAGACCGGCTACAGCCCGGATACTGCGGCGCAGACCCTGCGCACCGGCAAGGTGCGTCAGGTGGGGGTCATTGTGCCCAGCATCAGCTCCCAGTCGGTGGGGCAGATCACCAGCGGCATTGCAGCCGAGCTGGGGGCCAGCCGCTACCTGATGCTGCTGGCAGACACCGAGCTGGACGGGCAGATGGAGCTGGAATATCTTACAGCGCTGCAGCGCAACCATGTGGCCGGTATCATCCTGCTGGGCTATGATTCCAGCCCGCAGCTGTGCAAGGCGCTGAAAGACTGCCGTGTGCCTGTGGTGGTAACGGGGCAGCGTTTTGCAGACCTGCCCTGCGTTTATAACGACGACCGCTCTGCTGCCCGCGACCTGACCCGGAAGATGCTGGAGCATGGCCGCAAAAATATCGTGTATATCGGCGGTAGCGAGCAGGACGCCGCCACCGGCATAGCCCGCCGTCAGGGTGTGCAGGATGCACTGCGGGAGGTGGGACTGAACGCAGATGGTCTGCCCCGCGCTTACTGCGCCGCCTTTTCCATGGAAGAAGGGCACCGCTGCATGGAAGAGCTGCTGGCACGCTGCCCGCAGTTGGACGGTGTAGTCTGCGTGACAGACACCGTGGCCTTTGGCGCTTTGCAGGTGCTGCGCGCTGCCGGGCGCAAAGTAGGGCAGGATGTCGGCCTTGCCGGCATCGGAGACAACTGGGCAGGCAAGGTGGTGGAACCCGGCCTGACCACCATCCGCTTTTATCAGCGGCAGGTCGGGCAGGAGGCTGCCCGGATGCTGCTGCAAAGCTTGGAGCACACCGGAGCGGACGCTGCACCGGTGCGCCAGACCACGCTGGGCTATACGCTGGTAGAGCGCGGCTCACTGTAAAAAAAGAGGAACGAATGAAACAGAAACTGATTTTTTTAGATATCGACGGAACCCTGCTACCCCCGGGTGAGATGCTGATCCCCCAAAGCACGGTGGAGGCGCTGCACAAAGCACATGCCAATGGCCACAAGCTGTTTCTGTGCACCGGGCGCAACCTGCGCATGACCCAGCCGCTGCTGGACTATGGCTTTGACGGCGCGGTATGCAGCGCCGGCGGTTATGTGTTCTGCGGGGATAAGGTGCTGGTAGACCTGCCTATGGAGCCGCAGCTGGCACAGGGCGTGCGTAGCGCCATGGAGCGCCACGGCGTGGAGTGCACGCTGGAAGCGCGGGATGCCACCTACGGCAGCCTGAAGATGATTGAGCGCTGGAGCTTCACCCACCGGGATGCAGGCCCCCTGAACAGCGAAGCCGCCCGCTGGCGCAAGGCCATGGAGGACGGCATGACCATGAGCCCGCTGGCCGAGTACAAGGGCGAGCCGTTATATAAGATCGTGTATATCGCAGAGCGCAGCGAGGACTTGGACGAGGCTAAGCGCCTGTACGAGGACAGATTCGTGTTCTGCGAGAGCAAGCCGGACGGTCTGAACGGCGGCTATGTGAACGGCGAGCTCATCAACCGCAAGTTTGATAAGGGGCGCGGCATCAAGGCCGTATGTGACTATCTCGGCGTGCCCCTGCAGGACAGCATCGGCTTTGGCGATAGCGACAATGACCTGCAGATGACCGATGTGGTCGGCATCAGTGTCTGTATGGCCGACGGCTCTGCAAGCCTGAAGCAGCGCTGCGACCGCATTGCTCCCTCGGTGTACGAGGACGGCATTGCTAAGGAGTTTGCAGCCTTGGGGCTGATTTGAGATTTCTTTTAGTAAAAACAGGGCAGGGGAACATCCGCAGACGTTCCCCTGCCCTGAAATTATAAATAATACTTTCGCATCATTTTGTAACAAAAAAGCGCTGCACGGTATTTTGTGCGGCGCTCTCTTTATATTGACAGATCAGTAGTGCAGATCCTCTGCGGTCAGCGCTTCCAGCACGGGCAGCATGGCAGCGGCTTCAGCCTTGGCGGCAGGCAGATCCATATCGCGGTAGTTGCCGCACTCCACCTCGCTGGCACCGGGCACGGCACCCTCAAAATCGGCCATAAAGCGGTAGGCGTCCACCGTCAGCTGCAGCGCCTGTGCCGGGGTCAGCCCTCGGGTGAGCAGGTAAAAGCCGGTGCG
>ENA-ORSY01002471-ORSY01002471.1-human-gut-metagenome-genome-assembly--contig:-NODE-2471-length-10441-cov-2.681109_pt1 | contig 10441 bp, 5 predicted proteins | sample MGYA00242193_ERZ509160 | MGnify/ENA primary metagenome ERZ509160 (study PRJEB26280, sample SAMEA2338670) | human gut metagenome | biome: human gut; feature: human-associated habitat; material: faeces...
CCTGGAGCTGTTCTTTTGTGCTCTCCTTGTGGCTTTCCTTGCGGTACTTCGAAGGGGACATTCCCTTCATAGCGTGAAAGGCCTTGGTAAATACCAGGGCATCGCTGTATCCGCAGGACAATGCAATACTCTCGATAGGATAATTCGTGGAGTCCAGAAGCTCTCTCGCCTTGGTAATACGGAAGGTAGTAAGGAACTGCTGGGGAGACATCCCCAGATAGTTCTGGAACAGCGTATATAAATAGCTGCGGTTGATACACACATAGTCCGCCACATCCGTGACCTTGATGGGGTTACAGTAGTTGCTCTGGATAAAGGAAACCGCTTTTTTCACATACTGGTTCCCCTTATCCTCTTCCTCTCTTGCCACCACACCGGCGCTGTCGGCGATCACCGACAGAAATACTCCCAGCAGTCCGTTCCGCCGCAGATCATCCGCAATGCCAAAGGTATTATGCTCCATCATATCCCGGACAATGGAATATAGTTCCTCTGATTTATCACATGAAAAAATAGGATGTCTGTCTGACAGTCCCATGCTGTGTAAATATTCTTCTGCCCGGCTTCCGGCAAATCCCACCCACAGATAACTCCAGGGATCCTTCGCATCCGCCTGATAAAAAGCCAGTTCATTGGGCTGGATCAAAAAACCGTAGCCCGCCTCCAGCCGGTATTCCTTGTCGTGAAACCGGAAATGTCCCTTGCCGCTCAGGACATAGTGGATCAGGTAATGTGGCTTGGAGGCCGGTCCGAAGCTGTGCAGCGGTGCCGTCTGGGAGCATCCGCAGCAGTTCACATACAGACTTCCTGTTTTATCATTGACAAAATCCAGTTTAAATGCTTTTTCCATGATCGGACCGTTTCCTTTCCGCGTTGCCGCTCTCTCATCTAATTCACGAGAATCCCGCCGTTTTCATCAAATTCGACACCGAAATCCCGGCTGTATTCATTCATACGCTGCAAAATTCTCTTCTTATCCTCACCTGCTGCCGGAGTAGGCTTAAAATCATTCCGGGTGGACACAGAACTCACCATGCAGGGAATGATCCTGGCATTCCGGTCCTCCACCTTCTGTCCGTTTTCGAATGTAAAGGTCTGCTGGAAGATCATGGTATCCTTATCTGCCGGGTTCCGGTTCGCTCCGAAGCAGAAATTCGCCAGGCTATAGATGATATATCTGCCCTTATATTCTTCGATTCCCTGAAGGACGTGGGGATGATGACCAATGACCAGATCCACACCCCAGTCAATGCATTTTCTGCCAAGTACCTGTTGGTAATTCTCCGGATAAGTATCTTTCTCGATCCCCCAGTGACAACAGGCCAGGATCAGGTCCACATTCTGTTCCCGCAGGGTCTCGATATTGTTCTGGATCAGCTTTTCCGCCTGTGCGCCCCACTCTACCTCATTGACAGAGATTATTCCTATTTTCAGGTTCCGTTCTCCGCCGTGGGCTGCCGCACTGTCCGGGATCTCATAGATACCCACATTTTTATCATAAGCATAAATGATCCCTTCCTTCTCTAATGCCACCACAGTATCCCGGCTTCCCTGTTCGCCATAATCCAGGCGGTGATTGTTGGCGAAGCTGACGGCCTCAATGCTCCCCAGCGTCAGCAGATGTGCGTAGGCCGGATCCCCTTTGATGCAGTAGGTCTGTCCCTCCCGCATCTGTTCCGATGTGGTCAGAGGCCCTTCCAGATTCACGATGGTCATATCGTCCGCCGCAAAGATGTCTCTCACATTTTCAAAGAAATAACCTTCGTCCTCCGCCTGATCATAGGCCTGACGGAAGGAGGCACTGTAGTCTTGTTCCTGATGATTTCCCAACGTTACATCCCCTGCTGCGGAGATGGTGATCGTATAACGTTCACCCGTCAAATCACCGGAGTCATGGCAAGATCCCGATGTTGTTGCGTTCTCTCCACCGGAAGCCGTCCCTGTCTGTGCCCCCGTAGCAGAATCTTCTGCCGTCTGCCCAGCCTGCGTAGTTGCATTGTAACCGCCGATAGGCTGCGCCAGATCTTCCCTTCCCGGAATGTAGACCTGCTGGGTCAGATCATCGCCACATCCACCAAGCATTATGACTGCCGCTGCACAGAACAGTGCTGCAAACCTTTGTTTTCGATACCCCATAAGCTGCTCCCTCATTATCGTAGCATGATCCGCATCTTTGGTGCTTACCGTTGCTTCGCAACTATCATGATCCCATTCGCCGTTCGTCAATCCTGCAAGCACATTGACTCTCATACGTCAATTATAATATCATTCCGCAGAAGCCTCCGATGTGGAAGTAATGTCTCCGTCTCCGTACAGATTCTCCTGCAGGAATTTCTTGTTGGCTTCGAAATCCACTTCCAGCACTGCCATCTTACGGATGGTCGCATCCTTATAGGTGCCCTCCAGCGGAATGCTGTTCTGGATAATATCGTAAGTCACGGCCTTAGGTGCCATAAGGCTCAGCCGATAGCATTCTGTCTGGGTCAGATTCGTGGTCAGATTCGGCATCAGACCATCGATCAGCTCCTGGGGATTGGTCAGCATTCCCTGCGGAAGCTTGTGGATCACCTCTGCCAATACCTTTCTCTGCCTCTCGGTTCTGCCGAAATCCGTACCGATATAACGGTTTCTGCAATACGCCAATGCCTGCGGTCCGTTCAGGTGTACCATACCGCCGGAAGTATCTTCAAAATAGTCGGTACCTTCCGGTCTTCCCAGCAGAATGTTGTATTCCACCAGATAGCCGTTGACATATTCCACTTCCTTGCTGGTCAGCTCAAGATCCACACCGCCCACTGCATCCACCAGATTGGCAAATGCTTCAAAGTTCACCAGTACATAGCGGCTGATATGAATATCGAAATTCTGCTCAATAGTCTCCATCAGCAGTTCTGCGCCACCATAGGAATATGCCGCATTCAGACGATTCCCCTTATGTCCCGGAATGTCCACATACATATCACGGAGCAGGGATGTCATGTAGATCTTCTTCGTCTTGTTGCTGATGGACAGCAGGATCATGACATCTGATCTGCCGTCTTCACCGTTTTCACGGGAGTCGTTACCGATCAGCAGAATATTGGTCACGCCTTCTTCCTTCATGGGAGAGGACGCTACCGACTCGATCTTCTCATAGTTCATCTCTCCGTAGACCTTTCCTACCAGCACATACAATCCTGCTGCCAGGAATACAAGGATCAGCGCCACTGCGATCAGGAAACGCTTGAGTCCTGACTTTTTCTTCTTCCTGCCGCCCCCGGCTCCCTTTTTATTTCCTTTTCTGTTCCTTTTATCCGCTTTCGTGTCTATCTCCTCACGCTTTCCGGATCTTCTTCCGGAGCGTTTTCTATCGTTATAATCGTCCTCATAGTCCTCTACATAGTCATCCCGTCTGCTGCGGCGGGTTCTGCCTGATGTCTCCTGTCTGCGGTGATCAGCGTTACTGCTACGGCCGCCACCGTTACGACTCTCTGAAGTCTTACGTGCCGTCTCTCTGCGGGCTGCCTGTCTCCTGCGGTATGTGGGATCATCCCAGTCCTCTGCATAGTCCTCACGGGATCCTGCTCTTCTGTCGGATCCGATCACATCCAGTTCCTCCTCTTCCTCGTCATCTTCCCTCATATCATACATCTGCGGAGCCGGGCGGGCTGCCTCACGCTCCGCAGAGTGTGTCCCCACATTCGCCGCCGGGCGCCCCGTACTGCGGCGGCCTCCCGCCCCGGATGCCTGCATTTCCTGCATCTCCTGTTGTAAAAAGGCTTCCAGACCCTTTTGTATATCTTCCATCTCCTGAATGGAGTCTCTTTCCTTATCGCTCATCCTGTACCTCACTTCCACATACCTGATTTTGCACGCTTTTATTCCTATTCATCTTCTAGGATAATACCATAATCTGCTGTATTCGTCACGACAGAAATCCTTAAAATTTGTTTAAATGTTATCCGGTATTTCTTAAGAAACGACAACAAGAAAGACCATCTGCGGCAGCTACACGATTTTCTTTCGTATGCTTTCCTCAGATGGTCTCTGCATTTTTGTTGACTTATGTCTGCTTTATTTATGAGCAAGCCTTGCGTCTATGTAATTTTTCAGAGATTCCACCGTCTCTTCTACACCCAGCTTGCTGCTGTTGATAGACAGATCGTAATTACGGGAATCGCCCCATTTTACCTTACAATGGCTATTGTGGTAAGACTTTCTGCGACGGTCCTTCTCGATCATACGCTCTTCCGCATGACGGGCATCCAGCTCATAGATCTCCATGACACGTTTGATCTTGGCCTCCCGGTCTCCCAGTACGAAGATGGAGATCAGATTCGGATTGTCCTTCAGCACAATCTCGGAACAGCGTCCTACGATCACAAAGGATTCCCCTGCTTCCGCCTTTTTCTTAATATAATCGAACTGCATTCTGGCCACATTGTCTGCCGGAGAGCTGTTCATTCCCATTACACTGCGGTACAGGAATTTATTACGTCTCTTTTCGTCGAACTCAGCCAGCTCCTTGCTGCTTACATTCATGCTTGCAGCCACCTCATCTAACAGGTTGTGATCGTACATCGGCAGTTTGTAATACTCTGCCAGCTTCTGTGCGATCTCATGTCCGCCGCTGCCGTATTCACGGCTGACGGAGATAATCAGTTGTTCACTCATGGATCTGCCCTCCTTATGGCTGGATGTATTTCCAAAATTTTTTAAACTCGTATTCTGCAAATACATCTTACAGATATCTTGCATAGATCATCAGCATAGAGATCCCTACTACTATTATAGTCGCAGGTGCCATAACTTTGCAATATTTTCCCCACTTAATCATATGACCGGCTTTCGCTGCGGTGGCGATACCTACTACGTTGGCAGAAGCTCCGATGGGAGTTGCGCTTCCTCCAATATCGGTTCCCATAGCCAGTGCCCATGCCAGAATGGACAGCTCCACACCCTGGGTAGCGGACAGACTGCTGATAATAGGGATCATGGTAGCCGCAAAAGGAATATTATCCACGAAGGCGCTGGCGATGGCGGAGATCCACAGAATAATGGCGATCATCAGCATCAGATTGCCGTTACTGATATCTCCGATGAAGTTCGCCATGACTTTCAGGATACCTGTCTGCTCCAGGCCACCTACGACCATAAACAGTCCGATGAAGAACAGCAGCGTCTTGTAATCAATCTGTCTGATCAGCTTCAGCGCATCTTTGCCTGCAGCGATCAATGTCACGATGGAGATGAATACACCGATGCAGGATACGGTCAGTCCAGTCTGTGCATGGGTCACCAGCAGTACTACTGCACACAGGAAGATAACAGTGCTGATAATAAATCCCTTTTTGTCGGTAATGGCCTCGGAAGGATCCGGGTAGGCCTGGTTGCTGCCTGCTGCAGCAGCCTCGCTGGCTCGCAGTTCCTTGTGGAATACCAGATAGAAATACAATATGACCACGATCAGGGATACACCTGCGATCACACCGGTATTGGTCAGGAAATCCGTGAAGGAATATCCCAGGGAAGTACCGATGATGATATTGGGGGGATCTCCGCACATGGTAGCGGATCCTCCCAGATTCGCACAGAACACTTCTGCCAGAATCATAGGCACCGGATTGAATTTCAACAGTTGTGACAGTTCAATGGTAACGGCTGCCAGGAACAGGATTACGGTAATACTGTCAATGAACATTGCCAGAATACCGGATAATACCATAAAGGTGACAAACAGCGGTACAACCTTATACTTGACCATCTTGGCAAGGCGCATGCACAGCCAGCGGAAGAATCCCACCCGGGCCATTCCCTCTACCATGATCATCATTCCTGCTACGAACACGATGGTCTCCCAGTTGATACCACTGGAAGCCTCTGCGGACTGTCCCGCCGTGTACCAGAAATGACTTGTGAAAAAGCTGCCTAAGTTCAAAGTCTCCAGCACTGCGCTCATACTGTGCATTCCCAGTCCGAATACCAGTACCAGTGTCAGCAGACCGCAGCCCAATGTGATAATGTGTCTCTCCCATACTTCCAGGACGATCAGTACAAACATCGCCAGAAATATGATTACTGCAAGTATTTGTGCTACCACTTTCCCTGCCTCCTTGTAAATTTATCATTTTATCTCGTTAAGCGTTTTTTAATCTTGCTTTCACCTTTTATTTTCCCCTTTTTATGAGAAATTAAGTGGATTTCGCACCTCACGATTTAGAACGCTTAAGATTTGATTCTATCCGAAATATCGGCATAAGTCAATTCTTCTTTTGGCTTCTATGCATAAATATTCCGTTAAAGTTTTCTCAGCTGAAAATACAAAAGACTCCCGAAAGTTTGTATCATGCGTACTCACTTTCAAGAGCCTTTTCATATCCTGTTATTTATTCATTCCGGAAGCTTTCGATATCGTTCTTTCCCACATACCGCAAGAACATCCGGTGCATATCAATACCGCTTTCTCCGAAATACAATTTCATGTACTTCTCACCGTCTTGCCGGATTGCCAGCGTGACGGACTGTTCCACCACTTTGCCCTCCGTGCCGTTAATCGTCACAGTTTGCTGCAACGTGTTGTTCAAGAATACGGAAATCGGTAACTGTGCCAGCGGACCCAGCGTGGAACTCATCCGGAATACCAGTTCGTACCGTCCGATCTTCGGGAAACGCAGCTGGTATACCGCACCGGTACCTTTCTTCGTGGACAGCTTCTCCAGCGGAAGTTCAATCTCCTCGCCGGTCTTCGGCTCCGGCAGTTCCAGCCGGGCCAGCACCTGTCCGCTGTCTCCGGCTCCTTCGGTGCTTACCGGACTGTGAAGCTCCGTACACTCCTCTTCCTCTCTGCCAAGCAGCCTCTCCATGGCAACGGAACGTAACAGGAAGCAGCAGATGTTTGCAGCATTCCGCATAAGCTGCGCTCTGGTCAGCCTGCCGTCTGCCAGTCCTTCCGCAGTGTTGTCCTTATTAGAATTGGATGCTGCGTCTGCGGTCACCATGTAAATATCATTCTGCGCCCGGACCATAGGTACCGTCTGACTCTTGGAACCGGATTCGCCTTCCTCATTGATCTTTGCCCACCAGTCGGTCATGACAATACCCTGATAGCCCCATTCCTTACGGAGAATGGTTGTCAGAAGATCATAGCTGCCTGCGGTCCACAGTCCGTTCACCGGGCCATAGGTGGACATGATGCTGTAGGCTCCGCCCTGTTTTACGGCGATCTCAAATCCTTTCAGATAAATCTCCCGCAACGCCCTCTCGGATACAATAGCATTGGCATCATGCCGTTTGAATTCCTGATTATTACATGCAAAATGCTTGATGGTACCGGTAACTCCGTATTTTCCCATACCTTTCAGCTGTGCTGCCGCCATGGTGCCGGTGAGGTACGGATCTTCGGAAAAATACTCAAAGTTACGTCCATTCAACGGATTTCTGTGAATATTGATGCCGGGGCCTAAGAGGGAATCAATCTTGTTCTTGCGAAGCTCCATGCCCTCCATCTCATACAGTTCTTCCACCAACTCCGGATCAAAGGTACATGCCAGCAACGTACCGTTCGGCAGTGCATAGGCCATGGTACCGCAGTCCATACGGATGCCGGAAGGACCATCGGAACAGCAGGCCACCGGAATACCGAATTGCTGCAGTCCATCCGTCACACCGCCGAAAGCTGCTGCCGTTCCAGGTGTTACTTTCGGAGAACACATGCCTTCTCCACGGGTCATACAGATCAGATCTTCGTCTGACAGCTGTGTCAGAAACTGCTCCGGCGTGATTTTTTTGTCGTAAACATCCGCCAGTTTCCAGCCCTGATCTCCCACATATTCGCTCTGGGTAGGTCTTTCCCGCAAAATACGTTCCGCCAGATCTATGGTCCGTAAGGGCACATCCTCCCAGTTGGCGATGGCATGGTCATTCTCTCCGAAGAAAAACGGTCTCAGGCGCTTAAATGCCTGCACCGGTGCCAATGCTTCTGTAGCTGTCCGTACGACCTGCAGCTCCGCTAATGTCACTCTTCCGACTTCTCTTGCACTCCGCACATCTGTGCCCACATAGAAGATATAGTCTCCTGCTTCCAATACATAGCAGGATTTATGTCCAGTGACACCACTGTCATCATAGGACGCAAGCTCCGTCAGTTCTGCTTTCAGGATCAGTTCTTCACTTGCTCCGGGCTTCAGTTCTTCCGTCTTGGCATAAGCTGCCAGCTGACGCAGCGGCTTTCCCAGCTTTCCCTGAGGAGCCTCCACATAGACCTGTATGGTCTCTCTGCCGGACATACCGCCAACATTTGTCACTTTCTCAATGACAGTTGCCTCGGTACCCTGCACTGCCAGTCCCATGCTCTCTGTCTGGAACCGGGTATAGGACAGTCCAAAGCCAAAGGGATATTTTACCTTGTCTCTGGCAAAGGTCTCAAAATAGCGATAACCTACATAGATGTCCTCGGTATAAAAATTCTCCACCGGATCCCCGAAATTCTCCGTGGAAGGATAATCCTCAATATCTTCCGCAATAGTATCGCTGAGCTTACCACCGGGATTCACTTTTCCTGTCAGGACATCTACTGTAGCTCTGCCGCCCTCCTGGCCGCCCTGCCATACATAGAGCACAGCCTGTGGCTGATACCGGTCGACCCACTTCATATCCATGATATTACCCACATTCAGCACAACGATCGTCCTGGCAAATGCATTGCAGACATTACGAAGAATTTCTTCCTCCGCAGCTGTCAGCAGATAACTGCCTTCCGCAGCACTATTATCCTTGTCTTCTCCTGCGGTTCGGCCGAGAACCACAATCGCAAGATCCGACTGTTCCGCCGCCTGTCTCGTCAGTTCTTCGCTGACGGGCATTTCTTCCTGGTTCCAGGGCTCCATAGCCCATCCCTCTCCTATATCAAAAGGATGATCCTTCAGCCATTCCCGGTACTGTGCCTCCAGTACCTCATTCACCTGTACGGTGCCGTCTTCCTTGAGACTGTCTGTAATATTGGTCACATATGGAGCATTGACCATACCTCCGGAACCCGTACCGCTCTTATAATGCTCGAACTGGGTTCTGCCGAAGATCGACACTTTCTGCCCTTTTTGCAGAGGCAGCACACCGTCTTCATTTCGAAGCAGTACGCTTCCCTCCGCCGCCACACGTCTTGCCAGTTCCGCATATTTCTCATAATCCAATGTATATTTCATATATCTGTCTGCTCCCTTCCTGTTATATCTATATTTCTGTATCTTTTATCCTAATAATAGCATTAATTTCCCAATACATCCACAAGAAAAGCTCTTTCTCTGACAGAAAGAGCCTCAAAAACATTTTATTGATTTTACAAGATGATCCGAACCACAAAATCCCCATCCTCCATAAAAAACTGATATTGTCCGCTAAGTTTTTCTACATAATATACGATGCTTCTGGCTCCCAGCCCGTGTCCCGAACGTTCTGTCACCGGAACGCCATCCGCAAATGTGGGAACACTACGCACTGTATTTTTCTCCATCAGAAGAAGTTGCCCCGCCTTTTCCGACAGAGACAATTCTATGTATCGTTTATCCTCCGGCAGTTCCTGTACGGCATGCATGGCATTTTCCAGTACGTTTGACAGGATCGCACAGAACATCATTTCAGAGCAGGGAAGTTTCTCTCCAATGCTGACCTGTATCTCCCATCGGATCCTCTGCTCCTCAAACCGCATATTATAGATGGACAGTACGGAATTCACCATCTCATTTCTACAATAGGTCTTGATCACTGTATCATCATAAGTCTGGCTGACCTCATTCAGATATTCCAGCGCCTTGTCGGTTTCTCCCTGTTGGATCAGTGTTCGCAGCACCGACAGATGATGCCTCGTATCATGCCGCAAAATGGACATCTTTTTCTCGCTTTTTCTCGTATTGGTCATTTCTGTCTGGAATGAATTCAGCTGCATCTGGATCAGTTCATTGTACTGCTCTGCCTTGTTCTTCATCTCGTACTCCCGGAAATATACCAGTAAAAAGAGCAGATACGTCAGGCACATGGCAAAGCCCAGGAACTCCGGCACCGCCTTATTGCCGGAATACAACAGACTGGAAAATTTGGTCGTGGCATAGTCAAAAATGTAATAAATGATCGGCAGGCTTCCAATGATCAGAAGTTCCCGGTCCGTTTTGGCAAACAGCATGGCTGTGGTCTGGCATACATACCGGCATAAAAGGATGAAAGCTCCCACCGTCACCAGAATACGACAGACATAATAGCACCATTCCTGTCCTGTCAGAGCCAAAGCAAACAGTCCCATCCAGTTACTGCACTGACAACATAGATATGCCGTGAAAATAGAAATCAGGGAAGGAAGAATACGGAATTTATAATGCAAAACCAGTACAAATAACAATGGGGCATGCACGATCAGTGGATAAATCTGATCTACTGTTTCTGTTCCAAAGAGAAGTACACACAGAACATATAG
>ENA-ORSY01002477-ORSY01002477.1-human-gut-metagenome-genome-assembly--contig:-NODE-2477-length-10410-cov-2.149590_pt1 | contig 10410 bp, 10 predicted proteins | sample MGYA00242193_ERZ509160 | MGnify/ENA primary metagenome ERZ509160 (study PRJEB26280, sample SAMEA2338670) | human gut metagenome | biome: human gut; feature: human-associated habitat; material: faeces...
CGCCTTATATTCCAGCTTTTCCGGGGTGGTGGAGAGAAATGTCATGGTCTCTTCCAACTGTTCCTGCGGTGTCTTGGTGTTTAGATACTGGTCATGAACCTCAACCTTCGTCTCTGCGGTATTTACATAATACACCGATATCTTTTTGCCGGTCTCCGGCTCTCTCGTGCCACAGCCGGTCAGGACTGCCAGCAACATCAGAAGCATACCGGTCAAAACATATTTTTTAACTCTCTTCATAACTACACAATCTTTCTTACAACAGCTCCGTCTAAGAGGCGATATATGTCAGCGGGATCTTCACCAGGAAACAGGAGCCCTGCCCCTCGGTACTCGTCACCGTAAGGGATCCCTTGTGCATCAGGACGGCGCTCTTGGTGATCGCCAGTCCCAGTCCCGTTCCGCCGATCTCTCTGGAATGAGACTTGTCCACACGATAGAATCTCTCGCAGATATGTGCCAGAGCCTCCTCCGGGATACCGATTCCGGAATCACTGACTTCAAAGGTAAAATACTGATGATCCGCATCCAGTATCACCTTCACCCAGCCATGATCCTTATTGTATTTGATGGCATTCTCCACCAGATTCGTCATGATCAGGGTCATCTTAACTTCATCCACCTCTGCCACCACAGGACGGACGCTTTCAAATACCACTTCCACATCCTTCTTCCGGGCGATGGGCCGCAGTCTCTTTAAGATCAATTCCGTCAGATCATTGATGTTCAACGATACAATATTCAGATCCTGTACCTTTTTATCCATTTTTACCAGTGCCAGCAGATCCGTAATGATCTGGTTCTCTCTGTCAATCTCGGAAGCAATGTCTTCCATGAATTCTCGATACAGCTCCGCCGGTACATTTTCCTGTGCTAGCAGGGAATCCGACAATACCTTGATGGATGTCATGGGTGTTTTCAACTCGTGGGACACATTTGCCACAAATTCCTGTCGGGAATCGTCCAATGCCTTCATCCGCTTCAACAGCTGGTTGAACGCATCTACGATATGTACGGTCTCCACATAATCTGGCACAGAGATCGTCTCATCACTGAAGCCTTCCTTTACCGCATTGATGGCCTGTGTGACTCTGTTGAAAGGTCTCGTCAAAGCTCTGGACAGTATGATAGCCAGTGCCAGGATTGCCACCATCATGATCACTTCCAGAATGTACGCCTTACGATTCAGCACTTCCTTGGCATTTACGATACTGTCATTGGAAATGCTGGTCAGCATAACGCCCCGGATGGCATCCGGATTCCTTTTTCCGTTTTCGTCCGTAGTGTTTGCCGTGGTATCCATGATGGGAGTGGTCATTTCTATGTAACCGTGCTCCGGGTCATAATGGGAAATGTTTTCCCCCTGAAAACATTTGATGACCTCCTCGGAAATGATGGTCTTTCCTTCACTGATGCCGTAGGTATCTTTTTCCACCTTGAAATTCTTGTTGATGATCATAACGCGGCCTTCATACAGATTGGACAGCATCTCCAGTTCCGCATTGATGACTTCTCTGGAATTGCCGATGTCCTCTCTGACACCATGGCTGCTTAAATAATTGTTGCTGATCAGATGATTGGCCAGGATCATCAACTGGTTCTGTACCACTGTGGTCCGCTGTTCCACCGCCAGATCCTCGTAATTGCTCACGATACCGTGGCGCATGGCAATACAAGGCACCAGGCCGATCACCAGCGTCAGCAGGAAGATCCTCGCCCGCAGACTTCGAAGCGCGATCATGCTCTCCAGCTTTTCCCATATAGTTGCAAAACGTTCTTTATTCCATTTTTTCACAGTATAAAAACCTCAGTTCCGAACCTCTCCACGCCATTCACAAAACCGCACGATAAATCGTGCTCTCCGCTGCTTCGCAGCTACTTTTGTTCATTTGCGTGGCGGTGGCTCTATTCGAGCCACCTTCAAAGATAAGAGAAATTGATTCTTACATGCAAGCATGGCGAATCATTTCCTCTTATCTTTGCCGGTTCTCATAGTCTCACTTATTATTAAAGTAGTACCCGACGCCCCATTTGGTATGTACGTATCTGGGCTCGCTGGGATTGGACTCGATCTTCTCACGCAGTCTCCGGATATGTACATCCACTGTACGCACATCACCGGGATAATCCGTACCCCATACCAGCTTCAACAAATTCTCCCTGCTGTATACCTTGTCGGGATTCAGCATCAGAAGTTCCAGCACTTCGAACTCCTTGGCCGTCAGTCCGATCTCCCTGCCCTGGATGTAGGCTCTTTTGCCGTCACGATCCAGCTTCATATCGCCGCTTTCCAGAATACCGGTGTTCTCTGTGGTTCCTTTTTTCGGCTCCATTCTGCGGAAGATAGCTTTGATCCGGGCTTTCACTTCCAGAATGTTAAAAGGCTTGGTTATGTAATCGTCCGCGCCGTATTCCAGTCCCAGGATCTTATCCATGTCATCACCCTTGGCGGTCAACATGATCACCGGTACATTGGAAAATTCGCGGATCTGCTGGCAGACCTCAAAACCGGTCAGCTTCGGCAGCATGACGTCCAGTAATATGATGTCATATTCCTTGTTATGCGCCATCTGCAATGCTTCCTCACCGTCATAAGCACAATCCACTTCCATGTTGTCCTGTTCCAGACTGAAACGGATTCCCTTCACGATCAGCTTCTCATCATCCACTACCAGCACTTTCTTGCCTGCCATCTTTCCTTAACCTCTCTATCCCTTACTTTTCTCTTCACGGTCCCGGCATAAGCCCTCATTGTACCGTGATCTTATCACACAATTTGTCATACGCGTTCTGTTTGATCCCGGGTACCTTCATAATGTCTTCCTTCGTCTGAAAGGCTCCGTTTTGCTCCCGGTAGCGCACAATATCTGCCGCCCGGGAAGCTCCGATCCCCGGCAGCGCACACAATTCCTCCGCAGGTGCCGTGTTGATATTCACAAGTCCCTCCGCCATCGCTTTTACCTCGGCTTCCAGAGTCTCCGCTTCCTCCAACGTTGGAAAATACAGCTTCTGACCATCCGTCACCGTTTCCGCCAGATTCACATAAAAAGGATCCGCCTCCGCTGTCATACCTCCGACCAGTCGCAGGGCTTCCTCCGCTCTGCTGCCCTCCGGCACTTCCACGACTCCGGGATCCCGCACTGCGCCGCAGACATAGACATATATCATCTGCGGTTCAGCCTTTGCCGGTTCCTGCACTGTCACGCTGCTGCCTGCAGGCTCCGCTGCCTGTTCCACCGCTTCCAGTGAGGGAAATTCCGCCACATCTTCTCCGGATGGAATCAGCACAATGGCCTCATCCTTCCTCTGACAGCCGGTCATGAACATCACCAGACTGAAAAACATTCCGATCAAACCTGCATATTTTGTTTTAAAAAACCTTATCGAAAACATCATAGTCCCCTTTCCATTTTCCTGATTTCTTCACAAAATTTCAGGGGATTGCCTCTCTATGCTGTTAACTTTCATTTTACTGGAATCGCACGGAATTTACAAGCCGTTTTCGCATTTGTGGTAACGATTCAGAACCCCTTCGCAAAATTGCCGCTACGCGGATAGCTCTGGATCATTTCCACTTGAAAATCACAATACCCACAATCGCCACGGCCATGCCGATGGCTTTCCGCCACTCCCAGGGCTGCTTCTCCACACCGAACCATCCGAACAGTTCGATAATATATGCTACAGCAAGCTGAGCGACCACAATAAGCATTACCGCTTTGGCCGGTCCCAGGGCATCCATACTGCGGATCACAGTGTAGGTGATAAAGGCTCCGATGGCCCCTCCCAAAAGCATATATCTGGGCTCCACCTGCGCTATCTTCAAGAATGAAGTCCGCTCCGTACACAGCCATGCCCCCAGACATACCAGCAATGCTGTAAACTGCACAAATGCACTGGCGGTCCAGATGCCGGTGGATTTCGTCACCTGGGTGTTGAACACTCCCTGGATGCTCATCAGCGCACCGGAAACTAAAGCAATCAAAAAACCGATCATAGAATTCTACCACCTTTTCTTTTTAGTAGTAGTCTATCCTGTGACCGGTTCGTTCATTCATATTTTATTGTAACGGTTTTAGTTCTCTGTACCACCTACCTGTCCGGCTATGGTCTCGTCCAGCTGCTGTACCAGAGTAGTCACGTCGTCACCGTTCCATACCTTGGAAAACAGTACTTCCAGCTGCATCCAGAAATTTCCCGTCTCTAGCATCTTCGGCAATGACACACTGTCCGCATACTCATCGGCAAAGATCATAAGCGCACCGTTGTCTGCATTCTCTGCCGCCTGAAGACTTGCCGGCATTTTGCCGGAGCGTTCATACAGGCCGTCCGCATATCCTTCTGCCAGATACGCTGCGAAGCAGTCCGCCAGTTCCTTGTGTTCCGAATAGCCGTTGATGACTGCCGCTCCCGTAACAGACAAAGATCTGCTCTGCAGTTCGGCGCTGACATCCGGCATACGGGCAATTCCGTAATTAAATGCAAGGCTGCCGTCCGCTTTTGCCTCTTCCAGCCGTTTGACCACATCCGTGGTTCCGATGGTGAACATGGTCTTGCCATCGATAAAGTCCTGGATCACAGAATCATAAGTCACCGTATCGGATTCAATAAAGAAGAACTGGTTCAGTGCCTTGTACACTTCCAGACACTGAATGGTCTCCGGATTATTGATATCAATATCATTTCTGTCATCCCCGGGATCACCGCCTACGATCATGTAGTTGCCTACGATCCAGTAGTTGTAGAAAATATTGTTCACGTCCCATTTCATGACACCTTCCACACCTTCCGGTGCATCAAAGGTATCTGCAATATTCAGCAGATCATCCACTGTGGAGGGAAGTGCTTCCGCGAAATACTGCTCTGCCAGCGCATTTACCGCTGCCTCATCCGCTGTCACCTGTTCCGTGGTCTGGTCTTCCGGAAGAGAATCTTCCTCGATGATCTCTTCTCCTTCCCCTATGGGTTCATCATTCTCACTGCTTCCCGCCAGTTCTTTCTCCGCCTGCTGGGTTGCCCAGGTTCGAAGATAATCTTCATTATATACCAACGCACTGGTATCAAAATAAACCGGGTAACCGATCAGCTTCTGATCATAGGTTACCGCAGACAGAGCCGCCTGGGAAAAATGGTCTGTATTGCAGATTCCCACAGTGTCAGGCACTTTCGATGCCAGTCCTGCCAGATAAGCCTTTTCCAGAGAGTCACTGCTCAACAGGTAGATATCCGGTATCTGATCGGAATGCAGGGTCTCCTGATTGATAGCTTCCAGATATTCACTGTCAGAAGTAAGTACGGGAATCACACGGACTCCATTGTTCTGTTCTCCGAAGGATACTGCTGCCGCATTGATATAACCGGACAATGCCTCATCGGAATACCAGCAATAGATTGTCTCCTTTCCTCGAAACAGCTGCAGTCCGCTTCCGCTCTCCTGTGTCTGACTCATCTCCTGCGTACTTCCTTGACAGTGGCAACAGCTTTTTCAATTGTTTTTGTAAATGCATCCTTCGCAATTCTTTTTTTCAAAAACATAAATTCACCTAAACCTCTTATTCGATACAGGTGTCCAAAATAGCAATCATTTCGTCCACATTTTCCCGGGTAATCACGAGAGGCGGTACGAAGCGGATAATGTCCGCACCGGCATTGATCAGAATTAATCCCTTCTCCAATGCTCTGTTAATAATGTCTCCTACCGGATGGTCAAATACCAGTCCCTGCATCAGTCCCACACCACGGCGTTCTTTGATACAGTCATACTTGTCTGCCAGTTCGTTCAGACGCTGTTCCAGATAGGGAGCCACCTCTCTCACATGTTCTATTATATGGTCCTCTTCGAATAAATCAAGCACTTTTTCCACTGCTGCGCAGGCTAAGGGGTTACCGCCGTAGGTGGTTCCGTGATCTCCCGCTGTCAGAGAATGCTGTGCTACTTTCTCCGTCATCATAAATGCACCTACCGGTACACCGCAGCCCAGTGCCTTGGCAGAAGTCATGATGTCCGGCTTCACGCCGAGCCGCACCATTGAGTAGATGCGCAGGGGCAGCACCTCAAACGTCGGCCCGGCCACAAAAAAGCTGATCAGTACGTCATCCATCGACAGCGTGAACGCCAAGAGCCACCCCGCGACCACGGCGGGCATGATCACCGGCAGGATCACATAGCGGAACGCCTGCGCCTCGGTGGCCCCGAGATCGCGGGCGGCCTCCACCAGGTGCTCGTCGAATTCGGCCAGGCGCGCCAGCACGGTCAGAGCCACGAACGGCAGGCCGAGCGTCGTATGGGCGATGAGCATGGAAACGAACCCGAGCGGCAGTTTCACGCTGATGAAAAAGATGAGCAGCGAAATCCCCATGACCATTTCCGGCGAGACGGTCAGGACATACAGGGAGGCGTGCAGAAGCTGGCGGCCCGGGAATTCGGTGCGTTTGAGGCACAGCGCGGCGAGGACGCCGAGCAGCGTCGCCAGCGAAGCCGCCAGCGCCGCAACGGAAAGCGTGTTCACCACCGCGTCGATCAACGCGGCATTGCCGAAAAGCTGGCTGTACCACTTGAGTGTGAAGCCCTTCCACGCCGACGTGTACTTGGCGGCGTTGAAGGAATAGACGATCACCACAAAGATGGGCAGGAACAGGAACGCGTAGACGATCCACAGCCACAGTTTGCCGAGTTTCCGCATCATCACGCCACCTCGTCCATACGGTCGCGCGAGGCGACCTTGCGGTTGGCCATCCGGTACACCGCGATGAGCAGGGCCAGCAGCAACGTCAGAATGGTGCTCGCCGCCGCACCGAGCGGCCAGTCGCGGGCCACCATGAACTGGTTCTTGATGAAGTTGCCGATGAGCATGCTCTTGGCCCCGCCGAGGATTTCAGGGATATAGAACGCCCCGAGCGACGGCAGGAAAACGAGCATCGAGCCCGCGATGATGCCGGGCAGGGTCAGCGGGAACGTAACGTGCCAGAACGACTGGAAGCCGCTGGCCCCGAGGTCCCCGGCCGCGTCGAGCAGGCGGCTGTCCAGCTTTTCGATGGATGCGTACAGCGGCAAAACCATGAACGGCAGGAACGTGTACAGGATGCCCATAAACACCGCGAAATCGCCGTACATGAAGGACACGGGCTGTTCCGTAATCCCGAGCCACACCAGCAGCGTGCTGATGAGCCCGTTGGCCTTGAGGATCAGGATGAGCGCATAGGTACGGATAAGCGAGTTCGTCCAGAACGGGATGATGACCAGCAGGAGCAGCCAAGGCTTCATCTTGGCGCTGGCCCGGGCGATCCGGTAGGCGAACGGATAGCCCACCAGCAGGCACGCCAGCGTGCTCATGAAGGCCAGCCACAGGGATTCCCAAAGGATTTTCAGGAACGTCGGATCGAGCAGGCGCAGGTAGTTGTCCAGCGTGAACTGCGGCAGGACGAAATCCTGCTCGCCGCGCGTCAGCACCGTCACCACCAGAAGGCCGATATTCGGCAGCAGAGCGAACAGCAGCAGCCACAACGCCGTGACGCCGATGGAAAAGCGGTTGAAAAAGGCCCTAGTCTGCTTCATACGGCAACACCACTTCCCAACCGTCAACCCAAGTCACGGCAACGCGCTCCCCGCGGTTGTAGCTGATTTCCGCGTCGTCCTCATTGAAGAACTCGGCAACGGAAAGGGTCTCGCCGCTGTCGAGGGCGATGGAAATATCCACGGTCGCCCCCTTATAGACGGTTTCCTCAATGCGCCCGGTGAGGTACGGCCCTTCGGGGCGCTCGTCGTCATGCGCATAGACGCGGATGTCCTCGGGGCGCAAAAGCACGTTCACCCGATCCCCCGCCGCGAACGAGCGCGACGTGCGCAGGGTGAAGCGGCGGCCGCTGATGTCCGCGATATAGATGCCCTCGCCGGGCACGGACATGATCCGCGCGGGCAGGATGTTGATCTCGCCGACGAAACGGGCGACGTACAGGTTGGACGGCTCCTCGTAGATTTCCTGAGGCGTGCCGATCTGTTCGATGCGGCCCTGATTCATGACCACAACGCGATCGGACATCGCAAAAGCCTCTTCCTGATCGTGGGTCACGAACACGAAGGTGATGCCGAGGCGTCGCTGGAGGCGTTTGATCTCAAGCTGCATGGCGCGCCGCAGCTTGTAGTCGAGGGCGCTGAACGGCTCGTCGAGCACCAGCGGCTTGTTGACCACGGCGCGGGCGATGGCCACGCGCTGCTGCTGGCCGCCGGAAAGCTGATGCGGGCGACGGTCCGCGTACTGTTCGAGATGCACCATGCGCAGGGCTTCCAGTACCCTGCCCTCGATCTCGCCTTTCGGACAGGACTGCATCCGAAGGCCGAAAGCCACGTTGTCGCGCACGGTCATATGCGGGAACAGCGCGTAATTCTGAAACACGGTATTGACCTGACGGCGCTCCGGCGGGACGTCGTTCATCCGCTGCCCGCCGATGGATACGTCACCCTGATCCGGGGTCTCGAAGCCCGAAAGGATTCGCAGAATGGTCGTCTTGCCGCAACCGGAAGGTCCAAGGAGGGTCAGAAACTCGCCGTTGCTGATACTCAGATCAATGCCCTCAAGCGCGCGAGTGTCCTCGAAAGATTTGTCCACACCCCTCAATTCGATGATATTGTCCTGTCCGGTCATTCTTCCCGACTGCCTCCGTATCCTTGTATGGAAGGGCGCGCGTCCCCGAACGGGATCGCCACACATCGGCCATCCACGGCTCCGCTCGTCCTTCAGTGCAGATTCTTGCGAAAAAGCCTTCAGCGGCTTGTCCGGGCGGCCCGTCAGGACTCCCGAAGGCTGTCTCAGGACCTTCTCTTTCACGCATCCTCTACATGAGGCGGGTCAAAGGGTCAAGAAAAGCCCCATCCATGATTTTACAGCTAACCTTTTGTTTCTAAAGATTTTGTCCAAACAGGCCCTTTCCTTTTTTCCACAGGTGCCAAAAAAACGCTTGTCTTTCATTTTGGTTCGGGCTAAGAAGGGCTTCTTCACGGGATGTGGCTCAGTCTGGTAGAGCGCTGCGTTCGGGACGCAGAGACCGCGCGTTCAAATCGCGCCATCCCGACCACTTGGGTCTTAAGGGTTTGCTTCACGGCAAACCCTTTTTTCGTGCCCAATGCACGGCGCAAAAAAAGGAATCCTTCCGTATGAAGAATTCCCTCTTCGACGCGGGGGAAAACCTACCGCACGCCTACGTCCTCAGATTGCGTCGGCAACCACCGACTGCGGGGTCAGCAGATCCGCATGTATGGCCAGCCAGATGCACGGGGAGCTGGTGTAAACCACCCGATGCTTCCTGCGCTTCGGCAGAAACAGCGAATCCCCTTTCTTCAGACCCACTTCCTCGCCGTCCATGTAGTGCAGGCGGGCTTCGCCCTCAAGCACCACAACCCACTCGTCCAGATCCTGATCGTACCATTCCCCTTCGGGAGTGACCTGCCCGTTGGATACGATGCGCTCCACGCGGATGCTCCCCGCACCCGTCGCAAGCGTATCGAAAAGTTCCGGCTCTTCAAGAGAGGGGTACGCGTCTTTATCTACAAAAAGGATATTACGTTTTCCGTTCATAGTTATACCTCCATCCTCAACTATAGGCTCAGCAATACTTTCTGTCCATGCCGCTATTTATCATTTTCAATCCTCCGCCGGCGGGTATACGCCTTGAAAAAAGAATGCGGCCCAATCTCTACGGATGGAGGAAAAAAACATGCGATTCGGTTATACGCTGCTCGTAGCGGGAGCCCTCTCCCTCGGTATCGGCATCCAAGCTCAAGCCGACGATTTTATTTCCCAGAAAGCGGGAAATGTCACCATCAGCCTCCCCTCCGGCTGGGAAGTCCTCCCCAAGGGAGTCCTGAAACAGTTCTCCCAAGAGAATGGCCCTGAAATCCTGCTTCTGGCACAAGGCCCTGCGGACGACTTCCTCAAACTGAGCATCATCAGAAATCCCGATCCCGGCACGCAAGAGGCGTTTCTCAAACAAGATGCCGCACAAACGGAAAAAAACTGCAAGAAGCTCATCGGCGAACTGGAAAGCCAGCTTGGCACAGGCAAAGCTGAAGCCACATGCGGCAAGGTCGAGAACAACGGCGTCGCCGCCCTCGCTACCCAACTGGCCATCCCCGCTCAGGATAACCGCCCGGAACTCATCAATATGACGTGGGTCTACCCTAATGGGGACAAGGGAGTGATCGCAAACGCCATGTTCCTGAAGAAGGACGCCGGGAAGTACGAAGCCGACGTCAAGAAGGCCCTCCAGTCCATCAAGTTCGACAAGTAAAGGGCAACGGCAACCCCTGCCGGACTTTGGGAATTCCGGCGCGGCCTTTTCGCCAGCAGAGGCCGCACCTCGGGCACTTTAGACAAAAAACGCTTCACTATCCGGTTCACACGGACACTGAAGCGT
>ENA-ORSY01002478-ORSY01002478.1-human-gut-metagenome-genome-assembly--contig:-NODE-2478-length-10406-cov-3.070525_pt1 | contig 10406 bp, 13 predicted proteins | sample MGYA00242193_ERZ509160 | MGnify/ENA primary metagenome ERZ509160 (study PRJEB26280, sample SAMEA2338670) | human gut metagenome | biome: human gut; feature: human-associated habitat; material: faeces...
GAGTGGTGTCGCTTTCTTGAATAACAAGAGTAATAATGGTGAATGGCTCCGGTCTTACTGGTGCCGCTTTCCCCGTTCATAGAGCCTCCACAATGGCCGCAGAACAGTTTTCCGGCCAAGAGGTAATCTACCTTAGCCTTGCCCCTTGCCGGGGCTTCTGCATTGGCTGAGAGCCGTCTTTGGACGGTTTCAAATAGTTCCTTGTCGATGATCGCTGGAACACCACCTTCCTTCTCGATCTCTTTGTAGGTATAGACCCCGATATACCGTTTGTTTCGGAACATGGATTTGAAACTGTTCCGGTTGAATTCGGCTCCCTTGGCTGTCCGGTAGCCTTTTGTGTTGAACATACGGCAAATATCGGCCACGGTTTCTCCATTGGCATAGAGTTCAAAAGCCTCCTGGACAATGTGAGCGGTATTGGGATTGATGACCAGTCTGTGATCTTCAATCTTGTAGCCGAGGGGAACATGGCCTCCTATGCTGTGACACTTCAAAGCGGACTCTCTCATGCCTCGGGTGATCTTCTGGGAGAGGTCAGCGGAGTAGTATTCAGCAATACCCTCCAAGACGGCTTCCAAGATGATACCTTCCGGGTTTTTGGAAATACCTTCGGTGGCGGATTCAACCTTGACACCGTTCTTCCTGAGCCTCATTTTGAAGACGGCACTATCTTCCCGGTTCCGGGCAAAGCGGTCAAGTTTCCACACGATGACCAGTTTCCATGTCTGGTGTACGCTGGCCGTAATCATCTCTTGGAAGTGGACTCGTTTCTCTACATCTTTTCGGGCCGTGGTAGCACGGTCAACGAAGATGGCTACAATTCGGTAACTCTTCCGTTTGCAATGGGCTATACAGTCCCGTAGCTGTCCTTCAATAGACTGTTCCTTTTGCCGTTCTGAACTAAACCGGAGGTAAAGACATACATCAATCTCGCCTTGAAACAGAGTGGAGGGGTCTTCCCGGAATTGGTTGATCTCTTCCTCTGTCAGCATGGACAGGTCGATGGGGAATTTGAACTTCTTCATACAGCACACCTCTTAAAACGGGGAGGTTCTATATTTGAAATCGGCAATAGATTTCAGGATAAGTTTTGCCTGTTCCTCTGTAAGATTGTCGATCATGGCATGACGCTTTTCTTTGTCCGGTTCATTGGTAAATCGGTCAAATAATTCAGAAATCTCTTTCTTTTCCATAATTGCCTCCCACAAGTTCTTTACAGTGTTTTACGCCATTTGTCTAATTCTATGACCTTAGCCGATAACAGACTCTCCCGTAGAGCCTGTTTTTTCTTTTTGCGTTCTATCGTGTTCGTTCATGGCAAGTTGAATAATACGCATTTGACCCATTGCGTCACAATTTTCAAAGCAAAACAAAAGAGTTTGTTCAAGATCAGGCAATGCCTCTATATCACTTGTTTCTTTTTCTTTATCGTCACTCTCTCCCAATAAATACTCGGGCGTAACTTTGAGGTAACGGGCCAAAACAAACAATACAGATGGTGTCGGAATGGCATTATTTTTCTCCCAGTAAGTGAATTGATTTTTCCCTAATTTACAGTCTTCCAGCAATTTTTTCCGGGTAATACCTTTCTCTTGTCTTAATTGTTCAAGCCTCTCAATAAAAGTCATAGTATGCACCTCAAATAATTTTTTGAAAAATCCCTAATTTCCCTATTGACAATTCACCATATAGGGATTATACTCATAACAACAACGAAAGTTACAAACAGGCAACACTAATCCGAGGGGTCAAATTCCTCTTCTTTGAAAAGAAATTCGGCTCCTGAGTCAAAAGGAAATCTCGAATGCTTATTGGTCTGTGGCAAGTTCAGTATAGCATAAGAGAGTTTCCCTTGCAAGGATAATTTATAACTTTTGTTGTAAATCGAATGAAGGGAGGTAACACGATGGGAGCAACCCCCACCCCTCGCCCCTATTGGACACCTGACGCACCTGTGGTACGGCTGAGTGAACCTGAGCGCACCAGCATTGCAGAGCAGATCAGAACCCTCGTGGAAGGTTTCAGTCTGACCTACACATGGCTCATTCGGCAGTTGTCCGATGAAGGACTGATGACCGATAAGTTTGAAATGTCGGCAACACTGGCCGGTGTCCGAACTGGTAGTAAGGCGGATGAAATTCTTCGCCGTTCCCTTTCCATTCTGCGAGAGTATCAGGAGCGCATGGGGCCGTGTAAGGAGCCATGAGTGTGTTTGTACCAGAGGTGCAAGCTCAGGCCAGAGCCGCAAGCCTGTTGCTGGTTCAGAGAGTCCGGGAGTATTTCACCGATGAAGAACACCGGAAAGCATTTGAGAGTTGGTATGAACAAAAATATGGCAAGAAGTATCAATGGAAACCTATAAATGGAGGAATTAGTAATGGCAGTTAAAAAGGAAACCGAAGTCATCACCATCCCGGCAATCGACATTCGCACGGCCACCATCACCATCAAGGGTGACAGTCCCCTGATCGTCCATAAGTGGAGCGAAAAGGCTAAGAAGATGATGTTGGATAAGCAGATGAAGGTTGCTACCACTAAGGGGCATGACGCAAAAGACCCCTTCTCTGATTTTGTCGATACTATCTACTTCCTTTCCGGCAAGCCCGAACACAATACCCCGGAGGAATTTCAAAAGGCTCTTGAAAATGGAGCGAAATTTGGCTTCCCCGCTGTCGGCGTAAAGGCTTCTGCTGTGTCCGCTGGTTTCAGAGCCGGTGTCACTAAGAACAAAGTCGAGATGAACGGAGCTTTTCACATTGACGAAGAGTATGTGGAGATCAACGGGGTTCCTCAAATTCGAGAGGACATGGTTCGTGTCGGCATGGGGACGGCTGATATTCGCTACCGTGCTGAGTTCTCTGATTGGTCTATCACCTTCACTGTCAAATACAACGCCGGTGTTCTTTCTCTGGCTCAGCTGTGTAACCTCTTCAATCTTGGCGGTTTTGCCGTTGGTATCGGTGAGTGGAGGCCGGAAAAGGGCGGAAATTACGGTAGATACCATGTGTGCTGAATATGGCAGGTGTGTTTAGTTCAGGTGCGTTTAGTTTAGGCTTGTCTGGTTACGGCTCGGCAGGTTAGGCGGGTTCCGGTAAGGTCTAATGTGGAGAGCCAAGGCATGGAGTGTTCAGTTATGGCAGGTACGGCGTGTAAGGGTAAGGTTCGGTATGGCGTGGCGTGATCTGGCATGGCAGGCATGGTTCGGTTTGTTATCGCAAGGTAAGGTTTGGTCAGTTGAGGCAAGGTTCTTTCAAGGCAGGCAAGGTGAGGTTTGGAGAGGCGAGGATGGTTTAGGTAAATTCAGGTAAGTTTCGGTAAGGCAGGCTTGGTGAGTTCGCTTATGGCAAGGTGAAGTGAGGCATGGTGGTGTTAGGCACGGCAGGCGGGGTTGGTTCAGGTGTGTTATCTCGGGGTGCCGTGGGCCAAGGTACGGTAGTTTGAAGAAAGGAGGAAAATTATGGTTTTTCAATGGAAACCGCTTGCTTGTGTTAAGGCAGACCCACAAGCGGCGGGAGAGCAAATGAGGCGGCTTGAAGAAACAGGCGGTCTTACACCCAAAAATCTGCTTGACGCAAACAGAGAGATTGGTTCTCCCCTCCATGATGACTTTGAATGGGATGACAATGTTGCAGCTGAAAAGTACCGAGAAGATCAGGCCGCATATTTCATCCGGCAGATAACCGTGGTGGAGGAAAGACCCTCAAAAGAGTCCGTTCCCGTAAGAGCCTTTGTGAACACCAAAGTAAATGATACCCGGTCTTATCTAAGCATTTCAAGGGTTCTGTCGGATAACGAACTTAGAACGAATTTGCTCCTGAAAGCCAAAGCGGATATGCAGGTATTCAAAGCGAAGTATGAAAGTTTGGAAGAACTGTCTGATGTGTTCCGAGCCATGGACGAGGTGATTGCATGAGAAAAGTATCTGGGTTTTTAGCCGTAGCCTCGTTCTTCTGGCTCTATGGAACAATCGGAGCTGTGGAACAGGATATGTTATCCCTCGGCACCGGGACAATCCACATGATCTTAGCCTTGGCTTGTTTCTATGTGTTCTGCAAATTGGCCGGAGCCTTTTACCCCATGCAGAAAAAGAAAAGCCGCTCCCGGTGTAGCAGACCGGAGAACGGCAAGCGTAAATGCTCACTCTAATTATAGCACGATGTTTGAAAATTGAAAAGGAGATTTTCACATGAATAGGAATGTATTTTCCCAGCTTGCAGCTGAGTTTGACCGCATGGAGCGGACGATCAATTACCAGAAAGAAGTCATTGCCTCCATGCAGAAGCCTCCTGTTTGTCCCTGTTGCAAGGTTCCCGCCGATGGCCGGATTTACGGTATTCCTGATCTCCCGAAGATGAAACTGGACGATTGCTCTTGGAAGGAAATCGCTATGTATGCCGAGTCCGGCATGGCCGATAAGGTGTTTGCCCTGGGTGATACCAAGAAAGTCCCCCTGACCAATGGAACGACCATTACGGTTCGTATTATCGGGTTTTACCATGATGTGGACAGTGATGGGAACCCTCTCCCGATCACCTTTGAAACCGTGGAAACCCTGAACGATGATTATGTCATGAATGACGAGTGGACGAACAAGGACGGCTGGGAGGCTTCCAAGCTGCGGAGAGTTCTGAATGAGGAAATTTCCACTCTTCTCCCTTATACCCTGAAAGCCGTTATCCGCTCTTGCACGAAGCAGACCGGCCTTGGTGGAAATTCTAAAAAGATCGGGCTGACCAGTGACCCTCTGTTCATTCTCTCTGAGCAGGAGATTTTTGGCCGGAAGATTTACTCTATTGGCGGAGAGGGTAAGTGGTATGACTGGTATCGTCAGGAGAATACCGAGTACGGGAAGTGCAAGCAGAACGGTGAGTGGGATTGGCGGTGGGAGCGTTCGCCTCTTAGCGGCAACACCTACCGTTTCTGCCGTGTGGACAGTTCGGGAAACGCCTACACTAACAACGCCAGCAACTCCTATGGCGTGTCCTTCGGCTTCTGCGTTTAATCCAAAATCCCGTATCATCCCGCCCCGGAAGGGGCGGTGAGAAAGGAGAAGATATGCAATACCCAAGGGTTATTACGCTGATAGACGGAAAGAACGAAACCCTGTTCTCTGTTGACGATCTCGAATACCTGATTGACAAATATATGGGTTATGACACTCTCCGGTATTTCCGAGCCTTACGGGAAGAACAGGCCGAGCGGGAAAACAATCTGGCAAGGTCTATTACCGATCTGAAAGCCAAGGTTCATGACCTGACGGTACACATTGCGGAAATGGAGAGTGATTTCAATGACCAATGATAACCGCAAGGTGGGTACTTCCTTCGAGCAGACGCTATGCCGTAGGCTTTCGGATTATGGTTTCTGGGCGCACAACCTCGCTCAGAACAAGCAGGGTCAGCCCTTCGATGTGATTGCCGCTCGGCACGGCTATACCTACCCCATTGACTGTAAGGTATGCGAGAAAGACATTTTCCGTCTTGATCGGATTGAAGAAAATCAATACTCCGCCATGAGGTTATGGAGGGAAACCGGAAACGGTGAAGGGTGGTTTGCTCTTCTCCTGACAAACGGAGAAATCCGGTTCTTATCTCTGGCAGACATGGAAAGTTTCATGCTGACCCGAAAATGTATCTATCTACCGGATATTCGTCAGTATGGACTTCCTCTGGAAGTGTGGGTGTTGAAATGCGGATGGTAGTATCAAACCGGCTTCGCATAGAAGACCCATCCCCGGAACTGATTGCGTGGTGTAAGAAAAATCTGGTGCTGGCAAACCCGGACTACACCAAAAAGGCCAGAATGAACCTATGGCTCGGGAACACTCCCCAGAAGTTGTACCTGATGGAATGGGACGGAAACACACTGGTTCTCCCGTATGGTTGCTTCAATGATGTGCTGAGGCTATCCCCCTTCATTGATGTGTCCATGGTATTTGCAAGACAGGAGCCGGTAGATTTTCAGTGTGTTATCCCTCTCTACGATTATCAGGAACAGGCGAAAGCCGCTCTGGTGGAGAGTGGGAAAGGAATTTTGCAGAGTGCAGCTGGCTCAGGGAAAACCCAGATTGGAATTGCCTTGGCCTGTGAGATAGGAGAAAAAACGCTGTGGCTGACCCATACAAGGGACTTGCTTCTGCAAAGTAAAAACCGGGCTGAGATGTATATGAACCCTGACCTGACCGGCACAATCACTGAGGGAAGAGTCCACATTGGCAGGGGTATCACCTTCGCTACGGTTCAGACCATGTGCAATCTTGACCTTGACCGGTATAGGGACACTTGGGGCTGTGTTATCGTGGACGAGTGCCACCGGGTAGCCGGTACACCTACCGCAGTCACGCAGTTCTCCAAGGTATTGAATGCCTTGGCCGCACGGCATAAATATGGCCTCTCTGCAACGGTTCACCGGGCGGATGGCATGATCGCAGCTACCTACGCCCTACTCGGGAAGATAGCCTATCAGGTGCCGGACGAGGCCGTAGCGGACAAGATCATGACAGTTGACATTCTTCCCCGGTACACACAAATTGGCCTGAGTAAAGAGTTCCTTGATACGGACGGCACTATCATCTATGCCAAGCTGGTAAATTATCTGGCTGAGGATTTTCGCCGGAACGGGCAAATTGTCTGTGATCTGGTGACTAATGGTAGTCACTACAATCTCATTCTCTCCGATAGGCTCTCTCACTTGGAATACCTCATGAAACATTTACCAAAAGAACTGAGAGATAAGTCAGTCATGGTGGATGGAAAAATGACTTCCAAGAAGGGCAAAGCCCAGCGAGAAAAAGCCATTGAGGATATGAGGGCCGGTAAAAAACACTTCCTCTTCGCTACCTATGCACTGGCAAAAGAGGGGCTGGACATTCCACGGCTTGACCGCCTCTATTTGGTGACTCCCCAAAAGGATTATGCCGTGATCGCTCAGAGTGTAGGCCGGGTTGCCCGTACCTTTGAAGGAAAGGTGACACCTGTTGTCTATGATTATGTGGACAACGGCATTCAGTATCTCGTCCGCAGCTTCAAGAAACGCTGTACCACTTACCGCAAACTTGGCTGTCATTGGTTAGAGGGGGCGGTAAGGTGAGAGTTCTTGTTGCTTGTGAAGAGAGCCAGACCGTGGCGAACGCATTCCGGGAGGCCGGGCACGAGGCTTATAGTTGTGATCTTGTAGAGTGTAGTGGTGGACACCCTGAGTATCATCTTCGGGCGGACGCTCTTGAAATTCTGAAAATCAAGTGGGATATGATTATCGCCCATCCACCTTGTACCTACATGAGCAAGGCAGGAGCCAGATGGATGTACCCCAAGGCGGGAGAGTTGTCACAAGAACGCTATGACCTCGCTATGAAAGCGAAAGCGTTTTTCATGAGATTTTTAATGGCCGATTGTCCCAGAATTTGTGTTGAGAACCCAAGGCCATTGAAAGTTGTAAGACTCCCCCCCTACACAGGTCATTCAACCCTACGAATATGGTCATCCATACAGTAAAGCAACGCTCTTGTGGCTGAAAGGCTTGCCGCCTCTTCAACCTACAAAAATCATGACTGAACACACTCCATTTCTTCCCAGCAATACAGGGGCTTTTTCCCGTGGAGGCGGAGGGTCAAAAGGAACAGCACATGACCCTGTAACAGCGTCTAAGACCTTCCCCGGTATTGCAAAGGCCATGGTTGACCAATGGGGAAATTTGTAAAAGGAGGTGCCTGTGTGAAAGATGATTGATGATCGCTATATTTTTGACTGTGAGGTTTTCGCTTTCGATTGGCTCTTTGTTTTTAAGCACAAGACCACGAAAGAGTACACGGTTATCCACAACGATAATGAGGCTGTGCGCCAGTTCATGGAGCAAGAACCCCTTTTGGGAGGCTTCAATAATAAGCACTATGACCAGTTCATTTTGAAAGCCGTCCTCTGTGATTATACCCCGGAACAGGTCAAAGCAGTCAACGATTTTATCATCGTGCAGGGACATGAGGGGTGGGAACACCCTGATCTGCGTGAGAGCCGGGTCTATTTTGACCAATATGATCTCATGGATGACTGCCAGATGGGTCTATCCCTGAAAGCCATTGAAGCGCACTTGGGGATGGATATTCGAGAAACAACGGTAAGTTTTAACATCAACCGGCCTCTCACTCAGCAGGAACTTGATGAAGTCATTTTTTACTGCAAGCACGATGTAGACGCAACTGACCAGTTGGACGATCTGCGGCAGGGTTATCTTTCCAGCAAACTTACTCTGGGGAAAGAAAAGGGAATTTACCCAGCAAAGGCCCTCTATATGACCAATGCCAAGTTGACCGCAGCTTACCTTGACGCAGAACCGAAGCCCCACTATGACGAGCGTGAGTACCAGTACCCACCGGCTCTGTTGAAGCAGTATATCCCGCAAAAGGTGTTTGACTTCTTTGACCGGCTGAAAGACATGAGCATTCCCAATGAGGTAGTGTTCAAGGAAAAGTTGGAGATCACCGTGGGAGATTGCCCTTGCACGATTGCCTACGGAGGTATTCACGGCGCAATTCCCTGTTACCGGGAAGAAGCCACGGAAACTCGCTCCATTCGGAATAAAGATGTTGCCAGTTACTATCCTCACCAGATGATCTTGAATGGGTATTGTAGCCGGAACATTCCCTCTCCCGATGTGTATGCCGCCACCATTGAGCGGCGTGTCAAGGCGAAGAAGTCAGGGGATAAGGCTACGGCAAACGCTCTGAAACTGGTTCTGAACACCACCTACGGGGCTATGCTCAATCAGTACAATGACCTCTATGACCCTCTCATGGGCCGGTCAGTGTGTATCTCTGGTCAGTTGCAGCTTCTTGAAATGGCCGTCCATCTTATTCAGGATTGCCCTACGCTGAAAATCATCCAGCTCAACACCGATGGCATTATGGTCAGCCTGGATGATACCGATGTTCCCCGGTATCAGGAAATCACTCAGGAGTGGGAACAGCGTACCGGGTTCGAGTTAGAAGAAGACCTGATAAAGATGGTCTGCCAGAAAGATGTAAACAATTATGTGGAAGTCCCGTTTGAGGGCGACCCTAAAATCAAGGGCGGAGTCCTGGTTCGAGGGATTGCCCCGGCAGGAGCGTTTAATGTCAACAACAATGCCTGTGTGGTTGCCAGAGCAGTCAAAGATTGTCTGGCCTATGGGGTTCCTGTGGAACAGACCGTTATGGAGTGTGACAAGCTGTTGGACTTCCAACTGATTGCTAAGGCCGGGAGTAAGTATGGTGATGCTCTCCATGAGGTTGACGGAGAGTTACAGGTGGTACAGAAGGTCAACCGTGTCTATGCTACTGACGATCACCGTATGGGAACGCTCTACAAGATGCACCTCTCAACGGGAAACCCTGTGAAAATCGCTGGATTACCGTCAAGATGTGTGGTGGACAATGATAATCACCTCTCTATTGATGTGGTTGACCGTGACTGGTATATCAGGCTGGCAAAGCGGTATGTTCGGGATTTCCTTGGCATTAAGCCTCCCAAGAGGAATACCCGAAAAGTAAACAAGGTCAAAAGAGAGTTGACGGCTCTGTTGGAGGGATAGGATTGAAGCGAGAACCGAATACAGAGTATATTCTTTCACTCTCCTATGGTAAGGACAGTTTAGCTTGCCTCGGAGCCATTGAAGAACTTGGCTGGCCGCTTGACCGTATCATTCATGCGGAAGTATGGGCTACGGATGATATTCCGGCTGATTTGCCTCCAATGGTTTCCTTCAAAGCTCATGCTGACAAAATTATTCGAGAGCGGTATGGGATTGAGGTGGAGCATTTTTTCGCTACAATGAATGGTCAAAAAAGGACTTATGAGGAGCGTTTATATGCGCCATACACTCATAAGACACAATCAAAAATTTTGAAAAACGGGTTTAATGGGATATATGGGTTCCCAAGCCGAGGAAAGTTGTGGTGCAATTCTCAGTTAAAGGTTAGCGTGTTAGACAAGAGAAATCGAAATCGAATTTCCTATCTTGGTATAGCTGCTGACGAGCCAAACCGGTTTCACAACTTGACGGATACAAAGAGAAGTCCTCTTGTGGAAGCTGGATGGACAGAGGCCGATTGCAGGAGATGGTGTGAAGAGCGGGACTTACTATCCCCGATTTACACAACCGCAACAAGGGGGGGTGTTGGTTCTGCCACAATCAAGGAATAGAACAACTTCGATTGTTACGGAAGACATACCCCAACCTCTGGAAATTACTTTTGAAGTGGGATAGGGACTCCCCTGTTTCCTTTCACGCAGACGGTCATACGGTTCATGACTTCGATCTCCGTTTCCAAGCAGAAGACCTTGATCTCGTACCGAAAGATCGGAAGTTCCGATGGAAGATGTTGACCGGTGACACAATGGTTGCCGTCACAAAAAGAAATCTTTTGAAAT
>ENA-ORSY01002482-ORSY01002482.1-human-gut-metagenome-genome-assembly--contig:-NODE-2482-length-10393-cov-2.782840_pt1 | contig 10393 bp, 7 predicted proteins | sample MGYA00242193_ERZ509160 | MGnify/ENA primary metagenome ERZ509160 (study PRJEB26280, sample SAMEA2338670) | human gut metagenome | biome: human gut; feature: human-associated habitat; material: faeces...
ACGCCCCGACTTTTTTGCATTTGCAAAGCAAATGCTATTTTACACGCGCTGCTGCGCGAATTGGCTGAAGCTGCATGAATATTGACCTTTTCGACAAACCGAGCCTGACCATACCGTTCAGGCTTTGAACAGGCATGCATTATATAATAGTATATCATCGAATTTTTGTCTGTCCAATATAATCTTATACCCGAAATTTTTCGAGAAGTCAAGCGATTTGCGGAATTTTTCCACGCAAGAATAAGCAAGGGCTCTCTGATTTTCAACAGATCAGAGAGCCCGGAGGGGGGGCTGCTGCCGGCAAATACTCCAACAATCCGGCAGACAGAAGTTTATTCCGCAGTTCAAACACATCTACATATTTCCCATTTTACGGTAATACGGTAAGAGGAAAACCGCATCGAACTGCGGAATAACACAGGTAACAAATGGTACGTTTTTGCGTACTTATCCAGTATAACACCATATTCTGCACAGTCCATAGGCATTTTTTACCCAAAGCCTGCTATTCCTTACTGTAAATGAGCCTTCCGGCACAGGTGTCTGCCGGAAGGCTCAGGAGAAAGATTAAGATGCTACCAGATTCGGGAGGAAATATACAACCTGCGGGAATACCGTTACCAGAATTACCACTGCGATGATAATCAGGATGAACGGGATAACGCCGCGGTAGATTTCCTGTATTTTGACCGACGGCGGCACAATGCCCTTGATGTAGAACAGTGCGAAGCCGAACGGCGGCGTCATGAAGCAGGTCTGCAGCATAACAGCCGTAACTGCGACGATCCACAGACGGTCAAAGCCGAACATATCCATAATCGGCAGGAAGATCGGAAATACGATCATAACGATGCCCAGCCAGTCGAGGAACATGCCCATAAAGAATACGATCGCCATCATGATTGCGAACGCGCCCCACTTGCCGATGCCAACGCTCGAAATCCAGGTTGCAATCAGCTGGTCGCCGTCGAGCGACATGAAGATGCCGGTGAAGGCAGACGCGCCGAACAGGATGATGAATACCATCGCAGATGTCTTTGCGGTGTCGATCAGCGAATCGTACAGCATCTTCCAGCTGAACTGCTTGTAGAAGATGGCGAGGATGAGCGAGAACAGCGCGCCTACGCCTGCTGCCTCGGTCGGGGTCGCCCAGCCGGTGAAGATCGAACCCAGTACGCCGACGATCAGGATGACCGGCGGAATCAGGTTGATGAGCGAACCGGTGATGCGCTCACTCAGCGGCATGGCAGCCAGCTCTTCGGTGGTCATCGCCGGACCGTAATCCGGGTGGATATGGCAGATGACGAACACATAGATCATGTAGAACAGCGACAGAACAAGACCCGGAACGATGGCGGCGAAGAAGATCTTGCCGACCGATACATTCGCATAGGAGCCCATCGAAACCAGCATGATAGACGGCGGGATCAGGATACCGAGCGAACCGCCCGCACACACCATGCCGCACGCGAGAGACGGCTTATAGCCGCACTTCAGCAGCACCGGTACGGACAGCATACCCATGGTAACAACGGATGCGCCGACGATACCGGTCGTGGCAGCGAACACGGTGGAAACCACGATCACTGCCAGACCGAGACCGCCCTTCAGAGGACCAAGCAGGTAGCGGATAGAGAGGAACAGCCCATCCGCGACCTTGGAATGTGTCAAAAAGTTTGCCATCAGCACGAACATCGGGATGGCGACCATGGAATAGCTCTGCATCTGGTCGTACACCTTGGTCATGGCGATGGTGATGCCTGGGCCGCCCCAGGCGAGATAGCCGATAATAACACCGGCGCCGCCGAGGACGAACGCAAGCTCCTGACCGGTCGCAAGACCGATGATCATGGTAAGGAACAGTACGCCAAGCAGGATCGCGCTGAGCTGTGTTGCGCCCACGCCGGACTGCGTGACAAGATTGGTCAGCATTTCCATCATGCAGCGTCGCCTCCCTTCGTATCATCCGTGCCGGAAACGGCTTCACCGATGCCGCGCACGCACTTGAGCATCTCGGAAATGCCCTGCAGTGCGAGCAGCGTCATGCCGACAAACAGCGCCAGCTTGACCGGCCATGCCGGCGGCGCCCATACCGAGTAGCCGCGCTCACCCGTGGTATACGAGCGAAGGAAAAATCCGAAGCTCTCGGGCACGAGCACGAATACGAACGGAACAAAGAACACCAGATAGGTAATCAGGTGCAGAATGTTCTGCGCAAGCGGTTTAAGCCGTGCATACAGCACATCAACCGCAACAAAGGCCTTCTTCTGGAAGCCGTAGGCGCAGACCATGATAATGTAGCAGCCGAAGGTCATGCAGATGACGTCCATCGTCCAGATCTGCGGACTGTGGAACAAACGGCGCAGCACGACTTCGGTAACAATGACCGCGAGAATGCCAAGAACGGCGAAGGAAGCAATCCTGCCGATCCAGTCATTGACGAGGTCGATCACATCGCAGATGCGTTTGATCACTTTCATATATTACACCTCATCTTCTGAGGCTCCGTGCTCTCAAAAGAGAGCACGGAACACTCTGTCGGTCACTTTTCGGATTCATCGTAGTTGAAGCCCCAGCCGTAGTCACCGAGCATTGCACGGTAGGTATCGGCATGTTCACGGTAATCCTGCATAGAGCTGTATACCATGTTGAAGTTTTCATTCTTCGCAGCTTCTTCTTCGTAAACCTGACGGCAGGTCTCACGGATGGTATTCCAGTCGTCCTGGTTCATCTTGGTGACGACGCAGCCGTCCTCCTCGAGCATCTTCTTGGTGGAATCGAAATCCATCCACAGGTAGCGGGACAGCTGCTCGGAGGTGCAGATCTCAGCCGCCATCTGGATGGCGTTCTGGTACTCCTCGGGGAGCTTATTCCATGCATCCTTGTTGATCATAACGCCGTTGACGCCGCCGGACTGATACCATGCAGGCGAGCACCAGTACTTGGCAACCTCCTGCAATTTCAGCGAATCATCCGAGCACGGCGTGGAGAACTCGCCGCCGTCGATAACGCCGCGCTGCAGGGACTCATAAAGCTCGCTTGCCGCAACGGTGGTGATGTTGATGCCGAGCTTTTCCGCTGCACGGCCGGCCATAACGCCGCCGAGGCGGATCTTCATGCTCTGCATGTCCTTGATAGAAGTGATCGGCTTGGTCGAACGGATACCGGACTCTGCGTGGTTGATCATAATCGGGAAATACGTCATGTTGTACTTGCCGTACATATCCTGATAGCACTTCAGGCCGCCGCCCTGGGTGATCCAGATGTAGTAGTCCATGCCGGTGAAGTTATCCATTGTAGTGGAGAGCAGCTCAAAAGCGGTATCCTTGCCGCTCCAGTAGCCGCCCCAGTCACCGCCGCACTGGATGGTGCCGTTCTGGACGTAATCGAACAGCTGGTTTGCCGCACAAAGCGAGCCCTCCGGATAGTTAGTGATGGTGAAGCGTCCGTCGGTCAGCTGGCTGACCAGCTCGGAGAAGCGCTCGTCACAGGTGAAGTGAATGTTGCCGTCACCCCAGGTGGAACCCATCTTCCAGGTGATGACCGGCAGATCACTGCTGCCGCCTGCAACTGCATTGGCGTTTGCCGCATCCATCATGCCGCTGTCTGCAGCATTGCCGCAGCCGGACAAACCAAGGGTTGCCGCACCGACTGCACCGCAAAGCAGACCTGCCATCAATCTTTTGATTTTCATCTTTTTAGCCTCCTTGTTCGTTTTCCTCTATCGAAAACGCCGTTTTGCGGACGTTTGCGAACAAACTGGTCATGCACAAGGAGGGGTTCTCGCTAATCGCTGTCGGCCAGTGCCTGTACGGCCTGCACGACCTCCTTCTGCGCATCGGAAAGGTGTTCGTAAATCGGCTGCACCGCCGCACGGAACTTCTCGGCCTGCTCCTCATCCTCTCCCTCAATCCGTATCTGCAGGGTGTCCCCCTTGGCCGCCGCCAGTAGCAGCCGCTGCGGGATGCATGCAGCATTGCTCGAACCTCTGCGCTCTGCCAGTGGTCGCGCTGCCACGAAGCCGCCTCAGCGGCGCATCGCTCAATGATGGTCTGCTCCTCCTGTGAGAACATTTCCCACGTTTCCGAGGACGCGACCAGCACATCCGCGTTGTAGGAATGTCGGTCGTACGTCCAGTACGGTGCAAGCTGATAGTAGCCGCTGTCCACATAGGTAGGCAGCGTGCTCTCGGCGCCGTCAATCCGGTCAGTGCGGAGCGCGAGCGCGATCTCATCCGGCGGCAGCGTCACCGCCTCGGCGCCCCACATCGGAATGACCTGCTTCATCTGCGAGGAATCCTCGGTGCCGAGCCGCAGGTCCTTCATGTCATCAAGTGAGGTAATCGCCTTTCCTGTCGTGAAAAAGCACCGGTAACCGGCATAAAAATAGCTTAAACCGGTAAGGCCCTTGTCCTCGAGCGAGGCCATCACCTGCTGACCGACTGCGCCATCCAGCACCCGGAACAGGTGCTTGTCCGAGGTGTACTCGTACGGCAGCTGCAGCGCCGCAAGCTGCGGTGCATACGCTGCGGCAGACGAGATTGGCGTGCGTACAAAATCAATGCCGCCGTACACGCACTGCTCAAGTGCGGATGCATCGGTACCAAGCTCGTTATCAAAGCTCGGCAGAATTTGTATCGCGCCGTCCGTTTCCCTGCGCACCATGTCGCAGAAGCGCTGACACGCCTGATTGGCGAGGTAGTTTTCGCTCTGCCCGCTGGCAAGGCGGTAATAGCGGATATGCGGCTCGTCCGTGCCGCCGGTACATGCACAGAGCATGAGCAGCAGCCATCCGGCGATCACACACCGAAAGCGTTTATTCATCTTTCCATCTCCTATTATATAGGGTGACCAGTTTCGGCAACATCGTAAATACTTGCGGTAGACAGGTAAAATCACAGCGTACTGAAAATTTTCACATTCTATTTTATGACATTTGCATAAACATTTTGGAAATAATAGTAAATTTCCATATAAATTCCGTAAATCCTGCCGCGCGGCTCGTTCAGTTTGCGTTATGATTGCGGTACTCGGTAGGCGTTACGCCCAAATGCCGCTTGAACACCTTCGTGAAGTAGTTTGCATCCGTATAGCCGACCCGAACAGCGATTTCCCGTACCGGAATATCAGTCTGCTGCAGCAGCTCAACCGCACGGTCGATACGGTAGGCGGTCAAGTATTCAAGGAAGGTCTGGTTATACGAGGTGCGAAAAAAGCGTGAGAAGTAGAACGAACTCATGCCCATCGCCTCTGCCGCCTGATCAAGCGACACATCCTGCATGTAATGATGCTCCAGCCACACGGAAAACTGGGTGCAGAACGTATTTCCCGGCTTGTCCCCGCATACCGCCGGACGGCTTTCCGGCAGCAGATTCAGCTTGCGCAGGCAGGCGGTAATCTGTGCGCTGTCAAACGGCTTGACCAGATAATCCGTTCCGCCGGCCCGCATGGCGCCTACGGCGTAGTCGAAGCGGTCGAAGGCAGTCAGGAATACAATGTGGGTTTCCGGCATGGCCTTGTGGATGATGGCTGCCGCATCAAGGCCGTTCATCACCGGCATTTCAATATCCATCAGCACCAGCTGCGGCTGAATTTGACGGGCGCGTTCAACCGCCTCCCGTCCGTTCGCAACTCCCTCGATGAGTGCATCCGTGCCAAGCAAATCGCGCATCTGTCCGCTCAGATTCTGCAGACTCAGCGGCTCGTCCTCCGCGATCAGTACCTTTAACATATATGCTCTTCCCCTTTCATGGGCAGTATGATGCGGGCTGTCGTGCCCAATCCGGGACAGCTGACAATGCGGAAGCTGCCGCCGGACAGCGCAATGCGTCCCGCGATATTCTGCAGGCCGATGGACCGGTGTCCCTCGGCGGTGTTGTGTTTCATTTTGCTGCGCGAGAAGCCGCCGTTGTCCGTAATCTGGATGCGGCAGCCATTCGGTGTGCTCTCAGTGACAATGCGGATGCGGCCGCCCGCACTGCGGCTGCGCATGCCGTGTACGATAGAGTTTTCCACAATCGGCTGCAGTGTGAATTTCGGCAGTTCACAGGCCGCACAGCGGCTGTCACAGTTCATCTCGAACGAAATACGTTCACCGAACCGCAGCTCCTGCAGAGAAATGTAGTCGCGCAGCAGCGCAAGCTCGCGGTCGAGTGTTACCACGCTGTCGTCATGGTCGAGCGTGTAGCGGAAGAAGTTCGCCAGCCGCACCACCATGTCGCCGGTGACGGTCGCCTGCTCGATTCCGGCCATATTGGCCACGCTCTGCAGCGTGTTGAACAGAAAATGCGGGTTGATCTGGCTCTGCAGCTGCGCAAAGCGGCTCTGCTCGATCAGCTGCCGCAGGCGTGCTGCCTCACTCTCCTGCTGACGCAGGGATTTTTCCAGCTGTGCTTCGCTTTCCAGTGCGTGGATCGTCCGCGCGATCTGGTGCTTGAGATGGTTGAACGAGTCGGCAAGCATACCGATTTCGTCCGAGCGTGCAAAGTTAAAGTCCTCAATGTCGTATTCGCCATCCGCGACGCGGCGTGCACCGCGGCTCATCTGCTGTACCGGCAGCAGCAGGCTGCGTGCGTAGTACAGCATCGCGCCTGCAAACAGCACGCTGCCGATCGCGGCTACGATGGTAAATACCATGTTCTGCGAGGTACCCCGCTGACCGAGGACCAGATAGCCCTCGCGTCCCTCCATCAGAAACGCCGCCGTCAGCTGATCGGTGTATTGCGTCAGATAGCTGCCCTGTGTACGCAAAGCTTCGTAGTTCACCGCGTCAAATGTGCCGTCATGCAGCTGCGCGATGAACGTCTCCTGACGGACACGATAGCTTTTCATCGTGCGGTCGATGACCTGCTTAAGCACCTCGCTCTGCGTGCTGCCGTCGGTCTCTGCGCTGCGCAGCCGCTCCCACGCAGAGGCGGTGTCCTGCACGGCGTCCGCATATTTGTCGATCGTATCGGACTCGGGCGCCGCAAACGTCAGCTCGCCCAGAAGCGCATTTTCCTGCTCCATGGCGTTCATGTAGTCCGTGCAGCGTGCATATTCAGACAGGATATCATCGCTTTTCTCGCGGTAATCGTAAAAATCGTTCATTAACAGTCCCACCACCAGCAAAATGGGAATGACGAATGCGCAGCTCAGCACGATCGCCTTGTGCAAAATGGACAGACGCACCCACCATTGACGTACTCCGTGCACAGGCCCACCTCCTTTGTCAGATTTTATCATAAGCCAATTGATAAGCAATGTAAACCTTTTCCGGGCAGAAAAGGTAAAAAAACGCCGCACCGGCGGTGTGCAAAGGAAAACGCAGGAAGGCATCCCAAACGGACGCTTCCTGCGTTTCCTATTCAGTCTGATCCGGCGGCTTCATTATCGAATAACGCGATGAAAATGAAAGCGTTACGATGACAGCTCCTCCCGGAGCATCGTGAGCAGCTGCTGCATATCGAACGGCTTGGAAAGATGGCCGTTCATGCCTGCCTTCTCTGCGTTCTGCCTGTCCTCGTCAAAGGCGTTCGCCGTCATGGCGACAATGGGCAGACCCGCCTTTTCGGCATCCGGCAGAGCGCGGATGGCACGCGCGGCCGCATAGCCGTCCATGATCGGCATCTGAATGTCCATCAGCACCAGATCATAGTACCCGGGCTCGCTCTCGCGCACCTTGTCTACCGCAACCTTTCCGTTTTCCGCCGTGTCCACCTCGAACCCGCCTTCCTCGAGCATCGTCACCGCGATTTCGCGGTTGAGGGCGTTATCCTCGACGACCAGCAGCCGTTTTCCGGCGAAATCAAAAACGGCCGTATTTACGGACGCGGCACGATGGACGACAAGGGCCCGATGGTGGCGGCCATCTACGCGCTGGCGGCGCTCAAGGATGCCGGATTTTCCCCCTCCAAGCGCATCCGTCTGCTGTTCGGCACCAACGAGGAGACCGGCTGCGGCGATATGTCGTGGTACGTTTCGCATGGCGGTGAGCTGCCGGTGTACGGCTTCACGCCGGACGGCGAATACCCGATCATCAACGGCGAAAAGGGCATTCTCAACGGCACTTACAGCCGAAAGCTGCACCAGACCGGCGATTACCGCCTGACGAAGTTCGAGGGCGGTGCCGCCTCCAACATCTCTCCGGCGTATGCGGCAGCGGAGCTGCAGTGTCCGGCGGACGCGGCTTCCAAAATCTCGGCGGACAAGGTAACCGTCACGCCGATCGAGGGCGGCATCCGCGTGGAAGCCGAGGGCATTGCCGTTCACGGCTCGACCCCGGAGCAGGGCGAAAATGCCATCGGACGGCTGGCGCAGGCACTCAATCAGCTGCCGCTGACCGGCGAGCTTGGCGACTGCATGGCATTTGTGGCAGAGCGCATCGGCATGGAAGTACACGGTGAGTCCCTCGGTCTCGCCATGCGCGATGAGCTGTCCGGCCCGCTGACGCTCAACCTCGGCGTGGCAAAATTTGAGCAGGAAACGCTGTCGCTCGTTTTCTCGGTGCGCTACCCGGTCACCCTGAAATACGATCTCGTATACCCGCGTCTGTCGCGCGGCTTCACGCTCGGCGGCTTTACCGAAACCGAAATGACGCACGCGGCGGCCATTTACATGCCGCCCGAGAGCGAGCTCATCCGCAGACTGTCCAAGGTATATGAGGAGCAGACCGGCGAGAAGGCTGAGCTGAAGAGCATCGGCGGCGGCACCTACGCCAAGTCCATGCCGAACCTTGTCGCATTCGGCCCGATCTTCCCCGGCGATGAGGTGCGCGAGCACAAGCCGGACGAGTACATGGAGATCGAGCGCGTGCTGCAGAACGCGGAAATCATCGCGGCGGCAATGTACGAACTGGCAAAGTAAGGAGACTGTATGAGCAGAGAGACAAACATGACGGTCGGCCGCCCGACAAAACTCATTCTCGGACTGGCCGTACCGCTGATTTTGACAAATGTCGGTCAGCAGCTGTACACGGTCGCAGACGCATCCATCGTCGGACGCGGTGTCGGTGTGGAGGCGCTGGCCGCACTCGGCGCGACCGACTGGCTGTACTGGCTGGTGCTGTGGACCGTGCAGGCCATGACGCAGGGCTTTTCCGTGCTCGTGTCGCAGACCTTCGGCTCAAACGATAAAAAGGGACTGCGCAAGGCCATCACCATGTCCGTGCTGCTGTGCGCGGCAGTCGGCATCCTGCTGACCGTGGTGTTTGTGTCCTCGGCAGGCTGGCTGCTGCACCTGCTGGACACGCCCGAGAACATCTATGACGGCGCGCACATTTATTTAACCATGATGTATGCGGGCACGCTCATCACGATGGCGTACAACATGGCAGCGGCGATCCTCCGCGCACTCGGAGATGGTAAAAGTCCGCTTATTGCCATGTTTACTGCCGGATGTCTGAACATCGTGCTCGATCTGCTGTTCGTTATCCGCTTCGGCTGGGGCATTCCGGGCGCTGCCGCCGCGACACTGCTCGCGCAGCTGTTTGCATTCGCGTACTGCGTCATTGCGCTGCGGAAAATCCCGGCTGCGTCCGTCGAAAAGCCGGACTGGCAGCCGGACAGCAGTGTGATCCGGCGGCTGTGCCACCTTGGTCTGCCGCTTGCGCTGCAGCATTTTGTCATCGTCATCAGCGGCATCATCATGCAGGCGGTTATCAACACCTGCGGCTTTGTGTTCCTCGCGGGTTTTACCGCGACCAACAAGCTGCACGGTCTGATGGACTGCTCGGCCTCCGCATTCGGCTATGCCGCCTCGACCTACACCGGCCAGAACTGGGGCGCAAACCGGCTTGACCGCGTGCGAATGGGTGTCCGCTCGACGCTTGTGCTGGCGCTCAGCTTTTCCGCGCTGCTGGCGGCGGGCATGATCCTGTTCGGCCGTCACGTTGTCGCGCTGTTCATCTCCGCGGATGCTGCCAACGCCGCCGAGGCGCTGTCGGTCGCGTATGATTATCTGGTTGTCATGAGCACGTTTTTGCTGTCCGCCTATGTGCTGCACACCTACCGCTCGGCCCTGCAGGGCATGGGCTTTACGACCGCGCCCATGCTCTCCGGTCTGACCGAGTTCGCAGGCCGTGTGGGTGCATCGCTGCTGCTGACCAAGGTCATCGGTGAGCGCGGTCTGTTCTACACGGACGCGGCCGCGTGGACATTCGCAGCGGTATTCCTTGCGGCATCGTACTATATCCAGCTGCTTATTATAAGAAAAAAGGGTCTGACCTATCAAAATACAAAGTAACAAAAAGAGGCTGTAAGAGATGCTTACAGCCTCTTAATTTGTAGAAAAGTCTATTTTTCTACGAATTTGACACAAATCGCGCAGCAGCGCGCATTCAATAGAATTTGCACTGCAAATTCATAAAAACCGGGAGCATGTATCTCGGTTTTTATACCCTAAGAGGGAGAAAGTTT
>ENA-ORSY01002487-ORSY01002487.1-human-gut-metagenome-genome-assembly--contig:-NODE-2487-length-10381-cov-2.394248_pt1 | contig 10381 bp, 18 predicted proteins | sample MGYA00242193_ERZ509160 | MGnify/ENA primary metagenome ERZ509160 (study PRJEB26280, sample SAMEA2338670) | human gut metagenome | biome: human gut; feature: human-associated habitat; material: faeces...
ACGAAGAGAAAATGGGCCTTCCCTGTGCGCTGTGCGAAAGCGGCGGGGCGAAGAATATTTAATTGGCTGACCCCGGCTCAATAAACTAAAACGGTTCCGACCGACGACACCGGCGGAGGGGTTGAGATGTACCGTGATTGCTATACGATGAAACTGGCTTACCTCTGCGAGGCTGACGGATGTAGGTGCGGTTCCGGCTGTCTTAGGACAAGGCCGGATTGTAACAGGATAGCTGACGAAGATTCGTATAGTAATTGTGATGTGATACCGTACATCGGATTACATAGAAGCAGTGAATATATGCCGCAGCACGATGCAGCCCACAAATCAGGGCCGGAGGGTAGCGCCCTCCATGCGGCAGAGCCGACAGTCATAGTGTCGGGGAAAAAAGCGGTGGCAGCTATGACCTGCCCCGGCGCTATCCCGCTGAAAACTACCCTCACTGTGATGTCCTGAAAAGGTAGCTGTCAGGGTGTGACAATCTAAGCGGGAAGCGCACATAAACGGCCAGATAGCTCAATGGCAGAGCGGGCGGCTTTGACCCGCAGGATAGTGTTTCGACTCCACAGCTGGCTACCAGAATTGCGGCGTATCTCTCCGGAGTACGCTTGCCGGGGCGGAAGCGTCCAAACCGGCTATATGTTGCCTCGCAGTTGCGAGAGACGGGAGAGGTGCCAAAGACCGAAAGGAGTCGTCCATTGAATGAAGATTGACATTTATTGTCCTGTTTGCGCTGCCGCCGGTATCAATCATGGCAAAGGGCGGCTTTTGATGCAGGTGGATAGCAAGGCAGTTGGTATTGTTTACCCATACTGTAAGGCTTGCAAGAAGAACATTAAAATCGAATTGAAAGGCGAAAAGAGCGCCTGAAAATATATAGTTTAGTGCCAAGTGCCTCCGGGCAATGCCTGGACGAAGCGTGCCAAGTGCCGATCAGTTACCGAGGAATCCTCGGTAGTTGGTCGGCATTTTTGTTTGTCTGGAGGTGACAAGGTGACTGAAAACGATACTGTTCGGGCTATATCCGAATGGCCGGTTAACGGTCTAACGGGTCGGCGCAAAATCTACACCGCAAAAAAGAAAGTCACCCCGGAAAATGTGGTAGAGGTGCTGGGCAAAGCGCTGGCAGTACACAGGATCAATAGAGCGGAAACAGTCTACTTGTATGACTATTACAAAGGGAAACAGGATATTCGACTGAAAGATAAAATCGTCCGCCCGGAGATCAACAACAAGGTGATGATTAACCGGGCGAACGAAATCGTGGTCTTCAAGTCTGCTTACCTCCTGGATGGCCCAATCCGCTATGTGTCCAACGGTGGAGAAGATGATATTTCCGCCAGTGTGAACACGCTCAACGAGTATATGCGATCTGAGAGTAAAGACACACTGGACAAGGAATTAGCGGACTGGATGCACATTTGCGGCATAGCGGTACGCATGGTACTCCCTGACAAAGCTGGTGAGGAGGACGGTTCCCCGGCATCCATCTACACACTCGACCCGCGAGCGGCGTTCTGCATTTACCATAGCGGCGTAGGGCAGAAAAAGGTCGCTGGTGTTCTGGAACAGGTAGACGAGGAGGGCCAGCCATACTTCTGCGTTTACACTCCTAAATGGTATTTCGAGGTGCAGAATGGCCAGATTACAAAGCAGGAAGACCGTACCATCCCCTATATCCCGATTGTAGAGTATGTAAACAACGATGCCCGCATGGGGGCCTTTGAGCCAGTCATCCCCATTCTGAACGCGATCAATATGATTGAATCCAACCGGCTTGACAGTATTCAGGATTTTGTCAACGCCTTTGACGTGTTCCAAAACTGCGAGTTAGAGGACGGCCAATACAAGGAACTGGCAAAGGGCGGCATGGCGATTACTATCAAGAGTGTTCAGCCTGGCATGGAGGCCAAAGTCTATCGCATTGCCTCTGAATTGAACCAGACCAACACGCAGACCATTGTGGACGATTTGGAAGACGCATACCTGACCATCTGCGGTATGCCGAACCGGAATGGTGGATCTTCCACCAGCGATACCGGGCAGGCGGTCATCTACCGGGATGGCTGGTCCGCCGCTGAGAGCCGGGCCAAGGACACAGAAAAGACCTGGGAGCGGTCGGAACGGGAGTTCCTGCGGCTGGTGCTGTATATTTGCCGGGAAACTGGCGATTTAGGTTTGCAGCTATCCGACATTAAGCCGGAGTTCACCCGCAAGAACCTGTCCAATATCCAGTCCAAGGCGCAAGTGCTGGCGGAGATGCTGAACAATAGCAAGATTCATCCGAAGCTGGCGTTCCAGTACAGCGGGCTATTCAGCGACCCCGAGTCTGCGTACCGTGTGAGTATGGATTGGTACGAAGAACAGCAGAAAAAGATGGAGCGGAGCCTGCGGGATGAACTGGCGGCGGAACGAGCCAGCGGGAACGATCCGGCCAATCCGCAGGACGGCGGCGGTGATGCTGAATGAGTGGGTTCTATGACCTTACCGACAAAGCCATCGACCTTTTGAACAGGAGGGCAGTCAAGCGCTTTGAGGACGCCAAAGACAAAGCGTCACAGATGGGATTTGATGAACTCAATGTGCTGGAAATCAACCGGACGCTGTATGACCAGCTACGCAAGGACAACCAAGATGTCTTTCTTGAACTGGCGCAAGAGCGGTATCAGGAGGCCGAACCGCATGGAGAGGAACCTCCTGATTTAGCGTGGCTGCTGGCGTTGCTGGCGGGTTATTCGGCTGTTACGAAGGTCATCTACGACAACGATGTTGACCGAAAAAGGCAGTACACCGCTGAGGGCATCAATTCCAGCACGGCCAAGGTGACAGAGTTCCGGCGGGGGCTGCATTACTGGGCTGACCTGACCGCTACATATGGGGACATCGTGACCGATGAATCAACACTGAAAGCCTATCGAGATGCCGGGGTAAAAAAGGTCAAGTGGATTACCGCTGGTGACGAGAAGGTATGCGAAACTTGCCGGGAGCGAAATGGAAAGGTGTACTCCATTAACGCGATACCACCGAAGCCACATAGACGATGTAGGTGCGTCTTTGAACCCGTGAGGTAGGAGGAAGTTACATGGTAAAGACAAAAACCGTGGAAACCATTGAGGAATACGATGAGAACGGGAAGTTGGTCAAGCGAACCGTGACCGAAACGGAGGAAACGGACGATACCCCTGTCCGCTATTCCTACCAGACTACGCCGTGTATTCCGTCTGTATGGGAACCGTATTGCAAGACTACTTGCGAAAGTGAAGTTTAAGCGGCCCAGCCGTTTGAATATGGCCCCAGAGAAGGGGCGGTATAAATCTCCCAACAGCGAGAGAACGCTTAATAACCCAAAAACATAGTGAGAGAACACTGATAAAACCCAAAAGGAGAATTTACATGAAGATTTCCACCGATAGCATCCAGGGCTTTGCTGAAATGAGCGATGCCGACAAGGTTACTGCCCTGCTAGGACTTGATGTGCCTGACCCGGTTGACCTGAGCGGCTATGTGAAGAAAGAAGTTTTCGATGCCAAGGCCACAGAGGCCGCCAACCTGTCTAAGCAACTCAAATCCAAGATGACCGATGACGAGGCTGCAAAGGCGCAGGCTGACGCTGACCGCAAGGCGCTGGAGGAAAAGTACACCGAACTGCTGCGAAAGTCCACCATTGCCGAGCATACCGCCCGCTATATCGCCATGCCAGGCTATGATGAAAAACTGGCCCGTGAGACGGCGGAAGCCCTGTTTGATGGCAAGATGGATGTGGTCTTTGCCAACCAGCAGAAAGCCAACGCCGCTTATGAAAAGAAGCTGCGGGCTGATCTGGTAAAGCAGGACCCCAAGCCTGCTGGTGCTGGGGGTGGAAACGAAGAGAAGGACGAGGCCGTGGAGTTTGCCAAGAAGCTGGGCAAACAGCGGGCCGATGCCCTCAAAAACGCAAACGAAGGTTTGAAACACTATTTCTAATTGAAAAGGAGAGAAACAGATGAAGTTTACCAAGACTTCTGTTGGCGGCACCATTGAGATTCTGGCCGCTGACGATTTTGTTGCGATTCCCATTTGTGTCACGGAAGCCGCTGCTGTCCCTGCCGGTATGCCTATGACCGCTGCGGGCAAAAAGGTGGCGACCACCTCTTATGCTACCGCTGTGGGTATGCTGCTGTACGATGTGGACCCGACCGAGAATCCCAATGGCGCTCTGCTGGTACAGGGAGTTGTGGACAAGAAGAAAGTCGAGTCCCATGCGAGCATTACGCTGGATGATACTTTTGCTGTGCCCGGTATTATTCTGCGTGACAACATTGGTGTGAACGAGTAAGGAGGGATACATAATGGATTTGAGAGAAGTTTTTACTCCTGCTGCGATTGCGGCCAACTGGACTGAAGTTGCCTCCAATCAGATTCCTTATCTCGGTGCCACTCTGTTTCCGGCAAGAAAAAAAGCTGGCCTTGATCTGTCTTGGCTCAAAGGTTCCCGTGGTCTGCCTGTGTCTCTGATGCCCTCCGCATTCGACGCGAAGGCTACCTTCCGTGATCGGATTGGATTTGAGAAACTGGAGACCGAGATGCCTTTCTTCCGTGAGGGATACAAGATCAAAGAGAAGGATCGGCAGGAGATGCTGCGGGTGCAGGAGTCTACCGACCCTTATGCCGCCGAGGTGATTGCCCGCGTATTTGACGATACCCGTGACCTGATTGACGGTGCGAACGTTGTTCCTGAGCGCATGATTATGCAGCTGCTGTTCCCGGAAGGCGGCGATGTGGGTATTGCGATCAAGGCAAACGGCGTGAACTATACCTACAAGTATGATACGGACGGCTCCTGGAAGACCTCTAACTACACCGCTCTGACTGATACAGCCACTTGGGACAAGCCCTCTACGGCTGACCCGTTTGCGGCGTTTAAGACTGTCAAAGACGCTATCCGTTCTAAGACTGGCACTGAACTGACGGTTGCTATTATGAACTCCTATACTTTTAATCTAATGGCTAAAACCGATGCCATTATGAAGCGGTATATGAGCACTAATGGCCTTACACTTGGATACCTAACTGATTCTGAGGTAAAGGCTGTTGTGGAGTCCACGTCCGGTCTCCGTATTGCGATTTATGACAAGCAGTTCCGGGATGAGAGTAAGGTTGCACATGCGTTTGTGCCTAATGGCTATGTGTGCCTGATTCCTGACGGTGCGCTCGGTGGTACTTGGTATGGAACCACTCCGGAAGAGGCGGATCTGCGCGGAGCGTCCAGCGCAGAGGTTTCCATTGTGAATACCGGCGTCGCAATTACCCGTATTCTTCAGGAGCATCCTGTAAACATCAACACTTTTGCGTCTGAAATCGTTCTGCCCTCCTTCGAGCGTATGGACGAGGTGGCTGTGCTCAACGTCCTGGGGGAATGATCGGGTCTGACACTCTAACCCTTTTCCCCGGCAGTCAGACCCTATTGGGGAAGCAGGTATCCGAGCTGGTAGGAGATGACTTGATGGTCAAGGCTGATGGCTCCGTGGTCGGCACGTTCCATCATGTAACGGGATACACTGAGTTCAGTTCTGAGCCGAACGAACAGGAGGGGTATTACTTTCCTTTCCACTTGGCCAAGACCGGAACTAGGATGACTTTCAAGAAAAACGGGTCTCCGACCAAGCAGGACATTGCATTTGATTCGGATATTATTTTCCGGGTTACGAAGACCGATACTTTTGAAGTCCTTGTGGACGGACAAAGTGTTGTTAAGTTCAACTTCTCTGGAGCTACATTTGAGAGTTAAAAAAGCGGGAGGCAGCATGAAGTTTATTCCAAATTATCGCGTGTGCTATAGCGGCCAATTTTACGAGGCAGGGACTCAGTTCTCCATCAAGGCCGAAGACGCGGATATGATGAAGCGGCACGGGACGGTGTTGGATGAACCGACGCCGCTTCCCGCAACTGAACGAAGAGCCGGGAGACCAAGGAGGGGAAACAATGGACAACCTAGCGAGGTTGAAACTCAGAACCGAAGAGGTTGACGAGGCGGTTCTGCAAGATTGCCTAGAGAGCGCAAAGGCGGCGATTATGGCCCGTCGCTATCCCTTCCAGGAGTGGCCCGAGGAACTTGAGAGCCGGTATCTGGATTTGCAGTTCCGGGTGGCGTTAGACCTTTATAACAAGACCGGAGCTGAGGGCCAGATCGGGCACACAGAAAACTCAATTAGCCGAACGTGGGAGTCTTCTTGGATTTCCGAGCAGTTGCTTTCTGAGGTGACGCCGCTTGCGGGGAGGGTAAAATGATGCGCAGCCTACTCCGCAACCAGCAGCCGGTATTCTACAAGCTATACGAGGGCCAAGAGGAAATAATTGATGAATACGGGAATCCGACCGGAAGCTATATCCCCATCTACAGCGCATTGAAATCCGCTATGCTGTGTGTCTCCCCAAACAAGGGAAATTCCGAAGTAGAGCAGTTTGGCTCTTTGGAAGATTACGATCGGACCATGACCACAGCCGATCCAAATTGCCCTATCGATGAAAACTCCGTACTGTGGGTAGATGGGGCCGATACTGACGGCCCGTATACTCATATCGTCAAGAAAAAGGCAGTTTGGAAGAACAGTGTTCAGTACGCTATCAAAAAGGTATCTGTATCTGAATACGAAGCGGAACAAAAACTGTTTGATAGAAAAGCAGAGATTGAGGCGGCGATGCTAAGTGCCCAAAATCAAACTGAAGCTGAGCACGAACTCGATCAACCAAGCGTTGAAGGAAGTCAAGGCGTATCAGAAGAAGGTTGAAAAAGCCGCTGATGATTTGGTGAGAAGGCTCACAGAGCAAGGTGTATCCTTGGCCCAATTGAATGCATCCTATATGGAGATCTATGACACTGGAGAACTGATGCGCGGCATTGAAAGTCAGTACAAAGGAAAGATTGGATTTGTTGTGTCCACAGCTACACACTCTATCTTCTGTGAGTTCGGAACGGGCATCGTTGGAGCACAGAACCCGCATCCAGAGATTGCGATTGCTGGATGGAGATACGATGTGAACGAGCATGGGGAACTAGGCTGGTGGTACATTGGTCGAGACGGAAAAGCCCACTGGACAAAGGGAATGCCGAGCCGACCGTACATGTACGAGACCGCTAAGATGCTACGCAACATGGTTGTGCCACTGGCAAAGGAGGTCATGCGTTGATAGACATTGAATCATTCCTTTTTAGCCAAATCGCGGGTGCGCTTCGTTCCACTTATGAGGGAATTTTTGTGTCGGGTGAATATGTAGATAGCCCCGCAAAATTCCCGGCCGTCACCATTGTTGAGAGCGACAACAGCGTGCTTCAAAAAATGAGAACGGAAGCGCCAAATCTGGAAAACGCCGCATCGCTGATGTATGAGGTAAACGTCTACACGAACAGCGTAGGGTATAAAAAGTCCGAGGCAAAGGATATCATGGAGACCATCGACAATGAGTTTTCCAAGATGGGATTCACTCGTACCATGTGCAATCCAGTGTCCAATTTGCAGGACGCCACTATTTACCGAATTGTCGCCCGGTATGAGGGCGTAGCAGACAAGAATTTTAGAATCTACACAAATTAAAAGGGCTGACAGTGCCGAGTGCCTTTGTGCCAAGTGCCTCCCTAAAAAATTAGGAGGTACTATTTTTATGGCTGGAATCCAACTTAGCACCGCGGGCGTGAAACTCCTTTATGCAGCTGAGGCCACGGCCGGCACCCGCCCTACTACGGGCTATGAAGAGATTAGCGAAATCAAGAGCATCCCGGAACTGAACCCGGAGCCTGATAACCTGGAGACAACCACGCTGGCGGAAACCGAATGGAAAACCTACATCCCGGGCCTGAAGGATATTGGAGGTGCGCTATCCTTTACGGCAAACCTGACCGAAAAGTCTATGGAGGAATGGGAGGGCGTTGTCGATGCCTATGATACGGCGGCAGCCGATAATAAGGCCACCTGGTTCTGCATCGTAATCCCTGGTCTGACTAAGGCCCTGTATTTTACCGGGCAGCCCTCCCCGATGGGTATGCCTTCTATGGAAGTCTCCGCTGTCCTGGAGACGACCCTTTATATCACCCCGACCGGCGCGCCTCAGTGGGCGGCGAAGCCTACTGATCTGGAGGCCATGAGTCTCAAGTCCGCGAGAAGTAAGACTGTAGAAGTTTAAGGAGGAAAAGGCATGAGCGATAAGATTATTGATATGAAGGACCGAGTTAATCCTGTCCGTGTAACTGACCATGATACTGGAACGGTTTATGAACTGGACTTCACTCGAGAGAGCGTAAAGTTTGCGGAGAACCGTGGATTCAAGGTTGACGAACTGACGGTTTTCCCCGTGACCAGAATCCCGGAGCTGTTCTACTATGCGTTCCGAAAGAACCATAAGAATGTGGCCCGGTCCCAGACCGATGATCTTCTGGAAGGTATGGGAGGTATGACAACTGCCCTGCTGGAGAGGCTGATGCAGCTTTACAATCAGGCCGCTCTTACACATCTTATCGCCACTGATGAGGATGCAGTAAAAAACGCGAAGGTGACTGTGGAGCTGTAAAAGGCCCACAGTCCTTCACGGATCTATTTGAAGCGGAGTGCCCCTACTATCTGTCCATCGGCATGACTTGGGAACAGTATTGGTATGGCGATGTATGGATGGTAGAGGGATTCCGTGAGGCAGATAAGCTTAATCGAAGAAGGACAAATGCGGCAGCCCACATGATGGGAATGTACATTTATGAAGCCTTCTGTGATGTAGCGCCAGTTCTCCACGCCTTTGCAAAGAAGGGCACGAAGCCTATTCCCTATAGAACAGAGCCGTATCCCATGAGAGGAGAAGAAAAGACAAAGCTGGAATCAAGTCAAGAGATTGAAAACGAGCGTTTGAAAGCACAGCTTTTCTTCAGAAATTGGGCTAGATCTGCTCAAAAGAAATTCGGATAGTTCTCCGGTTTGTACCTTGAAAACTTTATATTGAGATAGCGGAGATTTTGAAAAAAGAATTTCTGTAAAAATTATATCGACAGAATTTGACAGCGGGAAAAATGGAGTATATAATGATAACGTGGAAACCCGCTGTCGCAATAGATAGAGACAGCGACGGTTAAAAGGACGGTTGCCTGACATCCCGCGAGTGCGGAATGGAGGCGTGTATAGAGCCCTCGCGGGAAATTTTCCTGGGGAGGTGATATACATAACTCTTCAAAATTTGTTTTGGATCGTTTCTATCATCTGGATCATTATCCAGGTGTGGGATAAATTCCGAGACAAAAAGAAGTGAGCCGTCTGCCGCAAACAGAAGGCTCACTGCGTGGTTGGGGCTGACACCCCGGCTATGTATGGAGTAGCTTATGTACTGTGGCAACCGTCTTTAGGGTTTCCACACTTTTATTATAGTATTTTAGGGAAAAAAATCAAGCGATTTTGAAAAAAATATCTTGCAATCTTAGCGAGCGAATAGTATAATATTTCCCTGCTTTCAAATGGTCTTAAAAATTATCTCTCAACTTTATCACAAGTAAATTCTTTTGTCAACTGAAAATGGAGATTTGACGAAAATAAATTCGATGTCTTAAGTTAATTGGGATAGCAGAGATTTTGATTGCTTCCTCCCTCGAATTATGGTAAGATTTGGGGGAGGAGGGAACAAGATGAAAAAGCTAATTTCTTTTGTTTTGACAGGATTGATGATAGTCGGGTTAGCTGGATGCTCCGGTGGAGTTTCGCAGGAGGAATATGATGAACTAGTTGCAGAAAATGACCAGCTAAAGAGCAGTTTAAATGAAGCAACAGATATGTTGCAGGACTACATAGACGGCAAAACAGATGAAGTCATGGAAGATGTTCCACTTATGATGTATCAAGCAACGGCCTCGATGCTTTCTGAGGACGCAACATGTGTAGCAATATCTGATGATATTATACAAATAACTGTACCGTTGCTTGATGGGCAAATCATGAATGATTACGAGACTGAATTAGAAGCCGCTGTATATTCAGTTGGTATTGCCTTAGATGATGATGAATACTCTACTTGTATAATTATGTTCGTTGACGAAACTGGAAATTGTTCTAGTGGAATTTCGGTCGGACTAGATCGTGAAGCCAGTTTGTTTGTTGGAGTAGATGGTTAAACTTAGAGCCCTCCGCTTAGAAATAGGCGGAGGGTAAAATTTTTTGGAAATCTTGAAAAGATAACTAAATAAATCGAAGTCCCCGCTATCTCAATATAAAGGAGGCAGCGGGGATCTTTATATTTTCAGTGCCAAGTGCCACAGTGCCAAGTGCCATACTTAAAAAGGTGGTGGCACCATGGCCGTTGACATTGATAGTCTGCAAATTGAAATAGAGGCAACTTCGAGTGATGCGGCGGCAAAAATCGACGCATTGGCTACCGC
>ENA-ORSY01002489-ORSY01002489.1-human-gut-metagenome-genome-assembly--contig:-NODE-2489-length-10367-cov-2.945791_pt1 | contig 10367 bp, 7 predicted proteins | sample MGYA00242193_ERZ509160 | MGnify/ENA primary metagenome ERZ509160 (study PRJEB26280, sample SAMEA2338670) | human gut metagenome | biome: human gut; feature: human-associated habitat; material: faeces...
CCGCCGGAGCGGTGCTTAAGCCGTCAGGCGGGAATTGTGCGGTGTTGCCTTAGGTTTCCGGAAACACCTCTGATTGAGGCAGGCTATGCGCCGATGATACAAAGAACAGCACAAATTCCTGTTCCTGCTGCCTGTTCCGGCATAAACTGCACCCAATTTGTTTTTGCTATATTTATATTACCTGTTTTGCAGCGGAATTTCAAGAGATTTCTGTAATAAAGCGCTAAAATTTTCGTAAGTTGCTGGGTCGATTTGTGTAAAATTGACACACATTTACAGGAATCTTTGTTAAACTAGACAAAAAACGATTTAATACCGCGAAATATCCCGCCGTTTTTTCTATGCAAATAGAACAAAATGCACCGCCTTGCCCCACGGCAAAACGGGGGCTGGCAGTGCATTTGTTGTACTTATGTTGTTGATGCCGCATAAAGGCGCGGGCAGCATCAGCTGCCCAGGATATAGAGCGGATTTTCGCCCGCATAGGTGTTGCGGCGATCCCATGCCGTATGGGTTGCCAGGTAGTTGCACCAGGCGGTATAGCCTACCGGCTGCATGTGGATGCCATCGGCTTCGTATTCGTCAATCTGGCTGCCATCGGGCTGATTCAGGGCTTCGGCAATATTGACAAAGTAGCAGCCCTTGCGCAGCGCCATGTTAGCCAGCAGGTTGTTGACCAGCTTGATGCGGTCATTCTGCAAGCCGGGCTTGGAATCCTTGACCCATTCCTGAACGCCGGGGATGGACTGCACATAGATCGGTACGTTCGGCAGGCTTTCGTGGAACATGTCGATCATTTTTTCATAATAGGTGATGAACTTGGTGGCGGTGTCCTCGCTGCCGTTGACCAGGGTGTTGGTGCCGAACAGGATATACAGCGCATCGGGCTGGGTCTCCACCACGGCGTCAAAGGCCGGTTCCTGCACATTGCGGATGTGGTCCTTGACGGTGGTATTATAGACAACGCTTTCCGGGCCGGCACCGCGATAGGCACGCACATGGGCGTTCTGGTAGCCGGTGGCATAACACTCCATGCCCTCGGTAATGCTGTCACCCAAAAAAGTAACAGTGTCAAAGTGGCTGCGCTCCACGGTGCCAAGGGCAGGCAGGGCGGCCATGCGGGAATCGGTGTTCAGGTACTCCAGATCTATGGTCTGTTCCACCGGGGTGGCTGTATCCCACGCGGCGTTATCCACGGCGGGAAGCAGGCGCTGGGGGTTACCCGGCGTTTGAGCGGTGGGTTCGGGCTGCTCCGGGGTTGCCGTGGCAGCAGTTTCCGCTGTGGGCATGGTAGGCTCCGCCTGGGGGGTGTTCGCCTGCTGATTGTGGCGGGACATCCAGAAAAAGCCTGCAGCTGCACACAGTATGATCAGCACCACCATCAGGGCAACTACCGCGTTGCGGCGGCGGCGCTGTTTTTCTATCTTTTGGCGGTAGTGGTAATAATCAGCCATAGGGTTTATTTTCTCCTTTTATCAGCAGCCCCGGCGCGCCGGAGAGCAAAAGCAACAGATATAGATATTATACCCCGCTGCACACATTGACGCAATAGCCCGCCGGGAAAAGGCGCTAATTTTTACACTTGCTGTTTTTTCTTGCTTGACGCTTTGTTGGGCGGCCCGTATAATAGAATTAGAAAATAGTATCCGCGGCCTGGGGGGTGGCCCCGCCGCGGCACGGCGGCCACGAGCGCGCCAAAAAAATGCCGGATTGTTCCGGCTGATTACGCAGCTTTTTGCCTGCGTTACAGGAGGACTTTTTATGGAATGGATGATCGCATCGGACTCTTCTTGTGAGATCCGTACCCTGCCGGACACTGCACCGGGGGTTCAGTTTGCATTGGTTCCATTCAAGATTCGCGTTGGCGAGCGCGAGTTTGTGGACTTGCCCACCTTGAACACCAAAGCCATGCTGCAGGCCATGACGGATTATAACGGCGCCAGCGCCACCGCCTGCCCCAGCCCGGAAGAATGGGCCGAGCTGTTTTTGATGGCGGACAAAAGCATTGCGCTGACCATCAGCCATAATCTTTCGGGCAGCTACAACGCCGCGCTGGCCGCGCGGGAGATGGTGCTGGAAGAACACCCCGAAAAGCAGATTTTTGTGTTGGATACCCTGAGCTGTTCCGGCGCGCTGGCCGGTGCAGCAGAGCTGGCCAACAAGCTGATCCGGATAGGAACCAACTTTGATACCATCTGCATTGAGCTGGCCAACTGGGCACAGAAAGGGCACATTATGTTTGCCTTGGCCAGCTTTGATAACCTTGCCAAAGCCGGGCGGGTCAGCCGCGTGGTGGGCTTTATTGCCGGGCGGCTGAACATGCGCGTTTTGGGCCGCCGCACCGAAGATGGCACAATCGACTTTTTCTTTAAGACGCGCGGCGAAGCGCGGGTGCTTGCCAAGATTTTGGAACAGATGGACGAGGACGGTTACGATGGTGTGCGCCCGGTGCTGATCAGCGAGTGCAACAACCAGAACGCCGCCAACCTGTTGGAACACGGCATCCACGCCAAATGGCCGGATGCGCGGGTGGATATTGTGCCCTGCAGCGGTCTGTGCAGCTTTTACGCACAGGACCAGGGCGTGATCATCACCTATTAAATTTTGAGCTGAATGACCTGCAAACGGGGCCGCTATCCTGTTTGCAGGATTTTTTATCCGAAAACGATCCATACAGAATGCCCATATAAAAAGAAAAAGCACATGCTCTCCTGACTGGCCGGATTTTCCCAGCTGACATGGGGCATATGCTTTTATTTTATCTAATTTGAATTTTGTTTTCGCCCTGATTTTACAGCCAGAACTGCACCAGACGGCTGACATTCTGGTACAGAGCGGGATTCTGGCCCAGAAGGCCCGGTTCCGCAGCAAAGTAGACACAGAAGCTGTAACAGATCCCCACGGCAACAGCTGCCAGCATCGCCCCCTGCAGCATGTGCTGCACGGTATGCAGGATGCTGCCCGATGCGGCGGCCTGCACACGCGGGGCAAGGGCGCTTTCGGCCCACAGCCAGACCAATGCGGCGGCGAACAGCAGCGGGGTTAAATAGTCGCTGAGATAGCGGTAGAGCACACCGGCCATCTGGCAGTCCAACGCGGCCAGAATAACAGCCAGCAGCACGGGCAGCAGCACCATGGCGCGCAGGTCTTTCTGCCTTGCCATACGGCGGCGCAGCAAAGGCAGGGCCGCAAAGGCCCACAGCAGCGGCAGGCTGACCAGGGCACCGCCGTAAAATACTTCGGTAATGGTCATACCCATAAAGTTTGTCTGCATTTTGGTACCCGCCAGGTAGGGGAACACCGCCTGCACCACCGGCAGGGACAGGAAATAGGTGAACAACGCCGGGGCCAGCCGCCCAATGCGGAAGCCGCGGTGGGTCATATCGTTGCTGGTCAGGTTGTAATTGGCGCCAAAATCAAGCGGCGAGCCGAACCGCGCGGCATTGTAGGCCATCAGCCCCAGGGCTACCAGAATAACCGGCAGGACAAAGGCGATGGCTTCGGTTATTCCCTGCTTGCTGCGCAAGCGTTTTTGCCGGATATACTGCGGCCAGAAGATCGGCAGGCAGAGCACGGCAAACAGCTCCATCTGGGGGCGGCACCCGGCGACGAGCGCCACGCAGAGACTGCCGAAGACGAGCTTGACGACCAGCGCACCGCGCTTTTCCACCGGCGTGCTGGCGGCGGAGAGCCAGAGCCAAAGCCCCAGCATCAGCAGCGCCGCACCGCAGAGGATGGCATATTCATAAATGTAGGGGCGCAGCAACAGATAGTAGAACTGACTGCCCAGCGCTACGGCGGCCACGGCCAGCAGGTACGCTGCGGTGGACGCCTGCGGGAACCACCGGCGCACGGCCTGCCCGACGACGCCGAAGCAGGCGGCGAGGAAGATCAGCCCCAGCAGGACCATGCAGGGCGCATAGGCCAGGTTCTGGATGCCGGTCAGTGCCTCAAACGGCAGCTGGAACAAAAGACACGGTACAATGCCAAAATAGACGTAGTAGCGCCCATTGTAAAAGGCGTGGTCCCAGTGGATGTCGTTGATTTGCGCGGCGTCGCGCGCCCCGGCATCGTAGGGGTTGTCCAGCGCCAGCAGCTCGGCGGGCGGGTCGGCCTCCAGGTCAAGGCGCCCGTTCAGCAGGCTGTGCGCCAGCGCGCCGTACTGCTGGTAGACGAAGCTGACCGTGCTCTCCCCGTCCCAGAACGCGGTGTTGTAATCTTTTGTGGCAAGGCCGGTGTTGCTCGGCTCCCAGAACGGGATGACCACGACGAAGGCAGCCAGCACAAGACCCAGCACGGCGGCTGCGGCACGGTCACAGACGTTGCCCGCCAGCCAGCGGCGGTGCCACAGCCCGCTGGCCGGGCGCAGGCCGTAGACGGCCAGCAGCGCCAGAAATATCGCGCAGAAGCGCAAAATCGAGAAATCCAGCGCGCGCGGCGCGTTGGCCGTGATGCCGCGGAAGGTCAGCGCCACCGGGAACTGCGCGTAGGTGGAGCTGTACCCGGCAGCGGTCAGCGTCAGCATCCCGACGGAGCCGGTCAGATCCAGGCTGATGACCTGGGTGCGCGGGGCCTGCAGCCCCACCTGCCAGCTGCCGAAGCGGGTCAGCTCGGTGTTGGCGGCGTCGGTGCCCTCAATGGTGAAGATCACGGCGCTGTCGGCGTGGAGCGGCTCGGTGTCGTCGCTGACCAGACCGTCAAACCGCAGGTTGTAGATGGGCTGGTCAATGTCGAGGAACCGCAGATAGGTGCGGCCCTCGTCGAGCGAGATCGTGCCGACGCCGCGCCCGACGTTGATGTTGTCGTCAAGGTAATCGACGAGCTGAAACGGCGTGTAGCTGTGGGTGTTGAAGTAGGCCACATTGCCGACGAACACCTCCAGCCCCAGCGCCGTGACGGCCAGCAGCGGGACGACGGCCTTTAACCCTTTGCGCCCGAGGCTGCGCAGCCCGGCGGTGACAAGCCCCCCCCAGCCGGTCATGGCGGTGAGGGCGACGAGCCGGAACGCGTGGAAGCCGACGGTCAGCCCGGGGCGGTGGTAGGCGCACAGAGCGAACACCCAGACGGCCAGCCAGAGCCCGGCGGCCCAGGCAGCGTCGCGGCGGGAAACCCTGCGGTGGGATACTACCGCAGGAACCGCACCGAAGATGCCGGAGACGAGCACGGTGAGGAGCAGGGTGATTATAATAAACATAAGAATAATGCTCCTCCTTTTGTGGGATAGGTGATGTGGCAGCGGGAAATGGCCAGAGCCCTTCCGGTCATCGCTGGCGCTCGACCACCTCCCCTGAAAAGGGAGGCTTTTTTCGGGCGTACGCCCGTGAAAGGCGCCCCACAGGGTGGGGAGCTGGCCGAGCTTGCGAGGCCTGAGGGGCCTTACCCTGCGGGAGCTGCCGCTTCACTGCTTTGCATACTTCTCCATCTCGTGCAGCCAGAACTCGGCGGTCTTGTCCCAGCTGTACTTTTTCAGGACCTCGTCGGGCGCGGCCACGGGCTGGGCGGCCAGCGCGTCAAGATCCACATCATAATCATACGGGTCAAAATACCGCGCCGTATCGCCGTACAGCTCGGGCAGGCAGGTGGCGTTGGCCAGCGCGACCGGCGCGCCCAGGGCCAGCGCCTCCAGCGGCGGGATGCCAAAGCCCTCGAACACGGCGGGGTGCAAAAACAGCTTGCAGTGCTTCATCAGCGCGGCGTTCTCGGCATCGGACACATAGCCCGGGTAGAACACATTGTGGGTGTCCTTCGCCTCGGCGTCGTCGCCAAAGGCACGCAGGTCCTTGCCGCCCGCGACGACAAACGTTTTGTCGGGGCTGCGGCGGGCGACCTCTCGGATCCACTTGAAGTTTTTATGCTTTGCCAAACTGCCGAGGGCGTAGAAGTACTCCCCTTTTTTGACGCCGGGCATCTTGTCAAAAATGCTCTCGTCGGGGGTGACGTTCTTCATGTGCTCCCAGCCGTTGTAGGTGATGCCGATCTTGTCCAGCGGGATGCCGAGCTTCTCGCTGATGAGGTGCCGCTGGTTGTCACTGACCGTGAACACCCGCTGGGCGAACCATTTGGTGGACAGGCAGTGTACCCAGAACTTGAAGCGGAAAAAGCCCTTGTCGGTATCCATGACCAGCGGGCGGATGTCGTGCAGCACCACGACGCTGCGGCGGGTCAGCAGCATATCGCTGGCAAGGCCCACGTAAAACGCATGGGTGCGGCGCAGGTAGGCGGGCAGCACGGCCAGATTGTAAAAATACGGGATGGACTTGAGCGGCACCAGCCGGATGTTTTTCAGCTCCGGCAGATGGATGGGCCGCCCGTCGTCGCGGTAGGCAATGCGGACGTCCAGGCCGGTGCCCTCGATCAGCTTGTCCAGCCGGACGACATTCTCATAGACATAGCGCGGGATGCCGGTGATATTGTCACACAGTACCGTGCCGTTGATGACGATAGGGTTCAATCCAGTTCCTCCTTCTCCCAGTGGGAGCAGTCGAGCAGCTCCTGCTGCCAGTCGGCCATGCGGCGCAGGCAGTATTCCTTCAGCTCGCGCTCAAAGCGTTCCTCGCTGAAGGAGCGGCTGTGCTCACGGATTTCCTCTTTGGAACAGGCCACGCCGTCGCGCTCAAACCGTTCGATGCAGTCGGCCAGGCTCTCGACGGTCTGCTCTTTAAACCAGTAGCCGGTCCTGCCGGGCAGCACGCTCTCGCACGCGCCGCCGCGGCCAAAGGCCAGCACCGGCGTGCCCGCGCTCTGGGCCTCGACGGGGGTGATGCCAAAGTCCTCTTCACCCGGGAAAAGGAAGCCCTTCGCGCGCAGGTAGTAGCTGCGCACTTCTTCGTCGGACAGACCGCCGCCCTTGAACTCGATGGTCGGCCCGGCCATGGCCTTGAGCTTGTCCAGCTCTCCCCCGCCGCCGATGACGACGAGGCGCTTGTTAAGGCGCGTGCAGGCCTGCACGGCCAGATCCACGCGCTTGTACCAGGTCAAACGGCCCACGGTCAGGTAGAAGTCCTCCTTTTCGACAAAAGGCGACTCGTTGATGTGGCAGCAGGGGTAAATGACATCGCTGTCACGCCGGTAATATTTTTTGATGCGCTGGGCGATATAATGCGAGTTGGCGATGAAATAATCCACGCGGTCCGCGGCGCACTTGTCCCAGATGCGCATTTTGTGCATCTGGCCGGGCATGACGAGCTTCGCCAGCCAGTTGGCGTTGTCGCGGTAGGTGTAGTAAAAATCCCACACATAACGGATCGGCGTGTGGCAGTAGCAGATGTGTACGGCATCCGGGCGGGTGATGACGCCTTTGGAACAGGAGGAGGACGACGACAGCACCAGATCGTACTCGGTCAGGTCGAACGCCTCAAACGCGCGGGGCATCAGCGGCAGCATGGCCTTGTACAGCCTGTTGGAGAAGGGCACCTTCTGGAACCAGCTCGTGCGGATGTCATAGTTTTTAAAGTGCTCGGGCATGTTTTTGGGGTCGTACACAAGGGTGTAGATGACGGCATCGGGGAAAACGCGCTTCATGGCGTCCACAACGCGGTCCCCGCCGGCGTAGCCGACAAGCCAGTCGTGAATGATGGCGACCTTGGGCTCCTTTTTGCTCATTACAGACACTCCCGTCCGGTAACGCACAGGGCGTTATTGTAGTTTTTCGTCGTTGACCATCTTGCCGCCGAACACGGTGCGGAAGATGATCTTGATGTCCAGCGCCACGGTCCAGTTTTCGATGTACCAGATGTCGTAGCGGATGCGCTCGGCAATGTCGGTGTCGCCGCGCAGGCCGTGGATCTGCGCCCAGCCCGTGCAGCCGGGGCGGACCTGCTGGCGCACAAGGTAGCGCGGGATCTCCTCTTTAAAATGCTCCACATGGTAGGGCACCTCGGGCCGCGGCCCGACGAGGGACATATCCCCTTTCAGCACGTTGAAGAACTGGGGCAGCTCGTCCAGGCTGAACTTGCGGATAAAGCTGCCGAAGTGGGTCTTGCGCGGGTCGCAGTCGGTGGACCAGCCGGTCTCCTGCTGCACATTGACCCGCATCGAGCGGAACTTGTACATCATGAAGGGCTTTTTGTTCAGGCCGATGCGCTCCTGCCTGAAGATGACCGGCCCGGGGCTGGACAGCTTGACGCCGATGGCCGTGACCAGCATGACAGGACTGGTCAGAATGATCAGGATCAGGCTGCCGATAATATCAAGCCCGCGCTTGACAGCGGCGTTGAGCAGATTGTCAAACGGCGTCTGCCGCACATTGATGAGCTTGCACTCGTCCAGCACGTCAATGGTGGGTCGGGCGGGCAGATAGTCGCTGTAGAACGGTACCATCGTGATGCGCACGCCGTTTTTGTCGCAGGCGGCAAAAACATGGGGCAGCAATTCGATCTCGTCAGCCTCCAGCGCTACGACGACCTCATCGACGGCAACCTCGTCGAGCCGGGCGGACAGCGCATCATAGCTGCCCATGTAGCGCACACCAAGACCCGGTTCTTCGATTCCGGCCAGATAGCCGTCCACGACAAAGCCGTAGTAGGGGTTGTGCTCGAGCGCGCGCAGATAGAGCGCGGCGGATTTACCGCCGCCCACCAGCAGGATATGGCGCAGACCCAGCCCCTTGCGTCGGCGGGCGCGGTCTACCCAGCGCAGGACCATACGCTCGATCACGACGCCTGCCGTGCCGAGGATGTAGAACAGCGCCAGTACGATACGGGAGTAGTCGTCCAGGTGCATCAGATACAAAGCACCAATGAAGATCAACAGTCCCGCCGCGTTGATGACGGCAATCTTGGTGCAGCGCTCGGCCAGGCCGCGCAGCCGCGTGGTGCTGTAGATACCGGCGACCCAGTAGATGAGCACGAGCACCAGCGACGTGGCCAGCCCGGCAATGATGTTGCGCGGGTCCCGGGCCACGGCCAGCGCAGGCCCTGCGCCGCCCGGCTCAAAGTAGCGGACGTAATTGAAACGGATATAGTTGGCAAGCAAAAAGCCGATGAAAAGCAGTGCCGCGTCCGCCAGCACATACAAAAGGCTTTTGAAGCGTTGGTTCTTTTCCAGCAAGAGGTGATGCCCTCCCTACGGTGATAGATTTAAACAATCTATTTTACCATATTTACGCCGGTATTGCAAATCAGCGGTAAAGTTCCTGCAGTTGATCCAGCGTTTTCTTCATTTCGGCGCGGACCTCCGGCGGGCCGGAGACAACGACGCCGGTGCCGAACCCGGCCACCCAGCCGAAGAACTGCGGGCTGACCTGAATCTCGGCGGTCATCGTAAAGTGCTCGCCGTCGGCGCAGGGCGTCAGGATCGGCGCGGTGCCGAACCGGTCGATCATCGCCCCGGCAAAGCGGTTCTCGCATTGCAGCGTGACCCGCTTGAGCGGGCCGTTGAACATGCCGAACATCTGCTGCATATACGTATTGACGTCGAAATTGGCGTATTCTCCGGCACCCTCGCGGGTCGTGTCGGGCAGCTGGTGAACGTTCTGCATCTTGTCGACGCGGTAGTGCTTGAGCCGCCCCTCGGTGTAGGCGATCAGATAATAGTTGCCGCTCTCCCACACGAGCACCCACGGACTGACGCGGTAGAGCTGGCCGTCGTGGCGCGGGGCCATCCGCTTTTGCAGGTTCCAGTCGCAGTATTTGAAGGTGACCTGCTCCCCTGCCGTGATGGCGGCGTGCAGCGCATCGACGGTGTACAGGATCTTCTCGTCGGTGCTCTTGATACGCCCGCTGACCAGTACCTTACGGTCCAGCTCCTCCTGCCGGTATGTGGAGGTGAACTGGCCGAGCTTGTCGATCAGGATCTTGGATTTGCGCGCCGTGATGAATTTGCTGGCGTAGACGGCATCGACGAGCAGCTTGAGCTCGGCAAGCTCAAACGGAGCCTCGGTCATATAGTAGCCGCCGCCGCGCCCGCGCTGCTGCACGATCTCATATTTGGTGTCGGGCAGGTTGTTTAAGGTGTTCAGGTCATCGTAGACGCTTTTGCGCTCGGCGACGACGCCGTGCTCCTGCAATTTTTCCACCAGCTGGGGAACACTCAAGGGGTGCTTCTCGTCAGTTTCCCGGGCGAGGATCTCCAAAAGAACAAGCAGTTTGCGTTTCTGGCCTTCTTTGCGCGACATAACAGCGGCTCCTTTCCTGAGTCTGGCAGATATAGTCCTATTATACACCCTATAGGGGCGGGTGGCAAGACCGGGAACGGCTGCCTCCCGGGAGGTTGTTCTTTCTTTTGGCAGCAAAAGAAAGAACCAAAGAAAACTGCCGCTGTTTCGACGCAGCGGACCCGCGACTTAGGGGCTGCACGCCCTTAAGAACCCCAATAAGGAAGTCGGAAGGGGCGGGGGCTAAACGGACGCAGTATTACTGTCCGTTCTT
>ENA-ORSY01002510-ORSY01002510.1-human-gut-metagenome-genome-assembly--contig:-NODE-2510-length-10282-cov-3.513640_pt1 | contig 10282 bp, 5 predicted proteins | sample MGYA00242193_ERZ509160 | MGnify/ENA primary metagenome ERZ509160 (study PRJEB26280, sample SAMEA2338670) | human gut metagenome | biome: human gut; feature: human-associated habitat; material: faeces...
AGCTGTGCGCCGCTGCTGACCCACAGCCGGGTAGTCAGGGTGCGGTGGCAGTCATCCAGCCGCAGGGTGTCGGCGTTGACCGCCGAGGGAACCATGGCGCTGGAAAAGCTCAGCGTACCGGCGGAGTTGAGCATATTGAAGGTGGGCGCGTCGGGCGTCTGGCAGGAGAAATACTGCACCGTCACCTCATACGCGCCGGACCGCACCGCCTGCCCGGCAGAAGGGAAATCCAGCGGGTCACTGGTCTGGAAGTTCGTCTGGTTCCACACCTGGAAGTGATCCCCCTCGTTGGAGGCAATGTCCGGGAAGGGGTTCTCGAACAGGTCGGGGGTCATCGTCAGCTTGTAAGGCGCACCGAACAGCCCGGCCGCCAGCACGCAGAGCACGGCCAGCTCCACCGCCAGCAGGGCAGCGAACAGCCGGTTGCGCTTGCAGAAAGCAAAGAAATGTTTCATCCGTAAATCCTCTTTTAGTTAGCCGTCCCAGATCATGAGCTTGGCGTTCACGATGGACGTGTCCTCAACAGTGGCCAGATAGTCACCATTCCGGTCCCGCGGGGTCTGGGTGCAGTCCAGCAGGCAGATGGCGCGGGCCTCCTCGGTGCCGTCGGCCAGACGGACCTTGTACTTGATAACAGCGTTGTCGGGGACATAGGCGCTCTGCACGTAGACCTGTACCCCGTCCATCAGGTCACTGTCGGCGCTTTGCAGTCTGCCGCACCACGCCAGATCGTAGCCGCCGTAATTGCGGTAGGTCTGGTAGGCGTAAGCGTCGCCGTCGGTGGCGGGGTTCTCGGTCCAAAGGACCTGTGCGTGCAGGGCGCGCCCGGTGAACCGGCTGAAGAAGGCGGACTCGGCCTCCGCGTTGCTGTCCCAGACGTTCTCGTTGCAGAGAATCAGGTCGTCGGATTGTACGGCATCGGCAAGACCGGCCTCAATCGTGCGGACAAAGAACTGATAGGCAGCGAGGTTCTCGGCATGGTGGGTGCGCACGACACCGCGCAGGTCGCCGCCGTTCAGGCAGAGACCCACCGCCAGCGCCGCCGTCAGGGCCAGTCGTGATACCACGGAGAGAACCTTCGGCAGCTTACAGCACAGCCCCGCCAGCAGCGCCAGCAGCGCTGCGACGAGCAGCGTAAAGCCGATAGAACTGGCCGCCGCGGGAATGTAGCCCCACTGCCAGGTAATGGCCTCGGGCTGCTGATAGCGGGCGGACAAAGCCAGCAGCAGTGCGGGCAGTGCCCAGACGGCCAGGCCGAATCCGGCCAGTGCGCCCAGCGTTCTGCCGCGCAGCTTTTTAAACGGCACGCCGAAGAAGATCAACAGTCCGGCCAGCACACCCAGCGCCAGCGGCCACAGCCGATCCCCGTTCGTGATGACCCCTGCGTCCTCCTGCAAAAGGCGGGAGTTCAGCCCAGGGAGCGACGCGGCCATCTGCTGCACGGTGACGCGCAGCACGGCGGGAATATCCAGAGAAAGCTCGTTGCCGGTGCCGCCGTTGCGCCCGCACAGAACGTGGAACACAAGCGCCGCGCCCATGCCGCCCAGCACGGGAGCCGTGTCCAGCAGGGCGTTTTTGACGCTGCGTCGGCGCAGCAGCCAGACGACGAGCGCCAGCAGCGCAAAGACATAGCCGATCTCATAGGTGCCGCAGGCGATAAAGGACAGCACCGCGCCCAGCACAGCCCAGCGGCGGTGCCGTGTCCCCTGCCACGCAAACAGGCAGAGCCAGGCCGTCATAGCCCAGAACAGTGCCCGCTGCGGTACGGCGTAGTAGCTGTACATGCCCTCGTTCCAGATGGGGGCCGCGGCCAGCGCCAGCGCAAAGCTGCCCAGCGCCAGCGCATCCCCGCTGCTAAGTCTGGCCGCCACGCGGCTGACAGCGAAGGCCGCCGCGCCGGTCCAGGCGATGATGTAGAGCCGGTAGTGCGTCAGGCTGGTGTAAAACAGCAGGTCGACGGCGTTCGGGTAATGGAACGGGAAAAAACGGACCTCCTGCAGCGTAAAGTACCGCAGCCGCCCCTGCAGGTCCTGCAGAGCATACTGCCAGAACGGCATCCGCTGGAAGTCATACAGCCAGAGGTTCAGCGTCAGCTTATCGTCGCCCTCCGGCGGGATGTTGACCGTGACGCGCAGATACAGCACGCCCACGGCAAAAATAGCCAGATAGGCCGCAGCCAGCAGCAGCCGAAGGTACCGCCGACAAAATGATTTGACCTGTTCCATAGGGACGGGGCCCTCCTCCACAAAAATCACATATATACTAAATTATAGCATAAAGCCCCGCTGTACGCAACGCACAGCGGGGCTTTATGTAAATACAATTTGTATAAGATTGATGAAAAATACGAAAAGTAAAGCAAAAATCAATGCTTCAGCGGCTTTTTCAGCATGCCCAGCAGCAGGGCCGTGGTCAGGGTGCCGACAGCCAGCGCAATCAGAAAGCCCGGCGGGTTTTCCATGACCGGCAGCAAAAACAACCCGCCGTGCGGCGCGGGACACCCGCAGCCCAGCAAAATCGTTATGAACCCGGCCAGTGCACTGCCTGCGATGCAGGCGAGGCTGACCCGCAGCGGATCGCGCAGTGCAAACGGCAGCGCACCCTCGGTCACGAAGGTCGCGCCCATCAGCAGGGTCTGCGGCGCAGAGCAGCGCTCGGTGCTGGTGAACCGCGTCGGGAACAGCAGGCAGGCCAGCCCAATACCCAGCGGCGGGATCATGCCGCCCGCCATGACAGCGGCCATCAGGTCATACTGCTGGTCTACCAGTGCCAGCGTGCCGCTGACGTAGGCGGCCTTGTTGATCGGCCCGCCGTAGTCGGTAGCCATCATGCCGCCCAGCAGCGTGCCCAGCACCAGACGGCTGCCGCCCTGCATACCATCCAGCTGGATGGAAAGCCAGGCATTGAAACGCCCGAGCGGCGGATTGATGGCCATGACCATCAGGGCACCGACAAACAGCAGACTCAACAGCGGGACCAGCAGCCCGGTTTTGATGTGATCCAGCTCCTGCGGAATGCGGCGGAACAGGTAATTCAAAAGCCGCACAGCCAGACCGGCAGCAAAGCCCGCGACAATGGCCCCCCAGAACCCGCTGGAGATCCAGCCCAACCGGGGGGCGGTGGTTGTGCCGAGCTGTGCCAGGTAGCCGCCCATCAGGCCGGGCATAAAGCCGGGGCGGTCCGCAATGCTGTAAGCGATGAACGCAGCCAGCACGGGGTACATCATCCTGAACGCAGCGTTGCCGACGTTCGTCATCATGGTGGTGATGTCGCTGCGGCCAAAAAGGTGCTGCAGCAGCAGGGAAAGCGCCAGCATCACGCCGCCCGCCACAACAAACGGCAGCATGTGGGAGATGCCGCTCATCAGGTGGCCGTAGTATTCGCGGCCCAGCTCCTTCCAGTCGCTGGTGCGGAAGGCGTGCCCGCCGCGGTAGACGGGAGCCTTGCCGGAAACGGCCTTTTCCAGCAGTCTGTCCGCATCGCGCACGGCATCCCCCGCCGAGGCATAGACCAGCCGCTTGCCAACGAACCGCGCCAGCGGGATCGAGCGATCCACCGCCACGATCACGCACTCTGCGGCCTGGATCTCATCATCGGTCAGCTCGTCGTTGACACCGGCAGCGCCGTTCGTCTCGACCTTGAGCGTCAGGCCGCGGGCCTGCGCGGCCTGTTGGAGCGCCTCCGCCGCCAGGTAGGTGTGCGCGATGCCGGTGGGGCAGGCCGTCACGGCCAGCAGCTGATAGCCGGGCTTGGCGGCACCCGGCGCTGCGTCAGACGGGGCAGACGGCGGCTCCTGCGCGTCCTGCTCCTCCCGCGCGGAGATGGCGCGGCAGAATGCCTCGGGGGTCTCACTCTCCCGCAGGCGGGCGCAGAAATCGGTGTCCAGAAAGAGCGTCGCCAGCTCGGCCAGCACCTGTACGTGCAGGTCGTTGGCTTCGGCGGGGGCGGCGATCATCACCAGCAGGTCCAGCGGTTTGCCGTCCGGTGTGTCGCAGGGCAGCGGCGGGTCCAGCGTCAGCGCAGCCAGCTGCAGCTGCCTGACGGCGGTGCTTTTGGCGTGCGGGATGGCCAGGCCGTTGCCCACACAGACGCCGCCCAGCGCCAGCCGGGCGCGGACGTCCGCCGCGAACACAGCGGTGTCAGTCAGATTGTCAGTCCCGTCCAGCAGTGTAACCATCTGCTGCACTGCACCGGTGAGCGAGTCTGCCCGTTGGCGCAGTGCGACGCAGTCAGGCCGCAGGTAGTTGGCGATGCGCATGGTTTGAGCCTCCGTTTGGTGCCGCTGTGCTCCGTCAGCTGTCGATGCAGCGCGGCTTTTGCGGCGCAGTATTACTAAAAAAGCGGTTCCGCCGCAACGGAACCGCTATGAATGCTGTAAAAATTAGTTGAGCAGGGTCTTCTCGGTCTCGGGATCGAACAGGTGGATCTTGTGGGTATCCATAGCGACAGTGATCTTGTCGCCGCGGCGAGACTTGGAGGTGGGAGCAACGCGAGCCATCAGGTTCTGGCCCTGGTAGGTCAGGTACAGATAGATCTCAGCGCCCATCAGCTCGGAAACCTCAACCTCAGCGCTCAGGTGGCTGTTGGGATGCTTTTCCAGGAACTCCTCGTCGTCCTTGATGTCCTCGGGACGGATGCCGACCTTCAGGGTCTTGCCGACGTAAGCGTCCAGCTTGCCGTCAGCGGTCTTCTCCTTGGGCAGCGGAACCTCGGTGCCGGCCAGATCAACGACGAACTGATCGCCGGTCTTCTTCAGGGTGCCGTCCAGGAAGTTCATCTGCGGGCTGCCGATAAAGCCGGCAACAAAGATGTTGCAGGGATAATCGTACAGGTTCTGCGGGGTATCGACCTGCTGGATCATGCCGTCCTTCATAACGACGATACGATCGCCCATGGTCATAGCCTCGGTCTGGTCGTGGGTAACGTAGATGAAGGTGGTAGCCAGCTTCTTGTGCAGCTTGATGATCTCGGTACGCATGCTGGTACGCAGCTTAGCATCCAGGTTGGACAGAGGCTCATCGAGCAGGAAGACGGCCGGGTTACGAACCATGGCACGGCCCAGCGCAACACGCTGACGCTGACCACCGGACAGAGCCTTCGGCTTACGGTCGAGCAGGTGCTCGATCTCCAGAATCTTGGCAGCCTCGCGGACGCGCTTGTCGATCTCGTCCTTGGGCATCTTGCGCAGCTCCAGACCGAAAGCCATGTTCTTGTAAACGGTCATGTGCGGGTACAGGGCGTAGTTCTGGAAGACCATTGCGATATCGCGGTCTTTCGGGGGAACATCGTTGATCAGACGGTCACCGATGTACATCTCGCCGCCGGAGATCTCCTCCAGACCGGCGATCATGCGCAGGGTGGTGGACTTACCGCAGCCGGAAGGACCGACGAAAACGATAAATTCCTTATCAGCGATTTCCAGGTTGAAATCCTTAACGGCAGTAACATTGCCCGGATAGATTTTGTAAATATGACGGCAACTAATGCTGGCCATGGGTCATTACCTCCAAATTGGTTTTATGATTTTATTGATACGCTCAGCACGTATTTTTCTTGACAAATCTATAATAGCAGGGTACGATTGAAAAAGATATAGCACTTTATTGATATTGGAGGTCAGAAATTGATATTTGATCCAACCACCTGCTGCGCCTGCGCCGCAGTGCAGGAGCTGCAGGGCGAAGCGCCGCTTACCCTTTCCGGCGAGGGCCTTTGGGCAGGGGTACTTTCCAGCGGGCAGTGCGTGCTGGAATGCCCCGGCAGCCAGAGCGCGGCGGGCTCCTCCGGCGATCTTTTGCTGGGCTTTGGCACCTTCACGCTGCGGCCCGTTACCCCCTGCCATCTGCTGTGCGTGCGGCTGACCGGGCTGGCCGTGCAGCAGTTTTTGGCCGGGCTGCCGCAGCCGCGCTTTGCGGATGGGGCTTCCTGCCCCGGTGCAGCGGAGCTGCTGGCCCGCGTGTGCGGTGCCGGGAATGCCGACGATGCCGCCAGCGCCGCCGCCCCCTACACCCTGCTGTGCGCCCTTGCCCACGGGGACGAGGAATCCCGCCGTCTTTCGCCGTTGGTAGCCCGCGCGGTGGAAGCCATCCGCGATAACTACATGGCCCTGTACGGCGTGGAAGAACTCAGCGCACAGCTTGGGGTCAGCAAGTGCCACCTTGTGCGGGTCTTTTCTTCCGAGATGGGCATGCCGCCGGGCCGCTTTTTGACCAGCGTGCGCATTGAAGCTGCCAAACTGCTGCTGGCCGAGCGGGAGTACAGCCTGGAAATGATCGCCGGGCTGTGCGGTTTTTCCGGTGCCAACTACCTGTGCCGCGTGTTTAAGCGGGAAACGGGTTTAAGTCCCGCCGCCTGGCGTGAAACCGCCGCCCACAAAGCCGTGGTGCAAAAGCTGCCCGCCCGCAACAACGAAATCTATGTGTAAAAGCAGTTCATTTTGTATCCTTATAAGCAGTTCATTTTGTAACCTTATATAAAGAAGAAACATTTGTGTATCCAGAAACGACCTATTTCCTATCGAGACCGTAGGGGCTATGCTTCATAATAAAAGACGCTTCCCCCCTGTTCGGCTGTATTCCCCACTTTTTCGCGTTTTGCGTTGACTCAACCGTTCCCGTCCTATATACTGAAAGATACGGCACTTTTGCCGCCGACCGGGCCGCCCGGCTGTATCCCTGCAAGGAAAAGGAGGAGATGCCGTGATTTTCGGCAAGTACATCAACCGTTATTACCTCAAAAATGCGCCCGTGCTGCTGCTTGGGCTGCTGGCCCTTTTAATGGTTGACTATATCCAGCTGTTGATCCCCCAGTTTTACCGTCTGGTCATCAACGGGGTCAACCTGGGGCAGGTGGTCGTAAACGGCCAGACCCTGCCCTTTACCAAAGAGGTTTTGCTGCAGCATATCTGCCTGCCCATGATCTGGATCGTGGTGCTCATGGTCATTGGGCGCTTTTTGTGGCGTATCTGCTTTTTCGGCTCCGCTGTGCGGGTTGCTGCCAACCTGCGCGAGCGGATGTTTGACCACAGCCGCCAGCTTTCGCAGCAGTATTACCAGGTTAACAAGGTCGGCAACCTGATGAGCCTTTACACCAATGATATTGATACCATCCAGGAATGTTTTGGTGATGGTATCCTGATGTTCTTTGACGCTTTGGTTCTCGGCCTGATGGCCCTGTACAAAATGTGGCGCATGGATTATAAGCTCACCCTGCTGGCTTTGATCCCTGCCCTCATCATGTTCGGCATCGGCACCGTCATGGGCACCGCCATGACCAAGCGCTGGGAAGAACGCCAACAGGCATTCTCCGATCTTTCAGACTTTGCACAGGAAAATTTCTCCGGCATTGCCGTTATCAAGGCGTTTGTCAAAGAGCTGAAAGAGCTCATGGCGTTCCGCAAGCTGAACAAACAGAACGAGGAGATCAACGTCATCTACACCAAAATTGCCACCCTGCTGGAAGTGCTCGTGACCCTGTTTGTCGAATCCGTCATCTGTGTCATCCTGGGGTATGGCGGTTATCTGGTCTACCAGGGCCGGTTCAACGCTGGCCAGCTGGTAGAGTACATCGGCTATTTTGAGGCCATCGTCTGGCCCATCATGGCAATTTCCATGCTGATCGAAAAGACCTCCCGCGGCAAGGCTTCCCTGAACCGCATCACCGAGCTGCTGAACGCCCCCATTGATGTGGCCGACCGCCCCGGCGTGCAGGAGCTGCAGAACCCGCAGGGCAGTGTGGAATTCCGCCACCTGACCTTCCGCTACCCGGACGGCGAGTTCGATGTGTTGAAAAACATCTCCTTCACGATCCAGCCCGGCGAGAGCGTGGGCATCGTGGGCAAGACCGGCGCGGGCAAAACGGCGCTGGTGGACCTGCTGCTGCGCACCTACAACGTGCCGGACGGCACCCTGTTTGTGGACGGCAAGGACGTGAACACCCTGTCCATCCATTCTGTGCGCGCTGCCTGCGCCTATGTTCCACAGGACAACTTCCTCTTCTCGGATACCATCGCCCACAACATCGGCTTTGGTGTGGACGATGCCTCCCCCGAAATGATCGACCACGCCGCCAGCCTGGCCGATGTGCGGGACAACATCGTGGACTTTAAGGATGGTTACGAAACCGTTCTGGGTGAGCGCGGCGTGACCGTTTCCGGCGGCCAGAAACAGCGCATCTCCATTGCACGCGCCCTGCTGAAAGACGCCCCCATCCTGATTCTGGATGACTCTGTTTCCGCTGTGGACACCCGCACCGAAAAAATCATTCTGGACAACCTGAAATCCAGCCGCGCCAACAAGACCACCCTGCTGATTGCCCACCGCATTTCCACGGTGGAGCGGCTGGACAAGATCATCTTCCTGGATGATGGCAAGATTGAGGCCGTCGGCCCCCACGATGAGCTGTACACCAGCTGCCCCAAGTACCGCCGCATGGTGGACCTGCAGCGGCTGGAAGATGAAGCCGGAGGTGATGACAATGCTTAATATAAACCCGCTTTTGCTGGTTGGCGGCGTCATCGGTGCCATTACCGCGCTGCTGATTTTTGCTTACGCTTCGGTCAAAGATAAAAAGACCGCCATGGGTTTTGAGCGCACCATGGCAGACGGCGAGATTCTGCGCCGCCTGTTCGCCTATGCCAAACCGTACTGGGCCAAGTTTCTTCTGGTTCTCTTCCTGATGCTCTTCTCCATCGCTTACGACATTATCTCTCCCCTAATCGTCGGTGCGATCGAAGAACTTGTCGCCGCCGATTTTGCCCTCAGCCGCCTGTTCGCTTCGGTCGCGGTCTATGCGGGGGTTCTGGTGTTCTCGATGGCAAGCACCTATTTTCAGGCGGTCATTCTGCAGCGGGTCGGCCAGCGCATCATCTCCGATCTGCGCGAGGATCTGTTCACCCACATTGAGTCCCTCTCCCACGAGCAGCTCAACGAGATCCCGGTTGGCAAGCTTGTTACCCGCGTTACCAACGATACCAACGCCATTTCCATGATGTTCACCAACCTTTTGGTGAACCTGACCAAAAATGCGTTCGTCATTTTGGGCATTCTGGTGGCCATGCTCTGCCTGAACTATGCGCTGACCCTGATGGTGCTCTGCTTTGTTCCCTTCATCGTCATCTTCACTGTCATCTTCCGCAAGTTTTCCCGCCGGGCCTACCGTAAGGTCAAGGATGCCACCACTGACATCAACACCTATCTTTCGGAGAACCTTTCCGGTATCAAGGTCACCCAGATTTTTGGCCGCGAGGACGAAAAGATGGCGGAGTTCTACCAAAAAAGCCAGACCCTTTCCAAGGTCACGCAGGAACAGATTTTTGTGTTCGGCGTATTCCGCCCGCTGGTCTACATGCTGTACATCAGCTCTATTTTGTGCCTGTTCTACCTGGGCGGCATGGGCCACCTGAACAACGTTTCTTTCCTGGGACAGACCATCACCGGCGGTACCATCGTCACCTTCTACATGTACATTTCCAAGTTCTTTACCCCCATCCAGAACCTGGCCGAGCAGTTCAACTGGCTGCAATCCGCGCTGGCCTCGTCGGAAAAAGTCTTTTCTATTATGGACATTCAGCCCAAGCTGGTGGATGCCCCCGACGCCATTGAGCTGACCGATGTAAAAGGCGAAATTGAGTTCCGCGATGTCTGGTTCAGCTATATTCCCGGCGAATGGGTGCTGCAGGGCGTTTCGTTCCATGTTTCCCCGCGGGAAACCGTGGCTTTTGTCGGTTCCACCGGCTCCGGCAAAAGCACCATCCTGTCCCTCATCTGCCGCAATTACGAGTTCCAGAAGGGCGAAATTCTGATTGACGGCATCGACATCCGCAAAATCAAAATTTCTTCCCTCCGCCGCCATTTTGGACAAATGCTGCAGGATGTTTTCCTCTTTTCCGGCACCATCCGCAGCAACATTGTCCTGCGGGAGGATAACGTCTCGGACGAAGAGATCATGCAGGTCTGCCGCTATGTCAACGCTGACCACTTCATCAACAAGCTGGACCATGGCCTGGATGAGGAAGTGCGCGAGCGCGGCAACAACTTCTCCGCCGGTCAGCGCCAGCTGCTCAGCTTTGCCCGCACGATCATCCACAAGCCCAGCGTGATGATTCTGGACGAAGCAACCGCCAACATTGATACCGAAACCGAGCTTTTGATTCAGGATTCTCTGGAAAAAATGCGCACCGTCGGCACCATGCTGATCGTTGCCCACCGCCTTTCCACCATCCAGCACGCGGACAACATCATCGTGCTGTCCCACGGTAAAATTCTGGAGCAGGGCACCCACC
>ENA-ORSY01002511-ORSY01002511.1-human-gut-metagenome-genome-assembly--contig:-NODE-2511-length-10280-cov-2.753350_pt1 | contig 10280 bp, 7 predicted proteins | sample MGYA00242193_ERZ509160 | MGnify/ENA primary metagenome ERZ509160 (study PRJEB26280, sample SAMEA2338670) | human gut metagenome | biome: human gut; feature: human-associated habitat; material: faeces...
ACACAACAGAAAAGTCTAGGGAGGACATAAGATCATGGCAGTAGTAAAAGAACTGATCCGAACAGAAGAAAATGGGGGCATCAGCTTTGGTAATTATGAATTACCGACAAAATCTAAAGCATCTGATTTCCCATATCAGGGAGATGTTTATAAAGTAAAAACATTTAAAGAGATTACCAAACTGGAACGCAATGGAATGTTTGTATACGAGTCTGTACCGGGAACTGCTGTATATTCATTGAAGCAGGATGGTACTGGCATGGAGTTTGAAGTAGAAGGTGCGGAGGACGCGCAGATTACCGTTGAGATGGAAGCTGATACAGAATACAGCATTTCTATTGATGGTGAAGATGCAGGAAAAATGCAGACAAATCTTGGCGGCAAGCTTTCTTTCAGTGTAGAACTTGGCGGAGATGCAGCTGTAGCAGTAAAGGTTGAAAAATGCTAAAAAATAAAAAGGTTGTTTATTTTTGTCAGGAATGTGGGTATGAGTCTTCAAAGTGGATGGGACAATGTCCTGGATGCAGAGCATGGAATACATTTGTTGAAGAAACAGTTTCCACAAAGAAGGTATCTTCGACGGGAAGCGGTCTACAGAACGGTTTGCGAAGAGCTGAACCGGTAGTATTAAAAGACATCAGACTTTCGGAAGATGAAAGAAAACTGACGAATATAGGAGAGCTTGACAGAGTACTCGGGGGCGGCATTGTCCCCGGGTCTTTGGTATTGGTGGGTGGAGATCCGGGAATCGGAAAATCCACCCTTCTTTTACAGGTTTGCAGAAATCTGGCGATGTCGGGTAATTCTGTATTATATATATCAGGTGAAGAATCTTTGCGGCAGATTAAATTACGTGCTGAACGTATTGGGGAGTTCAATGAGAATCTCCAGTTACTATGTGAGACAAATCTGGAAACAATCAGAGAGGTAATTGAAAGAAAAAAACCGGATATGGTCGTGATTGATTCAATTCAGACGATGTTCCATGAAGATATCAGTTCGGCACCAGGCAGTGTTTCGCAGGTTAGGGAATCAACGAATATTCTGATGCAGATTGCCAAAGGTCAGGGTGTTTCTATTTTTATCGTAGGACATGTGACAAAAGAAGGCAATGTAGCAGGTCCGAGAGTTTTGGAACATATGGTGGATACAGTCCTGCAATTTGAGGGAGACCAACAACATATGTACCGTATTTTGCGCTCTATGAAGAACCGTTTTGGTTCGACTTCCGAGATTGGTATCTACGAGATGTTACAATCCGGTTTGCGACAGGTGGCTAATCCTTCCGAGTTGTTACTATCCAATCATGATCAGGATTTGAGTGGAGTCGCTGTTTCTGCCACCATGGAAGGCGTTAGAACGATTTTGTTGGAAGTGCAGGCCTTGGTTAGCACGGCGGCTTACGGGACGCCTCAGCGGTCTGCAACGGGCTTTGATACGCGGCGATTGAATATGTTACTTGCCGTATTGGAAAAACGGGTGGGTTTCCGGTTGGCGGCGAAGGATGTGTTCTTGAATATTGCCGGAGGAATACGGGTGAGTGACCCGGCTCTGGATTTAGGGGTCGTGATGGCGGTTCTTTCTTCAAATATAGACGTCCCGATACCCACGAATACCGTGTTTGCCGGGGAAGTCGGCTTGTCGGGAGAGATTCGTGCCGTGAGTCGTATCGAACAACGAATACTGGAGGCTGAAAAACTCGGATTCCAACAAATATTTGTTCCGGCGGGAAATAAGAAAGCGCTGACAAAAGTTCCCGCACATATAAAAGTGAGATTTGTTTCCCGGGTGGGAGATATTTGTCGGGAGTTATTTAGCTAAATCGTTTATCCATATTGTATTTTATGAACTGACTATTTTGTAACTTACAAAATAGTCAGCCGTTAAATATTACTCCGATTATTATTCTTGTTTTCTCTTTGTAGAAGTGATGTAAGAAATCAAAGATTTTGTGTAAGTTTACACGGTAAAACTTGACAAGTGAATTGGAATACCCAAATATTAATTGATTTTCAACAAGGAAAGTTAGATTTGTTATACCGGAATGTTTATCCGGGATTGATCTTGTATGCCATCAAGTATTTGGGGGAGGAAAGCGAATTTCTGGCAGAGGATTGTGTGCAAAATGCCATTTTTAGTGCTTGGGAAAGAAGAAATAAATTCGATTCCGTGTACACGTTCAAGGCTTTTCTTTACATGGCGATCAAAAATGACATCATTAGTATTCACCGGAAAAATTCAGCCCGGGAGCGGTATGTCCGGGAGTTGGAGGATGCATCTTGTTTTGCCAATTCGGTGATTGATCAAGAGGCTCAGACATTGCTGTATAGCGCTATCGAGGAGTTACCGGAGAAGGCGAGGATTGTTTTTGAAATGAGTTTTATAGAAGGGCTAAAGAATGTGGAGATTGCGGAAAAATTAGGTTTATCTGATAGTTCCGTAAAAAAATACAAAGCGACGGCCTTGGATTTCTTGCGTAAAAAACTAGAACCTTCTTTGTTTTTATTTTTATTTTCAGGGTTATAGAAATTATTCTGAAAAAACTTCAATTTTCTATTGCCCCTTTTAAGGGGAGTTGCGTTATAGGGGGGATTTAAAAATGACCGCATGATGACGCATGAGAATGAAAAATGGTTTCGAATAGCCGGATTACTTGTCCGACAGCGAGTAGGACAGCTTTCTGAAGAAGAACTTCGGGAGCTGGAGGAATGGAGAGAAGTTTCTCCGGAAAATAAGCTGTTGTACGATCGCTGGCAAGATGGAGCATTCCTAGAAGTTGGTTTTAAAAACTACCAAAGAATCGGTCGTCGGAAGGCATTACTGGATATGGAGAAGCGAGTGCAGCTCCAACGTAAGAAAGAGGTAAGATTACGGGTTTTACGTTGGGGAGCAGTGGCGGCAGTATTTGTAGTGGCCGTGTTCAGTAGCTTATATTTGTTCGAGAGGGAAACAGAAGAACCTGTAAAGGAACAGGTGGCAATCGTTTTGATGAAACCACAACGTCCCGTGTTAAGGTTAGATGATGGGACTACAATGTTGTTGGATAGTTTGAAGGGGGATTTTGAAGAGGCTGGAATTTTAGTAAAGAAGACCGGAGAATCAACATTGTCTTACTCGGCAGAGAATTTGCCACAGCAAGCGCAATTGGCCTATAATACGATTGAAGTTCCCAAGGGGGCCGAGTTTGACTTGATTTTGTCCGATGGAACCCGAGTTTGGCTGAATGCCGATTCTAAATTGAAATATCCGGTTACTTTTGGAAATGATAAACGAGAGGTGGAATTAGAGGGAGAGGGGTATTTTAAAGTGACGAAGGATGAGAGAAAGCCTTTTCGTGTTGTTGTGAAAAAACAGACTGTGGAAGTGTTAGGAACGGAGTTTAACGTGGATGCCTATCCGGGAGAGAAGAACATTTATACCACTTTGGTCAATGGGAAAGTGAAGGTGGATGCCGACGGTCAGACCGTGATTCTTGATCCGGGAATGCAATCCGTGGTGAATGATGAAAAGATGTACACCCGGAAGGTAAACGTGGCGGAGGTCATAAGCTGGCGAAACGGGATGTTCGTGTTGGAGAATCATACCTTGGAGGAGATTATGTCGAAACTGGCTCGTTGGTACGATTTTACGGTTTTCTATCAGAATGCGTCTTTAAAGGAGGCTACGTTTAAGGGTAAAATTCCTCGTTATGCTTCTTTCGAGTCGGTTTTGGATATATTGGAGAAAACGGGTGAAGTGAAGTTTAACGTGAAAAATCAATCTGTTACTGTTTATCAATAAATAAAAAAGGGGAATTTGGTCGATTCCCCCTTTACCAAACATCTGTTGGTCGCAGATGAATGTTTAATGTAATACTTTACAAATGTATGAAAAAAAAGAGTATGACGTGTAGTCTTCTTGGGAGAAGATTGCGAAAAATTCTGTTAGTTATGACATTGAAAGTTCTTATTTTGCTTGTCACGTTTGGTTCTGTTAGTGCCATGGGTTACTCGCAAGAACAAAAAATGGATGTGGAATTCCATGACGAGATGCTTGAAAACGTGCTGGAATATTTAAAGGCGAACACGGATTACGAGTTCGTGTATCGTAGAGAAAGTTTGGGAAATCTCAAAGTGAAGAGTGTTGAATTGAAAGATGCGACATTGAAACAGGTTTTGGATCAAGTGTTACGTCAGAATGGTTTTGATTACGAGATTGTCGATAAAATCGTGATTGTCCGTAAGCTTGCCTTGAATCAACAAAAAAAGGAAATCAAGATTACCGGTCGGGTGACGGATGAGAAAGGGGAAGCTTTACCGGGGGTAACCGTGATTGTGAAAGGAACTCAACTGGGAACGGCTACCGGCATGGATGGAAAATATTCATTGACATTACCCGAGGGAAAAGAAAATCATATTTTGGTTTTCACCATGGTCGGTATGGAGACGAAAGAGGTGGTGGTGGGCAAACAGACTGGAATTAACGTTGTGATGAAGGATGTCGTGAGTGAGTTGGATGACGTGATTGTAACGGGATATTATACTCAGGCAAAAAATAGTTTTACCGGGGCTGCCCGTACGATCACGGCGGAGGAATTGCAACAGGGTGGAAATCAGAATATCCTGAGTGCTTTGCAAAATATTGATCCATCGTTTGTGAAGTTAGCGAATAACCAGATGGGTTCGAATCCGAATGCCATTCCGGATTTCCAGATCCGGGGAGCCGGGAGTATTAGCGGGGTTCGGGACGAGTATTCCGGGAATCCCAATATGCCGGTATTTATTGTTGACGGGTTTGAAACTACCGCGGAGAAAGTGTTTGATATGGATCCTTATCGGGTGGCCACGATCACGTTATTGAAAGATGCCGCGGCCACGGCTATCTACGGTTCTCGGGCCTCGAACGGGGGGGGGGTTATCACGACGGTGGCTCCTGCCGGTGGGAAGATGTCGGTAAGTTATAATGGGGATATGACTTTTTATGCGGCTGATCTGACGGACTATAATTTGTGTAATGCCGAAGAGAAACTGAACTTGGAAGTATTGTCAGGAATGTATGATATTTCCAAACGACTTCATTATACTCAGGATAAATTCTCCGATAAGGTGTACATGGATGAGGCTTATAATCAGCGTTTAGCTAATGTCCGGGAAGGTGTAAATACCTATTGGTTGGACAAACCGTTGAATAACGTGACGCTTGCTCATAAACACTCTTTGCGATTGGATGGGGGAAACGATTATATCCGTTACGCGATGGAGGTGAATTATAATAATACTCCCGGTGTGATGAAGGAGTCCGGGCGTGAACGTATCGGGTTGGGGATGGAATTACAATATATCTATAAAGGATTGACTTTTAGGAATCAGTTGAATTATTCCCGGGTAAAGGCAAAGAACTCTCCTTATGGAAGTTTCAGTGAATACACGAAAATGAATCCTTACGTGAAATACAAGGATGAAGAGGGTAATTTGATTTACACGGTGGATCAGGATGATCGTTGGCATCCGACAGTTCGAAGTTTGTTTATTTATAACCCTTTGTATAACGCGACTTTAAACGTGACGGACGAGTCCGGGTATAATGATTTGACGAATTTGTTCGGGATCGATTGGTATATTTTGGAAGGATTACGTTTGAAGGGCAGTTTCTCTTTTACGCTTCAAAATACATTCGAGGATGTGTTTAAACCTGCCAAGCATACTGATTTTGCGGAATATACCGGGGATGATTTTGATCGTCGGGGATCCTACACGGCTTCGAGGGGAGATAATTTCAGTTATGATGCCAGTGTCGTTTTGAGCTATTTCTGGCGGCATCAGAAACATGTGATTAATTCAAATCTGGGATGGAATGTGCAGCAAAACCAGACAAAATCATTTACCGTGAGGACGGAAGGTTTTCCGAATGAGAATTTGGACTACATCAGTTTTGCCACTCAATACGAGAAATCGGGTTCTCCGGAGGGGGATGAATATACCTCTCGTTTGGTCGGTTTTCTCGGGAATTTGAATTATAGTTATGACGAGCGTTTCTTGGTGGATCTTTCTTTCCGTGAGGATGCCTCTTCCCAGTTTGGTTCGGATAACCGTTGGGCTCCTTTTTGGTCAGCAGGTTTGGGATGGAATTTGCATCATGAGAAATTTCTGAAGAATGTGAATTGGCTGCAACAATTAAAGATCAGGGGTTCGTACGGGTTGACCGGAAGTCAGAATTATGACCCGTATCAGGCGATAACAACTTACGGGTACCTGACTGGGGAACGTTATCACTATGCCGTGGGGGCGATCGTGATGGCGATGGGAAACCGGGATCTTTCATGGCAACGTACGTTACAACAGAATTATGGTGTGGATTTGACCCTGTGGGGCGATCGGATTGATTTGTCCGCAGATTATTATATCAAGACTTCCAAGGATGTGTTAACGGCCGTAACTTTGCCACCGTCTTTAGGCTTTTCTTCTTACATGGATAATCTGGGAGAAGTGGAAAACCGGGGATGGGAGTTAAACCTGAAGGTGGCTATCTTGAAAAATCAGAAAAACTCTCTTTATTGGAGCGTGAACGGGTCCGCGATTCATAACAAGAATAAATTGTTGAAGATTTCAAATGCCTTGCGGGCTTACAACGAGACACAGGATGAGTTGACAGCAACGGGAGAACAGAAGGATGGCGTGAATCGCCCGAGGGTTCGTTACATGGAAGGAGCTTCCATGAATTCTATCTGGGTGAACCAATCGTTGGGAATCGATCCGGCTACCGGTAATGAAATATTTAAAGCCCGGAATGGCGACATAGTGTCGGAATGGTCAACAGCCAATTATGTCATTGGCGGGTGTACGGATTCGGATGTGGAAGGGACTTTCGGTACAAATTTTACGTGGAAAGGCCTGTCGTTGAACATGACTTTCCGGTATCGAATTGGGGGGCAAATGTATAATCAAACGTTAGTGGATAAGGTGCAGGACGTGGATTTGCGTTATAACGTGGATCGCCGGGCTTTCGAAGAACGTTGGCAAAAACCGGGTGATAAGGTACGTTTCGCGGCATTCTCGGAGACTTATGACGGGATGAATGTCGGCTATGTCACTCGTCCGACATCTCGTTTCGTTGAGGATTATAATTATTTGGAACTGGCGACTTTGAATGTGGCATACGAATTTGGCGTGGCCCGTTTGAAACGATTGGGAATTAAACGCTTGAAAGCGATGTTTTATATGAATGACGTGTTCCATGCTTCCTCTGTAAAACAGGAAAGGGGAATAGACTATCCTTTTGCCCGTAATTTCAGTATCGGTTTGCAAGTCAGGTTTTAACGAAATGAAAAAATGGATGTTATGAAAAAGATATTTAGATATGCTGCATTACTAGTATTGTTATTCTGCGTGGGATGTAGCGATTGGCTGGATGTACGTCCTAAATCTCAAGTGAAGGAAGATGATCTTTTCACGTCGGAGTCGGGATTCCGGGACGCATTGATTGGTATATATGCCTTGATGGGACGTACGGATACTTATGGAGGGAACTCCACGATGGGATTCTTGGACATATTGTCACAGACCTATTCATCGGTCGTGTACGATTATAATAAAGCGCTAGTATATGATTATCAAGATGAAACTATAAAAAAAGTAGTGGACACACTTTGGAGTTCTAATTACTACGCGATTGCGAATTGTAATTATCTATTACAAAACATCTCCAAACACAGTGGTGTTTTGAGTGAAAAGGTCCGTCCCTTGGTAGAGGGAGAGGCTTTGGCATTACGGGCTTTCTTGCATTTTGACCTTTTGCGGGGATTCGCACCTTCTTATAAGATGGGAGCGAACGATCCGGGGATTCCTTACGTGAAAGAGGCGACCAATCAGGTCGTGCCGCGATCAACCGTTGCCGCGACGTTGGATTTGATTCTAGGAGATTTAAAGAAAGCGCAAGAGTTATTGCGTCCGGTGGATCCGATCGGCCCGTCGTTTGGAGAGTACGAAGAGGAGGACGAGTACTCGGCGGATGATTATGTCACGGATGACGGGTTCTGGTTGTATCGTAAATCCCGTTTCAACTATTATGGGGTGACGGCCTTGATGGCCCGGGTGTACTTGTACAAGGAGGACATGACGAACGCTTTGGCGTGTGCCGAAGAGGTGATCCATTCGGGACGTTTTGCCTGTGTCACGGATAAGATTTTACAGGACGAACCCTCTAAATATACTTTTGTTGAGAGTGTAGGACGGCATGAGTATATCACCTCCCTTTACGTTTACGATTTGAAAAAAGGGCGTTCAGACTTGTATTTTAAAGATTTGGCAACTTATGCCTGTGTTGTCGGGGAAGAACGAAAATTGGGAATCTTTGGAGGAACAGGATTGGATCTTGATGTACGGAGTAAGCGATTGTTCGATATTCCTTCGGGTTCCAAAACAGAGTACGTGATCAAGTATATCACGGGTAACCGGATTCCTTTGTTGAAATTGTCGGAAATGTACTTGATTGCGGCAGAGGCTTCCGGGGATATACGTTTTCTTGAAACATTACGCGGTTTCCGGGGATATGCGGGAAATCCTTTACCGGCTGATGCCAATTTATTGGAAGAACTCCGGAAAGAATACCAGAAAGAATTTATCGCGGAGGGGCAGCTCTTTTATTTCTATAAACGGCAAAACATGACAACAATTCCTTTCACGGCACAAATGATGAACCGGGCAACGTATGTATTCCCGATGCCGGATAATGAATTGGAATTTGGTAATATTCAATAAAATGGATACTATGAAAAAGCTATATTATATAATTCTAGGATTATTGGTCGGGTTGGTTGCTTGTCAAGAGAATGATAAAACAGATTTCGATAGTAACGGGGCTGTTTATTTTCAGGTAAACCAAGGTTCATGGAGTGACACGAGGGATAGTATTGTGTACTCTTTTGCGGGGAAAGACGGTGATTCGCAGACGTTGAACGTACAGGTCAACCTGATGGGGGGGGCCGTGAATTACGAACGTCATGTTCGGGTGGTTGTTAATTCGGGAAAGACGACGGCTCAAGAAGGGATACATTATGCGGCGTTGGAGGAAGAGTATATTCTTCCGGCGGAGGCTTTTAGTATGAATATACCCGTCGTCCTGTATAATAAAGATCCTCGTTTGGAGGAAGAGGCTTTTCAGTTAGTTCTGGACTTGGAACCTTCGGATGACTTGGAACTGGGACTTACAGCCCGTACAATGGTACGGGTGATTATTTCCAATATCCTGACACGTCCTTATTACTGGGAAGATATGTATATGGATTACATTTTCGGACCTTATTCTAGGGTAAAACATGAATATTGCATCCGGGAGCTGGGGATGGATTTTCCACAGACTCTTGACGAGTATGGAAATAATTACGAGGCTTGGCAGGCTTACGGAAAATATATGGATAACTTTTTCTATGAAAATTATCCGATTTTAGACGAGAATGGCCTTGCTATCGAACCTTGGTTGTAAAATTAACATGTAAAATGATGAAAAAGATTCAACTGATTATATGGAGTATTCTAGTACTTTGCGTGGGTGCTTGTACGGAAGATAAAGGGGATTATGATTATACCCCGTTGAATGATTTAGTTGTTCAGGGGATAGAGAAAGACTATACTGTGGAACAATTCTCATCCTTGAAAATCCCGGTGACAATAACCGCGAAAGATGGATTTTCGGAGGATCGTTACGAGTATTTGTGGTATATCTGGCGAGTAAATAATGCCGCGGACCCGGATACGCTTTCTTTCAAAAAGGATTTGGATATTGAAGTCGAATCTGTTACCGGGGAGTATACGATGAGATATATTGTAACAGACAAGGAAACCGGAGTTTCCTATTCTGTAGAAACAGACCTGACGATTGTCAATTCCTATTCCAAGGGATTAATGGTATTGAGTGAGGTAGAAGGTAATGCTAACGTGACATTTATCAATGTTGTGAATACGGTCACGGAGGATGCGTATGAGAAGGTGAACGGGGAAGTAGCCGGAAGGTCTCCCCGGGGAATTTTTTACACGGGCGAGGGCGAGTTTACCAAAGGATTGGTTGTCATATCAACAGGTGATGGATCAAAGGTGATAGAGCCTACGGATTTTTCTTACATGATGGATTTCTCCGAGATGTTTTATTTTGCCCCGGATCCTTGCGTGATGGAGTGTCTGTGTAAAAATATGTATGGGTATAACGAATATGTCATCATGAGTGGGAGAGTATATACTCGTAATCTTTCTTTTGTTGAGGATATGTTTGTCAAGTATGATCCGCAGGTGAAAGGAGATTATGAGGCT